>Ga0068853_100003374_pt1 | contig 12226 bp, 6 predicted proteins | sample KBSCornC32_FD_65655 | JGI IMG/M metagenome (GOLD analysis project Ga0068853, IMG submission 65655) | Corn rhizosphere microbial communities from Kellogg Biological Station, Michigan, USA - KBS Corn C3-2 | ecosystem: Host-associated > Plants > Roots > Rhizosphere > Soil ... | reverse complement strand
GCTCATCTTCTGCGTGCCGTCGAGCCCCAGGATCTTGGGGGCCGCCGACAGCAGCGCGTCCGGCTCCGGCAGCACCGGCCTGTCGGCGCTGGCGTAGCGGCCGTTGAACCGGCGCGCGATCTTGCGCGTCAGCTCGATGTGAGGAAGCTGATCGCGGCCCACCGGTACGACGTTGGCCTTGCAGAACAGGATGTCGGCGGCCTGGTGGACGGGATAGGTGTACATGGCCGCGTTGACGGTGGACAGGCCGGCCGCCGTGATCTCTTCCTTCACGGTCGGGTTCCGCTCGAGCTCGCCCATCCCGACCAGCGTCAAGAACGGGACGAGCAGCTGGTTCAAGGCGGGCACGTGGCTGTGGCAGAAGATGTGCGTGCGGTGCCCGTCGGGATCCAGGCCGGCCGCCAGGTAGTCGAGCACCAGCTCGCGCACGTTGTCGGCGATGGCGGTGACCGACTCGCGGTCGGTGAGCACCTGGTAGTCGGCGATGACCACGAAGGTCTCGACGCCCAGGTTCTGCAGGGCCACGCGGTTCATCAGCGAGCCGAAGTAGTGTCCGATGTGCAGCGCGCCCGTGGGGCGATCGCCGGTCAGCATGCGGTAGCGACCGGGGTGGACCGGCAGATCCTGCTCGACCGCCTGCGAGCGGCGAAGCGATTGCTCGAAGGTACCGGCCTTGTCGTCTTGCTTGTCGGTGGGCTCGAAGTCGTTCATGGGCGGAAGGGGCTATTTCCAACATTTCGCGGCCCCAGGCAAGGTCATCCCGCTCCCCGTCGGGGCGGCCGCCGCCGCGCGCCCGATCAAAGGGGCAGGAACACGACGAACGAGACGCGGCCGTCGGCGCTCCGGCAGGTGACGGAGCCGCCGTGCGCCTCGACCAGGCGGCGCACCAGGTGGAGGCCGAGGCCGAGGCCCTGGCCTCCGCTGCGCCCGCGCACGAACGGCTCGAACAGCCGCTCTCGCAGCGCCGGCGCGATCTCGCCAGCGTTCTCGACGACCAGGGTCCATCCTGCCGGGCTCGGAAAGAGCTGAACGTCCACCCAGCCCGTGCCGTGCTCGATGGCGTTGCGGATCAGGTTCGAGACGACCTGACCGATGCGATCCTCGTCTCCGGCGATGACCGTCGAGGCGGTGGGCCGATCGACGAAGCGGACCGTCGCGCCCGGGGGGGCGGCCGAGATGGCCTGCGAGATGATGGCGACCAGGTCGACGGGCTTTCGCTGCAGGGTCTCGGAGATCCCTTGCGCGTTGCCGGCGGCCATCAGGTCGTTCACCATGCGCGCCAGGACCTTGGTGTTGCGGCGGAGCCGATCGAAGAAGCGCCGGGCGTCGCGCGCGATCTCCTCGCGCCCCTGCAGCTTCAGCTCGAAGGCGGCCGTGCAGGTCTCGATGGCGGCCAGGGGGCCGCGCATCTCGTGAGCCACCGAGGCCAGGGCGAGGATCGCGTCGCCGAGATTCGTGCTGCTGTCACCGGGCGCCTCGTGTGCAGTCAAGAAGATCGATCACGTACCACGCGAGGCGCGGGCGCGCCGCATATGAAATATGGCGCGGAGCCGTTAGGAAAAACCTAACGTGGCCGAAGCCTATCGCGGCACCACCTGCGAGCTCTTCAGCACCTCGACCGCGCGCTTGATCAGCTCACCCACGTCCGTCTTCTGATGGTACGCGAAGACCGTCGCGTCGACGGCGAGCGACCCGAGCACCACCGATCGGGATCGCCCGCGCACGGCGTCCAGGCGCACGCCGGGGAGTATCGCGCCGCAGGCGCCTGCCTCGACGAACGCGAGCATGACGCCCACGTCCTCGGTCTCGGCGGCCACACGGGTCTCGACGCCCTGATCGGTGAGGTGCCGCTCGATCTCCCAGCGGTAGCGAGAGCTGGGCGGAAACGTGATCAGCGGGATTCGCGAGAGATCGTGGGGGAACTTCTTGACCTGGCGAGCGAGCGCGCGCGGCGCGATGGCCACGAACGAGGGTCGCGAGATCTCCTCGATGGCCAGGCGCCGCTCGCGGCCGCCGATCGGGGCGCGGTCGCCGATGAGGATGTCGATCTCGCGCCCCAGCAGCTCGCGCATCAAGTAGTCCTGCTCGCCGTGGCGAATCTGGAGCAGGACCCCGTCTGACAGGAGCGGCACGAAGGTGCGCGCCGCGAGGGTGCTCGCCACCGAGGCGGCCACCCCGATCACGAGGGCCTTGGGCTCGGGCGCGGCGTTGGGCTGCAGCCCCTGGATCATGCGCTGGCTCGCGCGGAACATCAGCGACGTGTGCTCGACCACGTACTCGCCCTTGGGGGTGAGGCGCATGCCGCGGCCCGAACGGTCGAACAGCCGATGTCCGACGACCTGCTCCAGGTGGCGGATCTGCGCGCTGATGGTGGGTTGGGTGACGCGCAGCCGCTGGGCGGCCTTGGCCAACGAGCCTTCCGTGGCGACGACGTGGAAGTAGTAGAGGTGATTGAAGTTGGGCAGCCGGACCGGTGAGGCCATGGCGCATGGCGGCCTTGCTCATCTCGTGCCAACGCGCGCGCGCCGGAGGGGCGTCTCGGGCGGAGGCGTTTACCCGACGAATGCTCGCCTTGCTCTTCGCGAGGCGCCGGCCCGAGAGAACGCCTCGTTGCAGCGCGACGCTACCTGCGTGTAGCGAGAGGTGGGCGCCCGTTCCAAACCGGGATCGGACTCTCGGCTCTCGGTCGGCGGCCCTGGCGTCTGACCTTCGACCGGACGACCGGACGACTGGACGGCAGGACCGGCCAGCGTCCGGCCCGATGGCCGCCGATCGTCTTGCAAGATGACCTGCCACGGGCAGATGATCCCCTTTCGGGGGCGCCGAGCGTGAGACAGTATGCGACAGGCAATCGGCACGCGTCGAAGGACGGCTCGTCCGGCCGGCAGAGGCGCTGGCTGGCCACTCGTCCGGGAGGGACGACTCAAACGATGGCCACGCGATCGTGACTCACCAGGATGGATCGCAGCGGCTGCGCGTCGCGGTCTTGCTCGATCACCTGAACGCCTTCAGCGGCGGGTACGAGGCGCAGCTCCGCGAAGGCCTCCATGCCAAGTGTCGAGCAGCCGGCCACCACGTGCTCTTGATCTATGGCGGGCCGCTCGAGGCCACCCAGCCCCGCGACGCGGCGGACAACGGAATCTACGGTCTGCTGCGGCCCGAGTCGGCCGATGGCTTCATCGTCGTCTCGTCGCTGCTCTCCACGTACTCCGGTCCGCGAGGCGTGGCCCGACTGCTCGAGCGGTTCGGCGGAAAGCCCCTCTGCAGCATCGGCATCGAGCTCGCCGGAGCGCCGAGCCTGGTGCTCGACAACCGCGCCGGCATGGAGGCGGTCATCGAGCACCTCGTGGTCCGGCACCGGTGCCGGAAGCTGGCCTTTCTGGCGGGGACCCCGAAGAACCCCGAGGCCGAGGAGCGGTTCGCCGCCTATCAGGCCGTCCTGCAACGCCACGGCCTCGCCTACGATCCGGCCCTCGTCGCCCGGGGACACTTCCGGACCAACTCGGCCAAGGTGGCCATGACCGAGATCCTGGCGCGCGGGGTGGAGATCGACGGCGTGGTGGCCGCGAACGACGAGATGGCGACGGGGGCCATCGACGTCCTGCGCAAGCACGGGCGGCGGGTGCCGCAGGAGATCCCGGTGACGGGGTTCGACGATCTGCTGCTGGCGCGGCTCGGCGACCCGCCGCTGACGACGGTGGCCCAGCCCTTCGAGGACGTGGCGGACTGGGCGGTGCGCGCCATCGAGGCCCAGGTGGCGGGGCGCGCCGTTCCGGCCTGCACGCACGTGGCGGCCCGGCTGGTCCGGCGGCAATCGTGCGGGTGCGGCTTCGAGGCGTACCGCCGAGACTCGCAGGCCGTGCCCGTCATGGACGGGACCGGCTCGGTGGAAGGCTCGATGATCCATCGGCTCGCGGCTCTGCGGCCCGTGCTGGCCGGCGTGCTCGGCACGGGCTCCTCGAGCGTCGCCGCCGCGACCCGCCTGCTCGATGGGCTGCGCGGCGAGCTCGAGGGGCGCCGGGATGCGTTCGGCGCGGCGGTCGCCGGCCTGCTGGAGGACTTCGGCGGGGACAACGACCGGCACCGGCTGCTCCTGAGCGCGATCGCCTACCTGCGCGACGAGCTGCAGCCCTGGTCCAGCTTGCCGATCGAGCGGCTCTTCTTCGACGCGCTCAACGTGGTCGCGCTCTCGAACACGACCAGCCAGATGCAGCACCGCCTGCTGCTCGACGAGAACTACTTGCGCCTGCTGGGGGTGGGCGAGCAGGCCTCGATCGCGTTCGATCTGGCCTCGCTGCGCGACGCGCTGATCAAGGGGCTGCCCGCGGCCGGTGTCCGCACGGCTTACCTGGCCTGCGTGGCCGGCGGGACCAGCGATCTATTGCGCGCCGTGATGTGCCTGCGCGACGGCGAGCCGCGCGAGCCCCAGACCTTCGAGTATCCGGGGAGCCAGCTGGTGCCACCGGGCGCGCTGGCCGACGACACTCGTGAGTCCTTCCTGGTGCTGCCGCTGGCGTTCGAGAACCAGCTCCTCGGGGTCATCGCCTTCAGCTACTCGGACGGCGCCAACGCCTACGCCGCCTTCCGGAACGAGATCGCGGCCGCGCTGAAGAGCATCCGGCTGCGGGAGGAGCTGGTTCAGACCAGCATGCTCCACGAGCGCAGCGTGCAAGAGCGGCTGGCCGCCACGAAGCGGATGGAGGCGCTCAGCGTGCTGGCGGGCGGGGTCGCTCACGATCTCAACAACGCGCTCGGGCCGCTCGTGGCGCTGCCCGACGTGATCCTGGCCCAGCTCGCCGAGGTGGCGGCCGGGGGGGAGTCGGAGCGCGACCTGCGGGCCGATCTCGGGGCGATCAAGGTGGCCTCGCTGCGGGCCGCCCAGACCATCAAGGACCTCCTGACCCTGGGGCGTCAGGGGCACACCGCCAAGGAGAGCCTCGATCTCAACCGGGTCATCAAGTCGTGCTGGGCCAACAGCGCGCTCCGTTTCGCGGAGCAGGGAGCCCTCCGCGTCGACCTGATCACCGATCTCAGCCCGAGCCCGCTGATGGTCCGCGGATCGGAGTCGCAGCTGGCGCGGGCCATCGACAACCTGATCCGCAACTCGGTCGACGCCGTGGCCGTCGCCGCGGCCCAGGCCCAGACCGAGAGCGGCCAGATCGTCGTCAAAAGCGCCAAGGTGGAGCTGACCGAGCCGTACGTCGGCCACGAGACGGTTCCGCCGGGCGCTTACGCGATGCTGTCGGTGTCCGACGATGGGTGCGGCATCGAGCCCCACGAGCTCGGCCAGGTGTTCGAGCCCTTCTTCACGAAGAAGCGCGCGCAAGAGACGTCCGGCTCGGGACTGGGCCTGTCCATCGTTCACGGCGTGGTCAAGGAGCACGACGGATTCATCGACGTCGCCAGCGCGCGAGAGGTCGGGACGACCATCTCGCTGTATTTCCCGCTGGCCGGGCCCCTCGCCGAGCGCGCGGAGCAGCGGGCGCGGGCGGTGGGCCCGTCCGCGGCGACGGCACCCCACGGCGACGCGCGCATCTTGCTGGTCGACGACGAGCCGCTCCAGCTCCGGACGGGCCGCCGCGTCCTGGTGCGGCTCGGATACCGGGTCGAGGTCATCGACAGCGGCCTGGGCGCCTACGAGCTGTTGAGCCACGCCGTCGCCTCCGGCTCGAGCCCCTTCGATCTGGTGATCATGGACGTCGCGCTCGGCGAGGCGCTCGACGGCCTGCAGATCATCGAGCAGATCCAGCGGCTCTGCCCCGACCAGAAGTTCATCATCGTCAGCGGCCACGCTCCGACCGAGCGCGAGGAGCTGGCGGTCAGGAAGGGCCTCACCTGGCTGGGGAAGCCTTACGGCATGGAGACCCTGGCTCAGACCGTCGAGCGCGTCCTTCGCGACGACGGGGGCGCGAACAGGTAGGCGCGCCCGGCCCGCCGCCGCGCCCGGCCGAGCGCGGGAAGGATCGTCACCTGGCGCGGCGCGGGCGGAGGGCGACGGCGTCGTCGATGCGCAGGGCGGTGGCCACCTCGGCGGCGCGACGCCGGTGCGTGGCGGCGGAGACCTCGTCGATCTCCGCGGCCAGATCGCCGAGGAGCGCCTCGGAGCGCGCCTCCTGGTACGGGATCGAACAGGCGGCCGCCAGCCTCCGGCTCCGCTCGAGGGCGCGCAGCGCCCGGGGCGTGGCGCCGTCGAGGATGGCCTGCAGCGCGCCCTCCGAGTACGCCGCCGCCGGGGCCGCCGCCGGGAAGACCCGGGCCATGGTCTGGAGGTGCCGGATGGCCCGGCGCGCGTCGCCCAGCAGCTGCCGGTCCCGTCCCTCCACCTGCGCCAGGAGCGTGAGGAACACCTCCGCCACCGAGGCGTAGGCGAACACCGTGTAACACACGATGGGGGCCCCGCGCGCCATCCAGTCGGCGCACGCGCGGGCCTCGTCCCGCGCGCTCGCGTGGTCGCCCGCGTAGAGATGGCCGAGCGCCAGCGGAGCGCGCGTGTAGATCTGGTCCGTGCGGCCGAGCCCCTGATCGAGGAGGCGCTTCGCGTCTTGCAGCAGCGCCAGAGCGCCCGCCGGATCGCGGCGCAGCAGCCGGACGTGAGCCAGCCCGACCAGGGCCCAGTCCTGCGTCTGGACGTCCCCGCGCTCCGCCGACAGGCTGAGGTCCTGAAAAGCCCGCTCCGAGCCGTCCACGTCGCCCAGCATGAACAGGGTCGTGCCCATGAGGGCGGTGCCCTCCTCCCAGCGCCGGTGAAACCCGATCTGCTGCGCCAGCCTTCGAATGTGCTCGGTCTGCTCCAGCACCACCTTCCACTGGCAGGTGCCCATGGCGTAGGCGGCCATGTTGAACAGCACCCAGGTCGCGGCGCTGGGATCGTCCGTCTTGTCGATCATCAGCCGCGAACGCCGCCCGTAATAGCCGGCGATCTTGCGGAGCGGGATGAGGCCGGCGGTCAGGTGGATGCCCCCCACGGCCATCGCCAGCTCGGGCGAGGGGCCGATGGCCTCCGCCAGCGACAGGTTCATGAGCGCGGCGCACAGCACCTGGTTCAGATCGCCGGTCACGTAGTAGCAGACGCTGGGCAGCCGGTGAAACACCCGGCTCGCCTCGGTGAGGCGCGCGTGATCGCGCCCGGCGGGCCGCGCCGTGCTCTCGTCGTCGTCCAGCAGGCGCCGGCCCGCCTCGCGCGCGACCTCCCACAGGCTTCGCGCGATCAGCCCGGGTCGTGACGACGGCAGCGGCGTGTCGAGGAGGCGCGCCGCCGCCAGCAGGTGCTCGAGCGCGCGGGCCGGCTCGCCGAGGCCCTGGAAGGCCTCCCCCAGCAGCCGCTCGCGCCGCGCCAGCACCGCGACGTCACGGCGCAGCCCGAGCTGCTGTTCGAGGAGCACCGCCCGCGTGAAGAAGGAGACCGTCTCGCGGTTCGCGAAGCGTCGGCTCGCGTACTCGCCGGCGTCCTGCAGGTAGCGCGCGGCCTGCTCCGGCTCTCCGGCCTGCTCGAAGTGGTGGGCCAGCCTCGGGGCGACGCCGCTGCGATCGGCGGCTCCCGAGGCGCTCTCCAGGTGCCAGGCCGCGTGGGCGTGCAGCAGCCGCCGGCGCGGGGGCGCGATCTGCTCGTAGGCGATCTCGCGCAGCTTGTCGTGCGAGAAGCGGAGCGAGCCCGGGGCGCCATCCTCCAGGATCTCGCGGCTGCGAAGCAGCTCGAGGCCGCGCAGGAACGCGGCGTCGCCGAGGTCGCCGGTGCGCGCGGCGATGGCGGCGACGGCCGTCTGCTCGCTCTCGCGGCCCAGGACCGACGCGACCTCGACGATCTTCTGCGCGTCCTGCGACAGGCCTCCGAGCCGCCGCAGCACCAGATCGCGCAGCGAGCTCGGCAGGGGCAGGCTGCCGCTGCCGTCGGTCGTGCCCGCGATGCGCCAGCGGCCGCTCGGCTCCCGGACCAGCAGGCCGAACTCGACGGCGGCCCGCAGGTACTCCGAGATGATGAAGGGGCTGCCGGTGGCCTCCTGCGACAGCATCTGCACGAAGGACTGCGGCACGTTGCGGTCCGCCAGCATGTCCTCGGTCATCGAACGGACGGCGCGCGCGTCGAGCCGTTCGAGGCGGACCGTCTCGACGTGGCCGAGCTCGGCGATGCGCCTGATCTCGGGGCTGGCCTCCTCGGAGCGGAAGGCCGCCAACAGAAAGATCGGGTGAGCGGCGAAGAACGCGGGCGGCAAGAACTCGAGGAAGGCCAGCGAAAGATCGTCCGCCCACTGCAGGTCGTCGATGATGAGCAGCAGCGGGGTCTCCGCGGCATAGGCAGCGACCGTCTCGGACAGCGCCTCGAACAGCCGGCGGCGCGCGGCCTCCGGCGGCAGATCGGGCGCTCGGTCCGGGCTGCCCGTGCCGGGCACCTGCGCCAGCAGCGGCTCGCAGGACAGCAGCACCGCCCGCCGCTCGCCGAGCAGGCGCCGGGTGGTGGCCTCCCCTTGGGCCATGCACCGATCGGCCACCGCCACCAGCAGAGGACGGAACGGGTGCAGCGGTCCGCCGCGCCGCACGTCCGCCGATTCGCCGGCGGTCAGCGAGACGCACTCGCCGGTCACCACCCGGGCGCCCTGCATCTCGGCGATGCGCGCCACCTCGACCAGCGCGCTCGACTTGCCGATGCCGCTCTCTCCCGACAGCAGTACGACCCCGCCCCGCCGGTTCCTCAGGAGGCGATCGACGTGCGCCTGCGCGCCCCGCACCAGCGATTCGCGTCCCGCCAGCTCGGGGCGATACAGGTACGGCCGCGGCAAAGGATCGTCGGCGCGCGGCCACTCGTCGGCCCCCAGCCGCGCCAGCACGGCCGCCACGTCGCTGGCGTGTCCGATGCGCTCGCGCGGCCGGAACGCGAGCATGCGCAGGATCAGCTGGTCGAGCTCGCCGGGGAGGCCCGGGACCAGCGCCTTCGGCGGCTCCAGCACCGATCGCGCGTGCAGATCGGCCAGCTCGGCGCTGTCGCGCGCGACGAAGGGGAGGTGACCGGTGAAGGCCTCGTACATGACGCAGCCGAGCGCGAACAGATCGGCCCGCGCGTCGACCCGCTCGCCGCGCAGCTGCTCCGGCGACACGTAGCCGAGGGTGCCCCCGCGCCCGGGGACCACGCCCACCGTCTCGCGGCCGGCCTCTCGCTGCAGCAGCACGACCAGCCCGAAGTCCATGATCACGGGGGTGCCGTCGGTGCGGATGAAGATGTTCGAGGGCTTGAGATCGCGGTGCACGAACCGCTCGCCGTGCAGATAGGCCAGCGGCTCGCACAGGCGCCGGAAGAGCGTGAGCAGCTCGCGAAGGCGCGCGGGGTCCAGGCTGGGGGGCGCCGCGGGGCGCTCGCCGCCCGAGGTCGGACCAAGGGCGCCGCCCGAGGTCGGACCAAGGGCGCCGCCCGGCTCGGTGCCGGCGCCCCTCGAGCTCGAGACTCCGAACCGACCGCGGCGGCTGGCCGGCCCCGGGCGCTGGCTCGGCGTCGAGGTGGTGGTGGTCGGCGTCAGCGTCACCGTCATGGTCGACGCCTCGGTGCCGTCTGCGCTCGCCAGCGAAGGAGACGAGCCAGAGGTGTCCCCGCCGAGCCGCGTGGCCAGCGTGGTCCCCTCGAGCAGCTCCATGGCGTACCAGGGCCGCCCGTCGACCACGCCGCCGTCGAGCACGCGCACGATCCCGCTGTGGCGCAGGTGGCGCAGCGACTCGACCTCTCGACGGATGCTGGCGAAGTGGCCCTCGCGGCGATCCTTCGAGGTCTTGAGCGCGACGATCGCCTCGGTCCGCGGATCGAAGGCGCGGTAGACGATCCCGTTGCCACCTTCACCGATCCGTTCGAGGATCCGGTAGGACCCGATCGGCGGCTCGGTGAAGCTGGAGGAGGTGCTCGACATCGGCAACGACAGGGGGCGGTGACGGCGGTGCGACGGAACGCCTGCTCAGGGGGGATCGTTTCCCAGCCCGATCTCGATCAAAGCGGCTCGTTGCATTCAGGGCGGACGATGTCTTCCAGCGTCTCGCGCCGCGCGATCAGGGTCGCGCGGCCGTCGTCCCAGAAGACCTGCGGCGCGCGCCCCAGCGACACGTAGTTCGAGCTCATGGCCGCGCCGTAGGCGCCCGCGTCGTGCAGCACCAGCAGGTCGCCCACGTCGGGGCGTCCGAACGGTCGTGGCACCAGCAGCTCGTGGTCGTCGCGCGTGAACACATCGCCGCTCTCGCACAGGGGGCCCGCCACCACGAACGGCTCCGGCGGCCGGCTCGCGCCCGCGCCGACGATCGAGATGTGGTGATACGAGCCGTACATGGCTGGCCGCACGAGATCCGCGAAGCCGGCGTCGACCATCACGAACTCGTGTCCGGGCCCTCGCTCGTTCGCCCGCGTTCGCTTGAGGTCCTTCACGCGGGCCACCAGGATCGCCATGCCGGCCACGCCATAGCGGCCCGGTTCGACCTCGACGCGGATGCGCCGGCCGGTCGCCTGCGCCAGCCGCTTCGTCGCGTCGACGAGCACGGGGCGATACCAGTCGAGGTCGTAGGCCTCGGCGTCCGGGCGGTACGGGTGGGGGATACCGCCCCCCAGGTTGACGGCCTCCAGGTCGGGGAAGCGCGCGACGATGTCGGCGAAGGAATCGACCAGGCGGCGCATGTTCCTGTCGAACTCCCGGATCCCGGGGCCGGTGCCCACGTGGGCGTGCAGCGAGACGATGGGCAGGCGCGCGGCCGCGGCCTGGCGCGCGACCTCCGCCAGATCCTCGCCCCAGATGCCATGCTTGGACGACGGACCGCCCGTGTCGCACGACTGTACGTGCCCATGGCCGAACCCCGGGTTGAGCCGCACGGCGATGGGGCCGCGGTACCCGGCGCCTTGCAGCTCGGCGATCATCCCGGGCGAACCGATGTTCGGCAGGACCCGATGCTCGAGCAGCGAGGTCAGCGCGTTGTCGCGAAAGACGTCCGCCGTCAGCATCACGACGGGCGGGCTCGATCCCATGGCGAACCCGGCTCGTCGCGCGCGCAGGACCTCGTTTCCGCTGACGGCGTCGATCCAGAATCCGGCGTCGCGGACCGACTCGAGGACCTTCCACGACGAGTTCGCCTTCATCGCGTAGCGGGCTTGCAGATCCGGCCCCTCGGTCAGGGCCTTCAGCGCCGCGAGCCGGCCGCGCAAGATGGCGGCGTCATAGAGGAAGAAGGGCGTGCCGATCTGGTCCGCCAAACGAGAGAGCGGGTACCGGGCCAGATCTTCTTTGGAAAAATCCATCGGCGGTGCCCCTATATACAACGGCCGCGCGCGGGAGCCGTCGTCGGTTCTTGAGCAGGAAAGAGGGCCGCCGGTCACTAGAGCGATGGGGGCCGGACAGCCTGGACGGGGAGCGCCGGAGGCGACGTGACAGAAATGTAGGCTTGTGTAGACTGCGCTCCTACGCGGGGCGGCATGCCCGCAGGACGGATGGATGGACGGATGGGTAACCAGGAGAGACGAATGATGCGAAGGACATGGCGCTCGTTACCGCTGCTGGCCTCGATGGGGTTGCTGGGCGCGACGGGAGTGACCGCCGCGCTCGCGTTCCAGCTGGGGATGTGGACCGCGGGTGGAACGGCCCAGGCCGCCCCGCCGCCCTCGAACACGTGCGGGTGCTATCGCGACTCCGTCGGGACCTGCTACTGCGGAAAGAAGGCGAAGTGCGGCTGCCCCGGCGAGTGCGAGCCGAAGGGCTGCGAGGAGAAGCGCGCCAAGGAGATCGAGAAGGAGATCGAGGCCGAGGCCAAGCGCGCGCGCGACGCCGAGAAGAAGCAGCAGGACGAGCAGGCCGAGAAGAAGCGCAAGGAAGAGGCGCCTCCTCCCCCCGAGGAGTCGGCCGACGAGCCTGGCGCCACGCCGCCAGCCGCGACCCGCCCGGCTGCCGACGACGACGACGACGACGACGAGAAGGTCGACAAGAAGAAGCAGAAGAAGAAGGGCAAGGCCGCCAAGTCGTCGGAGAAGTCCGAGAAGTCGGACAAGGCCACCAAGAAACACGTCGCCGGCTAACCGGGTCATCCGGAGGGCTGGCGGCTAGCGAGCTCGTGTCCGAGTCCGTGATCGTGTTCGCGTCCGGCAGGCGGCAGGCGGCAGGCGGCGAGCGGGCCTCGTGGTGCGTTCAGCGTCTCGCGCTAAACGCCTACCGCTCCCCGGCTCACGTTCCCGCCCGCCGAGCACGGACTCGAACACGAGCACGGACACGGACACGAG
>Ga0068853_100003370_pt1 | contig 12231 bp, 11 predicted proteins | sample KBSCornC32_FD_65655 | JGI IMG/M metagenome (GOLD analysis project Ga0068853, IMG submission 65655) | Corn rhizosphere microbial communities from Kellogg Biological Station, Michigan, USA - KBS Corn C3-2 | ecosystem: Host-associated > Plants > Roots > Rhizosphere > Soil ... | reverse complement strand
GGCCGCGATCACCGCGGGTAGCTGCGGCTCTGCCAGCGGTTGGCCGAACTCGCGGATGTCCGAGCCCGCGATGAAGGTGTTGCCGGCGCCGATCAGCACGGCAGCGACGATGCCTTCGTCGTGCGCCACCGTGTCGATGGCCTGCAGCAGCCCGGCCCGCACCGTGGCCGAGCCTGCGTTGATCGGCGGGTTGTCGATCCACACGACGGCCACGTTGCCGTCGCGCTCCAGGCGTACCTGGCCCGTTGGAGCGGCGGCCATCAGGCCAGCACCACCACGCCGTCGGCCGCGCGCACGCCTTGCCCCGCGTGCAGCACAAACACCGGGTTGATCTCGGCCTCGACCAGGCGCTCGCCCAGCGTCGCGGCCATCTGCGAGAAGGCCACGATGGCCTGGACCAGCGCCCCGGTATCGGCCTTGGGCCGTCCGCGGAAGCCGTCCAGCAATGGCCAGGTCTTCAGCTCCTGCGCCATGGCGAGAGCATCCTCCCGGCTCAGGCCACCATTCGACGGCAGCAGGCGCATGGTCGTGTCCTTGAAGAGTTCGGCTGTCACGCCGCCCATGCCCAGCAGGATGGCCGTGCCCAGCGCATCGCGGTGCATTCCCAGAATCAGTTCCGTGCCGCCCGACACCATTTCCTGCACGAGAAAGCGCTGAGGATGCACGCCCGTGCGGGCCTTCACCTCAGCCGCCATGCGGCCAACGCGCTCTCCGATGGTGTCGCCGTCCAGCCCGACGGCAACGCCGCCCACGTCGCTCTTGTGCGTGATCTCGGACGACAGGATCTTGAGCACGACACGCCCACCCAGTTCGCGCGCGGCGGCTTCCGCCTCGGCCGGCGAAGCGACTACGCGTTCCGCGGCGCAAGGCAAGCCGAAGCGCGAGAACAACTGCTTGGCCTGCGCCTCGTCGAGCGAACCCGAGGGCAGTTCGCCGGCCTCGACCGGTGGCAGGGCCGCAGCGTCTTCCGCAGACGCCGCGAAGCGCTGCACGCGCAGCATGCCAGCCAGCGCGGCGGTGCAGCTCTCGGCTGCGGTGAAGGCCGGCACGCCGCGCCGCGTGAGCAGTGCGCCCACTTCGGGCGCATGCGGGCTCACGTAGGCCATCACCGGCTTGTCGGAGTTCGGCAGGCATTCCTGGATGGCGCCGGCCAGTAGTTCGGGCATGGCCAGGCTGGACGAGCCGACGATGATCACCAGCGCGTCGTAGCTCGGGCTTGCCAGGAGCGCGTCGATGGCGCCGCGCAGCAGGTCGGGGCGCAGGCCGGCGAGCGTCACGTCGATGGGGTTGCGGTCCAGCACGGCCTCGCTGCCACTTTGCAGCGCGCGCAGTGCATTAGCGGTGGCCTCGTCGGGCGCGGGCGTATCGAAGCCCGCCACGCCCAGGTCGTCCGACACCAGCGTGCCGGCGCCGCCCGTGGAAGTGAGGATGGCGACGCGCCCGCCGCGCAGCTTGCGGCCCGTGGACAGCGCGACGGGAATGTCCAGCAGATCCGAGAAGCTCTGCGCCCGGATCACGCCGACCTGCCTGAACAGCGCGTCGTACATGCTGTCGGCGCCCGCCATGGCGCCGGTGTGGGACACGGCGGCCTTCGCGCCCGCCTCCGAGCGGCCGATCTTGAAGGCCACGACCGGCTTGCCCATGCGCGCGGCCTTCAGGCAGGCCGCGCGGAACTTCGCGGGGTCGCGCACGGTTTCGACGTACAACGCAATCACCTTGGTGGCCGGGTCGTCGGCCAGATGGTCGATGAAGTCGGCCAGCTCCAGGTCGACCTCGTTGCTCGTGGAGATCAGCTTCGACAGGCCGATTCCGCGCGCCGCGGCGCGCGACAGCAGCGAGCCCAGGATGCCGCCGCTTTGCGAGACCACGCCGATGCCGCCGGCTTCGAACTCATCCATCTCCAGCGCACCCGACGGCGACAGGACGATGTTGTCCGTGAGGTTGACGAGGCCGATGGTGTTGGGGCCCAGGATGCGCATCGTCCCGGCCGCCTCGACCAGCTGCTGCTGGCGCCGCGCGCCCTCCTCGCCGGTCTCGGCGTAGCCGCTGGCCAGCACGATGGCGGCGGCGCAACCCCGCGCCGAAAGCTCCTTCACGGCCAGGTGCGCGCGCTCGGCCCCCAGCAGCACGACGGCGACGTCGGGCACTTCCGGCAGCGACGCGATGTCGGCATAGCACGGCAGTTCGCCGATGCGCTCGACCTTGGGGTTCACCGGCATGATGCGGCCCGCAAAACCGTGCTTCTGCAGATAGGCCACGGGACGGCCGGTGGTCTTCTTCGGGTCTGCCGAGGCGCCGATGACGGCGATGCTGCGTGGCGACAGCAGCTTGGCGATGGCGTCGTTCATGGGATCAATCCTTCGCGGCCGTCTTGGCCAGGAACGCTTCGACCGACGTGCGGTGCTCGCTGCTCGTGTAGCAAATGCCTTGGGCCTGGCTGCCCTGCGCGAACACGTCGTGCGAGGTCAGCTCGAAGCTCTGGTTGAGGATGGTCTTGGTCAGCGCGAGCGCAGTGGAAGACGCACAAGAGAGTTCGATCGCCCACGCCTGCGCGTCGGCAAGCAGCGTGTCCGCGCCGGTCTTGCGGTCCACGATGCCCAGCGAGAGGGCTTCGTCCACCTTGACCTGGCGGCCGGTGAAGATCAATTCCTTGGCCTTGGGCAGTCCCACGCGGCGCGGCAGGAAATACATGCCGCCGCCATCGGGAATGATGCCGCGCAGCACATAGCTCCAGGCAAAGCTCGCCCATTCGCTTGCGATGACGAAGTCGCAGGCCATCGCGGTGTCGGCACCAAGCCCCGAGGCTGCGCCGTTGACGGCGGCAATCACCGGCTTGGGGATGGTGTGGAGCAGCGCCTGCACGTGATGCACGCGCTGCTGGCGATGCCAGCCGTTGAAGCCCACCTCGCCGGCCGGCGCATTCATGCGCTTTTGCATGCCGCTGATGTCGCCCCCCGCGCAGAAGCCCTTCCCAGCGCCGGTCAGCACCATTGCCTTGATGGCCTTGTCCGCGGCGACGCGCTCCAGCGCGTCGGCGAACTCCGTGCGCATGTCGTCGCTCATGGCGTTGCGCTTTTCGGGGCGGTTGAATGTCACGGTCGCGATGGCGTCCGTCACCTGAAAGTCGATGAGGGTGTATGTCATGTGCTTTTTCCTGGGCGGCCGATGGCCGCAGTTCAATCGGCCTTGATGCCGTTTTCCTTGATGACGCGCGCCCAGCGTTCTTCTTCGGCCCGCACGTAGCTGTCCAGTTCCGCCGGCGGCCCGGCGTTGATGGCCAGCCCTTCGTGTTCGATCTTTCGCACGAAGTCGGGTGCACGGGCGGCCTTGCGGCCGGCGGCGTTGAGGCGTTCGATGACTGCAGGCGGCGTACCGGCTGGCACATACAGGCCGTACCAGCTCTCCACCAGATAGCCCGGCACGCTGGCAGCGACGGCCGGCACGCCCTTGAATGCAGGCGAGGGCTCGGCCGTGGTCACGCCCAGCGCGCGCAGCTTGCCGCCGTCGACGAAGTTGGACACCGCCGCCGCGGTGGCGAACATCATGTCGACCTGGCCGCCCAGCAGGTCGGTCAGCGCGGGACCTGCACCCCGGTAGGGAATGTGCGTGAGCTTGACCTTGGCGAGGTTGGCGAGCATCTCGCCGGCCAGGTGGGCGGAGGTGCCCGCGCCTTGCGACGCATAGGTCAGCTTGCCGGGGTTGGCCTTCGCGGCGGCGAGCAGGTCGGCCACGGACTTGTAGGGGCTGTCGGGGCGCACCACCAGCACGTTGGGGCCGCGACCGATGAGAAGGACAGGCGCGAAAGCCTTGTTGCTGCCGTAGGGAAGCTTGGGCTGCAGTGCCGGGTTGACGGCATGGGCGAAGGAGGCGACCACGACGCTGTAGCCGTCCGGCGCGCTCTTGGCCACGTTGTCCGTGCCGATCAGCGTTCCCGCGCCCGGCTTGTTGTCGACGATGACGGGTTGTCCGAGATCCTTGGACATCTCCGCGCCCAGCGTGCGGGCGATGAGGTCGGTACCTCCGCCCGGCGCGAAGGGCACGACGAAACGGATGGGTTTGTCGGGGTAGGCGAAGGCCGTACTGATGGCTGCGAGGCCTGAGAGAAAGAACGCGAGCGCACGCGCGCGCCGAATGAAATGGGCTGCCATGGTCTGATGTCTCCAGAACTGTCTAATTTGAAATGCCGTCACACGTACGCAATCCACGGTGAGTGACAGATCGACTTTAGGAGCAAGCGCTTCACAGGTGTGCTTTCATTTCCACCAGATGGAATACTGAGCACTTGACCAGCTGTCCCTGGTTCTTACCGATGAGTGGGTTCCACTCGGGCATCGATACTTGAAGGATTGCTTGCGTGGCGAATTGCCACGGCTTCTCGTGATTGCCCCGTCATGACCGAACTTCCCGACTTCAATCTCGACAACAAGCCCGGACGCTCACCCGCCAATCGCTCGCTGGAGCGAGGTATCGAGATCCTGCGCGCGTTCCGGCCGGGCTCCGAGCTGTTGGGCAATGGCGAGCTTGCCGAGAGAACGGGACTTTCCAAGTCCACGGTCAGCAGACTCACGCAGACGTTGGTGGGTGCCGGAATGCTGCAGATCGACAGCATCGAACGCGCTTATCGGCTGGCGCCCGCCGTGTTGAGCCTTTCGCACGCAATGCGTACCGGCTCGCGTGTTCTGCACGCGGCAACACCGCACATGCTCGAGTTGGCCCAGCGGCGCCGCATCAACGTAGGACTGGCCGCACCGGATCGGGACGAAATGGTTTATCTCGAATCCATTCGCTATGCGAAGCGCGTAGCGCTCCGCCGCGTCGTTTCGGGACAACGTGTGCCGATGGAGCTCACGTCGCTGGGAAGAGCCTACCTGGCCGCTGCGCCCCAGCCTCGGCGCGCCAAGCTGATGGAGTTGTTCTCGCAACGCCGCACACACTGGCGCAAGATGGAGACAGAAATAAAGCAGGCGTGGGCGGACATACGCTCGAAAGGCTATTGCGCGGCCGCCTGGCAACCCGAAGTGGTGGCTCTTGCCGCACCACTCGAGGTGGACGATGTCATCTACGTGCTGAACGTCAGCATCTCGACAGAGGAGTCGATCACCGCCATTTCAAGAGAGTTAGCCCCGGCGCTTCTCGAACTGGCTCAGACGATACGCCACACGCTGAAGATTCAGATGCCGCGCGGTAGCTGACACGAACGATATCGATCGAAGCCCGCATGGCACTCGCCGCATATCTGCTCCGGCGATGCCTGGGAAGGTCTTGTATGGGCGTCTCCCGGATCAAAAGCAACTCGCGGCGGGTAAGCCCGGTGCCGCGAGTCCGTCTCGCTTGATACGATTTTTTCCGGAACGCCCTCCCCAAGGGCGTCGGAGACAAGATGGACTCGAGCATTTCCAGCAGCGCCGCCCACGGCGCGGGCGAGGCGCTGTACCGCGTCATGGTGCGGATACGGGCCTTCGAGAACGCGGCGGAGACCGCCAGCCAGGGTGGCGTGAGCGCCTACGGCCAGCAGGCCGGTGGCACCGCCAAGGTGCGCGGGCCGCTGCACCTCTCCACCGGGCAGGAGGCGGTGCCGGCCGGCGTCTGCGCCCATCTGCGCACCGCCGACTACCTCACCTCCACCCACCGGGGCCACGGCCACACGCTGGCCAAGGGCGCCGATCTCGCGCGGATGATGTGCGAGCTGTTCGGCAAGGCCACGGGCTTCAACGGCGGCAAGGGCGGCTCGATGCACATCGCGGACTTCTCGGTCGGCATGCTGGGCGCCAACGGCGTGGTGGCGGCGGGGCTGCCGATCGCGGTGGGCGCGGCGCATGCGCAGAAGCTGCTGAAGAAAGAGGGCGACGACATCACCGTCTGCTTCTTCGGCGACGGCGCGATCAATCGCGGGCCCTTTCTCGAAGCGCTGAACTGGGCGCGGGTGTACGAGCTGCCGGTGCTCTTCGTCTGCGAGGACAACCGCTGGAGCGCCACCACCGCGAGCGGGCCGATGACGGCCGGCGAAGGCGCCTCCGCGCGTGCCGAGGCGCTGGGCATCGCTGCCACGCAGGTCGACGGCAACGACGTGTTCGCTGTGCACACGGCGGCCGCCAGGCTGGTGGCCGAGGTGCGCGCCGGTAGCGGGCCGCGCCTGCTGCATGCGCTGACCTATCGCGTGAAGGGGCATGTTTCGGTGGACGTCGCGGCCTACCGCGACCCGGCCGAACTGGCTGCCGCGCTGGAGACCGATCCGATCGCGCGTGCGCGCGGCCACCTGCTGGCGACCGGCGTTGCAGCCTCGGCGCTGGACGCGATCGAGAACGCGGCGAGCGACGAGGTGGCGACCGCGCTCGCCGTGGCCGACGCCGCGCCCTGGCCCGAGCCCGGCGCCGCCTTCACCGATGTGCAGACCGTCGGGGAGGGCCAATGGCGATGAAGCACGAACTCAGCTATTCGGAAGCCGCCCTGCTCGCCCTGCAGCGCGAGATGGAAGCCGACCCGCGCGTGGTGGTGCTCGGCGAGGACGTGGGCCGCGGCGGCATCTTCGGCCAGTACAAGGGGCTGCAGCAGAGCTTCGGCCCGGGCCGCGTGATCGACACGCCGATCAGCGAGGCCGCGATCATGGGTGCCGGCGTGGGCATGGCGCTGGCGGGGTTGCGGCCGGTGGTCGAGATGCGCGTGGTCGACTTCGCGCTATGCGGCATGGACGAGCTGGTGAACCAGGCCGCGAAGAACCGCTTCATGTTCGGCGGCCAGGGCCGCGTGCCGCTGGTGGCACGCATGCCCGGCGGCATCTGGGACGCCTCGGCGGCGCAGCACTCGCAGTCGCTCGAAGCCTGGTTCGCGCACCTGCCGGGCGTGGTGGTGGTGTGCCCCTCGACGCCGCAGGACAACCACGGCCTGCTGCGCTCTGCCCTGCAGTGCGGCGACCCTGTGGTCTACATCGAGCACAAGACGCTGTGGGGCGCGCGCGGCGAGGTCGACGAGAGCATCGCCGTGCCGCTGGGCAAGGCGGCGCGCGTGCGCGAGGGCAATGCGCTCACGCTGGTGAGCTGGAGCCGGCAGATGCAGGTCTGCGCTGCAGCCTGCGATGCGCTGGCAGCCGAGGGCATCGCGGTGGACCTGATCGACCTGCGCACGCTGTGGCCGTGGGACCGCGAGACGGTGCTGTCGTCGTGCGCGCGCACCGGGCGGCTGCTGGTGGTGCACGAGGCGGTGCAGGCCGCGGGCTTCGGCGCGGAGATCGCGGCCAGCGCGGCGGAGGCCACCGGGTGTCGCGTGGCGCGGCTGGGCGCGCCGCGCATTCCGGTGGGCTATGCGCCGGTGCTGGAGGCGCAGTCGCGCGTCGGCATGGAGGCCATCGTGGCCGCGGCGAAGAAGCTGGTGGGCTGAAGGCAGGCCGCCTCGCCGGAAGCGATGGACCCGCTCTTCTTCAAGCTGGTGCGGGTCGTGAATCTCACGGCGCGGCCTTTCCATGAGCGCGTGGGCCGCGAGCACCGGCTCACGCTCAACGAATGGCGCACGATGGCCGTGCTCGCCGCGCAGCCCGGCCTCAACGCCACGCAGGTCGCCGACCAGACCGGCCTCGACAAGATGGCAGTGAGCCGCGCGCTGGCCGGCCTGCGGCGCCGCAGGCGCGTACAGCGCCACGACGACCCGACCGACCGGCGCAGCAGCCGGCTCTACCTCACCGCCGCAGGCAAGGCGCTGCACGAAACGGTGGGCGCGCTCGGCCGCGAACGCGAAGTCGCACTGTTCGGCGGCATCGGTGCGGTCGAACTGGCGCAGCTCGACACCACCCTCGACAAGCTCATCGAGGCAGTACAGCGCGGCACCCCATGACCTCACCACGCCCATTCCAGAACACCACGGAACCGGCTTCGCCGGGCCGTAGGTGTTGCCCCCGGAAGGGGGTTGGCGAAGCGACACGAAGTGCGCGCAGCCTGGGGGCGAGCCAAGTCAAGCCGCAAAGCCGCCGTCGATGTTCAGGCTGGCACCGGTCACGAAACCGGCTTCGGGGCTGGCCAGGTAGCCGACCATGCCGGCGATTTCTTCCGGATGGGCATGGCGGGCCAGCGCCATCAGGCCGTGCATCGAGGCGGCGTTGGGGCCGTCGACCGGGTTCATGTCGGTGTTGACCGGGCCGGGCTGCACGTTGTTGACCGTGATGCCGCGCGGGCCGAGGTCGCGTGACAGGCCCTGCACCAGGCCGACCAGCGCCGACTTGCTCATGGCGTAGGCACTGCCGCCGGGCCAGGGCATGCGCACGGCGTTCGTGCTGCCGATGTTGATGATGCGGCCGCCCTCGCCCATGTGGCGCGAAGCCGCCTTGGCAGCGACGAACACGGCGCGCACGTTGACGGCCAGGGTCTTGTCGAAGTCTTCCAGCGAGAACTCGTCGAGGGTGCCGCCGAGAAAGACGCCAGCGTTGTTCACGAGGATGTCGATCTTGCCGAAGGTGCGGGCCGCTTCGTCGATGCCGGAAGTGAGGGCGGCGGCGTCGGCGCTGTCGATCTTCAGCGCGAGGGCGCGGCCGCCTTCGGACTGGATGCTGCGCACCAGCTCCTCGGCCGGAGCGGCCGAGGCGGCGTAGCTGAAGGCCACGGCGGCGCCGTCGCGCACCAGGCGGCGCACGATGGCCGCGCCGATGCCGCGCGAGCCGCCGGTGACGAAGGCGACCTTGCCGGCCAGGACGCGGGAAGAAGAAGCAGAAGAAGAGGAAGCAGTGTTGGAGGCCATGATTTTTTCCGTTGGGGGTGGAGGAAGAAGGCCTCAGTTTGGGCGCTTCATTCCTTCTTCGGTAGCCATCAATCGGATCAATCAAATTCAACCAATGGTTGAAGATGAGCGCCACAATGCGGCCATGGAACCGCTGAACCACCTTGAATCCTTCGTGCTGAGCGCGGAGAGCGGCAGCTTCTCGGCCGCCGCCCGGCGCCTGGGGCTGACGCCGGCGGCCGTCAGCAAGAACGTGGCGCGGCTGGAGGCGCGGCTGGGGCTGCGGCTGTTCCAGCGCAGCACGCGCAGCCTGACGCTGACCGAGGGCGGCGAGCGCTTCCTGGCGCAGATCGGCGGCGCGCTGGCCACGCTGCGCGAGGCGGTGGCCGGCATCGACACCGACGACGGCCAGCCCTCGGGCACGCTGAAGGTGAGCATGGGCCAGGCCTTCGGGCGCGAGCACGTGCTGCCGCTGATGGGCGAGTTTCTCGCGCGTTATCCGGCCATCGTGCCCGACTGGCACTTCGACAACCAGCAGGTCGACCTGGTGGGCGAGGGCTTCGACGCTGCCATCGGCGGCGGCATCGAGCTGCCGGCCGGGCTGGTGGCGCGGGAGCTGGCGCGCATCCACGTGGTGGCGGTGGCCTCGCCCGCATACATGGAGGGGCGCAAGCCGCCGCGGCAGCCGTCGGACCTGGCGGCGCTCGACACGCTGATGCGCCGCTCCTCGCCCACGGGCCGGGTGCGCAGCTGGACGCTGCGGCGCGTGCGGGCGGGCACCGGTGAGGGCGAAGTCAGCGTCGAGCTGCCCCGGCCGCGCGCGATCTTCAACGACCCCGAGGCGATCGCGCATGCCGCGCTGATGGGGCTGGGCGCGGCGATGCTGCCCATGCCCTTCGTGGAGCGCGGGCTGCGCAGCGGCGAGCTGCTGCGGCTGCTGCCCGACTGGTACCAGGACGCCGGCGCCGTGTGGCTGTACTACCCGAGCAAGAAGCTGCTGCCGCCGAAGACGCGGGTGTTCATCGATTTCGTTCTGCAGCGATTCCGCGAGGAGCGGTTCGCGCAGCGGATGCAGGTGGCCTGAGACGCCTTCGCGACCGGACTGCGACAACCTCCCCGGTCCACGGGGTTTTCACTCGCGACGTCCGAGGCGCGCGCCTGTACAAACGCGCGCATGACCCATCAGACTTTTCTCTCCCTGAATCGCCGCACCGCGCTGGCCGCGTCCGTCGCCGCCGCGCTGACCCTCATGACCGCTCCTTCGTGGGCCCAGGGCACCTGGCCGACCAAGCCGGTACGCATCGTCGTGCCCTTCGCGGCCGGCGGCACCACCGACATCCTGGCGCGCGCCGTGGCGCCCGAGCTCTCGAAGGCCTTCGGCCAGCAGTTCATCGTGGACAACCGCGCTGGCGCTGGCGGCAACGTGGGCGCCGAGATCGTGGCGCGCGCGCCGAACGACGGCTACACGCTGCTGATGGGCACGGTGGGCACGCACGGCATCAACCGCGCGCTGTACCCGAAGCTTCCCTTCGACCCGATCAAGGACTTCGCGCCAATCACGCTGGTGGCCGCCGTGCCGAACGTGATGGAGATGAATGCCGAGAAGGCGAAGACGCTGAACATCCACAACGTGCAGGACTTCATCAAGTACGCCAAGGCCAACCCTGGCAAGCTGAACATGGCCTCCAGCGGCAGTGGCACCTCGATCCACTTGGCGGGCGAACTGTTCAAGAGCATGACGGGCACCTTCATGGCCCACATTCCGTACAAGGGCTCGGGCCCGGCGCTGCTGGACATGGTGGGCGGCAATGCCGACGTGATGTTCGACAACCTGCCCTCGTCGATGGCGCAGATCAAGGCCGGCAAGCTCACCGCACTTGCCGTGACGAGCGCGCAGCGTTCGCCGGCCCTGCCCGACATTCCGACGGTGGCGGAAGTGGGCGGCCCCTCGCTCAAGGGCTACGAGGCGAGCTCGTGGTTCGGGCTGCTGGCGCCGGCGGGCACGTCGCCGGAAATCGTCAACCGCATCCAGCAGGAAGTGGCCAAGGCGCTGGGCACGCCGGCCATGAAGGAGAAGATGCTCGCTCAGGGCGCGATCCCGAGCGGGAATTCGCCGGCGGACTTCACGAAGCTCATCGCAAGCGAGCATGTGAAGTGGGCGAAGGTGGTGAAGGACTCCGGCGCGAAAGTTGACTGACCCCCAGGCTTCGCGCACTTCGTGTCGCTTCGCCAACCCCCTTGCAGGGGGCAACGCCTGCGGCCCGGCAAAGCCGGTTCCGCGGCGTTTCACGAAAAGATCCGGGGGTAGCTGATCTGGTTGATCAGGTCTTCCAGGTCACGTCTTTCTTTTCGGCCAGCGAATCCTTGAGCATGTGCAGCAGGGGGATCGCGCGCTGATGCAGCCCGATGTGCTGCTTCTCGGCCTCGTTGGCGTGGCCTTCGACGGCGTAGTCGTCGTTGTTGTGGGAGTTGGAGGCCTCGCGCGCCAGCGCGGCTTCGAGGGACGCGATGGCGCCGGGAATCTGCTCGACGGTGATGATGCCCTGCGGGGCGGCCGACTTGCCGACGATCTCCAGCAGCTGGCGGGCATGCACTTCGAGCATCACGAAATCGGGAGAGGCGCGGGACTGGAATCGATAGAGCATGGTGGTGTTCTCACTCACTTGTTGTAGATGTAGTCACGGGCAAAAGGGTACACCGATTGCGCGCCGCGCAGGACGCCGTGTTCGACCTTGCCATCGGGCCTGGTGGAGAGCATCTGGTGCAGCGAGATCCAGCCTTGCTCGAAGCTCATCGCCGAGCCCGCGAGGTACAGGCGGTAGGCGCGCAGCACGCGCTCTGCGTTCTCGGCCTGGCGCCCGCCGCTGCGCTGGAGCACTTCGCGCGCGGCGTCGAGCTGCGCTTCCAGGGCGTCCGACCAGGCCCAGAGCGTGCGCGCGTAGTGCGGGCGCAGGCTTTCGGTGTCGACCATCTCCAGGCCGGCCGCGGCCGTCTCGCGCAGCACATGCGTCACGTGGAGCAGCTCGCCGCCGGGGAAGATGTATTTCTCGATGAAATCGCCCATGCCTGCGCCGAGCTGGCGGTAGTTGAGCTCACCGGAGGTGATGCCGTGGTTCATCACGAGGCCGCCGGGCTTCAGCAGCGAATGGATCTTGCGGAAGTAGGTCGGCATGTTGGCCGCGCCCACGTGCTCGAACATGCCGACGGAGGAGATCTTGTCGAAGGGCTTGTCGGTGGGCACTTCGCGGTAGTCGCGCAGCTCGACGCGCACGCGGCCCTGCAGGCCCTTTTCTTCGATCAAGCGCTGCACGTACGCATGCTGGTTCTTCGACAGCGTGATGCCGGTGGCGTCCACGCCGTAGTGCTCGGCCGCCCACAGCAGCAAGGCGCCCCAGCCGGAGCCGATGTCGAGGTAGCGCTCGCCGGGCTGCAGCATCAGTTTGCGGCAGATGTGGTCGAGCTTGGCTTCCTGCGCCTGCGCCAGCGTAAGGTCGGGCGTACGGAAGTAGGCGCATGAGTACACGCGGCGCG
>Ga0068853_100003368_pt1 | contig 12234 bp, 7 predicted proteins | sample KBSCornC32_FD_65655 | JGI IMG/M metagenome (GOLD analysis project Ga0068853, IMG submission 65655) | Corn rhizosphere microbial communities from Kellogg Biological Station, Michigan, USA - KBS Corn C3-2 | ecosystem: Host-associated > Plants > Roots > Rhizosphere > Soil ... | reverse complement strand
GCGCGGGCAATGGCGGCGAAGTCGATGTCGGGCTCGGCGATTCGCTGGCCGATCCATTTGTTCTCGACCGGACGCTCGCGCATCCGCGCCACGCGCTCCTGATGGACTTCGTCGTTGTAGAACGAGCGATTGTTGGCGACGACGATCAGCAGCGGGATTGCATAGTGGACGGCAGTCCACAGCGCGGTCGCGCCCATCAGGAAGTCACCGTCGCCGCAGATTGCGATCGGCAGCCGGCCGGATCCGGCATCGCGCAGCGCAAGTGCCGCGCCCACCGCGATGCCGGGACCGGCGCCGATTCCGCCGCCGCCGTCGGATCCCAGGAAATCGAGCGGATGTTCGAACGGCCAGCATCCACCGTCCCACGACAAGGGCAGGTGCGACAGCGACACCGGCCGTGAGCCGAGCGCCGCGCGCAACGCGAGCGCGAGATCGTCGACGCCGATGCAACCGGCGGGCATTGGAGCGGGAGTGAACCTGTGAAAGTTGTCGTCCCCGTGCAAACGGGGACCCAGTGTCGCAGTGCCGAACGACACTGGGTTCCCGCCTTCGCGGGAACGACAGGCTTCCAGGAGCGCGGGCACCGTCGCATCCGGCGTCGCCGCGATGAAGCAGTCAACCGGCGGGTGGCCCTGGTAGTCCATGCTCCAGCCGCCGTGCAATCCTTGGTCGAGCGATACCTGGATCACCTTCGCCGCGCATTCGCCGTTGCACGACGCCTTCAGGATGCCGGCCAGGTCGACGTAATCGAGGCTGAGGATCGCGTCGGCTTCGGCGATGGCGGCGCTGACACCGGGCCGCAGCATCACGCCCGGCGCATCGACGTGCAGCCGATGCCACGTCGGAAAGCCGGCGCCGACTTTGAGGTCCGTGACCACGCGCGCGTTCAATGTCTCGGCAAGTACCACGCGCGCATTCCACGCTTGGACGTCGCGCGACATGCGGCCGACCATGATCAGCGGCCGCTTCGCTTCGCGCAGCATCGTCGCGGCGCGCGCAATGTCATGAGGAGCGGGCGCCGATGCGACAGGCGACAGATAGCGCGACGCATCGATCGGCGGCAGCGCCGCCGGCAGCTTCGACTCCTGCATCTCCGCGTCGAGGTTGATGTAGACCGGACCCTGCGGCTGCGTCGACGCGAGCCAGTGCCCGCGCAGCACCGCCTCGCGCGCGGCGCCGGGCGATGCCGGCTGGTCGTCCCATTTCACGTAGCCGCGGATCACCGCGCCCTGGTCGCGCGCGGTATGGATCCAGTCGATCCACGGCCGGCGCTTCATCGCATCGACCGGTCCGGTCGCGCCGAGGATGATTACCGGCATCCGGTCGCACCATGCGTTGAAGATCGCCATCGTCGCGTGGAAGAGGCCGACGTTCGAGTGGACAGCGACTGCCATCGGCCGGCCGGTGACTTTCGCGTAGCCTTGCGCGATCGCCACCGCGTGCTCTTCGTGCAGGCAGAGCAGCATCTGCGGATCGCTGTTGCCGAGGAAATTGACGAGGCTGTCGTGCAGGCCGCGAAAGCTCGCGCCCGGATTGAGCGCGATGTAGCGAACGCCGGTCGCGCGCAGCGCCTCGGCTACGACGTCGCTGCCGAATTGCGGTGATGCAGGCAGGTGGCCGGCAGGTATTTCAACAGACTGTCGTCCCGGAGAAGGCCGGGACCCAGAATCGTTCATGGCAGCTCGTTTCGCTTCAAGCCTGGTGGGAATCCGGTCGCGGTCGGACGGCACTGGATTCCGGTTGTTGCCGGGATGACAGCTTATTGCCGTGGCGGGATCTGGATCAGCGTATCCAGTTGTTGCTTCGTCAGCGGCGCCGCGGTGAACTTGAGGTCGACCGCATCCTTGACGATGGTGTCGAGCCCGATGATCCGGTCCGGGTCGAGCGAGGGCTTCGGGAAGAAATCGTCGCGCGTCCGCTTGGCGAGCGCCAGCGGAATGCCGACGAAATCCGCATAGATCTTCATCGCCGCCGGATCGTTCGAATACATGTAGTCGATCGTCTCGCGATACGCCTTCATGAAACGGTCGATGATCGCCTTCTTGCTCTGCAATGTCGGCGCCGTCGCGACGAGAAGCCGCACCGTCTGTCCCTTGAACGCCGCGGCGTCGTTGCCGCTGGCGATGACGCGGATCTTGCCTTCGTCGAGTTGCTGCAATCCGAACGGCGGGGCGGACCAGCCGACGTCGATCTGGCCGGACATCACCTGCGTCAGAGTCGGCGCGGGGCCGCCCGTCGCAGTCGGCTTCGCCTTCAGGTCGTACTGCTTCATGAATGCGGTGACGATGCCGTGCGTCGACGAGCCGTTGGTCGAGTAGGCGATCGTCTTGCCTTCGGTGTCCTTCAGCGACTTGATCGGCGAGGTCGACGGCACGTACCAGTAGAGGTCGCCGGCGCCGGTGGTCTCCGCGCCGATGATCCGGATCGGCGCGCCTTTCGAGAATGCGGACAGCGCGCCCATGATGCCGGTGGCCACGCCGATGTCGACGCTGCCGGAGAGCACCGCCTGCTGCGTCTCGCCCGCCCCCTGCGTATACAGGATCTCGAGGACGATCCCGTGCTTCTTGAAGATGCCGGCGCGCTGGCCGACTTCGCCGATCGACGTGTCCCAGTTGCCGCGTTGGCCCGTTGCCAGCTTCAGCGTGTCCTGCGCGATCGATTGCATCGGCAGCAACGTGAGCGTGACGGCGATCGCGACCGTGAGCGCCGCGAAAAGACCGCGAAGAATTGCAGACTGCCTCATCGATACCTCCTGGAGAATCGCTGCCGGCGTTCCGTCCGGCGCGACGATGTTGTGGGCCCCGGACGCCGCTTTCGCGCCCGAAACGATGATAACCCGCGTCGTTGCGGCTGTCGCGCTTCGGGTGCGGCGCGATGTTAGCGGATAATTGGCGTCGCCGTCATCGTCCCTTCCTCCCGATATAGTGATCTGGCTTCCCGCATACGCCGCCACCGGCGCGCTCGTTGGTTTTCTCGCAGGGCTGCTCGGCATCGGCGGCGGAATGACGCTGGTGCCGGTGCTTGCCGCGATGTTCGCCGCCCAGTCGTTCGCACCGGACCACTCGGTGCATCTGGCGCTCGGCACCGCGATGGCGTCGATCGTGTTCACCTCGAGCGCCAGCGTCCGCGAGCATCACCGGCACGGCGCAGTCGACTGGCAGATCGTCAAGCGGATGGTGCCCGGGATGCTGCTGGGCGCGCTGATCTCGACGGTCGCGACCGGCTGGATCGCGCAGCGAACCCTGGCGCTCGCGTTCGCCGTGATCGTGTATGCGGGTGCTACGCAGATCCTCATCGGACGCAAGCCCGCGGCGCACGCAACGATGCCAGGCGCGCCGGTGGTGTTCGGCGTCGGCACGATCATCGGCGTGATCTCGGGACTGGTCTCGGCCGGCGGCACGTTCCTCACCGTGCCGTTCATGCTGTATTGCGGCTTGCGCATGCATACGGCGATCGGCACCGGCGCCGCGATCGGCATTCCGGTGGCGATCATCGGCACGGTCGGCTACATCATTTCAGGCTGGCATGTCGCGGCGCTGCCGTCGTGGAGTATCGGCTTCATCTATCTGCCCGCGCTGGCGCTGCTGGTCGCCGGCAGCATCGTCACCGCGCCGATGGGCGCGCGCTATGCGCACAAGCTGCCGGTGAATACGCTGCGGCGCGTGTTCGCCTGCCTGTTGTATGTGCTGGCGACGAAGATGGTGGTGACTTATTGGTAGATATGATGGCGACGATAAGGCGCTTCACGGACTTGATGTTTGGCGACCAGCTGAGTTATTACAGCACATCGCAAAATGCCCGAGGCAGAAAGGCCCACCATGCACAGCCGATTCCAGGCAGTTTCGGTCTTGTCACTCGTCGCGATGGCCGGCTGCATGACTTCCCCCACTTCGAGTCCCCCGATGGCCGCCGCCTCGGGCATCTCCCGAGCAGATCCTGGAAAAGGTCTCCGCGAGTACCGGATCATCCCGTTGAAGTCGATGACAGGCGATGTCGAAATCCTCTATGGCGATCCCGAGGTCGAAGGTGAACCGTTTGTCATGCGTATCCGCGAACTGCCCGGAGCAGTCATTCCGCCGCACTCTCATCCCGTCGATGAACACATTACCGTCGTTGAAGGCACCTGGTACTTTGCGGTGGGCGACGATTACAAGCCTGAGATGCTTCAGGAGTTGAAGGCGGGCAGCTATGCGTTCGCTCCAAAGGGCAGCACGATGTTCGGTTATTCGCGAACAGGGGCCATCGTCCAGGTGCACGGTGTCGGGCCATTCCGGATTCATTGGCTCGGTGGTCTGCATACGCTGGACGATTCCGACGCGAAGTCGGTCTTTCGCTTCGCCAGAGGCCAGCGCGTCCTCTTCAAAGGCCGGAGCGGAAAAGTCGCGGAGGGCTATGCCTCCGGGAAGATCGTGCAATACGAAATCGAGGCATCCGACGGCGAGCGATTCATGGCAAGCGAGCATGAGCTGCAACCGGGCAGCTGATGTCCTGTCCATAAGTTCACGCGAATCGATATGCGCGCATTCCATTGTCCACTGCCCAACGTGAAATGAACCCAATCGCATCCATGCCGCTTTTCAAACACTGCATCGGCAAAATGATGGCGCTGGCCGGTGCCCTGTTCTTCACCACCTTGCTTCCGGCGTACGCAGAGACCACCCCGAAGATTGTCGACATCCCGACCCGGCCAGGGGTCACAGAACGGTTGCTCGTGCATTCACCGCCCGATCCCAAAGCCGCCGTGGTGCTGTTCGCCGGCGGGCACGGTGGCTTGCAGATATACCCGAACGGCTCGATGAAGTGGGGCGAGGGGAATTTCCTGGTACGCACACGCCAGTTGTTCGCGGACCAGGGACTGTTCGTCGCGGTCGTCGATGCGCCTTCGGATCGACAGAGCCCGCCGTTCCTGCAAGGCTTTCGCCAACGGCCAGAGCATGCTGCCGACATCAAGGCCGTCATCGGGTGGCTGCGCGAAACGGTCAAGGTTCCGGTTTGGCTGGTGGGAACGAGCCGAGGCACCCAGTCTGTGGCTTACCTGGCCACGGAGCTTCATGGCCCCGCAGGACCCGACGGCATCGTCCTGACGTCGACGATCCTCACCGACAACAGGGGTCGTCCGGTGCCGGACATGCCGTTGTCGAACATTCACGTGCCGGTGCTCGTCGTTCATCACGAGCAGGATGGTTGTTCGAACTGCGCGTTCTCGGTCGTGCCGGCGCTGATGAGCAAGCTGGGCGGCGCTCCGAAGCGTCAGCTGCTGTCGTTCAAAGGCGGCGAAAGCAGTGGCGATCCGTGTGAAGCATTCGCGTATCACGGTTTCAACGGAATCGAGCGCGAAGTCGTCCCGCAAATCGCGGCCTGGATCCTGGCGAAGTAGCGGCAGCCGCCAGTCAGGGACTTTCAGCCGGCCTGAGGAATCTGTCTTCGAAGATCTTCGCCGGCACCGGCTGGCTGAACAGGAAGCCCTGCATTTCGTTGCATTTCAGCAGCCGCAACAGACGCGACTGCTCTTCGGTTTCGACGCCCTCGGCCACCACGTTGAGCTTCAGCGCATTGGCCAGGTTGATGATCGTCGACACCAGCGCCCAGCCATCGGGCCCGCCCGTCATGTCGCTGACGAACGAGCGGTCGATCTTCAGCGTATCCACCGGCAGCCTGGACAAATAGCTGAGCGACGAAAAGCCGGTGCCGAAGTCGTCGATCGCGACGGTGACACCCATCGCGCGGATTGCCCGCAACGTCGCGATGCTGTGCCTGACGTCCTCCATGATCATGCCTTCGGTGATCTCCAGCTCCAAACCGGCTGCCGCATCCGGATCGACGCTGATGGCCTGCTCGATTTCGTCGACGAAGCGCCGATGGCGCAATTGCATCGGCGACACGTTCACTGCGATGCGCACCGCAGCCAATCCCGCGTCACGCCAGCGCAGGTAATCGGCAATCGCCTGATGCAACGCCCAGCGTCCCACCGGATGAATCAACCCGGTCTCTTCCAGCGTCGCGATGATGCGGCCTGGCAGCACCAGCCCCGACTGCGGATCGTCCCACCGCAGCAGCGCCTCTGCGCCGGTAAGCTTGCCGCCGTCGATGTTTATTTTCGGCTGATAGTGGAGCACGAACTCGCCGTGCTCCAGCGCCCGGCGCAGCTGACCTTCCAGCGCCATCTTGCCGGCCATCGCCTCGGTCATTTTCTGCGTGTAGAACAGATAGCGCTCGCCGCTGGCCTTCGCCTTCTTCAGCGCGGCCCCCGCATGCTTGAGCAGCGTGTCGGCGTCGGCTCCATCGTCGGGGAACAGCGCAATCCCGGCCTTGAATCCGATTCGCAGCAGCGAATCGTCAAGGGGAAACGGATGCTCGACGAATGCATCGAGCGTCTTCTCGAGCAGGCGCGCGACGTCGCCGTCATGCCTCACGCTCGGCAGCACCGCGGCGAACTGGTCAGCCCCGATGCGCGCGACCAGGTTGACATCGCCCGCCCTGCGCGTAAGCCATTGCGCGACCTGCCGCAGCAGTGCATCGCCTGCTGGATGCCCCAGGCTGTCGTTGACCTGCTGGAATCGCTCCAGGTCGATCAGGTACAAGGCGAGCCGGTGGCCGCCGCCGGCGGCGCTGCGCAGGAACTGCGCGGTGCGCTCCAGGAACAGGCTGCGATTCGCCAGCCCGGTCAGCACATCGTAGTAGGCGAGGTAGTCGAGGCGCTCCCGCCGGTCGATGTGATCGATGGCGAACGAGATGTCCCCGGCCAGCTCTTTCAGCAGCTTCAGCTCGTCTTCATCGAAGTATCCGGCCTCGCTCGCATACAACGCGAGCACGCCGACTGCCTCGTCCGCGATCAGCAGCGGCAGGATGGCCATCGAGGCGATTCCGCGCCGGCTGCGCTCCTCCGCGAACAGGATTCCCGGATCGCGTGGCATGTCCTTCGACACGAAGGCTCGCTTCTCCCTGACCGCGCGTGCGCTCATCGTGTTGCCGAGCGGCGCATCTTCGCGCAGCGAAAAACGGTCCCGGATCATTTCGAGGAATTCCGCCTCGACCCCCGCCGAGGCAATCGGCACGATCCGCATCGCGCTCCGGTCGACGATTCCCAGCCATGCCATCACGAACTGGCCGGCATCGACCGCGATCCGGCAGGCTTCGCCGAACAGCTCTTCGCGGCTCTTCACGCGCACGATCAGCGCATTGATGCCGGAGAGCACCGAATACACGCGGTTCAGCCGCCGGATCCTGGATTCCGCCAGCTTCTGCGCGGTGATGTCCTGGATCGTGTTGAACCAGCGCACGCGATCGCCGGGCCCGGTGCGCGCCTCCAGCGGCTCCATCACCTGGCGCACGTGCAGCCATATGCCGTCGGCGCGCCGCAACCGGTATTCGAAGTCCATCCGCATGTGCGTGGCACCGGCCTCGATGGCCTTGGCGCGAAACAGCGCCCGATCTTCCGGATGAATGATGTCGAGCCACTCCCGCGTGCTCCTGATCATGTCGGCCGGATCCACTCCGATCATCTGCGGCATCGTCTCGGGCCAGCGTTCGAACGCGCCGTCGGGTCCCGTGACCACGTGCGTGAGCCCGGCCATCAGTTGCGCGCGGCGCAGCGCCGTTTCGCTTTCCAGGAGCTCTTTTGCCGCAAGCTTGCGCTCGGCGATGAGCCGCCGCCGCTCGAGCGCCTGGAATACCGCGGGGCCCAGGCGGGAAAGATGGTCCTTGAGTATGTAGTCGTACGCGCCGCGCCGGATGCACTCGGCTGCGATCTCGTCGCCGAGCGTGCCGGTCACCATGATCACCGGGATGTCGTGGTCGTGCGCCCTGACGGCAGCGAGCGCCCCGAATCCGCCATAGCCGGGCAGGTTGAAGTCGCACAGCACGATATCGGGACCTTGCTCCAGCGCGTCGCGGAACGCGGCCTCCCGATCGACGCGCAGCCATTCCGGGTCGAAGCCGGCATGGCGCAACGCGGCCACGACCAGTTCGGCGTCCTCAGGCACGTCTTCCAGAAGCAATGCGCGCAGCTTGTTGCCCATGTCCCCGCCCGCTGCGTGCCGGGCGGCCGCAACTGTTGTCATGTCGAGTATACGGTAGCGATCTAATCAGAGACGCGGCGCACGCGCTGTAGCCCTTTCCCGACAATTGATATCCGGGAATTCCGGACTTTCGGCATGATCTGGCACATGCGGCAATTCGCGGATTTGCTGCTTGACATCGAAACGCATTGGGCAAGAATCGGGCTTTCGGCGAGAATTCCGGCATGACGATCAAGGTGGTGATAGCCGACGACCATCGGGTGGTCGCCGAGGGCTTGCGCGCGCTCATTGCAGCCCAACCCGACATGGAAGTCGTGGGCCTGGCCATCGACGGACGTGATGCCGTGCGCTGCGTGCAGGAGACGCAACCGGACGTGGTCGTGATGGACAACGGCATGCCGCTGATGAACGGAACCGAGGCGGCCCGGAAGATCACCCGGAGGAGCCCGCACATCCGGATCGTCATCCTGTCGATGCATTCGAACTCGGTGCATGTGTACCGGGCGCTGCAGGCCGGGGCAAGAGGTTATGTCGTCAAGAGCTCGCTCGCCGACGAATTGCTGGACGCCATCCGCACCGTGCATTCCGGGCGCCGCTACCTGAGCAAGCTGCACGCCGACGACCTGATCGAGCGTATCGTGTCCGAAGCGCCGGAGGATCCGCTGGCGCGGCTGAGCGCGCGCGAGCGCGAGGTGCTGCAGATGATCGCCGAAGGACGCCCGATCGTTGAAATTGCCGAAAACCTGTCGCTGTCGCGCAAGACGGTGGAGACATACCGCGAGCGGGTGATGGAAAAGCTCGGGCTCGACAATGTCGCCGCGCTGGTCAAGTTCGCGATTCAGCAGGGATTGACGTCGCTCGAATAGCGGAGAGCCCAACATGCCGAAGCTGCATTCGCTTGCCTGGCGCACGCATCCTGCGTCGCTCAACTATGCGGTGGCCGTCCTGTCGGTGGCCCTGGCGCTGCTGATTGCGCGGCTGCTGCAGATCAAGTACGGATGGGAGCCTTACAACGCGTTTCTTTGCGCGATCTTGTTCACTGCGCTGTTCGGAGGCGTCGGGCCGGGCCTCCTGGCGGTCGGGCTTTCCCTGACGGCCTTCGAGTTCTTCCTGCTGCCGCCGATGTATGCGTTCGGAATTCCCGCCGACCTTCCGCGGCTGGCCGTTGCCGCGGTGACGGCGCTGTTCATCGTGCTGCTGTGCGCCGCGCAACGCGGCGCGGCCGAGGCGCTGCGCGAGAGCGAAGAGCGATTTCGCCAGATCACCGGGAACATGTGGCAGATTTTCTGGATGGCCACGCCGCGCATCGACGAAGTGCTCTACGTGAGCCCCGCCTACGAGCGGATCTTTGGGCGGTCGCTGGAAAGCCTGCGCCGTTCGCCGCGTTCGTTCCTCGACGCGATCCATGGCGACGATCGCGAGCGCGTGGCCAGGATCGTGGAGGAGCAGCGGGAGACCGGTTTCGAGACCGAGTTCCGCGTCGTCCGGCCCGATGGATCCGTGCGCTGGATCCGCGACCGCGGCTTCCCGGTCAGGGATCAATCGGGAAAGCTGTACCGCGTCGCCGGAATCGCCGAGGACATCACCGAGCGCAAGCACGCCGAGGATCACCTCCGGCTGGTCATCGACACCATTCCGACGATGGCCTGGAGCCTGTTGCCTGATGGAACCGTCGATTTCGTCAATCAGCGCTGGCTGAAATATACCGGCTTCTCCCCGGACGAGGCGCTCGAAAAAGCGACCGGCATCGTCCATCCGGAAGACCTCCCGGGAATCATGGAAAAATGGGCGGTGAACATGGCTGCCGGTGAATCGGCCGAGGATGAAATGCGCCTGCGCGGCGCCGACGGCGAGTATCGCTGGTTCCTCGTGCGCACGATGCCGCTGGCCGATGCGCAGGGGAACATCGTCAAGTGGTACGGCACGAGCACCGATATCGAAGACCGCAAGCGCGCCGAGGATGCGCTGCGCCAGAGCGAGGAAAAATTCCGCCAGCTCGCCGAAAACATCCGCGAGGTGTTCTGGATGACCACGCCCGCGATGGAAGAGCTGCTCTACGTCAGTCCCGCGTACGAGAGCATCTGGGGCCGCCCGATGGGGAGCCTGCGCCAGTGGCGCAGCGCGTTCATCGAGGCGATTCATCCCGAGGATCGCGGGCGCGTCGCCTGGATCGTCGACCGGCAGCGGCAGCAGGGATTCGACGTCGAGTACCGGATCGTGCGGCCCGACGGCTCGATCAGCTGGATCCGCGATCGCGGCTTTCCGGTCAGGGACGGATTCGGGCAGGTCTACCGGATCGCCGGCATCGCCGAGGACATCACCGAGCGCAAGGACGCCCGCGACGCCGTGCGGCGATCGGCCGGCGAGCTGCAGGCGCTGTCGCGACGGCTGGTCGAATTGCAGGAGTCGGAGCGCAAGGAGCTCGCCCGCGAGCTGCACGATCGCGTCGGCCAGGGCCTGACTGCGCTCAACATCAACCTCGCAATCCTGCGGCAGCGGCTTGCCGGGCAGGACGCCGATGTGCTCTCGCGCCTGGAAGACTCGGCGGGCCTCGTCAAGTCGAGCATGCATGCGATCGAGAACCTGCTGTCTGACCTGCGGCCGCAGATGCTCGACGATCACGGGCTGCGCGCGGCGCTCGAGTGGTACTCGCGGCAATTCGCGGCGCGCGCCGGAATAACCGTAGCGGTCCGGGCCGGCGAGCAGGAAGAGCGGATGACGTCGGAGGTGGAGATCGCGCTCTTTCGCATCGCGCAGGAAGCGCTCAACAACGTGGCCAAGCATTCCCGCGCGACCAGCGTCGAGATCGTGCTCGGGCGCATGGGCCTCGATTGCGTGATGTCGGTGACGGACAACGGAATAGGCTCGGATGCGGCCGCGGACGCCGCTTACCGCAAGCGCCCGGGCCTCGGCGTGGTCACGATGCGGGAGCGCGCCCAGGCCGTCGGCGGCCGCTTCGACATCGAGCTGCGCCCGGGTGGCGGCACACAGCTCACGGTCGCGATACCGAACGACCGCCGGGCGCCGCAAGCGGTCCACGCGAACGGCGGCGGAGCTTAGCCACGCCATCGCGGAGTCCCCGGCGAGCGTGGCAGCCACGTCATCGAGCGCTGAACGGAGCCCGGCAATCGTTTACGTGGGAGCGGCGTTGTCGATCCTGGGCAGCGTGAAATAAAACGTCGCGCCCATGTTCGGCTGCCCTTCCGCCCACACGCGGCCTTCGTGGCGCACCACGATCCGGTGCACCAGCGCGAGCCCCACGCCGGTGCCGGGGAAATCGCTGCTGCGGTGCAGGCGCTGGAATACGCCGAACAGCTTCGACTGGTAGCGCGAATCGAACCCGGCGCCGTTGTCGCGGACGAAGTAGACATTTTCCCTGTCGTCGCTGATCGCGTCGATCTCGATCAGCGGGTGCTCGCGGCGCGACGTGAACTTGATCGCGTTGGCGATCAGGTTGGTCCACACCTGCCCGAACAGCACGCGATCGCCGCTGCCGCGCGGCAGCGTTGCGAGGCGGAATTCGATGCGCGGTCCCTTGTGCGTCGCATTCAACCCCTCGAATGTGCTGCGCGCAAGCTCCGTCATGTCGATGTCGGCTTTCTTCATCGACTTGCGGCCGAGCTGGGAAAAGGCGAGCAGCGCGTCGGTGAGCTCGCCCATGCGCTGCGCTTCGTTCTGGATGACGGTCAGCTTTCTGCGCGCTTCGCCGTCGAGCTGCTCGGCGTGGTCCTCTTGCAGCATCAGCGAAAATCCGACCAGCGAGCGCAGCGGCGCGCGCAGGTCATGGGAGACCGAGTAGCTGAATCCCTCGAGCTCCTTGTTCGCAGCCTCGAGCTGCATCGTGCGATCGGCGACGCGCTGCTCCAGCTCGAGATTGAGCTGCTGCAGTTCGCGGTCGGCCTTTTGCCGCTCGGCCATCTCCCGCGCCAGCGACTGGTTCGACGCCTCGAGCGCCACCGCGCGCCGGTCGACTTCGGCCAGCATGTCGTTGAACGAATCGGCAAGATGCCCGAGCTCGTCTTCGGTCGTCTTCTTCATCCGCAACGAGAAGTCGCGGCCTGCCACCACCCGGCGCGTCACGTCGGCCATTTCGAGGATCGGCTTGGTCAGGACGGCCTGCAGCCAGCCCGAAATCACCAGCGCGACCAGCAGGCTGAGCACCGCGACCACGCCGAAGATTCCCAGGTAGTCGAGCAGCCGGCCGCGCGCTTCGTAG
>Ga0068853_100003363_pt1 | contig 12238 bp, 12 predicted proteins | sample KBSCornC32_FD_65655 | JGI IMG/M metagenome (GOLD analysis project Ga0068853, IMG submission 65655) | Corn rhizosphere microbial communities from Kellogg Biological Station, Michigan, USA - KBS Corn C3-2 | ecosystem: Host-associated > Plants > Roots > Rhizosphere > Soil ... | reverse complement strand
CGCGAGCCGCTCCCGCGGACGAGGAGCGACTCTCCGATGGCGGCCTCGAGCTGCGCGATCTGGTGGCTGATGGTCGAGCGGGAGTAGCCGAGCCGCCGCGCGGCCTGAATGAAGCTCCCTTCCTCCGCGACGACGACCAGCGCGAGCAGCGAGCGCACCTGCAGGCCGAGCCAGCGCGAGCGCTCGAGCGGACGCGGTTCCGGCTCCGGCGTCTGGTCCTCGTACGAGCGGTGGGCGCGAGCCTGATCGGCGCGCTCCTTCGCGAGCTGGATCGCCCACTGCCGGCGGAAGGTGTCATCCATCGCGTGGCGCACCGCCCATGCGCCGGGATCGCAGCTCCGTCCGGACGGCCGGCGCCTGGTGGCACGCCGCGACCGTGCGAAGCCCCTGGGTCCTACCGAGGATTGGCCCGAGGTGATCGATGCCGCGTACGACGTCCGAATCGGCAAAAAGTTGGCGCCGCCGAATCGGCCACGCGCGCACCCCGAATGGGAGATGGTCTACCACGTGCGCCTCGTTCTCGCTCGCGTGCTCGCCCTCCTCTTCGCAGCGAGCTGGATCGTGGTTCCCGGATTCGGGGCGATCGACCTCTCGGTCACGTGGGATCCGGACTGGCCGCAGGTGCTCGAGGCGGGCTGGGGTCTCTTCTTCACGGTGCTCGTCGGCGTCCCGTTCGTCGTCATCGCGGCGCGGCCGCGTTCGGCGGGGCCTGCCGTCGCGCAGCTGGCGGTCGCGACCATTGCGCTCGCCGTGTCGGTCGTCGCCGGCCGCGAGGCATCTCTCACCTGGGTCCCGGTCGTGCTCGCGGTCGAGACGCTCGTCGTCGCCTGGCTCGCACGCTCGTCGTGGCGCAGCGCGCTCGTGCCGAGAGGTCCGAGTGCCCCGATGGTCGCCCTCGTGGCACTCGGCATTGTCCCGTGGCTCGCCTATGCCGTCGACATGTGGGCCGCGAACCGCGAAGGGCGGCCGGACTCGGACATCACGAACGGCATCGACCACTATGCGGTGCAGGGTGCCCTCGGGCTGGCGCTCGCAGTGCTCCCCACACTCGCCGCCCTGCGCCCGGCCCTGACACCCCTCGCCCCCGTCTGCGCAGGGATCGCGGCCGGGTACCTGGGGCTCGTCTCGTTCGCGTGGGAGGACGCCGCCGGCGGCTTCGGCCGCACCTGGTCGGCGGCCGCGATGGCGTGGGGCCTCTGCCTCGTCGCGGTCTCGCTCACGGCCGCCGTCCGCCGCTCGCGCCGAGCGGCGGTCGACTGAACAGCTCCTCTGCCTCCCTCACTCCGCGTTGCGGAGACGCTCTAGCCCGTCGAGGATCAGGTCGAGCCCGAACTCGAACTCGGGCTTCTCCGCGGGGTCGGGCGGCGCGATGTGCTCCTGGGCGTGCTCGACGATGTAGGGGAACTCGTCGGCGGGGATCCTCCGGAGGAAGCCGCCGGCGAGTTCGACGAGCTCCTCACGCGTCCGGAACGGCATCCCGACCTGCCAGAGCGTGAATCCCGTGATGTGGCTGTCGATCGCGTGGTAGGCGTGGTGGGTCAGGTTCGCTGAGAAGCCGGCCTCCCGGAACGTGTGGAGGACGGCCTCCATCCACTGCATGCGCAAGCGGCTGACGCCGCCGCCGTGGGTGAGCAGGTTGCACGACCACCGGTGACGGACGAACGCGTCGTGCGACGAGACGGCGGTGCGCCGTATCTCCGCCTTCCAGTCCTTGCCCGGCCGGGGATTCTCGATCTCCGTGAGAACGACCTCCACGATCCCTCGCTCGAGATCCTCCTTGCCCGCGACGTGGTTGTAGAGCGACATCGCCTCGACGCCGAGCTCCCGGCCGAGGCGGCGCATGCTGAGCGCGGCGATCCCGTCCCGATCCGCGATCGCAACCGCTGCCTCGAGGACGCGCTCCCGGTTGAGCGGCAGCCGGATCGCGGCTCGCTTTGTGGGCCGGGATGCCATCGCTTGACAGACCTTACGCTGTACGTCTACCTTACGGCATAAGCTTACGGCGTACGTACGAGGAGGCGGGAAGATGTCGACGACGGTCATGGAACGGCAGAAGACGGAAGAGGCGGTGAGAGCGATGAAGGCGATCGTCGGCGAGCGGTACGGGCGGCCGGACGTGCTCGAGCTGCGAGACGTCGAGCCGCCGGAGCCGGCCGACGATCAGGTGCTGGTGCGGGTGCACGCGTCGTCGGTCAATCCCGCCGACTGGTACGGCGTCACCGGGTTCCTGTTCGCCCGGATGGGAAACGGCCTGCGTCGCCCGAAGGTCGCCTCCGCAGGGTCCGACGTCGCCGGCCGGGTGGAGGCCGTCGGTGCGGGCGTGACCACGCTCCATCCCGGAGACGAGGTGTTCGGGACGGCAACGGGCGCATGGGCGGAGCTCGCCTGCTCCCTCGAGTCCCGCGTTGCCCCGAAGCCGCCGGGCCTCTCGTTCGCCGACGCCGCCGCCGCGCCGATCGCCGGTTGCACCGCGCTCCAGGCGCTGCGTGACCACGGCCGGGTCGAGAGCGGGCAGAAGGTGCTGATCAACGGCGCGTCGGGAGGCGTAGGAACGTACGCCGTCCAGCTGGCGAAGGCGCTCGGTGCGCAGGTCACCGCGGTCTGCAGCAGCCGGAACGTCGACCTCGTCCGCTCGCTCGGTGCCGACCGGGTCGTCGACTACACCGTGGAGGACTTCACGCGGATCGGGGACCGGCACGACCTCCTGCTCGACGTCGCCGGGAGCCGCTCGCTCGGCGCGCTCGAGCGCGTCCTCACGCCGGATGCGACCGTCGTCGTCATCGGCGGCCCCATGACGTACCGCGGTCTCGGCCCGCTCCCGCATCTCGGCGCGACGCTCCTCATGTCGAAGCTTCGCCGCCGCGCGGTGCGGTTCTTCGTCGCCAAGATCGGGCGGGACGATCTCGCGTACCTCGCGTCACTGCTCGAAGCGGGGACGATCCGCTCGGTGATCGACCGCACGTACCCACTGGAGCAGGCACCCGACGCGCTCGCCTACCTCGGCGAGGGCCACGCGCGCGGAAAGGTCGTCGTCAGCGTGTGAGGCGGCCGACCGCGCGGCGCCGTGCGACGACGATGCCCGCAGCCCATCCCGGCGCGCGTCCGCCGGCGGGCGGCCGGATCGGCTCGACGTCGAGGCCGCTCGCGGTGACGAGCCAGGACACGACGGAGTTCGAGTTCCACATGTCGCCCGTCCCGAGCTCGTCGCGTCCCCAGACCGGGCTCGGTAAACGCGGGGTGAGTTCGAGCAGCCGCCGGGCGATGGCCGGCTCATCCGTCAGCCTCCGCGGGCTGTCCACCGCCTCGCCGAGATCCGGGATGACCCCGTCGCGTTCGCACCGAACCTCGTAGCGGAACACGCGAAAACGACCGAGCGCGCGGTGTCCCACGGCCCCTCCGGCCACGACCCCCCGGGCCGCGGAGTCACCGTCGGGGATCGGCGCCGACTCGATGGCGAAGCGCGCCTCCGGCATCGTGACGATGAGCGCCGAGTGGTACAGGTCGGCGCGCCGACGCCGCTCGCGCGCCGCCGCGAGGGCCTCGTACGCCTTGCCGTTGAGCCGCACGAACCACCCGCCCGCGCCGAGCGGCAGCCAGTAGAGGTCGATGCCTGGCCGTTTCATCCGTGGGAGTCTGCAGGCACTCGGCCCCGAGACGAGACACGCGCTTCTCGAGGGATTATGGTCAGGCGCGTGAGAACGATAATCGATGATCGATCCTCTGCGTCGTGACCGCGCGACGGCTTCCGCGCCCCCGCGAGCTCGCGCCGCTCGTCCGGTTAAAGCGCCCCGAGCTCGACGCGACGAAGCGCCGGCTGGCGGCTGCCTTCACGATCGAGGACCTGCGGAAGATCGCGAAGCGCCGGACACCGAAGGTCGCGTTCGACTACACCGATGGCGCGGCCGAGGGCGAGATCTCGCTTGCGAGGGCGCGCCAGGCGTTCCAGGACGTCGAGTTCCACCCGGAGGTGCTGCGCGACGTCTCGACGGTGGACACGAGCGTCACCGTCCTCGGCGGTCGGTCCGCGCTCCCGTTCGGCATCGCCCCCACAGGCTTCACGCGTCTGATGCGCACCGAGGGCGAGCGCGCAGGCGCCGCCGCCGCGGGCGCGGCCGGGATCCCGTTCTCGCTCTCGACGCTCGGCACGACGTCGATCGAGGACGTCGCGCGCGCGAACCCGCGCGGCCGCAACTGGTTCCAGCTCTACATGTGGAAGGATCGCGAGCGTGTGGCCGCGCTGATCGAGCGCGCCGCGAGAGCCGGCTTCGACACGCTGCTCGTGACCGTCGACGTCCCCGTCTCGGGCGCCCGGATCCGCGACCGTCGCAACGGCCTGACGATCCCGCCCGCGCTCCGACTCCGCAGCGTCGTCGACGCGCTCCCCCGTCCGCGCTGGTGGATCGACTTCCTCACCACCGAGCCGCTCGGCTTCGCCGCCCTCGACGCGTGGCCGGGCACGGTCGAGGAGTTTCTCGACCTGATGTTCGATCCGAGCGTCGACTACGACGACCTCGCGTGGATCAAGGAGCGGTGGCCGGGCAAGCTCGTGGTGAAGGGCGTCCAGACGCTGGAGGACGCCAAGCGGGTGGCCGCGGCCGGTGTCGACGGGATCACGCTCTCGAACCACGGCGGCCGCCAGCTCGACCGGGCACCCGTGCCTTTCCATCTCCTCCCAGACGTGGTGCGCGAGGTCGGCCGGGAGACGGAGATCCACCTCGACACCGGGATCATGAACGGCGCCGACATCGTCGCGGCGATCGCGCTCGGCGCGCGGTTCACGCTCGTCGGCCGCGCGTACCTCTACGGCCTGATGGCCGGAGGCCGCGCCGGCGTCGACCGTGCGATCGAGATCCTCTCCGGCGAGATCACCCGCACGATGCGCCTCCTCGGCGCCCGCAGCATCGACGAGCTCGGCCCGCACCACGTCACGCAGCTCGAGCGGCTCGTCCCTCGCTAGTTGAAGGCGCGGCCGCCGTTGACCCAGATGTTCTGGCCGGTGACGAAGTCGGAGCCCGGGCCGAGGAGGAACAGGAGGGCGCCGACCATGTCCTCGGGCGCCTGGGCCCGCGAGAAGATCCGCTGGGCGGCAAGGGCGTCGGCCATCTCGAGCTGGCGGTTGTCGTAGTCGCGGTCGAACGCGATGTAGTCGGGCGTCAGCGTGTTGACGGAGATTCCATCCTCGCCCAACTCGCGTGCGAGTGCCCTCGTCAGCCCGACGATCGCTGCCTTGGACGCGACGTAGTGGGCGAAGCCCGGGGGCGCGGTCGGCACCGTCATCGAGGAGACGTTGACGATCTTCCCGTACCCCTGTCGGCGCATCGCCGGCGCGACGGCTCGGGCGCAGAGCCAGGCGCCGCGGACGTTGACGTCGAACACCTTCGTCCATTCGTCGTCGTCGATCTCCTCGAACGGGCGCTTGACGATGGCGGTGTAGTAGGCCGCGTTGTTGACCAGCGCATCGATGCGGCCGAACCGCTCGAGCGCCTCCTCGGCGAGCCGCTCGGTCTGCGCGCGGTCCGAGACGTCGGTCACGACCGAGAGGGCGACGTCCTCGGTCTCGGCCAGGTCGGCGCCGACGACGGTCCAGTCGGCGGCGGCGAGCTCGCGGCAGTACGTCCGCCCTAGCCCCGACGCCGACCCGGTCACGATGACGACCCCGCTCATGTGTCCCACGCAACCGGCAGCGAGGCGAAGCCCCGCGCAAAGAACACGGGCTCCCGAACGGGCTCCCCGGCTCCCGGGCGAAGCCCGGGCAGGCGCCGGAGAAGCATCGGAAGCGCCACGCGCAGCTCGAGCCTGCCGAGCGGAGCGCCGATGCAGAAGTGGATGCCCTTCCCGAACGCAACGTGGTTGCCGATGTCGCCGCGTTCCGGGCAGAAGGCGTCGGGGTCGGCGAAGACGCAGTCGTCGCGGTTCGCCGACGCGAAGTGCGCCATCACGCGCGCGCCCGCAGGGATGGTCGCGCCGCCGAGCTCGACCTCGCGCGTCGTGACGCGGAAGAGCCCCTGGGCGGGGGACTCGAGCCGGAGGATCTCCTCGATAGCCTTCGGCGCCAGCGCGGGGTCGAGCAGGTGCTCGCGCAGCGCAGGCTCGACGAAGAGGCGCGCCAGCGTACTGCCGATCGCCCTCGTCACCGTCACGTGTCCTGCAACCATCAGGTCGAGCGGCAGGCCCGCGATCTCGACGACGCCGAGCGGGTCGTCCGACGCGTCGTTTGCGGCGACGAGGGCCCCGAGGAGGTCGTCGGTCGGACGCCGCTGTCGGTCCTCGACCGCGGCGACGCAGTAGCGCTGAAGCTCGACGAGGCCTCGCGCGTGCCCGGCCAGCTCTGCGGCGGGACGATCCTGCTGCAGCAGGAGCCAGTCGGTGCCCCAGTGGTGGATGCGCACGAGATCGTCCTCGGGAAATCCGAAAAGCTCTCCGAGGACCCTGAGCGGCAGCGGCCACGCGAACGTCTCCACGATGTCGGCGCTGCCGAGCGCTGCGAACCCGTCGATCAGGTCGGCAGCGATCTGCTCGATGCGCGGCTCGAGCGCCTCGATCCGTCGCGGCGTGAAGGCGCGCGCGACGAGTCCGCGGATCCGGTCGTGGAGCGGAGGGTCGACCTCGATGATGTACGGCATCTCGGGGTGGCCGCCCGCGAGGATCTCCGTCACCTCGGGCTCACGCTCGGCCGTGGCCGAGGTGAGCGCTCCGACCGAGGAGAACGTCCGGTGGTCCTTGAGGACCGTGAGGACGTCGTCGTGGCGGGTCACCACCCAGAGCCGCAGCTCGGGGGCGAAGAAGACCGGCTGCTCCCGCCGGGCGTGCGCGAGAACGGTGAACGGATCCTCCCGCTGCTCGGCGCTCGTTGGGTCGAACGCGACCGTCGCCGGCTCGGTCACGGTGCCGCCCCAGGCAGGGCTGCTCCGGCGACCGCCGAGCGCGCGGACTCCATTGCGCCGAGCACGTCCGGCCAGGCCCGCGAGCGCGGGTCGATCGGCTCGAAGTGCCCCGCGTCGATCTCCACCACCCGGCAGTCGTCGCCGGCGGCCCGGGCGCGGCCGGCGTATGCCTGCGCGTGCGCGAGCGGCACGCGGTCGTCGCCCACTCCGTGGACCAGCACCTGCGGCACGCCAAGCGGGAGGCGGCCTGCGGGATCCGCCACGAGGTACGCCTCGGGCACCTCGTCCGACGACCCACCGAGGAACTCCTGGACTGCACGCTCCCCGAGCTCCGCCTGCGCGGCCTCCGCGAGATCGCACACCCCGCCGAGGGCTACGCAGGCATCGACAAGCCCCTCCGCCCCCAGCCACAGGGCGAGATGGCCGCCGGCGGAATGGCCGACGGCGACGACCGGGTGGAAGCCCTCGAGAGAACGCCGCGCCGCGGCGACGTCGTCGAGCATCGGCCCGTAGGCGCCAGGCCCGAGTCGGCGGTACTCGACGTTGGCGCTCGACCATCCCGCCTCGGCAACCGCGACGGCGAGAGCGGTCGTGTTCGCGCGCGTGTATCCGGTCCGCCAGAAGCCCCCGTGGAGCACGATCGCGAGCGGCTGCACGCCGGGCGCCGAGCCCCGCCGGAGCTCGATCACCTGGTCATCGTGCCCGCCGTAGGTCACGAGCTCGAGTGCGCCGTCACGGCCCCGCGCCCATTGCTCGAGGCCGTCGAAGAACGCGGGCAGCTCCTCCGACTTCATGCGGCGGCCGCGCCGGTCTGGCCGACGGCCCTCGCGCTCAGAGCTTGCACGAGGCGGTCTTGACGAACGCCGACGAGTACAGATCCTGGTAGGCGAACGGCGCGGTCTTGAACGCGTTGCGCGCGATGCTCGCGGTCGACTTGACCTTCTGCACGTCGATGTAGCCGACGCCGTACTTCCGGGTGCACTTGTTCTGGACGAAGAACTTGAGGATGCGGAGCTCGTTCGCCGCCGCGATCGGGTCGGCCAGCGGCACGTGCTTCTGCAGGATGTAGCCCGACTCGCCGGGGTTCTGCACGGCGTAGTTGAGCCCCTTGAGCAGGGCGCGCGTGAAGCGGCGAACCTCGCCGGGCTTCGTCCTCACGCGCTCGTCGGTCGTCACGACCGCGTTCCCCAGCAACCCCTTCAGGTACTGCGAGTACTTGAAGGTCTTGACCTTTCGGCCTCCCGCAGCCTTGACCAGCGTCGGCACGCCGACGGTGAACTGGCCGATCGCGTCCGTGCGGCCGGTGGCCAGCAGCGAGGGGAGCGTCTGCGGCGTGCCGGGCACGATGTTCACCTTCGACGCGTCGATACCCGCGCGCTTGGCGTAGAACGGGAAGAGCCGGATCACGATCGAGGCAGGGAGGTCGGCGAGGGTCTTGCCCTCGAGATCTTTCGGCGTCGAGATCCCGCTGTCGGCGAGCGTCGCGATCGCCGCCTGCGTCGCCTGGCTCGTGATGGCGACGATCTTGACGGGGAAGCCGCCGGACACGCGCCCGACGATGTTTCCGAGGGTCTCCGAGCCGGCGTAGTCGATCTGGCCGGACGCGACGAGGCGCGCGTTGTCGGTCCCGAGCCCGGGCACGACGGAGACGTCGAAGCCGGCGTCCCGGAAGTAGCCCTTCTCGATCGCGACGTAGACGAACGCATCGCGACCGAACGTCCCGAAGGACGTCGCGTACTTGACGCTGTCGACCTGCTGGCGCGACGTGGACGAGCTCGCGCCGGCGGCAATGGCTCCGGCGACGACGGCAATGACCAGCACGAGGGCTGCAGCTCGGCGGCTCAGGCGCATCGGACGACCCCTTCCCGGTGAGAGAGACAACGGGTTATGCTCGAATCCGGAACTCTAGTTCACTATTCCGAACGAGGCAAGGAGACGTCGGCCATGGCGCGAATCCCGAAGATCGACCTCGAGTCCCACTTCTTCACGCCGGGGTACATGGCACTGCTGGAGAGCCGCACCCGGCCTCCGAGGTTCGAGGTCACCGACGAAAACGTCCGCGTCTGGCTCGAGCCGTCTCTGCCCGACGTCATGCTGACCCACAGCCACCACCTGCGGAACACGCTGCTCGACCTCAGCGAAGCGCGCATCGCCACCATGGACGAGGCGGGCATCGCGATCCAGTTCCTCAGCGTCTCGAGCCCGGGGTTCGAACAGTTTGAGGAGCGGGTCCAGGTCGAGCACACGCGGAAGGCCAACGACGCACTCGCCGCCTTCGTCGCGCAGCACCCCACCCGCTTCGTGGGTCTCGCCAGCCTCCCCGTCTCCGCTCCTCTCGAGGCCGCAGACGAGCTCGAGCGGTGCGTCGCCGAGCTCGGCTTCAAGGGCGGGAACGTCCACTCGCACATCGGCGACACCTACCTCGACGATGCCCGGTACTTCCCGATCCTCGAGCGCGCCGCGCAGCTCAGGGTGCCGATCAACCTCCACCCCACGCTCCCGCACGCGAACATGCTCGGCCCGTACCTCGGGTACGGCTGGGCGATGCCGGGGCCGGGGCTCGGCTTCGGCCACGAGACCGCCGTGCACGCGATGCGCATCGTCTACTCGGGAGCGTTCGACAAGCTGCCCGACCTGGAGCTCATCCTCGGCCACCTCGGCGAGGGCCTGATGCACTGGCTGTACCGGGTCGACTTCGACTTCAACAAGCCGTGGATGGCGAAGTCCCACCGAGCGCAAATCGAGCGCAAGCCGAGCGACTACCTCCGCTCGAACGTCTGGTACACGTGCAGCGGCAACTGGCTCGACTCGGCGCTCCTCGCGACGATCCACGAGGTCGGTGCGGATCGCGTCATGTTCGCCAGCGATTATCCCTGGGAGCAGATCGGTGACGGCGCCGACTTCATCGAGGCCGCTCCGATCAGCGAGGACGACCGACGGAAGATCTGCCACGAGAATGCAGCGCGCCTCTTCGACCTCACCATCTAGACCTCCCACCCCGGAGAACCGGTCGGTCGGGCGCACCCTCGACGTGCTCGACCTGTTCCTGGACGGCGGGGCGACGTACACGCTGAAGGACGTCAGCGAGGCCCTCGGGATCCCGAAGAGCACTGCGCACGGGATCCTTCACGCGATGCACGGCAAGGGGTACCTCACGGTCGACCCCGAGACGAAGCGTTACGCCGTCAGCCTCCGGCTCCTCGGACGCCTCTCCGCGACGCCCACCGTCGAGATCCTGCGCCGGCGCGCGCGCCGTCACCTCGAGCGACTCTCGGCGACGCTCGGCGAGACGACGAAGCTGATCGCGTTCGAGCAGACGCACAGCGTCGCGATCGACTTCGTCGACGGCGCCGGGCCGCTCAAGTACTCCGTGACGCTCGGGCAGCGCTGGCCGTTTCACGCGACCGGCGGCGGCAAGCTCTACCTCGCGCAGTTCGACGACGAGCGGCTGCGGGAGGTACTCACCGAGAAGCCGCTCGAGCAGATCACCCCACGGACCGTCGTCGATGTCGATGCGCTGGTCACCGAGGTGGCCGAGGTCCGGCGCAGGGGGTGGGCCAGCCAGCGTGAGGAGATCCACGAAGGGATCGCCGGGTTCGCAGCGCCGGTCGTCGACGCTGCGGGGAACCTGCTCGGCGCGCTGGTGGTCATGGGCCCGACGGCGCGGGTCGACGAGCACGCCGACAGCATCGTCGCGGCCATGCTGGCGGAGGCCCAGGCGTTGAGCGTCGAGGTCGGAGCCCTTGCGCCCGAGGCCGAGGCCGCAACCGTCCTGGCGTGAGCACTGACACCGCCACGCAGGTCGACGCCGCACCGGGCCGCAACCTCGGCGCGATTGCGGTGCGTGTCCTGCTCCCCGCCCTGACGTTCGTCGTCCTCATCGGCGCCTGGTGGCTGGCGACGATCATCTTCGACTGGCCGTCGTACATCGTCCCCACGCCGCTCGAGGTGTGGCAGGAGATGAGCGACCAGCGAAGCATCCTCGCGAGCAACTTCAAGACGACCCTCTGGGAGGCGCTCCTCGGGTTTGCGCTGGCGATCGCGATCGCAATCCCCTGCGCGGTCGCGATCGCCTACTCGCGCACGCTCGAGCTCACCGTCTACCCCACGCTGGTCGCGCTGAACGCCATCCCGAAGATCGCGATCGCACCGCTGCTCGTCATCTGGATGGGCTTCGGTGCCGGGCCGAAGATCGTGATGGTCGTGCTCATCTGCTTCTTCCCGATCGTGATCAGCACCGCCACCGGCCTCAAGTCGACACCGGCCGAGATCACCGAGCTCTCCCGCTCGCTCTCGACGTCGACGCTGCAGGACTTTCTGCGCTTCCGGTTTCCCTGGTCGCTGCCGTATGTGTTCGTCGGGCTGAAGGTGGCGATCGCCCTCGCGGTCATCGGCGCGGTCGTCGGAGAGTTCGTCGGCGCGACGAAGGGTCTCGGCTACGTCATCGTCGCATCGGGCCAGAACGCGAACACGACGCTCGCGTTTGCCGCGATCGTCCTCCTGTCCCTGATGAGCATCCTCCTCTACTACGCGGTCGCGCTGCTCGAACGCGTGCTCGTCCCGTGGTCCGAGGAGACGTAGGCCGATGACGGCGATCAGCCTGAAGGGCGTCTCACACACCTTCGAGACGCGCAGAACCAAGCTCCGAGCGCTCGAGGACATCGACCTCGAGATCGGCGAGAACGAGTTCGTCACCCTCGTGGGGCGCTCCGGCTGCGGGAAGTCCACCCTCCTGCGCATGATGGCCGGTCTCCTCCGACCAACGGCGGGCCAGGTCGAGGTCGGCGGCCAGGCGGTGACGAAGCCGCGCCGGGACGTCTCGCTGATGTTTCAGCGGTCGGCGCTCCTGCCCTGGCGGACGGTGATCGAGAACGTGATGCTCCCCGTCGAGATTCTCAGGCTCGACCGCCGCGCCCACCGGACGCGGGCGGAGCAGCTGCTCGCTCTGACCGGCCTCGAGGGTTTCGAGGACCGTCGTCCCAACGAGCTCTCCGGCGGAATGCAGCAACGCGTCGCGCTCTGCCGCGCGCTCGTCCACGACCCCTCTGTCCTGCTGATGGACGAGCCGTTCGCGGCGCTCGACGCCCTCACCCGCGAGGAGCTCTCCCTCGAGCTGCAGCGGATCTGGGGCGAGGAGCGGAAGACAATCGTCTTCGTGACCCACTCGATCCAGGAGGCGACCCTCCTCGCCGACCGGATCGTGGTGATGAGCCCCCGGCCGGGCCGGATCGCCCGGATCCTGCCGGTCGGCGCCGACCGACCGCGCTCGCTCGGCGTGACTGCCGCCCACGACGGCGAGCTCGACCGCGTCGGCGCGGAGCTCCACGAGCTGCTCTTCGCGCGCGAACCGGCAG
>Ga0068853_100003359_pt1 | contig 12253 bp, 9 predicted proteins | sample KBSCornC32_FD_65655 | JGI IMG/M metagenome (GOLD analysis project Ga0068853, IMG submission 65655) | Corn rhizosphere microbial communities from Kellogg Biological Station, Michigan, USA - KBS Corn C3-2 | ecosystem: Host-associated > Plants > Roots > Rhizosphere > Soil ... | reverse complement strand
CTTTTCCCCTCTCCCGCTCCGCGGGAGAGGGTAGGGTGAGGGCAAGCCGGTTCAACGCCGCGCCTTATCGCAACGGCATCACCCGCCGCGCCGGCAGATGCCACCGTTCCAGCGCCTCGCGCGTCCGCTCGCGCCCCAGCGCGATCAGCTCATCCGCACGATGAAACTCATAGAACGCACACGCGTTGCGCGGAATCGTGATCAGCAAGTCCGGCGGCTCGGCCGCGAGCTTGAGCCGCGTGATCGTCTCCTGCACCGTATCGAGCGACCGCGCGAAAAGCTCGAACGCGCCCGGCTCCGCCGCCGCCGCGTTGCGCTCGCGCTTCTCCATCATCGATTCCATGAACTCGGCGATGCGCTGCCGGTAGGTCGCGCGCTGCACGTCGATCGGCGCGGGCTTCGCGCCGTCCGGCAGCATTTCGGGCGACGCCTGGCCGGCCGCGCCCCGATCGCCCGTTTCGGCATGCCCGCTGTCGCCGAGCGGCTCGGCCGGCGCGTTGATGTCGACCGCGATCGTCGCGTCGGTGAGGTCGCGCAGCGTCGGCGACACCGGCAACGGATTCAGGAGGCCGCCGTCGACGAGCAGCCGGCCTTCGTGGTGATACGGCCGGAAGACCGTCGGAATCGCGATCGACGCGCGGATCGCATCGAACAGCGGGCCGCGCGAGAACCAGACCTCGCGCTGCACGTCCAGATCAACCGCGACCGCCGTGTACGGAATCGGCAGGTCCTCGATGTTGACGGGACCGATCAGGTCCTTGAGCACGCCGATGATGCGGTCGCCCTTGATGAAGCCGCCGCCCGACATCGTCCAGTCGAGAAGCCGCAGCACGTCGAATCGCTGCAACGGCCGCACCCATTCGGTGAAAACGCGCAGCTTTCCGGCGGCATAGATGCCGCCGATCAGCGCGCCCATCGAGCTCCCGGCGATCGAGCGGATCGCGAAGCCGCTCGCCTCGAGCTCCTCGATGACGCCGATGTGCGCATAGCCGCGCGCGCCGCCCGAGCCGAGCACGAGCGAAACCGACACCGGTGCGCCATCCTCGCTCACCGCGGCTCCTGGTACGCGCCGAGCGCGAGCTGCAGCATGATCTTCATTTCTTCGCGGAGCGGAACCGGCGACACGACCTCGGCGTCCGGCCCGTACTTCAATACGTCCATCAGCAGCTCGCGCGAGTTCGAATACGGCACGCGCAATTCATAGCGGCCGTCCGGCAGCCACTGGCCCTGCTGCTGCGAGTGCCAGCGCTCGTCGGCGACCCAGCGCGAGGCATGCGACGAAAACCGGAGCGTCGCCCACGCCTTCGGCGCGCCCGAGAAGATGCCGTAGCTCGACGCGAGATGCGCATCGAGCTCGGTCGCGTCGCGATCGAGCGCGCTCTCGTCGAGCATCTCCGGATCGCGGATGCGATCGAGCGCGAAGCTGCGCAACGCGTCGCGCGCATGGTCCCAGCCGTCGAGATACCAGTTGTCGCGATAGTGCGCGAGCCGCTGCGGCGAGACGATGCGCTCGGTCAGCGCATCGGTCGAGCGCGCGCGATAGCGGAACTTGAGCCGCTGGCGGTTCAACAGCGAGCTCGCGACGACGCGAAACGAAGCCTGGTCGAGCTTGCGCGCGCCGCTCGCGATCACGCGGATGCGATCGATCGGCAGCGCGCGCCCGCTTGCATGATCGGACAACAGCCGCTCGATTCGCGCGCGGAACGGCGCCAGCGCACCGGCCAGCACACCGGGGTCCGAGCGGCCGAGCAGCTCGTTCAGCGCCAGCAGCGCCGCGAGCTCCTCGCTCGTGAGCCACAAGCCCGGCAATTCGAACCGCTCGCCCTCCTCGGCCGCGTAGCGGATTGCGGTCTCGTCGCCCTCGCCGCTCTCGATCGGCGCGCCAAGCGCGTCGCGCAGGAACGCGATGTCGCGGTAGAGCGTCGCGCGCGAGCAGCCGAGCTCGTCCTTCAGGTGCTGCAGCGTGACCGGATAGCGCGCGGTCTTGAGCAGCCGGTGCAGGGTCAGGATGCGTTCGTAGCGGTCCATCGCGCTATTGTGCCGAAAGCGTCAGGTCGCCGCGTCGGCCGGCATCGTCTGCTCGTCCTCGACTGCGTTCTTGCGGGCCTGCTCGCGCTCGGCCTGCCACTTCTCGAGGAAGCCGGCCGCGCCGCCCCTGTCCTTGCCGAGCCGGTCGGCCATTTTCATCGTCCAGGCCGGCGGCGGCGCGTCGCTGTCCTCGACCTTCGGCGCGCCACGCAGGACGATGCCGAGCAGGTCGGAACCCGTCTTCAGCGCGATCAGCACATAGAGCACGCCCATCGGCGAGTTCGACATCGCCATCGCGAACATGCCGAAGATGATCGCAAGATGCAGCACGACGATGCGGCTCATGCGCGCCTGCGCGTAGTCGCGCAGCGCGGCAAAGGTCGCGCCGCGGATGCGCGTCAGGTCGACGATGAGCTCGACGCCGAGGAACGCCGCGATCGCGAGCGCGCCGCGCAGCACCTGGTCCCACGAAAGCTGCCACATCGCCTGGTCCGGATAATTCTGGTGCACGAGCGCCGCGATGCCGGCGACGAAAACGCCGTGCGCGAGCGTGAAGCCGAACGTGCCGGCCGCGTACTCGCCGATCAGGCCCATTTCGGCCGGCTTGTCGTTGATCCGGATGCCGAGCCGGTTCGAGCGGCGCCAGTAGCCGCGCTTGCGCGTCCAGCGCCGGTGCATGAGGAGCCGGATCAGCGTGCAAAGCCCGATCAGCAGGTTCTCGAACCAGTACAGCACGAGCACGTTGATCGCGGACCATTCGAAGTAGAGCACGCCGGCCAGCGGCACGGCGTTGATCAGCAGAGCGAGCACGACGGCGCGCAGCTTCGACGGCTGCGTCACGCCCACGGCCGGCGCGTTCGGTGCGGCGCTGTCCATGACGGCCCTCCTCCAATCGCGGACGCGCCCATGTTAGCGGCAAGCGCCGCGCGGCGCGCGGGCCATCCGGTACCATGGCGCGGAATCCCGAAGCGCCCAAGCCGTGCCGCACGCCCACCTCGATCTCGACAAGCCGACCGGCGACAGCGTCAAGACCACGACCTGCTACATGTGCGCCTGCCGCTGCGGCATCCGCGTGCACCTGAAGGACGGCCGCGTCCGCTACATCGACGGCAACCCGAACCATCCGGTCAACCGCGGCGTGATCTGCGCGAAGGGTTCGGCCGGCATCATGCAGCACTACTCGCCGGCGCGGCTCTCGAAGCCGTTGCTGCGCGTCGGCGAGCGCGGCAAGGGCGAGTTCCGCGAGGTCGAATGGGACGAGGCGCTCGCGCTCGCGACCGAATGGCTCGGCGACATCAGGAACCGCAATCCCGACGAGCTCGCCTTCTTCACCGGCCGCGACCAGTCGCAGGCGCTGACCGGCTGGTGGGCGCAGCAGTTCGGCACGATCAACTATGCCGCGCACGGCGGGTTCTGCTCGGTCAACATGGCCGCGGCCGGCATGTACACGTTCGGCGGCAGCTTCTGGGAGTTCGGCGAGCCGGACTGGCCGCTGACGCAATACCTGATGCTCTGGGGCGTCGCCGAGGATCACGATTCGAATCCGATCAAGCTCGGGCTCGGCGCGCTGAAGAAGCGCGGCGCGAAGATCGTCGTCGTGAATCCGGTGCGGACCGGTTACGGCGCGATTGCGGACGAGTGGGTTGCGATCAATCCAGGCACGGATGGATTGCTGGCCGGGGCGCTGATTCACGAGTTGCTGCGCACCGATCGCGTCGATCTCGACTATCTCGTGCGCTATACGAATGCGCATCATCTCGTGATCCGTGCGCCCGGTGCGGCCGACGATGGCCTGGTCGCTCGTGACGGAGGTGGCAACCCCCTCTGCGCTGTACATGCACGAGATTGTCGCCCCGGCGAAGGCCGGGGCCCAGCTCCTTTTTTTTCCGACGTCGCGAGCGAAAAGCTGGATCCCGGCCTTCGCCGGGATGACGCAGTGGAGATCGTCGACGCGGCGCGCGCCGACATCTCGCCCCTCATCGTCGGCGAATACACGCTCGCCGACGGCCGCAAGGCCGTCCCCGCATTCCACCTCTTCGCCGAACGCTACCTCGCCGACGAATACACGCCCGAGCGCGCCGCCGAAACCTGCGGCGTCGCCGCCGACACGATCCGCCGCCTCGCGCGCGAGCTCGCCGAAACCGCCTTCGACCACGCGATCACAGTCCCGCAACGCTGGACCGACACGCACGGCCGCGAGCACGCCGAGATGCGCGGCCGCCCCGTCTCGATGCATGCGATGCGCGGCATCGCGGCGCACGCGAACGGCTTCCACACGTGCCGCACGCTGCACCTTTTGCAGATGCTGCTCGGCGCCATCGACACGCCCGGCAGCTTCCGCTACCAGCCGCCGTATCCGAAGCCGGCGCCGCCGGGCAACAAGCCCGGCAAGGCGCGCAAGCCGAACGGCGCGCTCGACGCCGGCCCGCTCGGCTACGTGCAGTCGCCCGACGATCTCCTCGTCGACGCGAACGGCGAGCCGCGCCGCATCGACAAGGCGTTCTCGTGGGAATATCCGTTCGCTGCGCACGGCATGCTGCAGAGCGTGATCCGCAACGCATGGGCCGGCGATCCGGGCCGCATCGACACGCTGTTCCTGTTCATGGCGAACATGGGCTGGAACTCGGCGATGGACACGACCGCGACGCGGCAGATGCTCGTCGACCGCGACGCGACGACGGGCGAATACAAGATCCCGCACATCATCTATGCCGACGCCTATTCGTCGGAGACCGTCGCGTTCGCCGACCTCGTGCTGCCGGACACGACATACCTCGAACGCCACGACTGCATCAGCCTGCTCGATCGCCCGATCTCCGATGCCGACGCCGCCGCCGACGCGATCCGCCAGCCGATCATGCAGCCCGACCGCGACGTGCGTCCGTTCCAGGACGTGCTGCTCGATCTCGGCGCGCGACTCCACTTGCCCGGCCTCGTCGACGACGCGGGCCACGCGAAATATCCTCGTGGTTACGCGCAATACATCGTCGAGCACGAACGCACGCCGGGCGTCGGCCTCCTCGCCGGCTGGCGCGGCGCCGACGGATCGGGCGACGGCATCGGCGCGCCGAATCCGGCGCAGCTCGCGCGCTACGTCGAGCACGGCTGCTTCTGGCACCGCGAAGTGCCCGCCGCGGGCCGCTACTTCAAGATGGCGAACCGCGACTATCTCGAATGGGCGAAGTCGCTCGGCTTCGCCGGCTCGACGGCGCCGATCACGATGCAGTTCTACGCCGAGACGCTGCAGCGCTTTCGCCTCGCCGCGCAAGGACACGGCGCGATGCAGCCGCCCGAGCGCGACCGTGCGCGCGTCGAGCGCTTCTTCGATCCGCTGCCGTTCTGGTACGCATCGCTCGCCGACGACGATGCGCACGACGCGTATCCGCTCAACGCGATCACGCAGCGCCCGATGTTCATGTACCACGCGTGGGGCGCGCAGAACCGCTGGCTGCGCCAGATCGCATCGCAGAACGCGCTCTACATCCATCCCGATACCGCGCGCGGGGCGAACATCGCCGACGGCGACTGGATCTGGCTGTCATCGACGCGCGGGCGCATCCGCGTGCAGGCGCGCACGCACGCGGCGACCGCGCCCGGCACCGTCTGGACATGGAACGCGATCGGCAAGCGCAAGGGCGCCTGGAAGCTCGCGCCGGACGCGCCGGAGTTCCTCGACGGATTCCTGCTGAATCACCTCATCGACGAGCAGCTGCCGCGCGACGCCTACGGCATCGAGCGCGCGAACGCCGATCCCGTCACCGGCCAGGCCGCGTGGTTCGACCTGCGCGTGCGCATCGAGCGCGACGAGGCATCGCAGGAACCCGGCCACCGCGTCGAGGTCGCGCCCGCATGAGCGCGCACGCGTGGACGACGCTCGGCATCGTGATCGGCGCGATCGTCCTCTTCGCGAGCGAGAAGGTGCGCATCGATCTGGTCGCGCTGATCGTGCTCGCGCTGCTCGCGGGGCTCGGCATCGTCTCGCCGGACGAAGCGCTCGCGGGCTTCAGCAACGAAGCGACCGTGACCGTCGCCGCGATGTTCGCGCTCAGCCTCGGCATCGAACGCTCCGGCGCGCTCGAGCCGCTCGCGGCCGTGCTCGGCCGCATCCGCAAGCCGTGGCTGCTGACGCTCGCGCTGATGCTCGCGATCGCGCCGATGGGCGCGTTCGTCAAGAACATCGCGCTCGTCGCGACGTTTTTGCCGCTGGCGCTGCGCGTCTGCGCGCGCTCGCGCACGTCGCCCGCGCGCGTGCTGATGCCGATGGCGTTCGCGGCGCAGATGGGCGGCGTCTGCACCCTGATCGGCACGTCGTCGAACCTGCTCGCCGACAGCCTCGCGCAGAAGCACGGCCTGCCGCCGTTCGGCGTGTTCGAGTTCACGAAGATGGGCGCGCTCCTCGCTGTCGCCGGCATCACGTACCTGATGCTGATCGGTCGCTGGCTGTTGCCGGAGGAGATCGAAACGAACCTCGCGGCCGAGCCCGAGATCGGCAAGTACGTCACCGAGCTCCAGGTCACGCCCGAGTCGCCGCTCGTCGGCAGGACGATCGCCGACTGCAAGCTCGGCGAGACGTACGGCGTCTATCCGCTCGAGCTCCTGCGCGGCGACAAGCACCTCTGGTCGCCGCGCTCGCAGCGCATCGAGGCCGGCGACGTGCTGCTCGTGCGCGGCGCGTGGGAAAAGATCGAGGACCTGCGCAAGCGCGCCAGCCTCCAGATCGATCCCGAAAACCGCTACGGCCCCGACCACGGCAAGGCGCGCGTGCTCGTCGAGGTCATGCTCAAGCCCGAGAGCACGCTGGTCGGCCGCACGATCGCCGAGATCCGCCCGCAGCGGAACTACGACACGGCCGCGCTCGCGATCCACCGCCGCGGCCGCGTGCTGCGCGAGAAGCTCAGCGACGTGCGCCTCGCCGGCGGCGACGTGCTGATGCTGCTGGTCGGCAACGAAGGCGCCGATGCGCTTCGCACGGACGAGCGCATCGTCGTGCTCAGCGAGCGCGAGGACACGCGCCGCCTGACGCGCCGCGCGTTCGCCGCGATGGCGATCATGGCCGCGGTCGTGATCGCCTCGGGGCTCAAGTGGCTGCCGATTCCGGTCGCGGCGATCTCCGGCGCCGTCGCGATGGCGATCTTCGGCTGCTACGGTCGCCAGGATCTCTACGAAGGCATGGACTGGAAGATCATCGTGCTGCTCGGCGCGATCCTGCCGCTCGGCACGGCGATCGAGAGCTCCGGCCTGTCGCAGCACGTCGTCGATGCCGGCATGCGTCTCGTCGGCGAGCACGGCCCGCTCGCCGCCCTCTTGATGACGTACCTGATGACGGCGCTGCTGACGGAGCTCATGGGCCACAATCCGGCGGTCGTGCTGATGGTCGGCATCGCGGTCGCGGTCGCGCACACGGTGCACGCCGATCCGCGGCCGTTCATCGTCGCGGTCGCATTCGCCGCGGCGACGTCGTTCGCGACGCCGGTCGGCTATCCGACCAACACGATGGTCTACTACGCCGGCGGTTATCGCTTCACGGATTTCATGAAGATCGGGATTCCGCTGATCGCGCTTTTCTGCGCGCTGTCGATGTGGCTGATCCCGGTGTTCTGGCCGCTTGTCTGAGCCGCCCGCGTATACTGCGCATCTTCTTTTGCCGCGGCTCGCCATGAAGATTTTCGGACGCAGGACCCGCGACGGCTCGCGCGTCACCGACGAGGACGTGACCTGGGCCTACCGGATCGCGCTCGGTCGCGAGCCCGAGAACACCCGCGTCGTCGCCGAGCAGCGCAAGGGCGCTCCGACACTGCTGGACCTGCGCCGGAACATCTTCAATTCGGTCGAGTTCCTGCACGGCATCGGCCGCACGATCGTCGCGCAGATCCCGCCGACGTTCTTCGCCGGCGCCGCGCCCGACATCACGAGCCCGGATCGCGTCGATCTTCGCGACCGCATGTTCCGTCACATCGCAGAAAGCTGGAGCAACTACGGCGAAACCGAGGCGCACTGGTCGGTGCTGACGTTCGACCGCTACCGCGAGGAGACGCTGAAGGAAAACCTCGACGAGTTCCACCGCTCCGGTGCGATGCTCGTGCAATCGTTCCAGCGGGCGCTCGCTCGCAACACTCTCGCCTTGCCGCAGGGCGGCACCTGCATCGAGCTCGGTTGCGGCGTCGGCCGGATCACGCGCTGGCTCGCGCCGCTGTTCGACAAAGTCATCGCGCTCGACGTGTCGCCGGGCCATCTCGCGCTCGCGAAGGAATACGTGGGGCGGCACGCGAACAACGTCGAGTTCCGGCAATTGCGCGGCATCGAGGACTTCGAGCAGCTGCCGCCGGCCGATGCGTTCTATACGTTCCTCGTGCTCCAGCACAATCCGCCGCCGGTGATCGAGGCGATACTCGACCGCGTCTTCGCGCGGCTCGCGTCGAAGGCGATCGCGTTCGTGCACCTGCCGACGTTCATACCCGACTACCATTTCGACGCCGAAGCGTATCTCGCCGAGCGCGAGCAACGCCTCGACATGGAAATGCACATGCTGCCGCAGAAGGACGTTTTCCGGCTCACCGCGCGACACGGCATGCAGCTCTTCGAAGTGCTCGGCCAGACGAACGAGCAGCTGATCGTCGCGGACAACATCCTCCTCCAGAAGGCATGACGCGCTCTTGACCACGCTGCCGCCGCCCGCCGCGAAGAAGCTCGGCCTCGTCATCGACCTCGACACCTGCGTCGGCTGCCACGCGTGCGCGGTCGCGTGCAAGGAATGGAACGACGGCGGGGACTTCGGGCCGCTGCCGGACAGCGATCCGTACGGCGCGCATCCGTCTGGCGTGTGGTTCAATCGCGTGCACAGCTACGCCGTCGAAGAGACGACCGCACACGGCAAGCGCGAGATGACCGTGCACTTCCCGCGCTCGTGCCTGCACTGCGAGACGCCCGCGTGCGTCACCGTCTGCCCGACCGGCGCGAGCTACAAGCGCGCCGAGGACGGCATCGTGCTCGTCGATGAAGACAAGTGCATCGGCTGCCAGCTCTGCGCGTGGGCGTGCCCGTACGGCGCACGCGAGATCTCGCCGCAGCGCGGCACGATGCAGAAGTGCACGCTCTGCGTCGATCGCATCTACAACGAGACGCTGGATCCCGCCGACCGCCAGCCGGCATGCGTCGCGGCGTGTCCGACGCGCGCGCGCCATTTCGGCGATCTCGGCGATGCGGAGTCGCCGATCTCCAAGCTCGTCGCCGAGCGCGGCGGTTACGCATTGATGCCGGAGTTCGATTACAAACCCGTCAACAAATACCTGCCGCCGCGGCCGCGGCGCGACGGGTGCGATGCGGCGCCGTCATCGGGCATGCCGCGCGAGGAAACGCTCGATCGCGACAAGCTGCCCGGCGTGCTGCGCTGGCTCGACCGCGCGCTGTCGCGCTGACTGCCGCCGATGCGACCGACCTTCTCGATCATCTGCTTCACGGTGCTGTCCGGCGCGGGCTACGGCGTCTGGTTCGTGCTCGGCTTCGGGCTCGCGACGCTCTGGCCGAGGTGCGTCGCGACGCACCCGCTCGGAGACGGCAGCGGCATGTTCATGCAGTGCTCCTATCCGGCGCTGATCACGCATCTCTTCGTCGTCGGATTCGGGCTCGTCACCGCGGGCCTCGTCTCTTCGCTCGGCCATCTCGGCAAGCCGCTTCGCGCGTGGCGCGCGCTGTCGCAGTGGCGAAGCTCATGGCTCTCGCGCGAAGGCGTTGCGGCGCTGCTGACCTACGTTCCGGCGATCGCGCTCCTCGCCGTGCCGCTTTCGCAGGCCTGGCAGGCGCGCGGCCTCGCGCCCGGCGACGCGTTCGTTCCGTGGCTTCCCGATGCGATCCTGCGGCCGATCGGCGCCGTGCTCGCGCTGATGTGCGTCGTGACCGTCTACTGCACGGCGCACATCTACTCGAGCCTGAAGCCGATCCGCGCGTGGCACGACCGCCATGTGACGCCGGGGTACCTGCTGCTCGCGCTGCACGCCGGGCTCCTATGGATGTGGGCGCTGTCGACGCTGCCGCACGCGTTCGTCGTCCGCAACGACCCGCGCGTGAACGAGACCGACGCGATGCTGCTCTTGCTCGCGCTGACGTCGCTCGCGCTCGTCGTGTTGAAGTGGTCCTACTGGCGCGGTATCGACGCCGCGCCTCGCGCCGGCGCCGGTCATGCGACAGGCCTCGAATCGCTCGGCGATGTGCACGCCTTCGAAGCGCCGCACACCGAAGAGAATTACCTCACGCACGAAATGGGTTTCGTGCTCGCGCGCAAGCACGCGCGTGATCTGCGCGCGATCACGATCCTGTTTGCGTTCGTTGGACCGGGGGTTCTCGCCATGCTGGCGCTGGCGCTTCCATCCATCCGCATTTTCGCCGCATGGGCCGCGCTCGTCGGCGGCATGCTCGGCCTCTTCGTCGAGCGCTGGCTCTTCTTCGCCCAAGCGCGGCACACCGTCATCGCGTTCTACGGCCGCTGACGCAAGCGCGCGTCGTCGAGCGCGCGTCATCGAAAAGACACCACTTGCCACCGCGTGAACCTTAACGGTTCACCTGAGATTCAATCCGCGACACTAGACTCGCGTCTGCTGCATCGCAGCAATCATCTGCTGAATCAATGATTTGGCGGGCTTTATCGATCACGAGCCCGGGAAGATCCCCCATGCAACGACACACCCTCCTGGCGGCCGCCATCGCCGTCCTCGTTCCGCTCGCGGCGCACGCCGACGACGACGGCTGGTCCGGCTCCGGCGAAGCCGGCTTCGCCGCGTCGCGCGGCAATGCCAAATCCGAAAACCTCAACGCCAAGCTGCAGTTCAAGAAGGAAGACGACCGCTGGAAGGACGTGTTCTACCTGACCGCGCTGCGCAGCAAGGGCGAGGTCAAGAGCACCGTCGTCGACAACTCGACGTCGCCGCCGACGACGAGCAGCGTGTCGAGCTACGACCTCACCGCGAACCGCTACGAAGGCGGCGCGTCGGCCGGCTTCAAGCTCGACGAGCGCAGCTACATCGTCGGCGCGCTGCGCTACGAGAACGACGACTTCTCGCCGTTCGACTACCAGGCCGTCGCCTCGATCGGCTACGGCTACACCGCGCTCAAGAACCAGACCGACGAGCTCTCGTTCGAGATCGGTCCGGGCTACCGGCGCTATCGACCGGTCGACACGCTCGTCACCGTCGGCGATCCGCCGGTCACGATCACGCAGACGCACGCTTCGCAGGGCGATGTCGTCGGCCGCGGCCTCATGGCATTGAAGCACGACTTCACCGACACGACCTCGCTCGTCGACACGCTGCTCGTCGAAGCCGGCGCCGACAACACGTTCCTGCAGAACGACGCCGGTTTGCAGGTCGCGATGAGCAAGAAGCTTGCGCTGAAGGTCGGCTATCAGGTGCGGCACAACTCCGACGTAGCGCCCGGCATCAAGACGACCGATCAGCTCGTGACGACGAATCTCGTCTACAACTTCGGGCAATGAGGACGGTGGGCCAAGGCCCACCCTATGGTGACGACGGGCCTTGGCGCACTTCATGGATGTTCATAGGTGGGCCTTGGCCCACCTTCTCCATGCATCAAAGCTTGCGCAGAATCTCGTCCGCGCCCTGCTCCAGCAGCATCATCGCAACCTGACGACCCAGCTCGGCCGGCTGCGCCGCATCGCCGTTCGCGTCGGCGCGGATGAGCCGTCCATCGTCCGCATCGCCGACCAGACCCCAGAGCGCAAGGCCGTGCTCGACCTCGATGCAGTAGCCCGCGACGGGCACCGTGCAGCTGCCGTGGAGACGCAGGTTCATCGCGCGCTCCGCCGTCACGCACCGCAGCGTTGCCGCGTCACCGAGCGGCGCGAGCAGCGCGGCCGTCACCGCATCGCCGGCGCGGCACTCGACGGCGATCGCGCCCTGCGCGACGGCAGGCACCCACGCCGGCGCCGCCAGCCGTGCGCGAATGCGCCCGCCGAATCCGAGCCGGTCGAGCCCCGCGCACGCAAGGATGATCGCGTCGTAATCGCCGGCGTCGAGCTTTGCGAGCCGCGTGTTGACGTTGCCGCGAAGATCGAGCAATTCGAGATCGGGCCGCAGCGCACGCAGCTGCGCCTGACGCCTCAGCGACGATGTGCCCACGCGCGCACCGCGCGGCAGCGTGTCGAGCCGCTCGTGCGCGTTGCTGATGAACGCATCGGCCGCGTCGGCGCGCTCGAGCACGGCGCCGATCGCGAACT
>Ga0068853_100003358_pt1 | contig 12253 bp, 12 predicted proteins | sample KBSCornC32_FD_65655 | JGI IMG/M metagenome (GOLD analysis project Ga0068853, IMG submission 65655) | Corn rhizosphere microbial communities from Kellogg Biological Station, Michigan, USA - KBS Corn C3-2 | ecosystem: Host-associated > Plants > Roots > Rhizosphere > Soil ... | reverse complement strand
TTTCCGGAAATCGCCGAGATGCAGGCGCGCGCGATTTTCGAAGCCGCTGTCGCAGCCGGCAAGCGCACAAAGAAGCCTGTCGTGCCGGAAGTGATGGTGCCCTTGATCGCGACTAAGGCCGAGTTCGACCTCGTGAAAGCGCGGATCGACGCGATGGCGGAAGCCGTCATGAACGAGACCGGCTCGAAGATCAAATATCAGGTCGGCACCATGATCGAGCTGCCGCGTGCGGCGCTGCGCGCCGCCGAGATCGCGGAAACGGCGGAATTTTTCTCGTTCGGCACCAACGACCTCACGCAGACCGCCTTCGGCATTTCGCGCGACGACTCGGCAAGCTTTCTTAATACTTATATTGCGAAGGGAATCCTGCCGATCGATCCGTTCGTCTCGATCGACCAGGAAGGCGTTGGAGAGCTGGTGAAGATCGGGTTGGAGCGCGGGCGCAAGGTGCGGAAGAATCTCAAGATCGGAATCTGCGGCGAGCACGGCGGCGATCCGGCTTCGGTCGCATTCTGCGCGGCGAGCAAGCTCGACTACGTTTCCTGCTCGCCGTTCCGCGTGCCGATCGCAAGGCTCGCCGCGGCGCAAGCCGCGCTCGGCAAATCGCTCGCGACGACGGCGTAGAATCGCGCGGGGTGCGAAATGTCGCACCCGGAAAAATCCATACCAAAGAAGTAGATGCGGCAAGCGGCGAGTTCCCTTGCCGCTCTATTGTGCAGCCGCGCCATCGCACGCCGTGCGATTCCGCACTGCGTTCAGAACCCATTACAATCGTTTTGCCTTATGAGAAAGCGGGCGTTAGTGTCGCGGCGAACTACCGGCGACAAAAACAAAAATAAAACCGCCGTCCATGTGGGGGACAACATTTCATGACCGACACGCCAAAGCTCACCTCCGAAGGTGGGCCGCCCGACGACACCGTCGTCTCCGAAGAGCAGCTGAAAAAAGCCGAAGCCTTCATCGAGGAAGAAGAAGGCGCAGCCAACCGGCTTTCGGGCTGGGCGGGCACGATCGTCACGACGATCGCGGTCGTCATGACTCTGTTCCACCTCTATGCCGCCTACGACATCGTGCCGACGCAGCAGCTTCGCTACATCCATGTCGGCTTCGTGATGATGCTTTGTTACTTGCTGTTTCCGATGGCGAAGCGCTTCCGCAACAAGATCCGCTGGTGGGACGCGCTGATCGGACTCGCCGCGGTCGGCATCCTGGTTTACGCGCTGCAAGGCGGCGACGATTTCCTCGACCGCGCGGCGGTGCCGAACCAGACCGACACCATCCTCGGCGTGATCTTTATCGTCATTCTGCTGGAAGCCACGCGTCGCACGACCGGCATCATCGTTCCGATTATCTGCGTTCTCTTTATCCTCTACGCGATATTCGGGCCGTATCTGCCCGCTCCATGGACGCACCGTGCCTACGACTTCTCCCGTATCGTCGGGCATCTGTTCATCACGCTGGAAGGCATATTCGGATCGCCCGTCGACGTCTCGGCGACGCTGATCATCCTGTTCACGATCTACGGCGCCTTCCTCTCGAATTCCGGTGCCGGAAAATTTTTCATCGATTTCTCGCTCGGCGTCCTCGGCAACAAGCCGAATAGCGCCGGGCGCACGGTCGTGATGTCGTCCTTCCTGCTCGGCGGGCCTTCCGGCTCGGGGGTTGCGACCACCGTGACGATCGGCGCCGTCGCCTATCCGATGATGGCGCGCGCGGGCTTCGAGAAAAACGCCGCCGGCGGATTGCTCGCCGCGGGCGGCCTGGGTGCGATCCTGTCGCCGCCGGTTCTGGGCGCGGCGGCCTTCATCATCGCCGAGTTTTTGAAGATCAGTTATCTCGACGTGATCTGGATGGCGACCATCCCGACCTGTCTCTACTATTTCTCGCTCCTCATCATGGTCGAGCTCGACGCCAAGCGCTTCGGCGCGCGCATGGTGCCCTACACGCCGGAGATGACGCTCGGCGCGATGTGCCGGCGCTACTGGTTCCACTTCGTCTCGCTCATCATGATCATCGCGTTCATGCTGATGGGCTACTCATCGACGCTCGCGGTGTTCTGGTCGACCGTGCTTGTCTTTTTCACGAGTTTCCTTACGCCGGAAACCTCGCTATGGCCGCGGAAGCTGGTCAAAACGCTCGCCGATGGCTCGATCGGCGTGCTCACAGCGGCAACGACTTGCGCTTCGGCCGGCATCATCGTCGGCATCGTGACGCTCACGGGATTGGGCCTGAAGTTCTCGTCGATCGTGATCGGCTATGCCGGCGGGAGCCTCTTGCTCACGGCGATCTATACGTCGCTGATCGTCTGGGTGATCGGCCTCGCCGTTCCGGTGACCGCCTCCTACATAATCTGCGCCGTGATCGCTGCGCCCGCGCTTACGAAATTGGGCGTTCCCGATTTCGCCGCGCATATGTTCATCTTCTACTACGCGGTGCTCTCCGAAGTTTCGCCGCCGACGGCGCTTTCGCCTTTCGCGGCGGCGGCGATCACCGGCGGCGATCCGTACAAGACGACACTGCAGGCGTGGAAATACACGCTGCCCGCCTTCCTCGTCCCATTCGTTTTCGTGCTCGATCCCGACGGCGTCGGCCTCTTGATGAAAATTCCGGCGGGCGGTTCGGTCTTGAGCATCGTTCTGATCGCCGGCAAGGCGGCGATCGGGCTCGCGGCGCTCGCGGTCGCGGCGCAAAACTGGGCGCTGCATCGCACCGCGCTGTGGGAACGCTTCCTCTGGCTGATCGCCGGGCTGCTGCTTGTGTTCCCGAGCTTGCTCGAAGCGCTCGCCGAGGCGTTGGTTAATTACGATTTCCCCTCGCCCGCGCCTCTCGGGCTGGCGATGACAGCCGCATTGCTGTTAAAGCAGAAGTATTGGCATACTCCACTAAAAGAAGTCAGCCAATAAGGGAGAAATATCGATGAATAAAATAACCAAAATCGTGGCGGTCGCCGCGCTGTTGCTGGGAGGCGGGCTGTTCCTGAATGCCGCCAGCGCCCAGCAAAAGACGATCGCGATCGGCACCGGCGGCACCGGCGGCGTCTATTATCCGCTCGGCGGCGGCCTTGCGAACGTAATCTCGAAATATATGGGCATACAGGCGACCGCCGAAGTCACCGGCGGCTCCGTCGACAACCTGAAGCTCATCCACGCGGACAAAAGCGAAGTCGCCTTCTCGATGGCGGACGCCGCCGCCGACGCGCTGAAAGGCGAAGGCAAGTTCAGCGGCAACAAAGTCGATCTGCGCACGCTGATGGTGCTCTATCCGAACCGCATGCATGTCGTGACGATCGAAGGCACCGGCATCGAGAAGATGACCGACCTCAAGGGCAAGCGCGTCTCCACCGGCTCGCCCGGCAGCGCGACCGAAGTCATGGCCTTCCGCCTGATCGAAGCCGCGGGCCTCGACAAGGATAAAGACATGAAACGCGAGCGCCTCGGCGCCGCCGAATCCGTGAACGCGATCAAGGATCGCAAGATCGACGTCTTCTTCTGGGTCGGCGGCATTCCGACCTCGGCGGTCACGGACCTTGCTGCGACGCCGGGCGTGAAGTTGAAACTCGTCGATCACGCCGAATACGTCGACAAGATGAATCAGAAGTACGGCAACCTTTATTCGAAAGGCACGATCAAGGCCGGCTCCTATCCGGGCCAGACCACGGACAACGCCAACGCCGACGTCTGGAACATCCTGGTGACCGACTCCAAGATGAGCGACAAGATGGCCTACGATCTCGTCAAGCTCATCTTCGATCACAAGCCCGAACTCGTCGCCGTGCACCGCGAAGCCAACAGCTTCGTGCTCGAGACGCAGAAGCAGGCGAACTCGCCGGTGCCGTTCCACCCCGGCGCGATCAAATACTTCAAGGAAAAAGGCTTGAGCTTCTGAGAGGCGCGATATCGAAAGCCCCGCTTCGGCGGGGCTTTTTTTCGTCCCTGCAAGAGCGAGCATGACGAAGATTTAATCTCGCTAAGCGTCTTCCCGCTTGGTTCCGTCCATCGTTCTTGCCAAAATGCGCCGGGGGAAAATCCATGCCCGTCGAGCGTTATTTCTTCGCGATGATCATTGCCGCCGGCATCGTCATCGGGATCGTGCTGGTGGCAAAGCCGCAGACCGCGGAAGCGAGCATCCCGCCTTATCTCTGGCTTCTTGCCTGCATGCTGATTTTCGAGACCACCGCCTTTTTGCGCGGCCGCGGCGCGCCCGGCACCATGATCGGCATGAGCACGCGCGTGATCGGTTTTGCGATCGGCATGGCGCTGATGACGGCGATCGTCTTTTTCACCGGTTCACCGGCGCGGCTTTTTTAAGTCATTTCCGGCTTTTGCGCGAAAACTCTTTTATTTCCTGCCCTGAAACCGCCACGCGCCTCGTTAACCTGAAAGCAAGGTTAAGCCAGCGATAATTTTTGAACGCGCTGCTTTCCGTTCCGGGGAGGAGCGGTGAGCGTGTCTTTAGTATTGCGTAGGGTGGGAAGCGTTCAATGGTTGCGTTGCGTATGTTGCGGCATCGTTATGCCGCCAACCTCGGATTTGCGCTCGCGCTTTATGCGGCCATGCCGGGACAAATCGCCCAACAAGATCTCGCCAGCCTCCTCAACTTTCATTCGGTGCTGCCGCAGGGACACGGGATGTTCCTGTCTTTCTCGGCGCTCAAAATGGCGACCTTTTCGCTGCCGCGCCCCGCGCTATTCGCGATTCCCGAATTGCCGGAAGGAATGCGTCCGCATGCCGATCAGGACGTGACCGGCTCGATCGGAAGCCGCTCGGTTCGCAGCGCCTACCCGCTTTCCAGCCCGACCGAATATGAAGAACCGCAGACCACGGTGATCAATCGCGCGGCCAAAGGCGACCGGCTGACGAAGCCGGTTCAGGTCGCAGCCGTCGCGGCGCGTACCGTGTCGCTCTCCAACGACGATGCGGCCACCGCTATCCGCCAGGATTTGCCGCCGCTCGAAAATGCGCCGCAGGCCGCGGAAGACAGCGAGCCGCGCGCCGATAACGCCGGCACGCTTGCGAAACTTTCCGAGCCGATCGCATCCACGCACGGCACGATGATTCAAGTCGCAGGATTGTTCTTCAACAACGATGCCGCTGCGCTGCCTTCGCTTCCGTTCCAGCATCGCGAAGTCGTGCTGGCTTCTCTCGGCAGCCTTCCCGACGCGGGCTCGACGACGCTCGCGAACAAAGGGCAAGTCACCGGCGAGGAAGCGCAGCCGCGCAGCCCCGCCGAGCGGCTCGGCCTCAAGGGCAAGACGCTCGCGAAAGCCGAGAAATGCCTTGCTGACGCGATCTATTTCGAGAGCCGCGGCGAAGTGAAGAAGGGCCAGGTCGCGGTCGCGCAGGTTGTCGTCAATCGCGCCTTCTCCGGTTTCTATCCGAACGACATTTGCGGCGTCGTCTACCAGAATTCCAACCGCTACCTTGCCTGCCAGTTCACTTTCGCCTGCGAAGGCAAGAAGCTGATCGTGGAAGAACCCGACATGTGGAAACAGGCGACGGAGATCGCCCACGACATGCTCGACGGCAAGCTGTGGCTGGATGAGATCGGCAAGGCGACGCATTACCACGCATACTGGGTGCGCCCGGTGTGGGTGCGCGAGATGCGAAAAATCGACCGCATCGGCGTCCATACTTTCTATCGCCCGCGCGCCTGGGAAGGCTGAGCCGAAAAAGCTCTCCTTCTTGTGATCGGGGGCGTATTTCTTCCGGCGCGAATTTCAGCGACAAAAAGCGCTCACAGGAGATCGTTATGCGCCGCTTTCTGCTCGCTCTTTTCGCTTCGCTTGCCCTGATCGGAACTGCTTTCGCTTTCTCGGGCTTTGCGCCCTATGACAAGGCGAAATTCGACGCGCTTGTGCAATCCGGCCAGCCGGTAATCGCGCATGTGCACGCGACCTGGTGCTCGACCTGCCGCCGGCAGGAGACGCTCCTGAATGACATGCTGAAGGATCCACGCTTCGCCAAGGTGCAGGCGGTGCGTGTCGATTACGACAAGGACAAGGATTTCGAGAAGGCGCACAACGTGAACAGCCGTGCCGCCATTCTCGTGTTCAAGGGCGGCAAGGAAGTTTCCCGGCTCGTCTTCGACACCGATCCGGCAAAAATCAAAAAGACAATCGACGCGGCGCTCTAATCCGGGATGGCAGCGCTTCTTCTTGCGTTCCTCGCGGGCGCGCTCACGACGATCAATCCCTGCGTTCTGCCGCTTTTGCCGATTGTGTTCGCATCGGCGCTCGCGAGCGGAAGGCTCGGGCCGGTCGCGCTGGTCATCGGATTGGTGGCGAGCTTCACGCTGATTGGCGTCGCGATCGCGGCGAGCGGAAATTTCCTTGGGCTTGACGAGCGTGTGCTTCGTTTCCTCGCGGCTATTCTCTTCGTGTTCATCGGCATCGCGCTTGTCGCTCCCGCTTTCGAGCAGCAATTCTCAGCGCTGTTCTCGAAGATCGGCGCCGGCGGCGCGATGCTCGCGAGCCGTGCGAGCGGATCGGGAATTGCCGGCCAGTTTGCGGTCGGGCTTCTCCTCGGCGCGGTGTGGTCGCCTTGCTCGGGGCCTGCGCTGGGCGCGGCGATCGCGCTCGCCGCACAGGCAGGCGGCGTATGGCAAGCGGCGTTGCGGCTTGCGGTGTTCGGCCTTGGCGCTGCGAGCATTCTTCTCCTGCTCGCTTTCGGCTCGCGCGCCGTCATCGCGGGGCGGCGCGAATGGCTCGCAAGGATCGCGCCCGTTGCGAAGCAGGTCGCCGGTACGCTGTTTCTCGCGCTCGGAATTTCGATCTTTGCCGGTCTCGACAAAATGCTGGAAACGAAACTTCTCGACATTACGCCCGAGTGGCTTGTGACCCTCACCACCCGGTTCTGATTTCTGTTTCTTCCGGGCCGAATTTGCGCGAGAATCCCGCCGCCATGATCGCGCTTCTCATTTCATTTCTCGTGGGGGGCCTCACGACGCTCAATCCGTCGGCGCTTCCGCTCCTGCCGATTGTGTTCGGCTCGGCGCTTCTGGGCGGGAAGCTCGGCTCGTTCGCGCTCGTTGCGGGACTGGTGGCGAGCTTCACGATCGTCGGCCTCCTCGTCGCGCCAACGGGCGAATTCCTCGGCGTGAACCATGACAGGCTCGAACCGCTGATCGATATTCTGTTCGCGATTGCCGGAATTGCGCTGATCGTTCCGGCGCTGGAGCCGAAGATTCTCATGCTATTCATGCGCATGGGAGACGCGACCGCCGCGACCGCGACGGGCGCAAAGCCGCTGTGGATCGCCGCTCAATTCGCAGCGGGAATTCTATTCGGCGCGATCTGGTCGCCGTCCTCGGGACCCGCACTCGACGCCGCGATCGCACTTGCGGCGGGCGCCGAGGACGTGGTGGAAGCCGCGCTGCGCATGGCCTTTTTCGGAATTGGTGCTGCGAGCGTGCTCCTCCTCGCGACTTTCGGATTGCGCGAACTTCTCCTGCGCCGCGAGCAGCTCGCGAAGATCGCGCCGCGCCTCAAGCAGGTCGCGGGCGCGCTTTTTCTTGCGCCTGCAATCGGAATGGTCACGGGTATCGACCGGGCATTAGAGACTAGATTGCTCGACATCACGCCAGACTGGCTGAGCTATCTCACGAAATAACCCGGCTATTTCGGCCGCGCCTCATGCAGGCCCGCGTCCGGTTGCGGCAGCTTGCCCGTCCGGCGCAGCTTCACCGCCTCGATCAGCGCCTGCGCCGCCGTCTTCACGTCCTTCTGAAAACTTTTATCGTGATCGAGATCGTCGTGGCTCGTTGCGTAAGGCGTGAGATAGCCGACATACTGATCGATCAAGGCGTGGCTGCCGGCGGGCGTGAGCCCCATGTCGCGCAGCCAGTCGACGAGAATACGCCGCAGATTTTCCGTGCCGGCCGCGTCGCCATGCACGACAATGGAAAATACCCGGCCCGCGAGATGGCGTGGATAATCCCATCCCTTCAGCTCGATCTCTTTCGCCTTCTTTGCGTCCTTGCCGTGCGTCGTGGTCGGATCGGGATTGCCGCCGTCGGCGCAGACGAGCCGGTCGATCATCAGCTTCAGCGAGCTTGGCGCCTGGTACCAGTTCACCGGGCAGATGATCATGATGCCGTGGGCCGCGACCCACATCGGATAGATTTCCGCCATCCAATCGTTCACCTGCCCGATCGCGTGGTTCGGATAGCAGGAGCACGGCCAATGGCAGAGCGGCTGCGCGGTCGAGACGCAAGCCTTGCACGGATAGATGATGCGGCCGTATTGCGAGGTGAGCAGGCTGAGGTCTAGAAAATCTACGTCGAAGCCGCGTTCCTTCTCGATGACGCCGGTCGCAATCTGCGTCAGGCGAAAGGTCTTCGACATTTCGCCGGGACAAGTTTGATCCGAGCGCGACGAGCCGTTGATGACGAGGATGCGCGAGCGTGACTTCGGATTTCGATGCTTCTTTTCCGCGGCAATTACGGCTTCATGCGTCGCGCGCCACTGATCGGAAAGTTCGTAGCTCGGATCGCGAAAGCCCTTGCCGGCCGGCCGCACGCGCGGGCTCTTGTGATAGTCGTCGTAAACGAACCAGGCCTTGTCGATGATGGTCTTGATCTCGGGCGTATTGTCGAACACCGGATCGTAAAATCGTTCCTTGATCCGCCGGGTGAATTCCGCTTTCGAGAGCTGCACATCCGGCATGCCCTTCCGGACCTTAATGCTTTTCTTCATGAAACGCCTCCCGCCGTTAATGCCCGGAATGTTGCACGGTCCGGGCGCGGCCGCATCTCACGGCTTCGTCGGCGAACGCGCAGCGTGATGGTCCCGGCGGCGTGATCGGCGGTGCTTATCGCGCGGTTGTGGTGTTGTTATTGTTGGTGAAGACCGACCACGGATTCGCCGGCTTCGGCGGCTGTTTCGGCTTATGCCGCACATGGCGCGGCTTCTTTTTTGCCGCCGCCTTTTTCGCCTCCTTGGCGGCGTTTTCCCGCGCCTTATCCTCCTCGATCAGCGACGTAATGCTTTGTTTTTTCGCCGCGAGCGGTGCGGCCTTTGCCGCCTTCGCAGCCTTCGCCGGCGCGGGCTGCGGCGGCTCGGGCGGGGCTTCCGGCGCTTCCGCAATCGCGCCTGTCGTCTCCGGCTCCGGTGTCTCCGGAAGCGGCAGCGGCCTGCTCTTCGGCAGCCCGGGACCGGCAAGGCCGCCGCGCCCGTCGTTCTGAGCATAACCGGCGGACGCCTTAAAAGGCGAGCGCGAAGCGGCGAGCAGGCCAAACCCGATCGCGGCGAACAGGAAAGTCGCCAGGCATGCGGCCAATACGACCCGCAAATCGAATAGCATCAGAACGCCTCTGATTTTTTCCACGCGGCCGAATGCTGGCGAATCGGCCGCGCCGTCAATGGTCGCGGTCTGACATATTTTTTGCAAGATCAATCGGGCCGCAGAGCGGGGTTTTCAAGCGAACGATTCGCATGAAGAAGGCCCGCTTTTAGCGGGCCTTCTCGGCAATAGCGGCTATTTCATTTTTGGATTTTCAATGCAGGTGCCCTGCTGGGCTTTCACGGCCTCCTGGCATTGCGCCATCGTCTTGTAGGCACAATTTGGCGTCGCTGCAGTGCTGCCGCTCGACTTCATTTCCGAACAGAATTTTTCGTTCTGCGTCATCGAGCTTTGCGCCGAGGCGGCGACCGAAGCTGCGAGTAAAGTGGCAAGAGCGGCGCCGGCGATCAGTATGGAACGCATAAGTCTCTCCTTGTGGCTCCTGGTGGGTTTTGCACCCCGCGCGATTCTTTTTTCGCCCCGCTTACAAAACGTCGCGGTTTTTGATTAGTTCCTCAAAAGCGCGCGAAGAATCGGCCAAAGGGAACCCGCGCCGTTTTCGCGCGTTCGGGAACAGTTTGTTGCGAAACATTCATTTCAAGCGAGGGCACCATGACGTTATCCGCTGAGAGTCTTCTGATTATTCTGCTGGTCGGCGCCATTGCCGGCTGGATCGCGGGCCTGATCGTGCAGGGCACCGGCTTCGGCCTCGTCGCCGATATCGCGCTCGGCATTGTCGGCGCCTTCATCGGTAGCTGGTTGTTGCCGAAGCTCGGGGTTCGGATCGGCACAGGTCTCGTTGCACAGATCGTCGTCGCGGTGATTGGTGCGCTGGTGCTTTTGCTAATCTTGGGCCTTTTCGCCCGGAGAGGAGCAATCGGTAGAGGCAGAGGTATCGGACCAGGCTTTATTCTCACGCCGCCGAGCTACGTGATCTTCATCATCTCCGTTGTTCTTGCGCTTATCGCGGCGCTTATGACTTACGGCGGCGTGCGCATTTCGATCGGAGGGCTCACCGCCTTCAATTACATGACGATCGCCTATGTGCTGCTGTTCATCGGGGTCGTGTTTCGAGGTCTGTAGGCGACAAGTCGCAGCCAAAACGGCGCAGTTCGCTTGACTTATACGGCGTGCCGGGTTTTCTCCCGGTACCGCCGTATTTTTCACGGCAGAAGGAATGTCATGCCCGACGAAGGCCCTAGTCGATTATCGAAGCCGGTAGCGGCACGGATGGCCTGATCGAGGATCGGCTCACCCCTGCCCGGCCGGCGGATTTCAGGTGAGCCATGCAAGAAACGATTTTTCCCGACGACGCCGTGCGCGATCCCGCCGCGATCGCAGATCAACTCGCCGCCAAGAAATACGCCGCCGACATCGTCGAGGCGCTCAACCGGCTCGAGCCGCAGGACGCGGCAAGCGTGCTGGCGCGGCTCCCCGCCGAACGCGCGGTCGAACTCTTCGAAGAGCAGGAGCTGGACGACCCCGCCGGGCTGATCACCGAGATTCCGGAAGAGCAGGCGAAAGCGGTGCTGAACGGCCTTTCCGCCGACCGCGCAACCGATATTTTCCAGCAGCTTCCGCCCGCCAACCGTACGCGGCTCCTTTCTCTGCTCGCGCCGGAAAATCGCGGGCCGATCGAAAGCCTCCTGATTTACCCGCCGAACACAGCGGGCGCCTTGATGACCACCGAATTCGTGAGCGTTCCCTCGACCTGGACAATTGGGCAGACCCTGCAGCACGTCCGCGTTGTCGAACGCACACGCGAGACGATTTACGCGATCTATGTGCTCGATCCCTACAAACGAACCTTGCAGCAAGTGGTGACGTTGCGGCGGCTGGTGGCGGGCGACCCGGAAGCCTCGATCGTTTCGGTCGGACGCGATCCGATCACGACGAAACCGCTCGTCGACCGCGAGGACGTCGCGCGCATCATCACGAAATACGACCTCTTGGCCGTTCCGGTGGTTGACGAGCGCGGGCATGTGCTCGGCATCGTCACGGTCGACGACATCATCGACGCCATCATCGAGGAAGGCACCGAGGACGTGCAGAAGTTCGGCGGCGTCGAGGCGACCGACGAGCCTTATCTGCACATCGGCTTTCTCGACATGATCAAGAAGCGCGCGGGCTGGCTTTCGATTCTGTTCGTGAGCGAAATGCTGACAGCAAGCGCCATGCAGCACTTCTCCGGCGAATTGGAAAAAGCCGTCGTGCTCACCCTTTTCATTCCGCTCATCATGAGTTCGGGCGGCAACTCGGGTTCGCAGGCAACCTCATTGCTTATCCGCTCGCTCGCGTTGCGGGACGTCAAGCTTTCCGACTGGTGGCGCGTAATTTTGCGCGAGATCCCCATGGGGCTGGTGCTCGGCGCGATCCTCGGAATCATCGGCACGATCCGCATCACGTTCTGGCAGGAGGCCGGCCTTTTCGATTATGGCCAGCATTGGAGACTAATCGCGGCGACGGTCGCGGCGACCCTGATCGGCATCGTCACATTCGGCTCGCTGGTGGGGGCGATGCTGCCCTTCGTGCTGAAGCGCTTCGGCTTCGACCCTGCGAGCGCCTCGGCGCCCTTCGTCGCGACGCTCGTCGACGTCTCGGGGCTCGTGATCTATTTCACGGTTGCGCTGATTTTCCTGAAGGGGACGCTTCTCTAGCGCGCAGGTCGCTTGGCAGTGCCGGCAGCTTCATCTGCCAGACGATATCCGCCGCCTGTTCGGCGGCGATTTCGTTGAGGCCAATTCGCATCGCGTCGTAACCGGCGCGGGGCGCGGCGGAATAAGTGCCGAACAGCCGGTCCCAGAACGAAAACACCTGGCCGTAATTGCTGTCGGTCTCCGGCCGCCAGGCCGAATGGTGCAGGCAATGCATGTTGGGCGTCACGAACAGAAGCCGCAACGGCTTGTCGATTTTTTCCGGCAGGCGAAGATTGGCGTGGGCGAAGGCGTTGGTCATGTTTTCGATCAACTCATAAG
>Ga0068853_100003357_pt1 | contig 12255 bp, 8 predicted proteins | sample KBSCornC32_FD_65655 | JGI IMG/M metagenome (GOLD analysis project Ga0068853, IMG submission 65655) | Corn rhizosphere microbial communities from Kellogg Biological Station, Michigan, USA - KBS Corn C3-2 | ecosystem: Host-associated > Plants > Roots > Rhizosphere > Soil ... | reverse complement strand
TGGAGCAGTATCTTCCTCTCATCATTCAATTGATCGCCGGCGCGATCGGCGGCAATGCGGCAGGTGCCGCGGCGAAGAATGTCAGCCTCGGCGGCGCCGGCAACACGATCGCGGGAGCGATCGGCGGCGGCGTGCTCGGTCAACTGCTGCAGGCGGCCCTGCCGATGCTGGCCGGAGCGGCCGGCGGCGGCCTCGACGTCGGCGCGATCGCCGGCAATCTCGTCGGCGGCGGCGTCGCCGGCGCGGTCGTCACCGCCATCGTCGGCTTGATCAAGAACAAGATGGCGGGCCGATAAACCCTGCCCATCGCGCGGGCGCATGGAGGCGCCTGCCGGAGTCGACATCGTTCCCTTGGAATCCGTTTCCGGTATGCACATTCGCCTCGCTCGCGCCGACGACGACGAATTCATCCTCGGTCTGATCGACCGTTTCGTCGATTTCGAATTGCCGTCCTGGCGCAAGCGCAGCGAGTGCGCCAAGGGCATCCGCAGCGATGTGGCCCGGCATCTGCGCGAACAGCCGGCCGGAACGCACATCTTCGTCGCAGAAGACGAGGACGCGGCATTGCTCGGCTTCCTGCACCTGCAGACCACCGCGGACTACTTCACGCACGCGCAGAACTGCCATATCGCCGACCTCGCAGTCGCACCGGCGCACGAGGGCCGAGGCGTCGGCAGCGGCCTGCTGGAGTTTGCCGAGGAATGGGCCCGCCGGCATCGCTGCCGCCACCTCACGCTGGCGGTGTTCCCCGGCAACGAGCGCGCGCGTGCGCTGTACGAACGCCACGGCTACGGCGTCGACGTGCTGCGCATGGCCAAACTGGTGCGCTGAAATCGCCTGCAAACGGGTCGCCGGACGAAGGGTTGGGAAACGAAGGCGATCGCCGACAGCAATGCCTTTCAAAGCACGGGGCGACCCTCCCCGCACCGCCGAGAACGGAGAGGGTCGCCGAAGACCCGCGCGTTACGCCGCAGAGTCACCATGCCCCGGAGCCACGCCCGAGCGGGCGTAGGCGATTGACCAAGGGCCGGATTAGAGCCGCTCGCTGCGAGGGTTCGCCATTAGGGTATGCCCTAGCTAGGGTTGACCCTAGTGAGGCCGGGATTGGAGATTCGGGATTCGGGATTCGCCAAAGCTTCTTGGGTGGATCTTCAGCGCGGGACTGGGCCATCGGGCACAGCGCGTCGGTCCGGACAGACCTGGTGGCAGGGCTGTTAGCCGAACGTCAACCTTTTAGTCTATGCTCCGCCGCCAAGTACGTGTTCGCTGCTGCAGCGGCCGGTCCGCTGCCTCAAACGGAGGCGCGATGCTTGCGGAAGTTCGAATGGCGGGTGATATCCACAGCACCCGCGTGCTGTCGCTGGATTCCACCGGACGCATCCTCGACTGGATGAGCTGGCAGGACGCCGTTTGCCTCTACGTGCGCGACGCCGTCGCCTGGACCCTCGGCGACCCCTGCCTCACCATCCACGGCGGCATGAACCGGCTGACCGGCGCGCAGAGCCTGATGCACCTGCACCCGATCGTCGCCAGCTCCGGCCATGCCCGTCCTGCCGCGATCGATCCCGCACCGGCGCTGACCAATGTCGCCCTGTTCGCGCGCGACCGCATGCTGTGCCTGTACTGCGGCAATCACTTCCACCGCGGCGAACTGACGCGCGACCACGTGATTCCGGTCTCCAAGGGCGGCCGCGACATCTGGGTCAACGTGGTCACGGCGTGCTGGTCGTGCAACGTCAGGAAAGGCAACCGCACGCCGCAGCAGGCCGGCATGCCGCTGCTCGCGGTGCCTTACCGGCCGAGCTGGGTCGAGCACCTGATCCTGTCCAATCGCAATATCCTGGCCGATCAGATGGAATTTCTGATGAGCCACCTGCCGAAGAACCGGCGCAGCGCCTGAGCGCGTCGCCGACGATCCCGGCAAGCGCACGAATCGGCCCCGCGGCAAGCCCGGCCTGCCGCCTGTCCGGCCCTTCGCAGCCACTTGGCGCGCCCAGGCTCCTGCGGCGAGGCCCGGTCTTGCGGGCAGGTTTCCTTGCCCCGCCGCCCTCGCTGGCCTGAAAATAGCCGGATGATCGACAGCAACCGCTATCCCCGCCTTTCCCGTATCGACTCTCCGGCCGATCTGCGCCGCTTCCCGGAAACGGAGCTCGGCGACATCGCGCGCGAGCTGCGCGCATACCTGATCGAATCGGTGGCGACCTCGGGCGGACATTTCGGCGCGAACCTCGGCGTCATCGAGCTGACCGTCGCGCTGCATTATCTCTACGAAACGCCGGACGACCGCCTCGTCTGGGACGTCGGCCACCAGTGCTACCCGCACAAGATCCTGACCGGCCGGCGCGACCGCATCACCTCGATCAAGAAGAAGGACGGCGTCGCGCCGTTCCCGAAGCGTGACGAGAGTGAGTACGACACCTTCGGCGTCGGCCATTCCTCGACCTCGATCTCGGCAGCACTCGGCATGGCGATCGCGGCGCAGGGCAAGAATGACCCGCGCAAGATCGTCGCGGTGATCGGCGACGGCGCGATGACGGCCGGCATGGCGTTCGAAGCGCTCAACCACGGCGGCGACGTCGATCCCGACATGCTGGTGATCCTCAACGACAACCAGATGTCGATCAGCGAGAACGTCGGCGCGATGACGAAGATGCTCGCGCGCCTGATGGCGAGCCGCACGCTGAACCGCATCCGCGAGAGCGGCAAGAAGATGATGAAGCGCGGCGGCTTCTGGTGGCGCTTCGTCAAGCGCTGGGAAGAACACGCCAAGGGCATGTTCGTACCGTCGACGCTGTTCGAGGAATTCGGCTTCCACTACACCGGCCCGATCGATGGCCACGACATCCCGCTGCTGGTGTCGACACTGCGCATGCTGAAGGAACTCAAGGGCCCGCAGCTGCTGCACGTGATCACGACCAAGGGCAAGGGGTACGCGCCGGCCGAGCGCGAGCAGATCGAGTACCACGCGGTCGGCCCGTTCGATCCGCAGGCCGGGTTGATCAAGAAGGCCGGCGCAGCGAAGCCCACCTACACCGAGATCTTCGGCGACTGGCTGTGCGACATGGCCAAGGTCGATCCGCGCCTCTACGGCATCACGCCGGCGATGCGGGAAGGTTCCGGCCTCGTGCGCTTCTCGAAGGAATTCCCGTCGCGCTACTTCGACGTCAGCATCGCCGAGCAGCATGCGGTCACGCTCGCGGCGGGCATGGCCTGCGAGGACGTCAAGCCGGTCGTCGCGATCTACTCGACCTTCCTGCAGCGTGCCTACGACCAGTTGATCCACGATGTCGCGCTGCAGGATCTCGACGTTCTGTTCGCGATCGATCGCGCAGGCCTGGTCGGTCCGGACGGCGCGACGCATGCGGGCAGTTTCGATCTGTCGTACCTGCGCTGCATTCCGAACATGGTCGTGATGGCGCCGGCCGACGAGGACGAGTGCCGCAAGATGCTCACGACCGGATTCCTGCACCACGGCGCGGCGGCCGTGCGCTATCCGCGCGGCAGCGGCGGCGGCGTGCCCGTGTCGAAAGACCTCGCCGCGCTGCCGATCGGCAAGGCCGAGCTGCGCCGGCGCGGCCGCGGCATCGCCCTGCTCGCGTTCGGCGCGATGGTGGCGCCGTGCGCGAAGGTCGCCGAAGCGATCGACGCGACGCTCGTCAACATGCGCTTCGTCAAGCCGCTCGACGCAGCGCTCGTGCTCGAACTCGCACAGTCGCATGCCGCGCTGGTGACGATCGAGGACAACGCGATCGCCGGCGGCGCCGGCAGCGGCGTCGCCGAATTGCTGGCCGCGCACGGCGTCGCCGCGCCGATGCTGCACCTCGGCTTGTCCGACCAGTTCCTCGAACATGCCGCGCGCGAGGAGCTCCTCGCCGGCGAAGGACTCGACGCGGCCGGCATCGAAAGCTCTGTGCGCAAGCGCTTCGGCAACCTGCTTTCGGCCCCTGTGCTGCGCAGCGCGAGCTGAAAAAAAACCCCGGCGCGTACGCCGGGGCCAAGTCGCATCGAGAGCCATCCTGGCGGCCGTCCATGGCCCGTTCCGTCCGGCGCCGCTCCGTCGGCGCACCTGCCGGTCTTGATTGGGAGACCGGTGCGCGGCGCTCACGCGCGGCGCGTTCGGGGCGCATCCTTCGCTGCGCACTCGCACTTCGCAGCGTGGTGACAGTGTGCGGCAGGCGATCGGCGCATTCGTTGGCGCGCTTCCGCCTCGACGTGCGGGGTACCGCACGCGCCGATTGCCAAGCGCGTCACATTTGCCCGCAAGACCGGCAGCGAACCGTGTCTACGCCTGAAATTCAGCGCAGCGCCGAGAGATCCTCGCCGCCGGAGCAGACGACGACGTCGTCGAGATAGCCGCAGCGGCCCAGGTCGATGCCGCCGCGGACCAGGAAACTGCCGATGTCGTCGCTGCTGCGATACAGATACAGCACTCCGGCCTCGTCGTGGTGGGCCAGCGCGTCGAGCCGCTCGCGCGTGCAGTCCTTGGTGAAGCGCGCGAGGTAGGCGCTGTTGGTCGGCTTGTTCTGCTGGGCGGCAATCCAGTCGAACTCGAGTTCGCGGAACTTGCTGCCGGCGATCTCGCGGCCGAACAGTCCGCCGCACTCGAACGACGGAAACTCGAAGATGCGCCGGTGCGTGCCGATCAGGCGCGTCCAGGTCGCGACATCGATCGACGGCACCGTGGCACTGGCGGTCGCCGCGCGGACGCCGCGTTGCATCGGCCACGCGTCGACGACCTGCAGCAATGCAGCGACGGCCAGTATCGACGTCGCGCGGCGCGCTTCGTAGCGGTGCACGATGGCGACGATCAGCGCCGCTACCAGCGCGTATACCGCGACCCAGACGAAGCGGCCGGACCCGCGGAATTGCGAGAACAGATGCATCAGCGCATCGGGCAGCGGCAGACGCAGTATCTCGCGCGAGCCGAAACCGATGCGATGCGATATCGCGAACGCGAGCAGCAGCACGAGCATCGCGAACAGCACCGCATGACGGCGCAGGTTCGCACGCCAGTCGCGCAGCGCCGGCAGCGCGAATGCGCACAGCAGCAGAACGCCGGCGCCGAGGTACGCGCCGCCCTCCCATTGATTGGTGCCCTCGATGACGGGCATCTCGGTGTGCAGCAAGCTTCCGCTCAAGGTCTGCGGAAACGGTACCCACGGCGACAGCAGGTTCATCGAATACAGGCCGTAGTCGCCGAATTCGCTGCTCGCTGCGGCGAAGAAGCCACCGAAGAACATCACGACCAGTGCGCCCACACCGATGCCGGCGAAGCGCAGCAGCGCACCGGCGAGGCCGTAGCGGCGCTCGTGCCATTGATCGACGATCGTCGCGGCGACCAGCGCACCGCACATCGCGGCCAGGTACGGATGGATGAGCAGCACCAGCGGCGACAGCGCGCACAGCAAGATCCATTGGCGCCGCGTCAGCCCCGTCTGCTTCGCGCGCAGATAGCCTTCGAGCGCGAGCAGGATCGCGAACTGCGCCATCAGCGCGGCCTGGCCGAAGCGCAGGAAGACGATCGGCAGATAACAAAACAGCACGAGGCCGGCCAGATGCGCCTTCCAGTCGATCACGCCGAGGACGCGCAGCACGCGCGATGCAGCGACGGCCTGCAGCACGAGGCACAAGGCGACCCAAACCCCGGTGTAGATCGGCGGCGCGCTGCCCGCCGGCCAGGCGATCCGATAGAGCAGCTTGGCCGGCAGCGCGAACAGCGGCAGGCTGTCGGACAGCACCATGCTGCTGCCTTCCGGCGTGTGATAGGCCGAGGTCGCGAACAACGGGAATTGCCAGGTGTCGCGCGCGTAGTAGAACCAGCCGATCTCACCCTTGGCGACGTCGCCGAACAGCACCTGCCAATAGGGTCCGCCGCCGAGCACATAGTCGCCGGTCAGCGTCAGCGCGGCGAACGCGAGCCCGCAGGCGAGCGCGAGCCAGGCCAGCCGGCTTGCCGGAAGGCGATGCATTGCGCGTACCTGCGTTGCTGCGATCGTCGCCATTGGGCCCGCCCCAGGATGCATGATCCACGAGTATAGATTGCTGCGTCGTTCCGCCGCGCAGCCGACCGATGCGCGACGCGCACCGGCATCGGCTATTCGGTCCAAAGCCATGTTCGAGCAATGGACCGTCGTCGCTGAAACCCAGGCCGCTTGGGAGGCACACGTTGCGGCCTTGGTACCTTGACTACTCCGACGAGCGACTCGCCGCATGCCGGAAGAGCGGACGCGACGGCGCTACCCCTGCACGTCGTCGATACCGATGTCCCTGGCCTCCTCCAGAAGCTCCAGATGGCGCAGCGCCTCGGCGTCGACCGGCTGCTCGGCGGACGTGGGCTGCGCCGGACAGGCGGACAAAGTCGCGTCCGTGTCGAAGCGGATCGTGCCCGACGCCAGAGGTATCACGCCCGCCAGCGTAGGCTGCCCGGCTTCGTCCACGTCGGCCGGAATCGTGCCGGTACCGGTCGGCTCCAGATACAGCGGCTGCATCGGCGCTCCCATGATCTGGCTTCGGCGCTTCTGCACGGTGTCGAAACACCAGTACTCCGGCGTCGAGGGCAAGCCCGATGCACAAGTCTCAAAGGGTGCTGCCAAGGTGCTCGCATCGATGCGCTCCTTGTTCGCCTGGCGGAACACGGCAGGCGTGGAGATCGATTGCATCGGAATTTGCGGAATGCCGGGAATGGAATACGCCACCGGGACGCCGCGAACGTTCTTGTGCTGCAGGGGAATCGCCGGATCGGGCGGTGGGAAGATGAAGCCCAGGCGCACCATGCCGGCTTGATTCGAACCTGCAATTGGATCGATCAGCGCCGGCGCGCCTGTTGCTCCCTGATAAAAGAACACCAGCTTCACCGGAGCGCCACCGGCGCAGGCCCAGAAATCCTTGGCGCCGTCGGCCGGATAGGCGGTGCTGTGCGGGAACCACGAGCCGCCGTTCCACCAGTAGTCGGTGTTGTTCCAGAAGCTGGCGAACGTGGGCTCACGCACGTCGAGCGTGCCGACGGCCACTCCATCCGCATCGTCGCCCAATGGCCCTCGATAGGCGACCTGGAGAAACAGATCGGTCGCGTTCGCAGGAATCGGGTCCGCGGAGAAATCGAATACTTTTTCGACTTCCGCACCGGCCGCGACGTCCAGTTCGCCAGTGACCAAGGAAAGCGGTGCCGATGTCGAAATCTCCTGATAGTCCGTCCGCACGACTTCGCCCGCCGCGCACGCAGGTTCGGCGATGCCGAGCAGCGGCGGCGGCACATAACTCTGTACTCGCTCGCCGGAAAGATCCGGCTTGTAGCAACTGTTGCGGTGATAGCGCGCGACCGCGACCAATTGCGCACCGGCGCCTCCTGAGGTCTGCACCACGGCGGCGCCGCCCGTAACCTGCTGGATCGGCACCGTGCTGTTGCGCACCTTGAGGCGAATCTTCTCGAAGCCGAGGATGCCGCCCTGCGCGTCGGTGCGAACGGGGTAGCCGCCGGCCATCAGATGCGGCGTTCCCTGATTGAGAACGCCGACGATCTTGTCGTTGGGAGCGACGACTTCCAGATGGCCCCGGAAGAAGAAGTTGATCAAGCCGGTCGAATAGGCGATCGCGCGGGGTATCAGTAGGTCCGCCATGTGTATGAGATTCTCGGGAGCGACGGTGTGCGATATGCCATCGGGCGGAGTACCCGGCGACAACGTGCCAAAGCGATACAGCAGTCCCTCCGTGGCCAAGGATGCCTTGCCCCCGTAGGCAGCCGGCAGATCGTCCTGGCATCCGCTATGCGGCACCGGGTCGGGAGCGTCGTGCAGCAACGCGTAGTCGACCACTTGGACCGCGACATTGGCCCCCATCAGCAAGGTCAGATGAGTCGATTCCTTGACTCTGGTGTACCCGTTGACGAGGTTCCCGCTGGCATCGAAGATTTGCCGAGGCGGATCGTCGTAGACCGGAGTGCCGGCCGTGTTGTTCGGCAGCGTGCCTTCGGTGAAGAAGTCACGATTGGAATAGTCGGCCATGCCCATGCGCGTCGCGACGGCATCGCCGCCGGCCTGACTGCTGTAGAACTTGCGCACCAGCGAAAACGCCGGCGTCGGATAGCACCCCGCACTGACGACGGGAAACTGCGCGGGCTGCGGCGCGTCGTTGGTAAGGGTCCGCAGGGGCGAGTCCCAAGCGTAATTGTCGCTCTTGAGTTTCAGCACCCGCGCGTCGGTATACGCTTCATAGAGTTGGCGATCGGGCGGTTGGAGCGGACTATGCGGGTCCAGGCGCGTGTGCTGCGGCTGCGCCATATCTTGGAGAAGATGGACCGTATCGCCGAGCGAGCGCAATGTAGTGGCCCAACGGAACGTGCGCTCGCGCGAATCGTCCGCCTTCGTAAAACTCGATCCGCCGCTCTCGCGGCTACGCTGCCGGGTCAACGCCCACCAGTAGTTGTTGGTCGCGTCTTTGTAGGAAAAGTGCTGGCGCCGGCTGCCGTCTTCGGTCTGGGCTGCCCCAAGCGGATCTTGCAGGCCCGTGGCCCACTGGATGGCTGTTGTGCAGACCTGACCTGGAGCCAACGGCGGGCAGCCTGATACGGCGCTCATACCGAGGTTATGGACAGGGTCCCAGAAATGGTTGAATACGCGGAAGATGTCGCCGCGCGGGTCGCTGTCGTAATCCTTCTTCGACGGGAACGAAAGATCGTCCTCCCGGATCGCGCCGCGCATCAGCCAACCACCGAGTCCAAAGGCAACGCCTGAAATGAGAGGAGAGTCTTGGATCTGACCGGCCCCCGGCGGTATCGCTGCGCCTTCCGAATCGCGCAATATTTGGGCTCGTGCTAAACCTTTAAGCAGCCCTTTTTCAAACTCCGAATACGGATCACGCCTAAAAAAAGATGCCGTGTCAGTCGAGATGTTGTCGTAGTAGCAATGAAGTGGATTGTTTCCACTTGCAATGTCAGGGCAGCTTCCGTCGGAACCTCCAACAGGCACCAGCAACGAATCAAACACTGAGCCCGTATTCAACCGATCGAACCCAAGACGCTCGCGCAACGATCCCGCGCCAGTTTGAGCCAGATCTGAGCGAAGGTAAGCTTCATTCGTCATCCAAGCATGCGTGCTGACTTCATAAGCCATGACGGACGAGGTCAGTGCCATGCCGAGCACGAACTCGACAGTCTTTATACGTACGTCAGTGTTCATTGACTCATTCTCCCTAATTCCGAGTAATCCGTCGCCACCGCCGTACAAATGTCGTCGCGCTGATCCGGCGTCACCTGCACGCCGGCATCGTTCGGCCTTTTTGGCCATGCAATCTTTTCAAACCATTTTTCGTATTTCCGCTGCAGCACTCTCATGGAGACAGAGCCACCCAAGGGATCTCCTTGGCGAGCTAGGTCAACATCAGCCACGCTGTACGAAATTTGAGCGAGATCGCTCAGGGAAAGCGTTGCCTTGTCGGCGCATACATGGTGGAAAGCGCGATCAAATCGCACTTGGCGAAGCTCGATCACCATGGACCGATAGATCCATCCGAAGCAAGCGCCCTTGTCCACATATTCACTCCCCACGAGTCGCTCGCTCGCTCTCGCGTTACCTTCAAGCACGAGCTTCGAGCCGCCATGCCCATCCGAAATCGCGACATAGCCAGGCGCCCATACGGCCGGCCCTGCGGGACTGATTCCCCAGCCGTAGGCATAGAACAATCGCCATCCCTGCCACGGAATGATGTAGAACCCACCAGGCCACGTTCGCGTGATTGCGGCGGCTTCGCAGCCGGTGGAGCCGTGGTAGGAACTTCCGGACCATTCGTATGAGACAAACGCGCCAGCAATACCGTGTCCATCCGCATCGGTGATGCGTCCGAACAAGGGACCGGACTTGAAGACCGCGCCGAGCAGGTTGAACCCGAGGATGCTGGTAGCCAGCCCGACGGCGAGGTAAATCCCCAGAGCCCACAGCGACCGGCGCAAGAAGCGCAACAGCGGCGTGTCCGGTCTGCCTCGCTCGGTGGTCATGGCGCCCGCTTCCCCGGAATCAAAGCGAGATGATGCGCCACACTCCGTCGTCGCCGCGAGCGATCGTGACCGGGAAACCGACCGTCTCGCTGCCGACGTTCGCCACCACGATCAGCGACGCTTGGTCGACTCCAAAAACGCCGTTCGCGATCGTGCCGAGTTGCGTCGCCACGGTGCCGGCATTGGCCGCACCGAGTCCGTTGAGGAATGTCGTGTAGCGATCCTTCGCCGTGTCGCCCAAGGCTTGCGCGGCCGTGGTCATCTGGTTCGCCGCCACGTTCTGGCGGAAGTAACCGAACACGCCGCAGACCGTCGAGCGCACCGCGGCAAGGTCTTGAATGACGACTCGCTGTGTCGCGGTGTAAGTCGTACCTGCGCTTGAATGCACCGTCAACCGAACGGCATAGATGCCCGGCGTCGAATACGTGTGCGCAAACGGCGACGGGAACGCCGCTCCGCTGTAGTCGTCGACACCATCGCCGTCGTAGTCGACCGCGACGGATTGAATCGAGCCCGCATTGAGTTGAGCAACGAACGAAACAGCGAGCGGAGCGAAGCCGGCATAGGCGTTCGCGGCCAAGCTGAGCGGTGCGGGCGCAGCCTGCGCCGATGAAACCGTCGCCGATGCCGATGACGTCAGTCCGTCGATCGTGGTTGCCGTGGCGGTCAGCGTAGTGCTGCCCGGTGCCAGCGGCAACGCAGGGACTACGAACTGTCCGTTATAGGTGTAGGCCCCAGCCGAACCGATGGCGACCCCGGTGTTGTCCGGGCCGCTGTAGGTGCCCACCACGTCGACCTTGCTGTCGGCGATCGCGGCGCCTGACGCGGGCGACGTGATCGCGATCGTCGGTGCCGTGGCTTGTCGAGCGCGGCGATTCTGTTCGAGCTGCGCCAGCGTAGGCAATGGAAGCGCCGCCGGACTCGCCGCTTCGAACCCGTTGATGAAAATCACGTCGAACGTGGACGGCAATCCGCACGTCTCATCGGCTCGGGCGGTGATCGATACGAACGTCAGCCCAACGCCCAGCAGCATCCCGAGCGGATGCCATTCCCTTCGCGCAACCATGCTCCCTCTCCCTGATCCCTGCGAAACCCCAACCAGGGGCTCGCGAGATCGACGCTAGCATGGGCTGCCGCGATCAATTGCAAACTTTCCAGTCACCAATCGATGGCGTCGATTTCACGAGCGGCACGGGAGCGCAGCTATCGTTGCCCGCTCGTGCTTCGCTGCATCGCGGATGCTTGTGATCTGATCGTAAGCATTCGCCGCCAGCAAGGAGCGCACGGCATCCGCTTGGTCCCAGCCGTGTTCGAGCAATAGCCATCCACCGGCACGCAGATACGCTGGCACGCTGGCGACGATCACGCGGATCGCGTCGAGGCCGTCGGCACCGGAAGCCAGCGCCGCGGCGGGCTCGAAACGCAGATCGCCTTCGCCGAGATGGCGATCGGCAGCGGCGATGTACGGCGGATTGGAGACGATCAGATCGAAACGCCGATCGCCGAGCGCTGCACACCAGTCCCCTTGCGCGAACTCGACGTTCGCCAGCCCCAACCGCCGCGCATTGCCGCGCGCGACGTCGAGTGCGGCTGCGCTCGCATCGGTCGCCAGCACGCGCGCATTCGGCCGTTCGCGTGCAATGGCCAGCGCGATCGCGCCCGAACCCGTGCCGAGATCGGCAATCGTCGCGTGCGCGTGCGCAGGCACGCGTTCGAGCACGAGCTCGACCAGCAGCTCGGTCTCCGGCCGTGGAATCAGCACGGCCGGACCGACATCGAGGTCGAGCGACCAGAACTCGCGCCGGCCGGTCAGATAGGCGACCGGTTCGCCGCGCGCGCGCGCTTTGACGAGCGCTTCGAAACGCGCGGCCTGGCCGCTCTCCGGCTCGAACTCGGGCCAGGCGAACAGCCACGCGCGGCTGCGGCCGAGCACGTGCGCGAGCAGCAGCTCGGCCTCGAGGCGCGCTTCGTCGCCGCCGAGGCGCGCCGCCGCGCGCGCGAGCAGTTGCCGCACATCGCTCACGGCGCAGTCGGCGCCTGCGGTGCGGCCGGCGCCTGCGCCTTCGGCACGTCGACGATGGGCTTGGGCACGCTGCGCCAATAGCCGCCGCCGGTCCATGCGGCGAAGCCGCCGCGCAGCCAGCCGACCAGCGCACTCGCCAACCACAGTGCCCAGGCCAGCATCGCGAGCTTGTAGATCCACAGCGGCAGGCTGAAGGCCCGCGCAACGGGCAGTGCATCGGCACTGCGATCGGCGAACCAGCGCA
>Ga0068853_100003356_pt1 | contig 12256 bp, 8 predicted proteins | sample KBSCornC32_FD_65655 | JGI IMG/M metagenome (GOLD analysis project Ga0068853, IMG submission 65655) | Corn rhizosphere microbial communities from Kellogg Biological Station, Michigan, USA - KBS Corn C3-2 | ecosystem: Host-associated > Plants > Roots > Rhizosphere > Soil ... | reverse complement strand
GCCTCCGCGAGCTCGCGCAGCGCCTCGTCCGGTGCCGGCGGCGACCAGCCCCCGCCACGGCGATCGATCGATGTGAACGTCTGGGCCATGGATCGCGTTCGCGCTCCCGGGGTCGGTGTCGAGAGTGCTACGAGATCGCGACGGCGTCCAGCGAGGTCGTGCGCGGGCTTCGGCTTCCCTTCAGATGAGGAACAGCGTGGCCAGGCCGAGGAAGATGAAGAAACCGCCGCTGTCGGTGATCGCGGTGATCATCACGCTCGAGCCCATCGCCGGGTCGCGATCGAACTTCAGCAGGGTCATCGGGATCAGCACCCCCATCATCGCCGCGAGCAGCAGGTTGAGGGTCATCGCCGCGGTCATGACGAGGCCGAGTGACACGTTGCGGTAGAGCAGCCAGGCCACGACGCCGATCACGCCGCCCCAGATCAGCCCGTTCAGCACGGCGACGCCGAGCTCCTTGCGCAGCAGGCGTTTCGCGCTGGTCGGACTGATCTGGTCGAGCGCGAGTGCGCGCACGATCATCGTGATGGTCTGGTTGCCCGAGTTGCCGCCGATGCCGGCGACGATCGGCATCAGGGTCGCGAGCGCGACGAGCTTCTGGATCGAACCTTCGAACAGGCCGATCACGCGCGAGGCGACGAACGCGGTGACGAGGTTGATCGCGAGCCAGGCCCAGCGGTTGCGCAGCGACTTCCACACCGAGGCGAAGATGTCCTCGTCCTCGCGCAGGCCGAAGCGCTCGCGCACCTCGGCGTCGCTCTCCTCGCGGATGACGTCGACCATCGCGTCGATCGTGACGCGCCCGATCAGCTTGCCGTTGGCGTCGACGACCGGCGCGGTGACGAGGTCGTAGCGCTCGAACGCCTGCGCGGTCTCGGCGACGTCGTCCTCGGGATGGAACGTATTGGCGTCGCTCGCCATCACCTCCGCGACGTCCTTCGCCGGGTCGTTGACGAGCAGCCAGCGGATCGGCAGCACGCCGGTGAGCACGGTGTCCTGGTTGACCACGAACAGCTTGTCGGTGTGCTCGGGCAGTTCCTTCAGGCGGCGCAGGTAGCGCAGCACGGTCTCGAGCGTGACGTCCTCGCGGATCGTCACCATGTCGAAGTCCATGATCGCGCCGACCTGGTCGTCCTCCCACGACATCGCCGACTGCACGCGCTCGCGCTGCTGCGCGTTGAGGCGGTGCATGAGTTCCTGCAGCACGTCCTCGGGCAGGTCCTCGGCGAGGTCGGCGATCTCCTCGGCGTCGAGCTGTTCGGCGGCGGCGATCAGCTCGGGCTTGTCCATGTCCGCGAGCAGCGACTCGCGCACCGCGTCGGACACCTCGAGCAGGATCTCGCCGTCGCGGTCGGCCTTGACCAGGTTCCAGATCTCGAGGCGCTCCTCCGGCGGCAGCGCCTCGAGGATGTAGGCGAGGTCGGCCGGGTGCAGGCCGTCGATCTCGCGTTGCAGCTCGGCCACGTGCTGGCGGTGGACGAGGCTCTCGACGAGGTCGTGGTGGTCGCCGAGCTGGCGGTGCGCGAGGTTCTCGACCAGGTGCTGGCGACGCAGCAGCTCGCCGACCCGCGCTAGCTGGCCCTGCAACTGGCTGTGCGGATTGCGGGTTTCGACTTCGCTCATGGCCGGCGCGACAGCAGGTGCGCCCCCGGTCGGAACCGGGAGCGCAGGAGACGGATACGGGTGGGGAACGCGGTTCCCCGGGCGCTATTGTCGCCGTTGCGGCGCGCGAGGGGAACCGGTGGGTGGCGGCCATCGCGTCGGCGGTCGGCCGGGCAGGCCGGACGCGCCCGCGCCCGGCGCATGTCCTCTCGCGCCACCGCAGCGGCACCTGCGGTGCACAGCACCGCGCGACGCGGAGGATGTAGCGCGGGTCGAGCCGTGCAGCGGCGAATCCCGCCGTCAGCCCTTGTTCGCGACGTGCGCCGCCTCGCCCTCGCGCAGGCTCCAGTCGACGAGCTGCGGCACGAGCTGGTTCAGCGCGGCCTCGAACGCCGCGAACGCGGCCGCCGCATCGCTGCCTCGCGCCGGGGCTTCGACGCTGAACGCCTGTGCCGCGAGCACGCGGTTGGTCGTGTAGTCGAGCAGGCGCGCCTGCAGGCGGACCACCGCGTGCGCGCCGCCGCCCATCTCGAGCTGGAAGTCGTGCAACGCGATGCCCAGCGCGTAGTCGGCGCGCAAACCCGAGGCCGAGCTGCCGACGCCGGTGATGCGGCGCGAGTTCTCGAAGCCCTGCACGATGAGGTTGCGCAGCAGTGCCGGCGCGCTGTCGCTCCAGCGCGCGCCCGGGTAGACCTCGATCACGCCGGGGTTCGGCATCACGACGATGCGCACGGTGTCGAGTGCGTCGCTCGCCAGCGGCGTCTCGACCGCGAGTTGCCAGTCGACGCGTGCGGCGGCCGCGTCCTGCGCCGGCGCGGCGAGCTTGGGCGAGTAGATCGTGAACGGCGTGCGCTGCACGTTGAGCAGCGACGAACACGCCGCGAGCGGCAGCGCGAACAGCAGCGCGGGGAGGCGGAGGCGGGCATTCATTTCTGCTGGAACTCCTTGGGCTGGTCGCGGCCGAGCAGCAGGCTGTCCGAGGCGCCGAGCTTGTCGCTCAGTTGCTTGAGCGAGCGCAGCGTCTCGCGCAGCTCGAGCACGGTCGGGCCGATCTGGCGCAGACCCTGGTTGCTGAACGCACCGATCGCGGCGCGGTTGTCCTCGACCAGCAGGCCCGCCGATTCGGCCATCTTGTTGACCGAGGCGAGCGCGGCGTCGGCGGTCTGGATGAGCTTGCGCGCGTCGTCGCGCACGAGCGCATTGGTCGAATTGGCCATCGTGTCGATCGTCGCGAGCGTCTTCTTCATCGCCGCGGTCGCCTCGGCGAGTTGGTGCACCGCTGTGCCGATGTCCCCGCGCTGGTCGGCGAGCGCTCCGCTGAGCTGATCGAGGTGCTCGAGCGTCGCCGATACGCGATCGACGTTCTCCGCCGACAGCATCTCGCTCATGCGCAGCAGCAGGTCGTTGGCGGTGACGACGATGTCCGAACCCGAGGCGAGCAATTTCGACAACGCCGATTCCTCGGACGGGATCACCGGTACCGGCTGCTCGCGCGTCGGCAGCAGCGGCGGACTGCTCGGCGCGCCGCCGGACAGCTGGATGAACGCGAGCCCGGTCACGCCCTGCAGGGCGAGCTTCGCACGCGTGTCCTGCCGCACCGGCGCATTCGCGTCGAGGCGCACGCGTGCGATCACCTTGCGCGGGTCGTCGGTGGCGAGGTGCAGTTCGCGCACCTCGCCGACCTTGATGCCGTTGTACTGCACGAGCCCGCCGACCGACAGGCCGGTGACCGCTTCGCTGAAGACGATGTCGTAGTCGGCGTAGCGCTTGTCGACGCCGCTCTTGGACATCCACAGCACGAACGCGAGCGCGAGCAGGAATGCGCCGATCGTGAAGGCGCCGATGAGGACGTGGTGGGCGCGGGTTTCCATGCGGTGTCTCCGTGCGCGGATCAGCCGGGCGCGGCACGGTCGGGCGGCGCCGGTTCCGTGCCCGACGGGCGAACGTGTTGTGCAGCCGAGCGCTCGCTCGCCTGCATTGCCGCGCGTCCGCGCGGGCCCTGGAAATACTCCTGCACCCAGGCATCGTCGCAGCGTTCGACCTTGTCGAGCGTGTCGGCGATCAGCACGCGCTTCTGCGACAGCACGGCGACGCGGTCGCAGATCGTGTAGAGGGTGTCGAGGTCGTGCGTGATGAGGAACACGGTCAGGCCGAGGCTCTCGCGCAGGGTCAGGATGAGCTGGTCGAACGCGGCCGCGCCGATCGGGTCGAGGCCCGCGGTCGGCTCGTCGAGGAACAGGATGTCCGGATCCAGCGCGATGGCCCTGGCGAGCGCGGCGCGCTTGACCATGCCGCCGGACAGCTGCGACGGCAGCTTCGCGCCGGCGTCGGGAGGCAGTCCGGCGAGCGCGATCTTCAGCGCGGCGAAGCGCTGCATCAGCGCGAGCGGCAGGTCGTGGTGTTCGCGCATCGGCACCATCACGTTGTCGGCGACCGACAGCGACGAGAACAACGCGCCGTTCTGGAACAGCACGCCGCAGCGGCGTTCGACCGCGACGCGCTGCTCGTCGCTCGCGTTCATCATGTCGGTGCCGAGCACCTTCACACTGCCCGCCGCGGGCCGGTTGAGGCCGATGATCGAGCGCAGCAGCACCGACTTGCCGCTGCCGGAACCGCCGACCACGCCGACGATCTCGCCGCGGCGGATGTCGAGGTCGAGGCCGTCGTGCACGACCTGCGCGCCGAACTGGTTGCGCAGCCCGCGCACCTCGATGACGCGGTCGTTCGGCGGCGCCGGCGCATTCATACGTCGATCTCCATGTAGAAGATCGCGGCGAGCGCGTCGACGAGGATCGCGACGAAGATCGACTGCACCACGCTCGACGTCGTGTGCGTGCCGACCGACTCGGCGCTGCCCGATACCTTGAAGCCCTCGAGGCAGCCGATCGAGGCGATCAGGAACGCGAAGATCGGCGCCTTGCTCATCCCGACCCAGAAGTGGCGCGTCGCGGCGAGGTCGTGGAAGCGGGTGACGAACATCGTCGGCGAGATGTCCATGCTGAACGCGCAGACGAGCGCGCCGCCGACGATGCCGGCGAGCATCGCGATGAACGACAGCGCCGGCAGCGCGACCAGCAACGCGAGCAGGCGCGGCAGCACGAGCACCTCGATCGGATCGAGGCCGAGCGTGCGGATCGCGTCGATCTCCTCGCGCGACTTCATCGAACCGATCTGCGCGGTGAACGCGCTGCCTGAGCGGCCGGCGATGAGGATCGCGGTGAGCAGCACGCCGAATTCGCGCAGGAACGAATAGCCGATCAGCTCGACCGTGAAGATCGTCGCGCCGAAGTCCTTCAGCACGGTCGCGCCGAGGAACGCCACGACCGCGCCGACGAGGAAGTTCAGCAGCACGACGATCGGTACCGCGTCGAGGCCGGTCTGCTCGAGGTGGAACGCGAGCGAGGTGACGCGCCAGCGCCGCGGCACGAACACGCAGCGCGCGAGCGTCTCGAGCACGAGGCCGATAAAGCCGAGCAGCTGCCAGGCGTCGCGCGCGACCTGTTCGGCCGCGGCACCGGTGCGCGCGAGCAGCGCGACCAGGCCGGCGTCGCCCTTCGGCGGCGCCTTCGCCGCGACGTCGGCCTTGGCGACCGCGTCGACCAGCGCGCGGCGCGTCTCGTCGAGGCCGTCGACGCCGCGGTCGCCGGCGAGGTCGAGCAGCAGGCGCGCGCCCGCCGTATCGAGCCGGCCGATGCCGCTGGCGTCGACGCGCAGGCGTTCGCCGTGCGTTCGCGCGAGGGTGGCGACCTGCGCGGCGAGCGCGGGCGCGGCCGCGATCGTCCAGTCGCCGGCGGCGGCGACGACGTCGCCGTCCTTGCCGTGGCGGAGTGTGGCGGTCCCTGCGGCGCTCATCGTGCAAGGCTAACAGGCTCGCCGGTGATCGCAAACGCGCGCACGGCAGGCGGAGGCGCGGGAGCGCTCGCCAATGGACGCGTTCGCGCGGCATCATTGCGCGATGGACATGGCAGGGTTCACGCAACGCATCGGCGGCGACGCCGAGCTGAAGACGCGCATCGGCTTCGTGGTCGAGCTGTCGCGCCGCCTGCACGAGTACGGCACCACCGCGCCGCGCCTCGAAGACGTCGTCAACCTCGTCAGCGCGCGCCTCGGCCTCGCCTGCAACGTGCTGTCGACCCCGACCTCGATCGTGATGTCGTTCTCCGACCCGTCGCACGGCGACGACCTCGCCGAGACGACCCAGGTCGTGCGCGTGCCGCCGGGCGAGGTGAACCTCAAGCGCCTGTGCCAGGTCGACGAGATCGCCGACCGCGTCATCGCCGGCCAGCTCGACTTCGTCGAGGGGCGGCGCCAGCTGCGCGCGGTCGGCGAGCGGCCGGCGAGCCGGATCGGCGACCTCGCGGGCGTGCTCAGCTTCGGCGTGTCGTCGGCGGCGATCGCGACGATCCTGCACACCGGCTGGCACGAGGCCGCGGTCGCCGGTCTCAACGGCCTGCTGATCGGCGCGATCTCGCTGGCGCCGCGGCGCTGGCCGTCGTTCGCGCCCGCGCTCGAGGCCGCCGCGGCGTTCCTCTGCACGCTCGTCGCGATCGCGGTCGCGCAGTGGCTCCTGCCGATCGCGTTGCGGCCGGTCGTGCTCGCGAGCCTGATCGTGCTGATGCCGGGCATGACCCTGACCACCGCGGTGCGCGAGTTGTCGAGCCAGCACCTGATTTCCGGCACGGCGCGCATGATGGGTGCGGCGACGACCCTGCTCAAGCTCATCTTCGGTACCGCGGCGGCGTTGCAGCTCGGCGCATTGCTCGGCATCGCGCCGCCGGCAACCGATTCGATCCCGCTGCCGGCGTGGGCCGGCTGGTGCGGCGTCATCGCCGCGGCGTTCTCGTTCGCGGTGCTGTTCAAGAGCCCGCTGCGCTTCTACCCGGTGGTCATCGCCGCGCCGATCCTCGGCTACGCGTGCACGCAGATCGGCGGCGCGCACGTGCCGCCCGCGTTCGGCACCTTCGTCGGCAGCCTCGTCGTCGGCGCCGCGAGCAACCTGTTCGCGCGGATCATGCAGCGTCCCGGCGCGCTCGTGCGCGAGACCGGCATCATCCTGCTCGTGCCCGGCAGCGTCGGCTTCCGCAGCCTCAGCTACGTGCTCGACCGCGAGGTGCTGCTCGGCATCGACACCGCGATCACGATGGCCGCGCTGCTCACGGCGATCGTCGCGGGCCTGCTGTTCGGCGACTTCCTCGTGCCGCCACGGCGCAAGCTGTGATGTTCGCCAGGCTCCCGCGCTGGGTGCTCGGCGGCGGCGCGCTGCTCGCGTTCGTCGCCGGCATCGTCAACGCGTGCGGCTTCCTCGGCGTGCAGCACCAGGGCATCACGCACCTCACCGGCACGACGACCCTGCTCGGCATCGCGTTCGGCGAGCGTGACGCGGCGGGCATCGTGCATTTCACCGCGCTGATCGGCGCGTTCATGGCCGGCTGCGTCGCGAGCGGCGCGATCGTGCAGGATTCGACCCTGCGCCTCGGCCGTCGCTACGGCGTCGTGCTCGTGATCGAGGGCGCGCTGCTCGCGCTCGCGGTGCCGCTGCTCGCGCGCGGCGACGTCGCCGGCGACTACCTCGCCTCGGCCGCCTGCGGCCTGCAGAACGCGATGGCCAGCACCTACAGCGGCGCGGTGCTGCGCACCACGCATTTCTCCGGCACGCTGACCGACCTCGGCATCTTCATCGGCCATCGCCTGCGCGGCCTGCCGGTCGACGCGCGGCGCGTGCGCCTGCTGCTCGCGCTCGTGCTCGCGTTCCTCGGCGGCGCGGTCGCCGGTACCGGGCTGTTCGCGCACCTCGGCTACGCGGCGCTGTACGTGCCGGCCGCGGTGACGGCGACGATCGGGTTCGCCTACGGCATCTACCGGCACCTGCGCCCGCACCGCGTCGACGCGGGCGCGGGCGGTTGACGCGCCGCCGGCCGAAGCCGGCGGCGGCGTGCCTCACTTCAGCAGCGAACGCAGCATCCAGGCGGCCTTCTCGTGTTCCTGCATGCGCTGCGTCGCGAGGTCGGCGGTCGGCTGGTCGTCGGCCTTGTCGGCGACGCGGAACACGTCGCGTGCAGTGCGCGCCACCGTCTCGTGGCCCTCGACGAGCTGCTGCACCATCGCCTTCCAGTCCGGCACGCCGGTCTCCTCGCCGATCGCGGTGAGCTTGCCGAACTGCGTGTACGAGCCCGGCGCGTAGACGTCGAGCGCGCGAATGCGCTCGGCGATCGTGTCGGCCGCGGTCCACAGCGCGTTGTACTGCGTCTCGAACATGAGGTGCAGCGTGTTGAACATCGTGCCGGTGACGTTCCAGTGGAAGCTGTGCGTCTTGAGGTACAGCGAATACGTGTCGGCGAGCAGGCGCGACAGGTTCTTCGCGATGCTCTCCCGGTCCTTCTTGGCGATGCCGATGTCGATGGCCATGCGTCGACTCCTGAGATGGGGCGCCTAGGCTAGCGCGTCCGCGTGCCGGCGTGAAATCGAATCGCGCGATCGCCGTGATAGCCGCGCGATATCGCGTCGCGCGCCTGATCCCGGACTCGCATCGCGCGCGCGCATCGCCGACAATTCGCGCATGTCCGATATGAAATCCCTGCGCGACGCGCTCGATACGGTGATGGCGCGCGACGTCGGTCGCCTGCTCGCGCGCTGGCGCCGCGTGTCCGCTCGGCCGCAGGAAGGCGAGATCGCCGCCTTGCGCGAGGCGGTCGCCGCTTCGGCGACCGAGCGCGCGGCGCGCGCCGCGCGCGTGCCGGCGATCGCGCTCGACGCCGCGCTGCCGATCAGCGCGCGCGCCGACGAGATCGTCGCCCTGATCCGCAAGCACCAGGTCGTCGTGCTCGCCGGCGAGACCGGGTCCGGCAAGACGACGCAGTTGCCCAAGCTGTGCCTCGCCGCGGGCCGCGGCAGCGCGGGCCTGATCGGCTGCACCCAGCCGCGCCGCATCGCCGCGCGCAGCGTCGCGCGCCGCGTCGCCGCCGAACTCGGCAGCGAAGTCGGGCGCCTGGTCGGCTTCCAGGTGCGCTTCGCCGACCACGTGTCGGACGAATCGCTGATCAAGTTCATGACCGACGGCATCCTGCTCGCCGAGACGCAGGGCGATCCCTGGCTCGGCGCGTACGACACGATCATCCTCGACGAGGCGCACGAACGCAGCCTCAACATCGACTTCCTGCTCGGCTACCTCAAGCGCCTGCTCGCCAAGCGACGCGACCTCAAGCTGGTAGTGACCTCGGCGACGATCGACACCGCGCGCTTCGCCAGGCACTTCGGCGATGCGCCCGTGGTCGAGGTCGAAGGGCGCACCTATCCGGTCGAGGTGCGCTGGCGCCCGGGCGGACGGCGCGGCGAGGAGCGATCCAGCGAAGCGGTCGCCGCGGCCGACGAGCCACGCCGGCGTCGCCGCGACCCCGAAGCGGCCACGGAGTCGGACCCGCTCAGCCTCGCCGAGCAGGTCGTCAGCGTCGCCGACGAGATCACGCGCGAGGATCCTCGCGGCGACGTGCTGGTGTTCCTGCCGGGCGAGCGCGAGATCCGCGACGCCCACCTCGCGCTGTCGCGGCGCAAGTACCGCGAGACCGAAGTGCTCGCGCTGTACGCGCGCCTGTCCGCGGCGGAGCAGGATCGCGTGTTCCGGCCCGGGCCGCAGCGGCGCATCGTGCTCGCGACGAACGTCGCCGAGACCTCGCTCACCGTGCCGCGCATCCGCTACGTGATCGACACCGGCACGGCGCGCGTGAAGCGCTACAGCCCGCGCAACCAGCTCGAGCGCCTGCACGTCGAACCGGTCTCGCAGGCGGCGGCGGACCAGCGCAAGGGCCGCTGCGGCCGCGTCGGCCCCGGCGTCTGCTATCGCCTCTACGACGAGCAGGATTACCTGCAGCGCGTGCGCTACACCGATCCGGAGATCCTGCGCTCCTCGCTCGCCGGCGTGATCCTGCGCATGCTCGCGCTCAAGCTCGGCGATCCGGCGCAGTTCCCGTTCGTCGAGGCGCCGTCCGACCGCGCGATCGGCGACGGCTATCGCCGGCTCGCCGAGCTCGGTGCCGTTGAACCCGTGCGCTCGTCCGTGATCGCGCAAGATCAAACAGCGGCCATCCCTGGCCGCACTTCTCCAGGAGAGCAAACGGATCACGGGCCGGCGTGGAGGCTGACGGCGATCGGGCAGGCGCTCGCGAAGCTGCCCATCGACGTTTCGCTCGGCCGCATGCTCGTCGAAGCCGATGCGCGCGGCGTACGGCGCGAGCTGCTCGTGCTCGCGTCGTTCCTCAGCGTGCAGGATCCGCGGCAACGCCCGGCCGAGGCGCGCCAGCAGGCGGATGCCGCGCACGCGGAGTTCGCCGACCCGAAATCCGACTTCAACGCCGTGCTCAAGCTGTGGGCCGCGTACGGCAGTGCGCACGAGGATCTCACGCAATCGAAGTTGCGCGACTGGTGCGAGGCACGCTTCCTGTCGTTCCTGCGCATGCGCGAATGGCGTGAGCTGCATCGCCAGCTGTTGCTCGCGCACGAAGAATCGGGCGGCAGCGATCGCGTCGCGGACGAAAGCGGTGCAGGCGCGCGCGCGCCGCGTCCGCGCGCCGGCGCAATCGCGCGCCCCTCCGCCCCGACGCCCACCGAAGCGCAGGCGGCTGTCGTCGACAACTACGAAGCCGTGCATCGCTGCCTGCTCTCGGGCTGGCCGACCCAGGTCGGACGCAAGGACGAACGCGGCCAGTATCGCGGCACGCGCGAGCGCAAGTTCGCGATCTTTCCGGGTTCGGCGCTCGCGAAATCCGCTCCTCAATGGCTGCTCGCCGGGCAGATCCTCGACCTGCAGAAGGTCTATGCGATGTCCTGCGCGAAGGTCGAGCCCGCGTGGATCGAGCAGCAGGCCGCGCACCTCGTGCGCAAGAGCTGGCGCGACGCGCACTGGTCGCGCAAGCGCGGCGCGGTCGTCGCGCACGAGCAGGCGACCTTGTTCGGGCTCGTGCTCGCCGACCAGCGCACCGTGATGTTCGGCCGGCAGGATCCCGCGCTCGCCCACGCGATCTTCCTGCGCGAGGCGCTCGCGCGAGGCGAGATCGATGCGCGCGCCGACTTCGTGCGCGCGAACGCGCGCGTGCTCGCCGAGGCGCGCGAAATCGAGGCGAAGCGGCGCCGCGCCGGCCTGCTGCGCAGCGAGGACGACCTCGCCGCGTTCTTCGCCGGCAAGCTGCCCGCGGACGTCAACACGTCCGCCGCACTCGATGCGTGGTACCGCCGCGCGACGCCGGCCGAGCAGGCCGCGCTGCACTGGTCGCTCGCCGACGTGCTCGGCGAAGCGGCAGGCGTCGGCGTGCGCGAATTTCCCGTGCGCCTCGACGTGGCCGGTCACGCGCTGCGCCTCACCTACCGGTTCGTGCCCGGCGATCCCGCCGACGGCGTCACGCTGCACGTGCCGCTCGCGCTCGTCAACGCGGTGCCCGCGGCGCGCTGCGAGTGGCTCGTGCCGGGACTGCTCGCCGAGAAGGTCGCCGAAGCGATCCGCGGCCTGCCCAAGCCGCTGCGCCGCAACTTCGTGCCCGCGCCCGATTTCGCGCGCGCATTCGTCGAGGCCGAGGCGCCGCGCGACGAGCCGCTGCACGGCGTGCTCGCGCGCTACCTGCAGCGCGTCACCGGCGTCGCGATCGGCGCGGCCGAGTTCGCCGGCGCCGAGGTTCCCGCGCACCTGGCGATGAACTTCCGCATCGAGGACGAGCACGGCGGCGTGCTGGTCGAGAGCCGCGACCTCGCGGCGATCCAGATGCAGTGGACCGGCGCCGCGCGCGTCGCGTTCTCGCGCCGCGCGGACGTCGAGCTCACGCGCGAGGACGTTGCCGACTTCGACTTCGAGGACATTCCCGACAGTGTCGTGTCGAGTGGCGGGCTGACCGCGTTCCCGGCCCTCGTCGACCTCGGCGAGAGCGTCGCGCTTCGCGTGTTCGAGCGGCGCGACGAGGCGCTCGCGCAACATCGCCGAGGCGTCGAGCGGCTGCTGCGCCGCGCGCTCGCCGAGCGCATCAAGCAGGCACAGCGCCAACTCCCCCTCAAGAACGATCTCCTGTTGAGAAGTGCGGCCATGGACGGCCGCTTTTCCGCTCTTGCGATCAAGGACAATCGCAAGGGCCAGCCGGGTGTCGTCGACGCGCTGCGCGCCGACGTCGTCGAGGGCGCGTTGCGCGAGCAGTTCGCCGCGCTCGACCTCGACGTGCGCACGCGCGCGGCATTCGCCGCGACGCGCGATTCACTCGCGCGCGGCCTGTTCGCAGCCGCGGTCGAACGACTCGCGCTGGCCGAGGCGATCCTCGCCGCGTTCGCGGAACTGCGTCCGTTGCTGCAGCCGCCGCTGCTCGGATTCGCCCGTGCGAACTACGACGACCTCGAGGAGCAGCTCGGCGAATTGCTCGCGCCGGGATTCCTGCGCGACATGGGTTCCACGCGCCTCGCGCAGTTCCCGCGTTACCTGAAGGGGATGCGCCTGCGCGCGGAGCGATTGCGCCAGGATCCCGCGCGCGACCAGGCGCGCATGCTCGCGGTACAGCTGTACTGGCGCGATTACCTCAAGTTGCGCGTCGCGCATGGCGGCGACGCGCAACTGGACGAGCTACGCTGGCTGGTCGAGGAATTGCGCGTGTCGACGTTCGCGCAGGAGCTGCGCACGGCGGAACCGGTG
>Ga0068853_100003352_pt1 | contig 12261 bp, 11 predicted proteins | sample KBSCornC32_FD_65655 | JGI IMG/M metagenome (GOLD analysis project Ga0068853, IMG submission 65655) | Corn rhizosphere microbial communities from Kellogg Biological Station, Michigan, USA - KBS Corn C3-2 | ecosystem: Host-associated > Plants > Roots > Rhizosphere > Soil ... | reverse complement strand
TTTGGAACTCCCATTCAGCCTTGCCCGATTTGCAGACATACCAGCGGAAGTCCCTGAAAATTGCAATGACGGATTGCGGGTCTTTCGTCCGCAAGGAACAGTAGAAATTATTGGATTTGGGCAGTACGCAGTCTTCCCGTTCATAAAGTACAGTGTAGTTGGTCGCAAAAGGAGGCTGAACAATATCCCAGTCCCATCCCTCCGGAATAGATGGAAATGCCACGGCGAGTCGTTTGAGCAGTTGATACCATCCAGGCGTTTCCTCGGTCAGGGTCCAGGATAGCCCTTTCCATTGAATATCCATACGTATCTCATCGGTGGTCATCAGATCGGCTTTATAGCCGGCGATGCGTTCTATTTCTGTCCATTTGATCTTTTGGGTGCCGTCGGTAAAAGGATAAACAATACCTTCTTCTTCATAAATAAACTTTCCCATGTCCGCCTGCAACCGTTGCCATCGCAGATTTGGATCCTCAGGCGGTCGCTTTGGGATCCTATTCTTCTTTTCCTTCAGGATGGCACCTATTATTAAAGATGTCCCCACAATCAATAAGAAAAATAATCCCACGACTATCGATTAAGATTAACATTTACGACTCCTTAATATACCCCTTCTGCTTCAGCTTCTCGATCACCTTCTCACTTAACTGCTTCCCCCATTCCGAGCCGATCTGCATCGACTGCTGCATGATCACGGGCATTTTTTCGATCATTTTTTTGCCGACGGGGGACTGGTAGAAGCCGATCAACTGCTGAATATCGTCGTCGGTAAAGTTCTGCTCATAGACGGGGATCACCTTCTCGAAGAGCTGCGACATGTCGGCCTCTTTCATAAAGGCGTCCCAGAATTCGTTGGTGGCGGCGGGGTAGTTCTGTTTGTAGGAGGTGATGATATTGGTCATCATCTGGTTGCCCAGTTTGGCCATTCCGGTGAGCTCCATCAATTGGCGAATATGTTTGACCTTTGTACTGTCCTGGGCCGAAAGGGTGAAGGAGGTGAGGAATAAGGCGGTGACAATGGCAGTTCGGAGCATAAAAATAGGTTTAGGTAAATTTAACGTATAATTGGAGAAATAAAGTATGGGAGACACCAGTCAGGGAGTATTCCCGATAATTGCCGACAATTTTACCATTCTCCGGAACAGGGATATCCGGATATATCTTTCCGGTAATGCGGTCAGCCTCATCGGTGACTGGATGCAACAAACGGCCCAGGCATGGGTGGTCTGGGAGATGACCCATAGCACGGTGGCGCTTGGGATCGTGGCCTTCTTCGGTCAGATACCCTTTTTTATTTTTGGGCCATGGGTAGGCGTCGTATCGGACAGGTATGACCGCAGAAAGATCCTGATCGTAACGCAGTTCCTCATCATGCTGTGCGCTTTTGCGCTCGCCGGCCTGCTGCAGGCGCATTTGCTGAAGCTCTGGCATGTCTATGCGCTGGCCTGCGTGCTCGGGATAGTTTCAGCTTTCGACGTCACGGCGGAACAGGCTTTCATCAGCGATATCGCCGGAGACGGGAATATCCGCAAGGCCGTGGCGCTGAACAATTCCATTACCCAGCTGACGAGGCTGGTGGGCCCGTCTATTGCCGGCTACCTGATCGCGAAGGTCGGGGTCGCACTTTCCTTCTGGCTCAATGGCCTGACCATCATCGTCACCATCCTGTGCATCGCCGCCGTGCATGCAAGGTCAAAGAGACCGGAGACGACGGGCAACGGCCTGAAACAATTCCTCGAAGGCTGGCGCTATTTCCGGAAACACGGGCTTCTGAAACTGATCCTGGTCTTCGCGGCGACCCAGGCATTTTTCGGGTTGTCTACCATCCAGCTGCTGCCTGCCGTCGCGTCGGATATCCTGAAAGGGAATGCGGCAACGCTGGGCAAACTGCTGGGAGCAGCCGGCGCGGGCGCGCTGACAGGCATCGTCTTTGTCATGCCTTTTGTCGAAAGGATAAAGAGGCCCTGTATGGCTATCGGCGGGGCGCTGATCTGGTCGGGGATCTGGTATATCCTGTTTTCCCGGAGCAATAATCTTTACCTTACGCTGGCCTGTCAGTTCATGACGAGCCTTGGCGCGGCCAACGTGGTGACTCTATCCATCGGGCTGTCGCAGGAGCTGACGCCTCCCGGTATGCGCGCACGGATAGTGAGCACTTTCCTGATGATCATTTTTGGGTTGCAGCCCGTGGCCTCCTGGCTGATAGGCGCCGGCGCCCATAGGTGGGGACTGCAGCCGATGATCCTGGTGAATGGCATACTAATGGTGGTAGTGCCGGCGATACTGCTGACGCTGCCGCGACTCAACCAGTTGCGGCGACCGGAGAATGCGTCGAAAGGGCACGATCGCTGTGTCGGTTTTTAAGTCACTTCATATGCGAAAGAAGGTATCTCCTGCAGGAGCCTGTCCAGATTGAGCAGGGATTGCTGAAGACCGGCGGCTTTCTTTTTCTTTTGGGTGAGATTGAACAGGGTAGCGGCGAGGATATTGTCCTTTATGTATAGTTCGATGGTCAGCCTGGTTTCCGTGGGGCCGATCTTTTCAAGGATATAATAGGTGGAGGTCGTTCGCCGTTCGTCGGTCTCACTGAATTCGATCCTGTCCGACTGGTAAGAATAACTGCTGGCGAATACGGCGGACTGGCCATTAGCGAGTATGAAACGGGAGCGCATTCCGATGCGCGGGAGATAGTGGTCGATATCTTCCACTTTGACAATCCCTTCCTGCCAGCGGCTGCGGTAATTGAGGTCGCCGGCCGCGTGGAAGAGTGTGATAATATCTGTCTGGTAAGTGCGCGTGAGTGAGAGGACCTTTACTTTTTTGGCCAGCTCCAGTTGGGGTGCAGGGTCGGGCGGCAGGCTGGTCTTCAGCTGGCTCAGCTGTGTGTACTGAAAGGGTATCTCGCCCGTTTCGGTCTGCTTGACGCTGTCGTTCCATTCCATCCACTGGGTGAGCGGGGCCAGCGGCTTCTGAGGCGCGAGATTTTGTGTGACGAGCCAGTATTCGTGCTGCTCGATGTCGTTCTTCAGCAGCTGGTGGGCGACGATGACGTCCCTGCCGATCAGCTTGTTAAAGTTCTTTACGTTGTAGCCGGTGAACTCTCCGTAGTGGGTAATTATCTTGAGGGTGAGCGAAATTGCGGATTTGCAGGCCTTGCACTGGCAGAAGCGGCTGTGTTCGTAGGCGATGAGGTGCTGGTGGAAACGGCAGAACATCTCTTCGACCTGCCTGTAGATCGATTCGAGGCTGGGGATCTCGCCAAATTTATAAAAGAGGATGGCGTCGCCTTCGACCTCGGAGACTTCGAGCCCGATCTGGTTGGTGTTGATCAGCGTCTCCAGCAATTCCTGGATGATCATACGGCTGTGTCCGATATCGTTCTCATTGACGAATTTTGTAAAGCCGCTGATATCAGGAATGAAGAGAAGGCCTTTGTCCTCCATTTTTTTCTTTAAAGTTAACTACTTATGCGCGTACCGCTGAGGCTTTTTATACGGTGTTCCCTGCTTGTGCTGGGTGTTGTTTTCGTGATCGTTATCTGGAAAAGCCTGCCGATCATCAGCGGCTATGCCGCAAAAGTTGTCGCGTCCGGTGTTTTTGTCGCGGGGAGGCCCGCGAAGGATGTCGTGAGGCAGGACCTTGTGAGCTTTCCGGCGAACCTGGCCTCGTGCAGCGTGGACAGCAGTGATAGCAGCGTAAACGCAAGCGTCCTGGGGCTGGCGCGGCGAAAGGCTATTTACCGGCGTGGTCTCGGCGCGACGCTGGTCAGTGGATTGGGAGAGGGGGAGATAAGGGCGCAACAGGTGGTTCCGGCGTCGCCGCCGGTGGTGGATCAGGATACGGTGGACTGGCCGATGGGGGACAGGGCAGCGCGCTCCGATTCCGGCGGGCGGATTATCGGCGTGGATACGGCGAAGCTGGGTGCGGCAGTGGGGGTGGCTTTTGGTCAGGGCGCCCCCGCGTCGGGGACGCGGGCGGTTGTCGTCATCCACCGCGGGCGGCTGGTGTACGAGCGATATGCGCCCGGTTTCGACCGGCATACACGTCTCGCAGGCTGGTCGATGACGAAGGGAGTGACGAGCGCGATGGCCGGTATCCTGGAAGGGCAGCACCTGCTGGACGTGCGGGAGGCCGCGCCGGTGGAACAATGGAAGACAGACGACCGCCGCACCATACGCGTGGACGACCTGCTGCACATGAACAGCGGGCTCAGCTGGTGGGAGCTGTATGCCGGTCCCGCCGCCGCTACGCGCATGCTGTTCGAAGAAGGGGATATGGGGGACTTCGCTGAACGGTCGGCACTGCGTCATCCTCCGGGCACGGTGTTTAACTATTCCAGCGGGACCGCCAATATTCTCTCGTCTGTTATTCGCGATAAGATTGGAGCCGGCTACTACCGGTGGCCGTATGAGCAGTTTTTTTACAGGATAGGAATGTACAGCGCCGTGCTCGAGCCGGATGCGGGCGGCACCTTTGTCGGGTCGTCCTATTGCTATGCCACTGCGAGGGACTGGGCGCGGTTTGGCCTCCTGTATCTGCAGGACGGGGTATGGGACGGGCAGCGGATACTTCCTGCGGGTTGGGTTGACTACACAAGAAAAGGCCGCGACTACGGCGCGATGTGGTGGCTGAACACGGACGGGGCCCGATTCCCCGGTGTGCCGTCGGATTGTTTTTCCAGCGAGGGGTATGAAGGGCAGTACGTCTGGGTCATCCCGTCCAGGGACCTTGTGGTGGTCCGGCTGGCGATGGAACACGGCCCGCGACTGAATGGAGCTGCCTTTCTCAGGGGAATACTATCTGCCTGCGGCCAATAGTGTCAGCCCCGCCTTGTCCTCTAATCGAGCACTATCTTCTTGCCTTCCTTTGCCGACCTGGTGGCGGCTTCCAGTATCCGCACGACGACCAGGTTGGTGGGCAGCGAGGTCAGGTCGTTACCGGGATCGAGTTTGCCGCTGAGTACGTCTGCCAGATAGGGTATATTGTCGCGGTAGACGGCAGGATGAACCGATACACTGTCATAGCTGCGGTTGTTCCTTTGGAGCAGCGACTTGTCGTTGAGCGCATGCAGATAACCGGTAGTTCCGAATACTTCCCAGTCTTTTATGCTGAAGGGCCAGTTCCAGGAAGCCTCGATGATACCCGTTGCGTCTGGGTATTCGAGGAGGATGGTGGCGTCGTCTTCGACCTTCGGATAGACAGCCGGCTTGATGTGGTGGGCGATCGTGGTGACCGAGATGGGGGCCTTGCCGTGCATGAGCCAGGTCATCAGGTCGGCGCCATAACAGCCGAAGTCACGGAGTGCGCCGCCGCCGTTCATGACCGGGTCTGTCAGCCAGTTGAGAAAGTCCTGGCTGCATCCTATCTCTTTCGGGCCCTGGTGACCGTCGTGGACGATCATCTTGCGGGGGGCGCCGATCGAATTGTTGTTCACCATTTCGAATATCTGCTGGTTGGTGTCGTACCAGGTCGTCTCATAGTTGGTGAGGACGTGGATATGGTACTGTTTGGCGAGGGCGGCAATACGGTCAGCGTCTTTTACCGTGGTTGCAAGCGGCTTCTCGACCATGACGGAGATGCCCCTGGGAGCGCAGGTCTCGACTACCCCCAGGTGCTGGGAGATGGCGTTATAGGCCAGTACCGCGTCGGGATGTGTATGGTCGATGAGTTCGGTCAGGCTATGATAGAACAGCGAGTCCGGCAGCTGGTAACTTTTTTTGTACCGCGCGATCAACTGCGGATCGGATTCGGCAATACCGGCGATGATGACCTCGCCTTTTTTGAACTGACGCATGACGTTGTGTACGTGGTCATGGGTCAGACCGGCTACCCCCACGCGTAGAATTTTTTGCCCGAAGGCGGCGTGGAGGATCAGAATGTTCACGGCCAGAAAAATGGCTGGTTTTTTGCTAAAAAAAGCGCGGAATAAAGAGTTGATAGTCATATCAATTAATTGTTCGATGTCCAAAGTCTTAACAGACTCTTTGCAATATATATGCTTTTATCCTTAATCTCTGGCTGCAATATTGTATCTAATAAACAGGATCAAATTTAATGTTATGAAATACACTCTTTTATCACTCAGTTTATTGTTAGCGGCGGCCCTTACCGCTACAACGGCGAGTGCTCAGGTTAGCGTCGGAATATCTATATATACAGCACCACCTGCCATACCCGTATACACACAGCCGCTGTGTCCGGTTGACGGATACATCTGGATACCGGGCTACTGGGCCTGGGACGATGATATGGAAGGATATTATTGGGTGCCGGGGTATTGGGAAGCCCCGCCTCAGGTCGGCTATTTATGGACCCCGGGTTACTGGGCCTTTGTAGGCAGCGTCTATAGCTGGCACGCCGGCTACTGGGGACCTCATGTAGGCTACTACGGCGGTATCAACTACGGATGTGGATATGGCGGCAGTGGTTACTATGGCGGCGAATGGTACAACGGACGTTTCCGGTACAACACCGCGGTGACACGCGTCAACACGACCGTCATACACAACACCTATATCAACAGAACAGTGATCAATAATGTGACCGTCAACAGGGTCAGCTATAACGGCGGACCCCACGGTGTGACCTATCGCCCGAATGCGCGGGAAGAAGCGGCTATGCGTGACCGGCATATCGAACGGACGGCCGAACAGCAGCAGCACCAGCAGACGGCTATGCGTGACCGCAACCAGTTCGCTTCCGTCAATCACGGACGGCCCGGCAGTATGGCAGTGGCAAGGCCCGCCGTATATCATCCGAGCGCGCCTATCACCGCGAATAACAGGCCCCGTCCCCAGGAGAACCGCGCGCAGCCGCAGATGAACAGGCCGCAGCCGCAACAACAGAACAACAGGCCTCAGCCTCAAATGAACAGGCCGCAGCCCCAGGCGAATCGTCCGCAGACCGAGGGCAACAGACCGCAGCCTGAGATGAACAGGCCCACCCCGCGGGAGAACCGTCCGCAACCTGAGATGAACAGGCCCACCCCGCGGGAGAACCGTCCGCAACCGCAAATGAACAGGCCTCAGCCTCAAGTGAACCGTCCGCAGCCACAGATGAATCGTCCTCAACCACAAAACAGGCCTCAGCCGATACAGCGCCCGCAGCAGCAACAACAGCAGCCGCAGCGCCAGCAGCCTCAGCACCAGCAACCACAGCGGCCGCAGGCACAGCCACAGCATCCCCAGCCCCCGCGGGGCGGAGGTGGCGGCCACGATGATCATCATCACGGAAGATAGTCGCTAAAAAAGATAAGAAAGCCCTCCGCACCGGAGGGCTTTTTGCTGCGTTCTATTTTACCTTCATTTCGATCTTGCCGGCTTCTTCCCCGGTAACTTCGTAGTTGCTGCTCAGCTTCCTGGTGATCTGGGCGAGGAGGTCGTCCGTCGAGCCGCTATGGACTACCGAATAGTTGCCTACGCCGCCGGAGAAGGACTTATCCATCGACTTATAGCCCGGTACTCCCGAGATGATATTGGCGAGGGCCGTATAGGTGGCAAAGCTGGCGTTGTTGAGGGTGATCTCCGTAGACTTCTCGCCGTTGGAATTGCCGTTACCCGCGAAATTGCCGTCGGCAGTGATGTTGAGAGAATCGCGGACCTTCGCCATATACTGCACGGCTTCCACGATACCGTCTTCCATGACGGCGGCTACGGCCGGGTCGGTATCGCCGGTCTTGACCAGACCGAGCACGGAGACGCTCTTGCTCGCCCTGGATTCTACCCGGAATACATGGGAGATGATGATGTCGCGGGTCTCGGGGTTGATCATCTTCAGGTTGAACCCCATCTTGACATATTTTTTATTGGCCCCGACGCCTACTACGGATACGCCCTTGCTCTTTTCGCTGTATTCGATGACCTCGCCGGTGACCACGATCTGGGCGCCCAGCTGTTTGCCTGCCTTGGGCGTCTTCTTGCTGCTATACCCGTTGTTGCCGGCGTCGATCTCCCCGGTAAGGTCCTTGTTGTTGCTGAGGCTTTCCAGGACCCTGTAGCAGTTGACCTCCTGCAGGGCGTTGGTGAGCATCGTCGTAAGGTTGTCACCGAGTATCGGCGGGATCTTGTCTGCCTCGGGAGCCTGACCCTTGTTGAAGATCGTGCCCAGGGCTTTGAGTCTATTGTTGGCGGCGGCGTTTTGCTGGGTCTGTCTGCCGGGTTGTACCGTTGTCACCGTGAAGCGGGTGACGCTGATCCGGGCCCTTTTTTCGAGCGGCATGGCGTTGCACTCCTGTTTTACCGCTTCCATCTTGACTTTTTCATCTTCCTGAGCAAACAGGACGTGGCAGGCGAGGATCAGGCCGGGGATCATACTGATCGATCTGGAGTAGATTGCATTCATAAACTTTACAATTTGAGTTATGGGTTAAGAAATACACAGTGAGGGGGTGGGATCACTTGGGGGATAAGTAGGGATGGGAAAAAGGTCAACGCTATTCAAGTCATGGATAGTGGAAACTGATAGGATGGATCCGGGCAGACGAAGTAAAATGAGAGGAAGCTCTTTGTGGAGGAAGTAAAGTCTATTAATTTACGTACTCTAATGTAACAAAAAATGTCGAAAAGCTGGTTATTGGTCTTTTTATTTATACTGCCCGGTATGTGGGTATTTTCCCAGCCGGCCACCTATCCCGCGTCCTTTACCGTAGCCCAGGACGGCACCGGGAATTTCAAAACCATCCAGGAGGCCGTCAACGCCGTACGCGACCTGTCGCAGCAGTGGGTCACCATCCATATCCGCAAGGGTATTTATCGCGAGAAAGTCGTTATTCCGTCCTGGAAGACCATGATCCGGCTCGTCGGAGAAAACCGGGACAGCACGATCATCCGGTGGGATGACTTTTCCGGAAAGCCCAATCCGGGCGGAAAGGACGCTTTTGGGAAGGACAAGTTCACCACGTACACCTCCTATACCGTACTGGTCGCCGCCAATGATTTTTCTGCGGAGAACCTGACCATTGAGAACACCGCTGGCCGCGTGGGACAGGCCGTGGCCCTGCACGTGGAGGGGGACCGGTGCGTGATCAGCAACTGCAAACTTTCAGGCAACCAGGACACCCTGTATACGGGTACGGAGGAGAGTCATCAATACTATAGAGATTGCTTTATAGAGGGTACGACGGACTTTATCTTCGGCGAGGCAACGGTCGTCTTTAGTCACTGTGTGTTCAGGAGTCTGATCAATTCTTATCTGACCGCGGCGTCCACTACGCCCCGGCAGGCTTTTGGCTTTGTGTTCCTGGACTGTCGTCTGGAGGCCGATGATTCGGTAAGGAAAGTTTTTCTGGGAAGGCCCTGGCGACCCTATGCAAAGACGGTTTTTATACGGACGGATATGGGGCCGCAGATCGCGCCTGTAGGCTGGGACAACTGGCGGAATCCGGAGAACGAAAAGACCGCTTACTATGCCGAGTATGAAAGCCGTGGACCTGGCGCGGCTTCCGGCCGGCGGGCGGCGTGGTCGCACCAGCTGAGCGCAAAGGAGGCACAACAGTATACGATCGAAAATATCCTTGGACAATGGATAAAACAATACCAGCCTACTCCCTGAAGCAAAACAGCCGGGACGGGCATTCGATGATCGAGGTCGCGCATATGGGCGGCAAAGGTATCCATCCGGAGGCCGGCTTTCTGATCCCGCACAGGAAGGACTATTATCTTTTTGTCTTTGTAAAGAACGGCAGCAGCCGGCACTGGGTCGACTTTATACCGTATACACTGGCGCCGGACACGCTTTATTTTACCACACCGCACCAGGTGCATTTGAAGGAGGAGCTGCGGCCCGCAGAGGGAATGGCGCTGCGGTTCACCGAAGAGTTCCTGCGGCTGGAGGACATCCGCTCGCTCATGGATCTGCCCATAATACAGAATCCCGCCAACGGACACGTGCTGAAGCTCGCGCCGGAGGATGTCCGGTTTTGCGGGGATGCGTTTCTTCGGCTGATAGCGGAATTCGATAGCGATGGCGCCTGGAAGAACCGCATGCTTGCGGCCCTGCTGCAACAGCTGCTGGTCTATACGAGCAGGCTCTACCAGGAACAATACGGAGAGGGCGTCACACCCAACCCGGTGCTCCGTGCCTTTCAGACCCTGGTCAACCAGCATTTTCGCGAGCTGCACGCAGTAGCCGACTATGCGGGACTCCTGCACCTCAGCCCCGATCACCTCAACGAGGTTGTCCGACGCCACAGCGGAAAGACGGTACTAACGCATATCCATGAACGCATACTGGTCGAGTCCAAGCGGCTGCTGCTGCATACAGAGCGATCCGTGAAAGAGATCGCCGATCAGCTGGGTTTTGCCGACGCCGCCTACTTCAACCGGTGGTTCAGACGGATGGAAGAGACGACGCCCGTGCTCTACCGGGAAGGCATCCGGGAATTGTACCGTTGAAACGGACACCCGGGAAATGTACCGTTGAAACGGACACCCGGGAATTGTACCGTTGATGCCCGGGTATGTGCAGGGGCCGATCGGCCGGAACGTTCGACCTTTGGTACATGAAAACGCAGACAGCACTCGTAACAGGCGCCAACAAGAGTATTGGCCTTGAAGTCGTCCGCCAACTGGCCGGCGCAGGATATCATGTTTTTTTAGGCAGCAGGGACAGGGAAAAAGGAGAGGCGGCCGTGCGTCAGCTGATAGGCGGCGGGTTGACCGCTGGCGGCGGGTTGGCCGTAGGCGGCGGGTTGACCGCTAGCGGCGGGTTGGCCGTAGGCGGTCGGATAGAGCTCCTGATCGTCGACGTCAGCAGCGAGTCCTCGGTAAAGGCCGCAGCGGCCGATCTGGCGCAGCGCATTCCCCGGCTGGACGTCCTGGTGAACAACGCGGGCATACTCGGCAGGCTTCCGCAGACACCTTCGGATGCAGGCGACGACAACATGCACCAGGTATTCGAAACAAATTTCTTCGGCGCGGTGAGAATGGTCCGTCATTTTATGCCGCTGCTCGAAAAGTCGGAGCTGCCCCGTATCGTCAATGTGACCTCGGACCTGGCCTCGCTGACCCTGCACAATGATCCCCAGTGGCGTTATTATGCCATCAAGGGGGCGGCCTACGGTCCTTCCAAAACTGCACTGAACGCTTATACCGTGGCGTTGGCTTACGAGCTCAGGGACAGGGGCTTTAAGGTGAACGCCGTGAATCCGGGCCATACGGCGACGGAGTTCAATAATTTTCGGGGGTATAAAAAGGTGGGGGACGCTGCCGCGATCGTCGCGCAATACGCTCAACTGGACAAAGACGGCCCATCGGGCAGGTTTATCAGTGACTATGGTGAATCGCCGTGGTAGTGGATTCGCGGACCACCGCGCGGGTGGTCCGCAGCGTCGAAATCGTTTCCGTGGAAATCCTGCCTGCAAAGGCGGGATTTGTTCTATATTGGGAAAAATTGAATTGACATATGGAAAGAAGAAATTTTTTGCGGGGAGCGGGATTGGTGGCCGCGGCTGCGGGGTTTGGTCTTAAAGGCGTTGCCGGGACAGTGGCCAGACCCGCGTCGGGCATGTCCGGTGACCGTGCGTCTGCGTCGGCATTGCAACTGGGGATCGCGGGCTATACATTCGCGAAGATACCGCTGGACCAGGGGATAGCGATGATGAAAAGGGTGGGGGTAAACGCTTTGTCGATAAAAGACTTTTACCTGCCGATGAACAGTACCCCCGAGACGATACAGAGTGTAAAGGAGAAGTTTACGTCCGCCGGGATAAAGATATACGCGGCCGGGGTTATATATATGAAGACGCAGGCCGAGGTGGACAGGGCTTTTGAATATACAAAGGCATTGGGCGTAGACCTGATCGTAGGTGTCCCCAATCCTGAACTGCTGACCTATACTGAAGGAAAGGTAAAGGAATACAATATCCGGGTCGCCATCCACAACCACGGTCCCGAGGACAAGCTGTATCCGTCCCCGGTAAATGTTTATGACCATATAAAGGGGTTGGACAACAGGATGGGGCTTTGTCTGGACATCGGCCATGCTGCCCGCGCCGGCGCCAATCCGGTAGAGATCATTGGTAAATACGGGAACAGAATTTTCGATCTGCATATCAAAGACCTGTCCGAGATCGCGGTAAAGTCCAGGCCGATCGAGCTGGGGAGAGGGGTACTGGATATTCCAGGCGTAATAAAGGCGTTGGCGAAGAACCGCTACGCGGGGTATTGCAGCATCGAGCACGAGATGGATATGACCGACCCCCTGCCGGGTATCGCCGAGTCGGCGGGCTACTTCAGGGGCGTGGTGAAGGGAGAGTCTTATTGA
>Ga0068853_100003349_pt1 | contig 12270 bp, 16 predicted proteins | sample KBSCornC32_FD_65655 | JGI IMG/M metagenome (GOLD analysis project Ga0068853, IMG submission 65655) | Corn rhizosphere microbial communities from Kellogg Biological Station, Michigan, USA - KBS Corn C3-2 | ecosystem: Host-associated > Plants > Roots > Rhizosphere > Soil ... | reverse complement strand
GCAAGAAGTTCGCCGAAGACGCCAAGAGCCGTATCCAGTCGCTCGTCAGCGATTTCAACGGCAAGGCCAAGGTTGCTTTGGAGAAGTCCTCCAAGACCGCCGAGGAACTGAGCGACATCACCAAGGGCAATGTGGAAGCCTTTGTCGAATCGTCCAAGATCGCCGCAAAGGGCCTCGAGACGCTCGGCCAGAGCGCTGCCGAATATGGCCGCGCTTCGTTCGAGAAGACCAGCGCCACGCTCAAGAGCTTTGCTTCGGTCAAGTCGCCGACCGAATTCTTCCAGCTGCAAAGCGAGCTGCTGACCTCGGCGTTCGACGCCCTGGCCGCCGAGACGTCCAAGTCCAGCGAAGCCTTCCTCAAACTGGCTGGCGACATCGCCCAGCCGCTGAGCAGCCGCGCCGCGATCGTTTCGGACAAGATCAAGTCGCTCGCCGCCTGATACGTTGCGGGGCGGTCCTGCCGCTCCGATGATGATGATGCGCTTATGAGAAAAGGGGGGAGCGGGACGCCATGTCTCGCTCCCCCCTTTTCATTTTATGGTCCCACCTGTCGTCCGCATGGTGATCCAGCGACGGATCTCCGGCGTTAACTCTGAACACCCCTTGCCTTGGCCGACCGGATTGCCATATTCTGGATCGACATGAACAGCATCGACCAAGCAACGACCCTATGGTCCATGGCGGGCCGTGGTGACGAGGAGGGTCCGGGTTCGCCCGGCCTCGGCATCGCCACCCGGGCGCGTACGCGCACCAAGAAGCCGACACCCTATAAGGTGCTGATGCTCAACGACGACTATACGCCGATGGAGTTCGTCGTGCATGTCCTCCAGCGGTTTTTCCGCATGGACATGGAGGAAGCGACCCGCGTGATGTTGCACGTCCACCAGCGCGGCGTCGGCGTATGCGGCGTGTTCAGCTATGAAGTCGCGGAAACCAAGGTGAATCAGGTGATGGATTTCGCCCGGCAGAACCAGCATCCGCTCCAACTGACGCTGGAACACGCCTGAGCGAGTATCACCGGGCGCATCATCCCGGTCTGGACATGGCGGTCCATTCGTGATGGGACGCGCCGCATGAGACTCTTCGATGACATCATCCATGGCTGATCCCGCCGTCGTCCTGCTGTCGGGCGGCCTCGACTCGATGGTCGCGGCGGGGCTCGCGCGTGAAGCGGGGCACCCGATCGTCGCGCTGACCATCGACTATAACCAGCGGCACCGCGTCGAACTGGATAGCGCACGCGCCATCGCGGCGATGCTGGGCGCCATCCGGCATATCATACTGCCGCTCGACCTGACTGCCTTCGGCGGGTCGGCCCTCACCGCCGGTGACATCGCCGTGCCCAAGGACGGCGTGCAGCCCGGCATTCCCGTCACCTATGTTCCGGCGCGCAATACCATCTTCCTGGCGCTGACCCTGGGCCTTGCCGAGGCGAGCGGCGCGCGCGACATCTATATCGGCGTCAATGCGCTGGATTACTCCGGCTATCCCGATTGCCGTCCTGAGTTTATTGCCGCGTTCGAGCAACTGGCCAGCCTCGCCACGCGCGAGGGCGTGGAAGGCCGCCCGATCCGCATTCGCGCCCCGCTCCAGCATATGAGCAAGGCGGACATTGCCGCGGAGGCCGCGCGCCTCGGCCTCGACGCCGGCCTCAGCTGGTCCTGCTACGATCCCGCGCCCGGTGATCTTCATTGCGGGCGGTGCGACAGTTGCCGCTTGCGCGCGCGCGGCTATGTCGAGGCGGGCCTGCCCGACCCGACGCGCTACGCCGTCGCGCCCGACACGAGCCGTCCGGCATGAGCTATGCGGTCAAGGAGATGTTCCTGACCCTTCAGGGCGAGGGCGTGAACAGCGGGCGGCGCGCGGTGTTCGTGCGCTTTGCCGGCTGCAACCTCTGGTCCGGCCGCGAGCAGGACCGGGCGACTGCCATCTGCCGGTTTTGCGATACCGATTTCGTGGGCACCGATGGTGATGGCGGCCGCCGGTTCGCCGATGCCGCTACGCTGGTCGCCGCCGTGGAAGGCTTCTGGGGAGAAGGCCGCGAGGGCCGATTCGCGGTACTGACCGGCGGGGAGCCGATGCTTCAGATCGACGACGCGCTGATGGCGGCCTTGCACGATGCGGGCTTCGTCGTGGCGATGGAAAGCAATGGGACGATCGCGGCGCACCCTGCCATCGACTGGGTGTGCATCAGCCCCAAGGCGGGCAGCAGCGTCGTGCAGCAAAAGGGCGACGAGTTAAAGCTGGTCTGGCCGCAGGACGGGATCGAGCCGGATACGCTGACGGACTGGGCCTTCACCCACCGCCTCGTCCAGCCGATGGATATGGGCGCGGAGGACGCCAATCGCGCGACCATGGCGGCGGCGGTCGATTTCGTGCTGGCCCGGCCCGCCTGGCGTCTGACGCTCCAGACGCACAAGCTGCTCGGGCTGCGCTAAACCCCCTGCCTCAGCGCGCTTTTTCGGCTTCCCAGAGCGGCACGCACTTCTTCGCCAGCACGCCCTTCTTCCAGCATTTCGGATCGAGCGGCGGGAGTTTCGCGACATAGCCATAGGCGGGATTGCCATAGACACGCTCGCCCGCCGGCACCATCGCGCGGCGCAGTTCGCCGATCGAGTTGGCCGCCACCTGATACAGGCTGCCGCGTGGCGCGAATATCGCGTCGCGCCCGATCTTGCCGGCAACCTGGCAGAAATTAAGCTGCGACTGCACCGCCGAATAAGAGGAGTAGGTGCGCGTGCCATATTGGTCGAATTGCTTCTGACCGGCGACGGGGCCGCCCACGCGCTTGAAATAATTGGCCAGCGTCGTGAACGAACTGCCCAGTTCGACCCGGTGGTGCGCAAGCATCCCATTATAGTTGCTGGTGGTGAGCAAGGTCGGCTCGAAATCGCACTGGAGCGCCGCGACATTCAATGCCGCGCGCAGGTGCCAGACGAGGCCCGCCTGCAATTCGGCGGGGGTCGCGCCGGGCAGGTTGATGCCGCCGGCCGGCTCCGCGCCGGTGATCGGCGGGGTGGTGAGGTCGGGTGGGGACCAGAATAGCTGGGCATTGGCCGGACTGACGGCGGCCAGGGCGGCGCAGGCCATCAGGGCGGCGGTCCGGCGAATCGGGCTGGGGGTCATCACAATCACTCTCCGAAATTTTCTGGCGGCGTCCGGACGGATCACTCGGCCGCGCTGCTGTTACCGGCTGTCTTGCCCTGCGGCGATGCGGCGTTGGTCGTGGCCGCCGCGACATTGCCCGCGCCCGCCCCAACCTCCGGCAGCGCGCCGGCATTGGCCATGCCGCCGTTCGACAACAAGGTGCCGTCCGTTGTCGCATTGTCGAGATCGGTCATCGAATCATTGGCCGTGCCATCCACCACCTCCATGTCGCGCATGGTCACATTACCCCCGGCGGCGGGCTTTGATCCGTCGCAGGCGCTAATCAGTATTAGCCCGGCGAGGATGAATGGCGTCGAAATCAGTCTGGTCATGGGGCAGCGGTTTAGGGTCTGTACTCCCTTACCGCAATGGCCGGGATTGCCCCCGGAAGGCCACTGGCAAGGAGGGCGTCGCAGGCCGGGCTGGTTGACCCGGACAAGACGCCCGACGCAGCCCGGCGGCCTTCCGGGGGCCACCGCTCTGCGGCGGGCGGAATTGGCCCTCCCGCGTCGTCGCTCGTCGGTCACGATGCGAACCCATCGGTCCCTCCTCGCTCCTCGCCGGAGGGCCAATTCCGCGCCGTCACGGCCGTTGCGGTAAGGGAGTACAGACCCTGGAGCCAGGCTCGCCCCGCCTCAAGAGGAAGCAGGCGGGCAGGCGCCGATCGCATCGAGGAAAGCATCGCGATGCCGTGCCAGCGCCGCATCCAGATCGGCCATGCGCGCCGGATTGCCGAGGCTGGCGAGGCTGGCGACGCCATAATCGCTGATCCCGCACGGCACGATGCCGGCGAAATGCGACAGGTCGGGATCGACATTGATCGCGGCGCCGTGCAGTGTAACCCAGCGCCGCACGCGCACGCCGATCGCGCCGATCTTGGCTTCGCGCCCGTCCTTGTCCAGCGTCCAGATGCCGATCCTGCCCTCGGCGCGGAAACAGTCGACCCCGAGGTCGCCGAGCGCCGCGATCACCCAGCCTTCCAGCCGGTTCACGAAATTACGCACGTCGCGGCCGCGCCGGCTCAGGTCGATGTTGCAGTAGAGGACGCGCTGCCCCGGCCCGTGATAGGTATAGCGCCCGCCGCGCCCGGCGACGTGCACCGGAAAACGCGCATCCAGCATCTCCGCCGGGTCGGCGCTCGTGCCGGCGGTGTAAAGCGGCGGATGTTCGAGCAGCCAGAGCCGCTCGCCCGCCTCCCCGGCGGCGATGGCGGCCGCCCGCGCCTCCATGTCGGCCAGCGCGCCGGCATAATCGACGGGCCGTGTTTCGACGCGCCATTCGGGGTCGGGAATGCCGGAACGGTCGGCGGCGGGGCGGGGCGGGGTACAGGGGTTGTTCATCGTCCGCCACGAATGGTGCCGCGACGCGCAATTGACAAGGGCCGCCGCGCGTGGCTGACACGGGCGACGGGCATGCCACAGGGCAGGACCGATGAAGGAGCGATAGGGCCAGTGGCTTCGATACGGCTTGATCTGGGCAGGACATGGGCGGATGCGGTGGCCATGGCGCGCGCGAACGGAGATGCGCTGACGGCCATCGCGGGCATGTTCATCCTGCTGCCCGGCGTGGTGTCCGGCTGGCTGCTGCCCGATCCGAAGCGGCCGGGCGAAGGCGCGACGCTGACCGACATCCTCAACGCCAATTCCGATTATATGGCGGCGCACTGGCCGGTCGTGGTCGTCAGTGCCTTGATCGTAGCCTTTGGGTCACTGGCGCTGCTCGCGTTGCTCATCCACCCGACGCGGCCGACCGTGGCGGTGGCGCTGCGGCTGGGGCTGGCGGCGCTGCCTTTCTACATGCTGGCGAGCCTGTTGCAGGCGATGGTCGTGGCCGGCGGCTTCATGCTGTTTATCCTGCCGGGCGTCTATCTGGCGGCGCGGTTCCTGTGCATCGGGCCGATCGTTGTGGCGGAGGGGCGGCGCGGCGCCCTTGCGACGTTGGTCCGCAGCTTCCAGCTGACCCGGGGCAATGGCGTGCGAATCATCCTGATGCTGGCGGTGATATTGATGCTCGCCCTGATCGCCTCCACCGCGCTGGGCGCCGTCGTGGGGATCGCGAGCACATTGCTGCCCCCCGACCTTGCCCGCTTCGCCAACATATTGGCGAGCAGCCTGATCGAAACGGGGCTGGCCGCGACGGTGACGATCATCGGCGCATCGATCTACCGCCAGACGAGCGCGCCGCGTCCGCTCATGATCTGAGTTTCAGGCATCCGAATTTCAGGGCCAGATCGCGCGCGGCGGCAGGCTCATCAATATGGCGTCGATATTGCCGCCGGTCTTGAGGCCGAACAGGGTGCCCCGGTCGTGGACGAGGTTGAACTCCGCGTAGCGCCCGCGCCACTCCAGCATCTGTCGCTCATCCGCCGGCGTGAACGGCATGTCCATGCGCCGCCGCACGATCGGCGGAAAGGCGGCGAGAAACGCCTCGCCCACCGCGCGGGTGAAGGCGAAATTGGCGTCGAAATCGCCTTCCAGATGATCGTAGAAGATGCCGCCCACGCCGCGATGCACGCCGCGATGAGGGATGTAGAAATACTCGTCCGCCCATTGGCTGAAACGCACATGATAATCCGGCCCGTGCGCGTCGCACGCCGCCCGGAACGCGGCATGGAAGGCCGCCGTATCCTCCGCATAGGGCAGGGGCGGGTTGAGGTCGGCGCCGCCACCGAACCAGCGCTTCGTCGTGGTGAGGAAGCGCGTGTTCATGTGAACGGCGGGGACATGGGGATTCGCCATATGGGCGACCAGGCTGATGCCCGTCGCGCAAAAGGCCGGGTTTTCGCCCGCGCCGTGGATCGTCTTGGCAAAATCGCCCGCCAGGTCGCCGCCCACGGTGGAGACATTGACGCCGACCTTCTCGAAGACCTTGCCCTTCATGACGCCGCGCACGCCGCCGCCGCCCTTGCCGTCCGGGTCGTCGTCGCGGTTCCAGCCGGTGTACTCAAAGGCCGCATCGCTGCCGGCCTCCCGCTCGATCGCCTCGAACTCCGCGCAAATCCGGTCGCGCAGTGATTCGAACCAGGCGCGCGCCGCCTGCTGCTGGGTATCGAGCTGGATCATGCCGGAAAGCCTTCTGTCTGTCTGAGCGCCTCGCCGAGCGCGATGCCAGCGGCCATGCCGAGGTTCAAGGACCGAAATCCCGCCGCCATGGGAATCCGCACGCGCGCGGCGGAGCGGTCCAGCACGAAATCGGGCAGGCCGGCGCTCTCCTGCCCCAATATAAGAATGTCATCGCGGCGAAAGGCCGTCTGGTGAAGCCCCGTCGCGCCCTTCGCGGTCAGCGCGATCAGCCGGGCGCCGCCGTCCAGCGCCGCAGCCGCGAACGCCGCGAAATCATCGTGGCGCGACACCTCCGCCGCTGCCCCATAGTCCATCGCCGCGCGCTTCAACTGCTTGTCGGACATCGCGAACCCGCAGGGCAGGATGATGTCCAGCGGCACCTGCCAGCAGGCGGAGAGGCGCATGATCGCGCCGACATTTCCGGCAATGTCCGGTTGAAAGAGGGCCAGTCGCATGCTGCGCGCATAGCCGCGTTCACGCCTTTGTCATAGAGCGTCCAAATTGCCTGTTGGCAAATGGCGCGCATCGGCGCTATCAGGCGCGCGAACCGCGCCCGGGGGACCAAGCGCGGGCGGGTTTGTCATACCCATTGTGCGGCGCAGCGTCACCTGTTCTATAGGGGCTGTCCGCGCGGAGTCGGGTAGTCTAAGGCGATCCGCGAAGAGACGTTGACGGGACGAGACAAGGGCAGGTGCATGGCAACGGTCGAGACGAGTGAAACTGCGGCGCATGCGGTAGAGGGCGAGGGCGTTCGCCGCCGCGACTTCATCAATATCGCGGCTGTCGCCTTTGCCGGTGTGGGCGCGGTCGCCGTGCTGCCGACCCTCATCAACCAGATGAATCCGAGCGCGGACGTGCTCGCGGCGGCGACGACCGAGGTCGACCTGTCGGCGATCAAGCCGGGGCAGGCGGTCAAGACGATCTTCCGCTCGCAGCCGCTGTTCGTGCGCAATTTGACGCCAAAGGAAATCGCGGAGGCCGACGCGGCGCCGGTCGCGTCCCTGCGCGATCCGCAGACGCTGGAGGAGCGCACCCAGGCCGGCAAGAAGAACTGGCTCATCACGATGGGCGTCTGCACCCATCTCGGCTGCGTCCCGCTGGGCGCGGGCGAGGGCGAAGTCCGTGGCGAGTTCGGCGGTTATTTCTGCCCCTGCCACGGTTCGACCTATGACACGGCGGCGCGCATCCGTAAGGGTCCGGCACCGAAGAACCTGGAGGTTCCCGTGTACAAGTTCACCTCCGACACCGCCATTCTCGTAGGCTGAGGAAGCAAAGATGAGTTTTCCCTGGGCTGAGCATTATTCGCCGACGCACCCGCTGATGAAGTGGGTCGACGACCGTCTGCCGCTTCCGCGTTTCGTCTACAACGCTGTCGGCGCCGGCTATCCGGTGCCGCGCAACCTCAATTATTTCTGGAACTTCGGCGTGCTTTCGGGCGTGGCGCTGACCATCCAGATCGTCACCGGCATCATTCTGGCGATGCATTATGGCTCGAACGCCGGCGTGGCCTTCGACAGCGTCGAGCATATCATGCGCGACGTCAACGGCGGCTGGCTGCTGCGTTATGCGCATGCCAACGGGGCGAGCTTCTTCTTCATCGTGGTCTATCTCCACATCTTCCGGGGTCTCTTCTACGGTTCGTACAAGGCACCGCGCGAGATGGTCTGGCTGCTCGGCCTCGTCATCTTCCTGCTGATGATGGCGACCGCCTTCATGGGCTATGTGCTTCCCTGGGGGCAGATGAGTTTCTGGGGCGCGAAGGTGATCACCGGCCTGTTCGGCGCGATCCCCGTGGTGGGCGAACCGATCCAGACCTGGCTGCTGGGTGGCTTCGCGCCGGGTAACGCCGCGCTGAACCGCTTCTTCTCGCTGCACTTCCTGCTGCCGTTCGTGATCGCGGCCGTGATCATCCTGCACATCTGGGCGCTGCACATTCCCGGTTCGTCGAACCCGACGGGCGTGGAAGTGAAGGGGCCGCAGGATACGGTGCCGTTCCACCCCTATTATACCGCCAAGGATGGTTTCGGGCTGGGCGTGTTCCTGATCGTCTACTGCCTGGTGCTGTTCTTCGGCCCCAACGCACTGGGGCACCCGGACAATTATATTCCGGCCAACCCGATGTCGACGCCGGCGCATATCGTGCCCGAATGGTATTTCTGGCCCTTCTACGCGATCCTGCGCGCCTTCACCTTCGACTTCTTCTTCATTCCCGCAAAGCTGCTGGGCGTGATGGCGATGTTCGCGTCGATCCTGCTGCTGTTCGTCCTGCCCTGGCTGGACACCTCGCCGGTTCGCTCGGGCAACTATCGTCCGCTGTTCAAGAAGTTCTTCTGGCTTCTGGTCATCGACGTGCTGATCCTGGGCTATTGCGGCGGCGCGCCGGCGGCTGAGCCGTTCGTCATGATCAGCCAGGTCGCAGCGGCATATTATTTCGCGCATTTCCTCATCATCCTGCCGATCGTATCGCGGATCGAGCGGCCGCTGCCGCTGCCGAATTCGATCACGGCGTCGGTGCTGCACCAGGATAGCTATGAGGGCGAGCGCGAGGCGCTGCCGGGCATGGGTGCGGACACCCAACCGGCACAGCCGGGCCTGGCGCACTAAAGGGGGCTTGAGAACATGGTTCGTCTACTCGCCGCGCTTGTCGGCATCTTCTTCTCGGGCATGTTGCTCTACTCCTTCGGGTCGGGCGCGGTCGCCTATATCAGCGAACCGCCCGCTCCGACGGCGGAGCATGAGTTCCACCTCCACCCCAAGGAAGTGGACTGGAGCTTCAACGGCCCGCTCGGCCATTATGACAAGGTGCAGTTGCAGCGCGGCTTCCAGGTGTTCAAGGAAGTCTGCTCGGCCTGCCACTCGCTCCGTCTCGTCGCCTTCCGCGACCTGAAGGCGCTGGGCTATGAGGATCCCGAGATCAAGGCGATCGCCAAGAACTGGGCGATCAAGGCGCCCGACGTCGATCCCAAGACCGGCGAGGCATCCACGCGCCCGGCGGTGCCCGCCGATCACTTCCCGATGCCCTTCGCCAACGATGTGGCGGCGCGCGCGGCGAACAATAATGCGATCCCGCCCGATCTGTCGCTGATGACCAAGGCGCGTCACGATGGCAGCAACTATGTCTACTCGCTGATCACCGGCTTCCAGCCTCAGCCGAAGGAACTGCTCAAGGAGTTCCCGGACGCCAAGACGCCGGAGGGGCTGCACTACAACCCCTATTTCGCGAACCTGAACATCGCCATGGCGCCGCCGCTGACCGCCGAAGGGCAGGTCACCTACGGTCCCGGCCAGCCGAAGCCGACCGTGGACCAGATGGCCAAGGACGTCGCGGCGTTCCTGACCTGGACCGCGGAGCCGAAGATGGAGAACCGCAAGAGCGCGGGTCTCGCGGTGGTCTTCTTCCTGCTGGTCGCCACCGTGCTGGCCTATATGTCCTATCAGACGATCTGGGCGGGCAAGAAGCACTGAGCGGCCTTGCCATCGCGCGATGGCAGGAATGGATAAAGAGGGGCGGGCCTGTCGCGGGTCCGCCCTTTCTTGTTGGAGATGGGGCGATGCGGTTGGGCAGGGAATTGATAGGACGAGCTGCGTTAAATCGGGATCACCTCTCCTTCCGTTCGCCCTGAGCGAAGTCGAAGGGCTGTTCTTCTTGAAGAAAAAGACAAGGCTTCGACAAGCTCAGCCCGAACGGTTCTTTTTAAGGCTCGATGCTCTAGTTGGATTGGTGCTGATTGGACTGGCGGCGGCAAGGAGCCCTTTGACACCGCGCGCCGCCGCGAGATCGACGCCGCCATCCGCGACCTGCGCTGCGCCACTATCGAGCGCGATGCGCCGGCGCTCAGGAAGCGTTACGCCAAGTCGAAGGCCATACTCGTCAGGTTGGCGGACTGACAGCCGTGTCTCACAGGCTCGCGGGGATGCCCTCCGGATCGACACCGGGGCGTGCGTTTCCAGCCGGTGGCGCAGTCTCCCGCGCTTCCACCGCCGCGAACAGGTCGTTCACCACCGCCATGAACTTCACCACGGAAATCGGCTTGGAAACATAGATGTTCGCGCCCGCCGCGCGGATGCGCTCCTCGTCGCCTGGACCGGCGTAGGCAGTCACCGCCATGATGGGGACGAGGGCAAGGGTTGAATCCTGACGGAACTGGCGGATGAGGTCCATGCCCGAAACGTGGGGAAGCTGGATGTCGGTGATGATGAGGTCGGGCCGATAGGCGCGGGCCTGCGCGAAGGCTTCCCGCCCGTCGCGCACCGCGCAGCTATCATGGCCGTGCGCGCCAAGCAGGTCGCAGAACAGTCGCAGATTGAGCGCATTGTCCTCGACAACCAGGATACGTTTTGCCACCAATCCTCCACATGGGCGAATGCCCAAGCCCAGCCATTTGGCCTACCCCTGCCCGACCAAGGACATCGCGATGCAACATCCCTATCCCAAGCCGGTCGATGGGCAAACCTTGGCATTGCGGGTGATCGGCTGGATTGTTGCCGATCCGAGCCGGGTGGAACGATTTCTGACGCTTACCGGGCTCGATCCGGACCAGTTGCGGGCGGGCCTCGGCGATCCGGGGGTGCTCGCGTCCGCGCTCGACTATCTGATGAGCCATGAGCCGGACCTGATCGCCTGCGCCGATGCGCTGGGGGAGACACCGGAGCGGATTGTCGCGGCGCGGCAGGCGCTCGGCTGATGGCGCGCCCGCTCATCATCACGGATTGCGACGAGGTGCTGCTCCACATGATGGTCCCGTTCCGGGGCTGGCTGGACGAAGCGCACGGCATCCACTTCACCTTTGGCAGTCCGTTCGAGGAGGCGTTCCGGCACAAGGACAGCGTAGATCCGCTGGGACGGGACATTATCTGGCCCCTGCTGGGCGAATTTTTCGACACGGAGATGCACCGCCAATATCCGATCGAGGGGGCACTCCCCGCGCTGGCCCGCTTGGGGGAGTTCGCGGACATCGTGGTGCTGACCAATCTGGAGAACCACAGGCAGGCGGCGCGTGCGGCGCAACTCGCCACGCATGGCCTGCACGTCCCCGTCTACACCAATCGCGGCGGCAAGGGGCCGGCGGCGGCGCGGATCATCGCGCAATATCGGCCCAGCATCACGCTGTTCATCGACGACCTGGAAAATAACCACGCCAGCCTCGCGGAGCATGTGCCGCAGGTCTGGCGGCTGCATATGGTGGGGGAAGCTGAACTCGCGCCGTTCATCGCCACCGCCGACGCCGCCCATGCGCGGATCGATCGATGGGCGGAGGCGGAGGACTGGCTCGCCACGCGGATCGCCGACGCCGCCGGATGAGCTTGGCGGATGATGTCATGATCCCCTTGACCGGCCCCGCCAGCCATGCTGACAGGCGGCATGAGCATCGAACAGCATCTGGCCGCCAGCGGCATCGTCCTTCCCGAGGCGGCGGCCCCCGTGGCCTCCTATGTGACTGTCGTCATCGCGGGCGGCCTCGCGCATGTCAGCGGGCAGATCCCCTTCGATGCGGACGGCAAGCTGATTCTGGGACGCATGGGCGAAGGGGCCGATCTCGCCCTTGGCAGCCACGCGGCCGAACGCTGCGGCCTGATGATCCTCGCCCAGCTCAAGGCGGCGCTGGGCAGCCTCGACCGGGTCGAGCGGATCGTGAAGCTGGGTGTCTTCGTCGCCAGTACGCCCGATTTTACCGACCAGCCAAAGGTCGCCAATGGCGCGTCGGACCTGATGGTCCGGGTCTTCGGCGAGGCAGGCAAGCATGCCCGCTCGGCGGTCGGCGTGCCCGTTTTGCCACTGGGCGTGCTGGTGGAGATCGACGCAATCGTTGCCGTCCGGGACTGACCTTCGATCCTTTCGCACCGGCAACTGGCATTTGCGCCGCAGCGATCCTATCTTCCTTGCCGTGACCAACGCCATTCCCATCGACGGACTGATCGCGTGAGCGGCGACTGCACCGCAGTGCGTCTCCATGAAAGCGTTTCGGCGATCGACCCGGCTGCATGGGATGCCTGCGCGGGTGCCGCCAACCCCTTCGTCAGTCACGCCTTCCTGTCGATCCTCGAAGAATCGGGGAGCGTC
>Ga0068853_100003348_pt1 | contig 12272 bp, 13 predicted proteins | sample KBSCornC32_FD_65655 | JGI IMG/M metagenome (GOLD analysis project Ga0068853, IMG submission 65655) | Corn rhizosphere microbial communities from Kellogg Biological Station, Michigan, USA - KBS Corn C3-2 | ecosystem: Host-associated > Plants > Roots > Rhizosphere > Soil ... | reverse complement strand
CATCCCGACGGACGCGCCAAATTTCACCCGATCGAGTACAAAGGAGCGGAGGAAAAGCCTGATGATGAATATCCGCTGATCTTCACTTCGGGCCGCATCGTGCATCAATACCTTTCCGGTAATCAGACGCGGCGGATCAAGTTCCTGGTAGACCAGTGCCCTGAGCCGTACGTGGAGATACATCCTGAAACTGCGCATAAATACAGCATCAACGACGGCGAGCGAGTGAAGGTAATCTCCCGTCGTGGCGAAGGCGTGTTCCCGGCGCTCATCGTAAGGACGATCAGGCCGGACACGATCTTCATTCCATATCACTGGGGCGAGCAGCTTGCCGCAAACCAAATAACAAATCCGGCGCTCGACCCGACGTCGAAGATCCCGGAATTCAAAGCTTGTGCGGCCCGGATCGAAAAGATCCATTCCCGTGAGCTGCCGATCCTCGGACAGGGCCGCCGGGGAGCGAGCCAAAGCGAGGTCATAAAGGGGTATCAATTGTGAAGGAGACGATGTTCATCGATCCGCAGCGGTGCATCGGGTGCCGCTCGTGCGTGGCGGCTTGTCGGGAGTGCTCGACACACAAGGGCTTTTCAATGATCTTTGTCGACTACATCGATCGCGCCGAGACCACGGCGACGATGCCGACGGTTTGCATGCACTGCAACGAGCCGACGTGTGCTCAAGTTTGTCCCGCGGACGCGATCAAGCAAACTGACGATGGGATCGTTATGACGGCGTTAAAACCCCGATGTCTGGATTGCCGCAACTGCGTCAACGCATGTCCGTTTGGAGTACCGAAATACAACTCCGCGATGCACCTGCAGATGAAGTGCGACATGTGCTACGACCGCACTTCGGAGGGTTTGAAACCAATGTGCGCAAGCGTGTGCCCGACCGGTGCGCTGGCATTTGGCACGTATGAGCAGATAGTCCCACTTCGAAGAACAAAGCCCGTGAACGTACACGTCTTTGGCAATCAAAAAGTGGAGACACGCGTTTATTTGATGGTGCCGTCCGAGACCGAAGAGATCAACGTCGATGGCTGCGGAGTTTTTGAAGGCCGCGTGCGTGCGGACGTCGCGGGCGAGGAATCGTGGATCGACACACAGGTTGAGATGAGTGATAAGAGCAATGAGTTCTGAACTGGCAAAAGTAATTCCCGAGGTCTTGTATTCGGACGAGACCGATGTGCGGATCGCGACCGAGTCGCACCAGGCGGAGTTTCCATACGGCCGCGACAGCGAGGCGCAGGTGACGCGGAGGGAATTTTGCAATTTCCTGTTTTTAACGTCATCGGCTTTGCTAGTCGGTGCGGGCGGATTTGCCGCCGAGGAGGCGTATAAGGCGAAGACCGAGGTCGTCCACGGCCCGGTCGCAGTCGCTGGAGCGGAGACGATGGAGCCGGGAACAGCGATGAACTTCTCGTACCCACACGAGGAGGACACCGCGATCCTCATCAGGGCGAAGGACGGCAGCTATCACGCCTTCGGTCAGAAGTGCACACATCTGTCGTGTCCTGTGCATTACTCAAAAGATCACGACCGACTGGAATGTCCTTGTCACGAGGGCGGCTTTAGCGCGACCACCGGCGAGGTCCTCTACGGGCCTCCACCTCGGCCATTAGACAAGATCGGGATCGAGATCCACAACGGCCGAATCTTTGCGGCGGGACGCGAGGTGAGAGGAACGGAGGTCCAGCGTGACAACGGGTAAGCCCGGCAATTACGGCATCGGCAATCAGCCGCAGCCGCGTGGTCGTACGGCGGTGTGGACCGCGCGCTTGGTGATCATGGTCATGATCAACCTCGCACAGTTGTGGTTGCTCGCTGCGGTGGTCGACGCTGCTCTGGCGCATGAATTCAAACAGCTCGTTCCACTTGTCATCGCTTCAGGCATTTGTTGGCTCATCGCACTGACGATCTTCCTCTGGTGGAAACCGGCCCTGGGGCCGCGACGATGAGGCGCTCGATCACCGGCTTTAACCCGGACGACGAGGGTCACTGGCGTGCCGAACTCGACTGCGGCCATCTCCAGCATGTGAGACATGATCCGCCGCTGACGACGCGCGAGTGGGTGCTGACCGATGAAGGTCGTGCCTCACGCATAGGCGCCACACTCGAGTGCCGCAAATGCGACGAGGGCGCCCCTCCAGACCTTTATCCGCGATGAACAACACACAAGGCTCAGCTTGGACACTCCGGCAGAGAATAGAGACATTGTTTCCGGGATATTTCGCGATGGTCATGGCGACTGGGATCGTATCCATCGCCGCGTTCCTTGAGGGTTTCACCTCATTGGGGATGGCCCTCCTCGCTCTCAACATAATCTTTTACATCGGACTTTTGATATTGCTTTTGATGAGGACCCTCGTCTTTCCGGGAAAGGTGAAGCAGGACATCCTCGATCACGTGCGAGGCCCGGGATTCTTTACACTGCCCGCAGCGACATGTGTGCTCGGCAGCCAGCTCGTGATCCTCAGGCAGATCTTCGATGCGGCACTCGGTCTTTGGATCTTTGGAACGATCACATGGGCGATCGTGATGTACACATTCTTCGCGGCGGTGACGACTCGCGAGGAGAAGCCGCCGCTCGTTCAAGGCTTGAACGGCTCATGGCTCATTGCCGCGGTCGCCACGCAGTCTGTCTCGGTGCTCGGCACGCTGCTCGCCGGACACTACACCGATCATGCGAATACGCTGCTCTTTTTTACAACGTGTATGTTCATGGTCGGGTGCATGCTGTATGTGATCCTGATAACGCTCATCTTTTACAGATTCACGTTCCTGGACCTCACGAGTGAGCGCCTGACCCCTCCATACTGGATCAATATGGGCGCCGTGGCGATAACGACGCTCGCAGGATCTCGGCTGGTCCTGGCGTCGGCAACTGACCCACTTCTCAGTCAGCTTGTCCCATTCGTCAAAGGTTTTACCCTCTTCTTTTGGGCAGCAGGGAGCTGGTGGATACCCCTGCTCTTTATACTCGGATTTTGGCGGCATGTGTACAAGCGATATCCGCTACGCTACGATCCGCAATATTGGGGACTGGTGTTCCCGCTCGGTATGTACACGGTCTGCACTTTTCAGTTGTCAAAGGCACTCGACTTTGAAGCTCTGATGGTGATCCCGTCCATATTCGTCTATGTCGCGCTCCTCGCATGGTTGGCTGCCATCGCCGGTTTTATCCTGGCATGGCTGCCCGGTCGCGCCGCGAAATGAATTCTGTTTTCGACCTGCTTGAATCTGACCACAAAGAAATAAACGATCTCCTGCACCGCGCCCGAGAGGTCATTTTTCTATCGGATCGGGAATACGTTTACGCCGCCGTCGACATGGTGTGGGCGCGGCTCGCCGTGCATATTAGGGCAGAGCACATAAGGTTATTTCCCGCTCTCGGCGCCGGGGCTGACGAAAAGATCCTCGATGGGCTGCGTAACGACCATGCGAGCTTCATGAATGCGCTCGGGCAGGTGATCAAGAATCTTACGGGCGACCCAGTCGGCAAAATCGAATCCGGCGAGATGATTCTAGCGATTCTCGATAACGTCGAAAGTCGGCTCCTCGAACACAATGAGCTTGAGGAGCGCCTGATCTATCCCATTACACTCTGTTTTGAAAAAGCCGATGCCATTCGCTTATATGAGGAGATAAAAAGAGAGCTAGATAATATTCCGCCTCGCTTCAAGCGCTGAAACAGGCCGACAAACCTTTGAGCGGAGAAATATTACCCTCCGCATTGCCGCGCTTGCCGAACTGGTTTAGTATTACCCGACCCTTGGAACCGGTAAGAGGATCTTGCTCCGGCACATGGCGCGCGGATTCAGCCAAAGCCAACCGCAATCCCTTATGGAAAACATAACTGTTCTCGACGAGGTCATCATTGTTCCGGAGCCGCCGCAAAGCGGCAAACTGCTGCGCATCCTAGGAGTCGGCTTTGGAATTGCAGTCGGAGTTGGCGGCACTATTGGCGTCGGAATACTGCGGAATCCTGGCGGAGTCGCAGCACAGCTCGGCGCGGTGTGGCCGATCATGGTCGTGTGGGTACTCGGAGGTGTTTATTGTCTGCTCGGTGCGAATTATCTTGCCGAGCTCGCGACGATGATCCCGCAGGCCGGCGGATTTTATGTCTACGCGAGACGCGCGTTCGGCGATTACGGCGGGTTCGTCGTTGGGTGGAGCGACTGGATAAATCAGACGCTGTCGCTCGCGTATATCAGTATTGTTTTTGGCGAGTACGCGGCGAGTCTGTTCACTCCGAATCTCGCGGGTGGCAAGGCGATCTTTGGCGTGTCAGTGCTGGTCGCGATCACGATCGTGAATGTGATCGGCGTGCGCGCAGGCAGCGAGACGCAAAAGATCACGAGCTTTTTAAAGGCGCTCGCGCTTTTTGGGTTTGTTGCCGCATGTTTCATTTTTGGCGGGCAGCACGATGCGACCGCATCTGCGCCAGCGGTGATTCCAACTGGCATTTTGCCGACATTGATCGCCGTAACGCTCGCCCTCCAGCTCGTGCTCGGAACGTATGACGGCTGGTATGGGCCGATCTATTTCTCCGAGGAAGACACCAACCCGAAACAGAACATCCCGCGATCGATGTTTGGCGGTATCGCGGTCGTTATTGCGATCTATGTGCTGGTTAATGCTGCTTTGATATACGTGCTTCCGATGACGAGCCTCGCGGGTTCGGAATTTGCGGGCGGTGACGCGATGGCTCTCATCTTTGGTGCACGAGGCGGTCAGATCGTCACCATCCTTGCCCTACTTTCGTTGATCAGTATCGTTAACGCCGTGATGATGATGACTCCGCGGATAATGTTCGCGTTGGGGCGTGATCGATTGTTTACGAATAGGGCAGCAGGCGTGAGCAAGGGCGGAACGCCGGTTTTTGCATTATTAACGACGGCGGTGTGTGCGATCGCCTTAACGGTCGTCGGCACTTTTGAACTACTGCTCGCGATCGGACAGTTCTTTCTCGTCGTGATTACGATCCTGCTGATCGTCGCTCTCTTTAGACTGCGGCGAACGGAGCCGGACCTTCCACGACCGTACCGCACGTGGGGCTATCCGTACGCTCCGCTCGTTATGCTGCTCTTCTCTGTACTTTTATTTTTTGGCTATATCGGCAGCAACATCTACCCAAGCTTGTACGCGCTTGGAGTGCTGGCGGTGAGCTATCCGATATTCAGACTGATAAAGAGACTCGCGGCCGACGGCAGTGAAGCCGTCGACCGCGTCTGAGTTAGCCGATGAACATCTCTTCCTCGCTGTAGGCCTGATTAAGCTGGCGAGGCGCGGGAGCAAATAGGACCTCAAGGCCCTTTTTGACGCCCGCCATAACGGCAGCGATCTCGCGGGCGGGAATTACGATCTTTTGCTGCACGAATTCCGTCGTGTCGACCACCTGATCATGAGTGCGGTCGATGGAGCGTGACACCTTCTCGACCTTGTCCTTGGCCGTAATGGCGGTCTCGCTGACTATCGACCTCAGCTCCGCCACCTCGTCGCGAATGATCTCGGTCGACTCGGCGAGGTACTTTGTGGCATGCGAGAGATTGGCCGTCACCTCATTAAAGTGAACCGACATCTCCTTGCCCTGGACGCTGATCGCATCGACCTTTGCCAACAGCGGATCGACACGCTCCTTTAGCTCATTGACCGTCGCGACGGCCTTTCGCACGGTGGTCGCTATCCAGATCAAAGCGATCGCCATCACGATAAAGCAGATGGCGATCACGATCGACGATATCATCTGCCAAAATTGTGGATCGCTCGTGTTCATCTATTTACCCCTTGATCTCACCGTCGCCGGTGTCCAGAATGTCGCTTGACGCAGCCGCTGTCTTTTCACCCGGACCCCAATCGGGACGTCCGGCAGCGATGGACTTGGATTCGTTTTTGCGCTTTTCGGCGGTATACGCCTGTTTGCCCGCCTCGATCGCGGCCGAAAAAGGGTTCGCGGTGCTTGCAGCGACCGACTTGGCTTTCTCCGTCAGATCGCCCGCACTCTCTTTTGCAGTCTCGAGAATGTCCGCGGCCCGCTCGCGTGTCGCCTCATAGTATTCGCCAGCCCGGTCCTGGATCTGAGCCGCGGCCTCTTTGCTCTTCTCGATGCCTTTGCGTGTCGCATCAGCGATATCCTCACGCAGCTCGACACCCGATTTAGGTGCAAAGAGCAGCGCAAGAACTGCACCGATCCCGCCGCCAATGATCAAAAAAGTCAGTTTAGTGGCGGCACTTGAGCCCTCATTTTCGTAATTGTTTCCCATAATGACCTCTCCTCAGCCTTCCATCCTTAAGCGGGTGGAAGGCCCTAGCTTGATAAACTGCATCCGCTATACCTCGACTATAACAGAAGGCCAAACGCAATGAAAACAACTATTTTCAATAGTAAGTAAGTGATCACTTACCGATGATCGTGGCTCCATGGGTGTTATTCTGCGGCATCTATAGCGATGCCGACTGTTTTCTTTGCTACAATCACGGTTTGCCCGAGAGCATGGATCAGAGCCTCATCAGAAATTTTTCGATCATTGCCCATATCGATCACGGCAAATCGACTCTCGCTGACCGCATCCTGCAGTTGACGGGAGCTGTCTCCGACCGTGATATGGAAGCGCAGATGCTCGACGACATGGATCTCGAGCGCGAGCGCGGCATCACCATCAAAGCCCATGCAGTGCGGCTCGATTACAAAGCTCGCGACGGCAAGCAATATGTCCTGAATCTGATCGACACTCCGGGCCACGTCGATTTTAGCTACGAGGTCTCGCGTTCGCTGTCAGCTTGCGAGGGTGCTCTCCTGGTCGTGGATGCATCACAAGGTGTCGAGGCCCAGACGCTCGCAAACACATATTTGGCGATCGAGAACGATCTGGAATTAATTCCTGTCCTAAACAAGATCGACCTGCCCTCGGCAGAACCTGAGCGGATCAAGGAGCAGATCGAAACGATCATCGGACTATCGACCGAGCATACGGTACTTGCCTCCGCGAAAACTGGACAGGGCGTTGAGGACATTCTCGAGGAACTGATCAAGGACATTCCACCGCCAAAGGGCGACCGCAATGCACCGCTCAAGGCGCTGATCTTTGACAGTTGGTACGACTCGTACCGTGGCGTGATCGTTCTGTTTCGAGTGATCGACGGCACGATCAAAAAAGGAATGAAGCTCCGGTTTTTTAACACCGGTCGCGAATACCTGGTCGAGACCATCGGCGTAAATCGTCCGAGGCCGACGATGATCAACGAGTTGGGACCCGGCGAGGTGGGATTTTTGACGGCGTCGATCAAAACCGTCGCCGACGTGCAGATCGGTGACACGATCACTGATGCCGCGAGACCTGTCGCCGAACCGCTGCCGGGATTTAAAGAAGTAAAGCCGATGGTTTTCGCCGGAATCTACCCGATCGACTCGGCGCAATACGAGGACCTGCGCGATGCGATGGACAAGCTGCGGCTTAACGACGCGTCGTTCTTTTACGAGCCGGAATCGTCGACTGCACTGGGATTTGGATTCCGATGTGGCTTCTTGGGTCTCCTGCACATGGAGATCATACAGGAGCGACTCGAGCGGGAATTTAATCTCGAGCTGATCACGACAGCTCCCGGCGTTCGTTATCGCGTGACGACAACCGACGGCGCCGTGACCGAGATCGACAGCCCGTCAAAAATGCCGGATGTTGGACGTATCGTGAAGATCGAGGAGCCGTTTATCGACGCGACCATCCTCACGAATGACGAATTCCTCGGCGGTATTCTCCCGCTGCTTGACGAGAAACGCGGCGTTCAAAAAAGATTTGAATATGTGACGGCGAACCGCGTGATGCTCGTTTACGAGCTGCCGCTTAACGAGATCGTGCTCGACTTTTACGACCGGCTGAAGAGTGTCTCAAAGGGCTACGCTTCGCTCGACTATCATTTGTCCGGATATCAGACGAGCAAACTTGTGAAGCTCGACATTCTCGTCTCGGGCGAGGCGGTCGACGCCTTGTCGCTCATTCTCCACACTGACACGGCAGCGGCGAAAGGGCGTCTGCTCACCGCAAAAATGAAGGAGCTGATCCCGAGGCAGATGTTTGAGGTCGCGATCCAGGCCGCGATCGGCAACAAGGTGATCGCCCGCGAGACCGTCAAAGCCATGGGCAAGAACGTCATCGCCAAATGCTACGGCGGCGACATTTCCCGCAAGCGCAAGCTGCTCGAAAAGCAAAAAGAAGGCAAAAAGCGGATGAAAAAAGTCGGCCGAGTCGAGATTCCACAAGAGGCGTTTCTTGCCGTGCTCAAGGTCAATGAGGGGTCCTGAGGAAGAAAATTAACCGCAGATGGACGCGGATAAGAAGTGACTAATCAAAGGTTTCTCTGATCTGCGTTTATCTGCGTCCATCTGCGGTTAATTTCTCTTTAGCTATCCCGTGACCGCACGGCCGCGGTTGTGGGTGCCTTCGGCAAATTCCTCGAGCATCTTTTTGTTGAATGCGGGAATGTCAGCCGGCTTACGACTCGAGACGAGGCCGTTGTCGACGACGCATTCCTGATCGACCCAGTCCGCACCGGCGTTGATGAGGTCGGTACGAACGCTCGGCCACGAGGTGATCTTTCGGCCTCGAACAACGTCTGCCTCTATCAGCGTCCACGGTCCGTGGCAGATCACCGCGACCGGTTTGCCTGAGTCGACAAAACTCCTAACAAATTCAACTGCCTCGGGCTTGACGCGAAGCTGGTCGGGATTTGCAACTCCGCCCGGCAGCAGCAACGCGTCAAAATCATCGGCATCCGCATCCGAGAGCCGGACGTCGACCGGGAACTTATCGCCCTTGTCGTAGTGATTCCAACCCTCAACCTGATCGTCCTTGGGTGAGACGATCTTTGTCTCCGCACCCGCATCGTCCAAAGCCTCTCGCGGCCCGGTCATCTCCACCTGTTCAAACCCGTCCGCCACCAAAATCGCTACCTTTTTGCCTGTTAGATCCGGCATAAAAACCTCCTGATTATTACTGAGAAAGATGAATGATCGTGCTCCATGCCGAAGCACGTCTTTGGTGAGTATCGCCAAAATGCCAGAATAATGCGTCACGAGTTGATCTATGGTTTTGTAGCTTACGCAAGGAGCTGGTACCGCATCTGATACAATCAGGCGTCGAAAACTCCTGTTCTAGCATGAAGCTCCTGGTACGGTCCTTTTTAGTATTTTGCGTCGTCTTTCTCTTCGCTTGCACCTTGTCTGCTCAGTCGCACAACATCCAAACGGACGAATGCACGTCTTCGGTGGCATCGTCGGCTAACAACGACGGAAACCGCCACGATCAGAAGGGTGAGTACCAGAAGGCGATTGATGACTACAAAAATGCCATTCGCGCTGAGCCCACTTGCGCAGCTTCGTATATCAATCTCGGAGCCACTTACTTTGAAACCGAACGCTTCGACGATTCCGTCAAGGCATTATTCGAGGCCGCGAAGTATACATCCTCACTCAGGTGGGTGATTTTTAACAACATCGGCCGCGCATATTCTTCTCTTGGTGATTTCAAGGACGCACTGGAAGCCTTCACGCAAGCGATAAAGCTGCAATCAAAAGATCCAAGGGCGTATTCATCGCGCGCAAAGTTATATCTGGCTCTCGATAAGGGAGACTTGGCCGCCGCAGATATTCAGGCTCTTTTGAAACTCAAGGGGTGGAAGAGCCCGTCCGCGCCGGATTGGGCCGTGATTGCCTATTTAGGATATCGTCTGCAAAACCTGGATACGGAAGCTTCGCAGTTCCTGGACGATGCAGCTACAAGGATTCCGGATAAGACCACGGATTCAACTGCAGTGTTTAGGTTTTTCATTAAGAAGATTGATGCAGACAAACTGTTAGCCATTGCGAAGGATCAGGGAGATAAAGCTGGAGTCAGACCAGACAAGGAGAAGGAAGATCTTACCGATGCACACGCGTATATCGGAATGTATCTGCTACTGTCCGGCCAAAAAAAGGAAGCACGGGAACAGTTCGAGTGGGTTCGAGACAATGGGTCAAAGAAGCCGATTATGTATCAGGTGGCGGCCTCCGAACTGCGCCATACCCAAGCGGGTGAAGCCTCTCCCAAGCCGCCAGACTAATTCCTAAACTCCTGCGACACCATTATTCCTCTCCGGCCGCCGTCCAGGATGCCGATGCCGACGCGGCCGAATTGGGGGTGGAGGATGTTGGCGCGATGGCCGGGAGAATTCATGAGTCCGGTGTGGGCGAGTTGGAGCGTGGGTGCGAGAGCGAGGTTTTCGCCGGCGGTGCGATATGTGACGCCGGCGTCATGCATTCGCTGAAAAGGGTCCTCGCCTTCGGGTGTGTAGTGCGAGAAATATCCACGGACAAACATGTCCTCAGAGTGCGCACGAGCGACTGCGCGCAGCTCCTCGTCCATCACGAGCGGCTTTAGGCCGCGTGAAGTGCGTTCCTGATTGACGAGCACGAGCATCTGCTCCTCGAGATCGGGAGCAGGCTTGGCGTTCGTGACCTTGAATGGCAGCTCCACCAACTCATCCGATCCCGGCTCTATGGTCTGAATTCGCGTCAGGGTCTTTCTAAGCGCAGGCTCGAATATCGGCGTGAGCGTATTCTCGATCGTGTCCGTGACGACGGCAAGCTCACCCGCGACGCGACTGTCCTGTACCTGCTCCGAAAAAGTGTCGTTGAGTGGAAGCGCGAAAAGCAGTCCCGAGAAGATCGCGGCGAGGATGAGGCCGTTAAATACGCCTGGGATGATCCCCAGTAGGCGGTTTGCGAGATTCACGTGATACTCGGCCGGGATCCTGCGAATGAGCCGCCAGCCAACGAACTGGATCAATATTCCAAAGATGACGACCAGGACCAGGAAGACGATCGGGAGCCTCAGCGTCTCGTCACCACCAAAGACTGAGCCGATGGCATTCGACACAGGTCTGTATAAAAATATCGCGAGGAGCCAACCTCCGATCCAGCGGACGAGGTCAAGCAGACTCAGGATCATGCCTCGCTGATATCCCGAGAAAGCACTCAGCGCAATTACTAACACGAGCCCAATGTCGATCAGGTTTGGATACATTCCCCTTGAACCTTTTATCCGGTGCCGGTCCGGATGCGTCGGTTCGCTCGCTTACCTCCCTACTCTCGTATAATCTTACCGGATGAATGAGCTCGTAAATGTCGTCGGCGGTGGATTAGCGGGAGTCGAGGCCGCGTGGCAGGCTGCGGAGCTTGGTGCTCATGTGAGTCTGTATGAAATGCGGCCGTTGGTGCAGACACCGGCTCACCGTACCGACCAGCTTGCGGAGATCGTCTGCTCAAACTCCCTCAAGACGGATGAACCCGGAACGGCGCCTTATCTCTTGAAAGAGGAACTCCGCCGCGGAGGCTCGTTGGTCATGGAGGCCGCCGCAGCCACGAAAGTGCCCGCAGGATCGGCGTTATCGGTTGACCGTATACGGTTTGCCGAATATATAACTGAGCGAGTTGCTACACATCCGCGAATACAGATATGTAGAGAAGAAATAACCTCTCTCGGTGGCGCCGGCGTCACCATCGTCGCGACCGGACCGCTTACCTCAAACGCGTTAACTGCTGAGATCATGCGGTTTACGGGTGATGATCAGCTTTATTTTTATGACGCGATCGCACCGATCGTTTCTGCAGATTCGATAGATATGTCGGTCGCATTTAAAGCTGCGCGGTATGACAAAGGCGGGGACGATTACATCAACTGCCCGATGACTCGTGAGGAGTACAACACCTTCTACAGCGCTCTTGTCGACGCCAAGTCCGTTCCGCTCAAGCGATTTGAAGAGACACACTGGTTTGAGTCGTGCCTGCCGATCGAGGAGATCGCCCGCCGAGGCGTTGATACATTAAGATTCGGTCCGATGAAGCCAAAAGGACTTCGCGATCCGCGCACGGGTGAGGAACCGTACGCATGCGTTCAACTCCGGCAGGAGAATCTGATGGCCGATGCTTACGGATTTGTCGGTTTCCAAAATCATCTCCGATATGGCGAGCAGGAGCGCGTGCTGCGACTGATTCCCGGTTTGCAAAATGCCGAGTTCCTCCAATTTGGGCAGATTCACCGTAACACCTTTATCAACAGTCCAAAGATCCTGAATGAGACGCTTGCGACCAGAAAGGACGCCATGCTCTTTTTTGCGGGACAGATCACCGGTGTGGAGGGTTATGTTGAGTCCGTTGCGACGGGCTGGCTTGCCGGCATCAATGCCGTTCGGACGCTGCGTGGACAGGAACTCGTGACCGCCCCGCAGACATCCGCGATC
>Ga0068853_100003343_pt1 | contig 12278 bp, 33 predicted proteins | sample KBSCornC32_FD_65655 | JGI IMG/M metagenome (GOLD analysis project Ga0068853, IMG submission 65655) | Corn rhizosphere microbial communities from Kellogg Biological Station, Michigan, USA - KBS Corn C3-2 | ecosystem: Host-associated > Plants > Roots > Rhizosphere > Soil ... | reverse complement strand
TGGATCTTGCGTGGCGGACGCATCCCCGGCCGAGACCACGGGATTGATACCGGCTGCGTTATCGTAGCCTGCGTCATACACTGCGCGCAGGCCGGCAAAGTGACTCACGGGAAGTGAAGACTTGTAGATCGCCTCAAGATCACTGTCGGTCATTGGGCACCTTCTCTCAGTTCAGGTTTCTTCAATTGCCGCTTAATTGCCTGCACGGCGTATTCAAACATCAGGTCAAACCGCGAGGTAAAATCATCGGGGCGTAGAAGGGTTTCGGTCGCGTAAACGGTATCGGACGTCTGAACCTCAAGACGCATCTTGTGCACATCGCCGCCGCGCGCTAGTTCCCATGAAGACGGCTCGATGCGCACCAGAATGCGCCGGATCGGCGCCGTCAATCATCACCGTGATAGTTCTGATACCCCGTGTATCCCGTGATAGGACCATAGGCGTTGGAATAACGCTTGAGATAGAGATTCAGCCGGGCCGGCAGATTCGGATTGTTTCGATGCTCGATCGTGGCGTCGAAATCATAGTCTCCGCTCATGACGGGCACATCCCGCCAGCCCTTCGGGGCCATGGAGTGGCAGCCTCGGTGTGCGAGGCGATGCATGTCAGTTGGACGCATGGATTATCGCCGTGGTGCTAAAGCCTTCAAGACGCGGGAGACGCACAACCGCTTGTACGTATTGCGCGCCCTCATCGGATTGATCCTCACCCCGGATGAGGACGTCCGGGCGCAAGGCTGTGATCAAAGGAACCGGGTCACCATGGAAAGGCACGATCGCATTGGCGAGTCCCGTCACATACAGATTCCGCAGACGCGATTCCAGCGGGATGATCGGCCGCCCTTGGCCCTTCAAGGCCCGCACGGATTCATCCGTGTTGATTGCGACGATCAACCAACTGCATTGCTCGCTGGCTTTCTGCAGAAAGAAACGATGTCCCGCGTGCAGTCCGTCAAAGACACCGTTGGTGAATCCGACCCTCATCCCTTGGGGATCTTTCGTGTCTTCGCTTTGTCTGGAGTCATTTTGGAACCCTTCTTCGGGTGCGCCTTCTGGACCTTCGGCTCACCGGAAGCGGGCCCATACACCGTTTTGTAGGTCTGTCGTCCCATATACTCCACCTATTGAGGACTTACCTCAGGGCAGTATCTCTAACAGCTTCGCTTTCGAACACACCGCCGTGCCAACTTCCCCGACTGCAAAACCGGCGGCATAAGTGGCAATCCGGGCCGCGCTTGCGAGATCACCTCCCACGCCGAGAGTAGCCGCAACCACCGCCACAACGACATCGCCTGCTCCGGTGACGTCGTAGACGTGCCGGGCTTGGGCGGGGATGTCAAGAAAGTCACCTCGTTGCCACAGTCGAATCCCTTCGGAACCGCGTTTTTCAAGCACTGGCGTAAATGAGATCCCGATCGGGCCATCGGCCAGTTCGCGGGCGTTCGGGCACACGACCGCACAACCGTGATACTTAAACCAGTTGCGCCCCTTCGGATCGACCACGACCGGCACTCCCCAACTCATGACTCGCTGACATATCTCTTCAGTCAGCATGCCTTTCGCGTAGTCGGAGAGCACAGCGACATCAACATCCGGGCGATCGCAGGGCACCACATTTGCGTCTGGATCGCAAAGCTGGTCTTGGTCGATCCGGAATACCGGATGATGCCCAACAAGATACCGGTGCTTGATTGATGGCGGACCGGAAAAGCTCGTGGTCACCGCCTTGCAGCCCAAAGCTTCAAGTTGATGGGCGACATGATCGGCCCCGCCACGGCGCTCCTCCTGGCGCTCCTCAATGAAGACCGGGACAGGCGCCTCAGGGGATAACCGCTCGATGCGACCAAAGTGGTAATGATCAATGATCGCGTCCCCGATGACCCACACCCGCACCGAGCCGAAACGCCGGACAATTGCCTTCAGCGAGGTCGGGCATTCGGGCCAATCCTCATCGGCCGTCTTCACGGCGCTATTACGCCGCATTCAATCCGACTTCCAGCACGATGATTGCAGTTGGTCGATCACCAGCGACAGAGCCCCCAATAATGCAAGGTCCGCTGAGTGATACGTGACTCGATAGAAGCGCTCGCCTGAGCCCACCCCAACGCACACCAAGCGGTCAATCTCACCATTCCTGGCTTGTTCAACGAGCGCCGACAGCGCACTAACCAGTGTCTCATCCGCAACCGTTTTCGGGGGCTTGAACTGAAGAACCTTAAGCATCGATCCCCTCGCATAGCGCGTGGATGATGAGTTGATGGATGTTTTGGATCTCGGCGGTATCCCCGCTCGGCACCCGGATCTCATGTTTCACCCGTGTGGCCATTCCATCCATTCCCGTAATTCCAACCGTCACCAGATTACACTGCATCGCCTGATTCAATGCATAGATAACATTGGCGCTGCGGCCCGAGGTGGAGAAGGCCACAAGCGTATCCAACGGGTGATAGACCGCCAGTAGTTCGCGGGAGAAAACGTACTCAGGCCCGAGATCGTTGACGATCGCGGTCACCACCGCAGGGTTGCAGCCCAAGCAGATCGCCGATAACGAGGACCGGGCGCGCTTGTAACGCACCACCAGTTCAGCTGCAAAATGTTGCGCCTGAGCCTGCGAGCCTCCGTTTCCACATAGAATGATCTTGCCGCCACACTCCAGAGTCGTTGCAAGGGTTTTGGTGACGACGGCCATCGAGGAGACAAGCGCGTCGCAGGTTGCGAGCACGCGCAAATGTTGCTCGACAAGCCGGGTCCATGTCACATTGAAACCGAGCCCTGTTCATAGACGTGCAATCTATTTCTGAACGCCTCAACCAAGCCAACCCTGTGTTTCTGCGTCATCCACACCGACATCCGCTGGCAGATTCCTGGCAAATCGTTGGCATTCATCAAGCGAATGATGTGGCGCGTCGCAGGGTTCAGTTTGAACCAGTCCCCGCGCCACAGATGGTCTCGCAGGGCATGGTGAAGGTGCCGTTCCAATTCGCGCGATGAAGTGATCGCGCCCAGCACTCGCAAGCGGTGCGGATTCGCAATTTGCAGATTCATCAAACGACCCTTGACGTTCAGCGCCTGACCGAACTTCACGTACCGATGCACACCGATGGCATACGTGTAAGTCCTTCCGTAGCGGTGGATTTCGTCATAGGGCTGACAGTAGCCCAGCAGGATCTTCCAGGGATGCGGGCAGCTATCCCGTTCCAACCGTGCGTGGACGGCTTGCTGGTGGAGGCGAGATTGCTCGCGATAGTCGCGCTCTGATCCTTTGCGTTGACAAAATCGACAATAGCGTGAGCCAGAGAGAGCCTCGCGCGTGCAACCGTCGAATTGACAAACCGAAAAAGATGGCGAGCGTTCCATAATTACCACAAACACTGATCGTACATCAAGCCAGCACTTAGCTCAGTCGGTCCGCGATGGCGCGTTGCGCCCGCTTGAGTATCCGTCGATACTCGATGGTATACATGCCCGCCTCAGCCGCCTTAGCCTCTTGCGGATACTCCGGCAGGAGATATTCAATGTGAATCGTCTTTCTCTGGATCGACTCCAAAGCCGCGACGATCCGATCGATTTCCTGGATCGCATGGGGGACCTCCCCCACGCTTTGCGGACGCAACGAGCGCGTCTGAGTACCCCGAGCCGTCAACCCCCGAACTCGTTCCTCGAGTGTGCGGTGCAAAGCGCCCAGCCGCCGGGCGTGGCGGCGCATTACCTTATAGATCAGGGATAATCGCGGATAACCGAGCGCATCCGGATATTGTTGCGCCCACCGGCCCCATGCCATCAGCCGAGCATCCACATGATTCAACCGTGCGAGACGCTCGTGATCTTTGGAGCGTCGAGTCGTGTTGTTGGTAACTACCCTTAGCTGATACTCATCGAGATTGCCGCTTGTAGAGGGACACGCAATACCGGTTACCGTCAAAGCCAAATCCTATAGACGATGCAGGCAAAGCTCGCCACCCCTATGCTCAGGCATAGCAAACCGGAAAACTGTTCATCGGGACTGAGGGGACGGAGCAACCTCTTTCGGGAGAATCCACCCATTGACAATCCTGCCGACCGTCGAAGCGCCACATCCATATTGGCGTGCCAGCGCCCGATAAAGCGACAAACGGGCCCCCTTGGGGGCTGCGCGGCCCGTACGCGCGATTTCCCGAATGGCTTCATCCGTTAGTACCCTGCCCGGCGCCCAAGGCTTGAACTTCATATACACGCAACTTTCATACGCCACGCACTCCGTCCGCAATGTTTCCAACGCCACCACTATTGCGGGTTGAGTTGCTGGCATGCTTGTGTTTATGCTCGTGTTATATGCCACGTGCCCACAAGATCTGGCTTTTCACGAACCGCAACGTACTCATCTTCGATGAGGCGGGGTTACAGATCCCAGAAGCTCAGTCGGCTATCTCCTGCTACGAGGTCAACCCCACGGAGGCTCTACGACTGACCAACGAGGCGAGTGAGTTCTACCTCACCCAATGGGATTATTGGGCACACGCAATCTCGCGCCGAGACATGCAATACCTTCTTGGATTGAGGACACGTGAGATGGACCTAGCAGAGATCATTTCGGATCGCTGATATTTGGGCAATCGCAGGTTGGACAGTGTGGCGGCTCACGTTGCGGCGGCCCAAAACCGCGCATCATGCGCTCGTACTGCTTGCCGCCCTCGGGGTAGAGTATCGGAGCAAGCCGCCTCCGCGCGGCCCGTAACCGCTCAGCCATCTCGGGGTCGCGCTCATGTTCGGCCACGAACTGCTCGATGGTGGTCCAGTCGTTCATGGCTTATCCGCTGACGTGGGGAGAGAGCGTCTTTCACATCGCTCTCCGCATTTCTTGCACTTCGCCCAACGCTTGCTCGTGACACGAGTCCCGTGGCCACACTTCGGGCACATCGCGCCCTTGAGCACGAGCAGGCTCACGAACAGGTCGATCCCTTCCTCGGTGGCCAGTAATGGAATGCTCATGGCTTCTCCGACACGGTTGACGGACGTCGCCAGTTCGACAACTCGGCCACGTCGACGCGATGATCGTAGAAGGCATTGTCTGGCCCATCTCCCTTGAGCCATACATCCCCAAGGCGGGATGCTCCCACGCACAAGTAGTCACTCCCGCGCCATGTGACGATCGGCCTATTGCGCGCGAGCCAGGCGCCGTCCTTATCAATCGCTGGGCGTCTCGCATGCTCAAGGAATTCCTTAGCGATTGGATCGGCATTCCCGCTGTCGAGATAATCGTCAACGTGTAGCATTTGCGTCTCCGGATGCGGTGTCGGCTTGTTTCCAAAGGATCTGAGGACCTTCCCGCACACTCCGCAATACTCCTCGCGCCAAACATAGGGGTTGATTCCGCCTATTAGGTCCATGACGGTGATCTCCGTGCCAACCCCTGGCTGGTTTAGCTGGCGGTACATTTGGCGCTCCAGAGGATGCTGGCAGTTAACCGTTTCCAATTGACCGCTGGCATTCCGTCGATCATGTTTTCCACTCATGGTCTATTCACCTGACACGGTTACTTGTTGCTGATGCGCGCGTTGGTATCGACGGCGTCGGACAGCTTTCCTGTCAGCGACCCGCGCTAGGGCCTCGCGCCGCTTCTCTGCCGCCGCGACCATGGCCAGGAAGCGAGTAGGCTTACGCGGCATTCGGTCTATAAACGCTTTGAACTCGCGCTCCCAATTCTGCCAGGACTCGACCTTGAGAAATCGCGCGCGGGGCTGCGAGGCTTGCTGGGCCTTCCATTCAATGAATCGACGGGCGCAAGCCTGAGCGTCGGATTTCCGATATCCCATGCGCATCATCCACTCGGCATACTGTTTTTCGTCAACGATCATTGTATGATCCGCCTGCACTGACGACCGAAAGTTCCCATGGCCCGAAACCGCTCATTTTCTTGTGAGCGGGCAGCGAACCACCCAACGGGTGCTTAGCCGCCGATGGCTCATCGGCTAGGGCCATGCGGACCCTCCTCACCGTTTGCGCTGAACGGTTTCAGTCCCTTCCGCCACTGATCGCGCCACTGGTCCGGATCTGGAGCCTCACCGCGGGTGATTCGATCGGCAAGGATGCGGATCGCGAGCGAGGTCTCAGGATGCTCACTGAACCACCACGAAGCCGCGCCAATCCGACGCCCCAGCTCCATTCGGGTCTTTGCATCGACCGCCCACGCAAACCGCTCCATAGCCTTCTCGTAGAGCCACAGGACGCAGCAGATCGCGAAGCAGGCGAGAGCGAGCGCGAGCATCGCGATGACAAACCAACCAACGCCCGTGACGAAGTTATTCATGCTGTACGATCCGTTCCATTGTCCGGTCTCTTTGCGTGCGGGACGAATTCTTTGGCTGCCAACAACGCAGTCTCTGTGTGATGCCAGCCAATGCTGTCCATTGACCATGCGGCCGTCGCGGTTATGAACCCGCAGAACCACTGCGCGCGCTCGAGAGGCGGTAGGCAGTCCACTTGGTCTCGCATGCTATCGAGTAGCTGAATCGCGGCGTCGGCGCCTTGGTCAACGGGTGCTTTCATGTAGCACTAAGACGTTGCGTTGGCGGGAAGCGGCCAGTGTTGTGGCAGTGCCCGCATGTCCCGCGATTGTTGCCGAAGTGCCAGCACTTACTGCCTTCCCGACAGACCGGCTTCTCCTTCAGGATACATGGGCAGTTGATTGGGCCTTTCTGCGGCTTCATGGTGTACCCGCTATAGGAACGTTTTCATTTTTGCTTACCGCTGTGCTGTGGAGCGGGTCGATATAGAGTGCTGATGGTCCCATCGCAGTCGTTGATTCGAGCGGTACAGCATGGAGTTGGCTCTCCGTTCACTGCATCGCGCTCCTTGGGATGTGCGCAGCGCTCGGCGAAATGCGCCTCTTTAAGCCGCTTCCACCACGAAGGCTTGATGTAGTAGATGCACTGAGAGCATAAGGCCCCTTGCATCATATGTGCTTCTCCGTCTCGCTCACTGTGACTCAAGTTCGGGCTTGCAGTTGGTGAAGAATTTGCAGACACCGCACTGTTGCACTTCGCCATCGAAGCTCATCAATCCGTGTCCATTCGGACACATGCCTGACCGGATGAGTACGTCATCGGCACAGTACCTTTCCGCCTCCGCGCGCGTGGCAAAACCGAATATGCTGTCCGGATCCTTGCGTTCAACTGCCATGAGCTTCGTCCCCGTTCACTTGACGCATTCTCGATAGTGGGCCTCGCAAAGCCCGGCCTTGTATAGCGGCTCGCTACACCCGGATTTGTGAAGGCATGCTGAGGCTTTCTCCGGTGGGCAGTAGTACCCAATCTGGTCGTGCTCTGCATAAGGACGCCCGCATGCGTCGCAGTTTGGCAGTGGACCAATTCCAACGTAGTCCATGGCGGTATAGGTGCGCCGCTGTTCGGACGGTTCCACAGCGGGTAATGCCGACCAAGCCTCTTCGAGGCGATGCCGGATCTCCTCGCATGCTTGGGCGTGCGCAGCCCAATATGTGTCGGTTCGTTCGCCCGCAAGCGCCTCGACGTCTTTGATAACTTTCTCCACGATGCCGCGCTCGAACCCAGCGGCGAATTCGGGAGTAATCGCGGTCGTCTCGTCCGAGCTTCTCGGGCCCATGATGAGGTTCCAGTACTGCGCGGCATCCGTGCGACGCTCACGATAGAAGTGAGGCGAGTCAGGCAGATGGAACTGACATGCTTCGCCGTCGACATCTTCGAGGTTTGTGCAAGCCCCAAAGCTCTCCCATACATCGTCGCGCACCCACCGCTGCCACAACTCCACAGGTGATCCGCACAGTCGGCAGGGCAGTAGGTCTATCTGGCGTGCCGCCCTGCGGAGTTGCTCCTTGGATGGAGCAGGGCGCGGATGCACTGGGCAGTCATCCTTTCCTCGTTCTTCAGCACCACTCAAGAGATTTCCTCCACATTGATCCCAGCCTCTCTCGCACGAGTTACCATGTCGCGCGTTCCACGACCACCTGGGAATGCGACGACCTTATGAGGGCTCAGCAAGAGCTGCGCCTCGTTGCGAATCCGCCCCGCAGAATTCCCCTGGATCTCCCACAGAGCCCGTACGCGCGCGTGAGGCAACCCGTGGTGGTCTGCCCAATCTGATATCAGTCTATCAGCCCCTTGAGCGCCACCTTCGATAAACATCAACTTTCGACCGTGTTGCCCATACAATTTGCTGGCCACACGATTCACGGTCGTGTCATCGTTATACTTTCGACCGCCGCAAAAAAGGACCCTTGTTCCTGACATGCCATCTGTGTTGTCAGGAACTCTGCGTTCAATATCCTCAATCAGCCGGGCGTAATCGTTGCCAAGTCGCTCCCGTAGATACTCTCGAAGCTTGGCCAGTTCGCGGCGGTAGAACTGCTCTTTTGAAGGCTCAGAGCCGCTCATGATGGATTCTCACCATATCAAGTGTGGGGGAGTTTGTTGAGCTGACAATTGCTGACTGTCTCGACTTCTCCCACTCGGCCCCTTTGTTTGTACAAATAACCGCGCTTGACCAAGTCTATGACACCCGCGACGCGAATACGACAATACTTGTTGCGATCATACGAGATCACATCAACAAGACGAATGGGCGCGAGCTTGCCGGGCTTGTCCCCCAGTTCAACGATCGGGTAGTCCGTCCAGGCGCGCATTACTGTTGCGTTGGGGGCTTGACGGTCGCTAGTGGTGATGCCACGGGTGCCGGGCGTAGATTCGCAACGGGCCGCACGCAAACCAGAGGACAGATTTGACATGACAGACCTACTCCCACACAAGCCTCGCGGATTCGCCGCGATGGATGCCGCAAAGCTACAGGCCATTGCCAGCCTCGGGGGACGAAAAGTTCCGCCAGCCAAGCGCGCCTTCTCACAGAATCGGCGCTTGGCGAGTGAAGCCGGGAGGAAAGGCGGCCTCGCCGTGACTGCGAGGAAACGCACCTTCTCTCTTCACCCCGATATTGCAGTGACCGCTGGCCGAGAGGGAGGCAAGGCCCTCGGACCCAAGCAGCGCTCTTTCTACACGCATCCGGGCTTGGCCAGCCGTGCGGGGAAGCTGGGCGGCAGCGCTCCGCGCAAACCCCGGGGGAGATCTAAGCCGAACGTAACTTAGCGCGTTCCTGTTCCAATATCAGCCTCACACCCGCACGCAAATACCACTGCTGAGTGACGTGAGTGCGCAAAGAGAGTTCGCGCAGTTGCTCGTATTCTGCCCGATCAAGATACAAGTTCAGGCTGACTTTTCTCAGACCCTTCGGGTTGGCCATTGCAACTCCACTCAACTAGGCTCAACAAAGGGTAGTCCAAGTTGCCTTCCCGACGCTAGATAACACCTGTGTACAAACATGGATAGCAGTGAAGAACCGCAGCGGCGCCTCCCTCCCATGTGGACGATCTACGATCATCCACGAGATTATCCCGACAGATATGTGGTGCGCGTATGGTATGGGCTCATGCCGGTCGCACCCGCCTTCTCCTTTGATTCCTTGAGCGATGCGCGTGACTTCATTGCCGAAACCGGTGGCTGCGTTAACCTAGGACGGGCCCCACGGGATGATCCCTGTATTATCGAGACCTGGATCTGAGCCGTTACAACTTCTGTCTGATTGTCGGCAGACGTGAGTTCACGCTAGAGTCGTTCCCCTTGGGCACAAAAGCACACAGAAGGTACTGTTGCCGGCGCCGTGTAGTAGGAACCCCTTACGCCGAACGCCGAACTCGCCCATCAGCCACCCGGGGAGTTGCCGGGTGGCTTTTTCTCAATTGTTCCACGTGGAAGCACTGGCAGTAACTCAAGCAGTGACGGATTGAAAAACCCGTCCAACGTCTACGCTACTGCTTGCGAATCCAGTCATCCATTTTTGCATCTCTCCCCTTGCTTCAAAGTCGCCGGCTGATTCCGCTCCAACAGAAGCTTGTGCGCAGCCGCAGTGTCACCTCTTTTATCGGCGGGGAGGGGCTGATCCAGCCACCGCGCCAGCGACTCGTCGGTTAAGCAGGCAATATCGACCTTACGCCAATTGCCGTGCCAATCCCGTGCCTGCACATAGACACCCGTCACGCCGTTCATCATTCCGCGCCGCATGGCATCAATGCGATATTCGATCGCACTCATCAACGTACGTCCAAAAAATTCATTGAGCCCCTATGTCTGCCGGGAAAACTCAGGAAACCAACGCCGTTCATACACTTCGACCAAGTCAACAAGCGCGTGCAATTCATCTCCTTCGGAGATGCCGTTTTCAGGATCAAGTGGCATCAGTTCCTCGATCCGAGCCATCGCCGTGCGATAGGTTCCAATGCTTGGATCGGACTGCATGATTGCCGTCTCTGCGGGAGCACGGGGGGCTCTGCGATCGGTTTCCATTGAGACTCCCTTGCTTAGGGGGTGGCCACCGCCTCAAAACTCATCATCGGGTTCGCACTCGTCTTGGTCTTCCGCCAGGGCCAACCGGTTGTACCGATTGATCCTCTCGCGGTCGAAGAGTCCTCCACCCGGCCGCATCTGGGACAATACCGCATCGTAACCGCCCAAAAATTTGTGCCAGTTCAACTCATCGTCAATAGGTCGATGACACATCAGCCCGCTCCTAGACCGCTGTCGCGGCACGACACTGGCGCCAACACCCGCCGATATTGCTCGACAGTCGCCTCGCGAATCTCTTCCGACCGATAGTCGGTGAAGCTTTCCTTGCAGTCCGAACACGTGATCACCGGTAACGGCTTGATCACTGTGAGCACGACGGCCTCCTTCCCGTCAACACCATAATCGAACGTTGACCAAACGAACCGTTCGGTGATATTGACCGAGCTGCAGCTGGCACAGTGTGCGATGTCTTTCGTCCCAACCTGCGTCGACGCATCTCGCACCAATGGCTCGTCGCTCATACAGAAGCTCCTATTCACGCCTGCGTGAGTTTCCATCCAACTTGTGCCACTGCATGTTTCGGGTAAGAGTCCCACTCCACGAAATAGCAAATGCCTTTCTCCGGATCGGAAATTGACCCGAGCACGGTGCCTTGCGTCCCTTCGGGGATGGCGTCACCCGAACGAACCTGACCTTTCTTCACGCGCGCACCGTTGGTATACAGCGCTCCGGGGTGCTTGTTGGCGAGTAAAGATTCCGTGCCAGCCCGGCTCCGGTCGCAGATGCGTTGTATCCAACAAAATCTCCCCCTATTTGTGCTGCGGAGATTTCTTCATCGCAAGCCGCCCGCTCACCGGAGGGCCTTCAATTTCAGCAATCAGGGCTTGCAGATCCCGACGAAACTCCTCATCCGGCATGTACGCCACACCGGGCCTGAGAGGCTCATGGCGATACACGAAACGCTCCAATGCAGTGGCCGTGCCGGCGACGACGCGACCCTGGCACAACCGCCGCGTCGGTAAGCCGAACACATCCGATTCTTTGATGCTCACTGAGAATCTCCCCCGCAGCTTTCGCGTAGGGAATTCGGCATCCCATGCCGCTTGCGCCACGCGTGCTGGCCGTGCCAATTGGTGATGTCCTTAGCGTCTTCGACAATCCGCTGCAACTTCTCGATTTCATCTGCCACATCTTTATAGTCGGCCGCGCTCATGGAGATTGGCGCGTTGAATTGCTCGGCGGTCCTCTGCATTTCCCGCATTCGCTCCAGAACCGGCTTCAGTGTTATGTCCATTGACATACTACCTATTATGCGCACTACCTTATGTCGTCTCCCACGGGCCCGCCGGCGCATCACTGGGAAGCTTTTGCAGATGCGTCACCGTAACTAGCAGGTCCGCGTCGCTCAGATTTTCGTAAAGCTCACGCGGCACCGGTTTCGTCAGACCGCGACGCTTGCGCTCAGCCATCGTGGTATCGTAACAATACGTAATCATCTCTTCACGGTTCATCTCGTCTCCTCCGGGGGCGATTTCTCAATCTCAGCCAACGTTTGTGTCACAGTGAGATCATAGGCTCCATCGACGGGGTCAATTCGCTCGGACTTGAACGGAGGGCTATACCAGAACGTCGACCCACAGTCGGCACATTTGATGTTGTGGGCCAGCCCACCACGCGGGCCGGGATGAAACAGCGCCGAGCCGCAATCCGGACAGGCCCGGCCTCGGACAAATTCTATTTGGATGCGGTCTTTCACATATGCCCTATGAACGGGGCGATTTCACTTCCTAGCGTGATGTCGCCGGGTACTGCGATTCGCGAGCGCTCAGTCAGCCCCGGGAAACGTCGGTCCAACTGCTCCATCGCACTCCGCGTCTGTGCAGCACAATAGGACACGGCGGTGTTGTCGCCCGCCTCGGCTTCGGCCATCCAG
>Ga0068853_100003339_pt1 | contig 12284 bp, 12 predicted proteins | sample KBSCornC32_FD_65655 | JGI IMG/M metagenome (GOLD analysis project Ga0068853, IMG submission 65655) | Corn rhizosphere microbial communities from Kellogg Biological Station, Michigan, USA - KBS Corn C3-2 | ecosystem: Host-associated > Plants > Roots > Rhizosphere > Soil ... | reverse complement strand
CGATCTTGGAACGGATGGAAGCGACGTTGTCGGCCCGGCCTCGCGGGTAAGGTCTGCAAGGCTGCAGGCCATTCCGAAGCGGCAGAGGGTAGCGCTCCTCGTCCGCCATATTTCTTTACTCGCCGTCCCCGTCGCCCACTTGCAAATCATTCGCAACTGGAATATTTGCGAATGAGTTGCAGTCGCATAAGGCAACGGACGGCTTGTTTCTGCCGTTTGCCCAGTACGCGCGAAGGGTTAGGACGGGCCGATGACGGAAATGCAGCCGACGGCGGCGCCACGGTCGAACTGGCAGTTCACCTGGCTCGATGACGATCGCGAGCCGAGCCTGCCGGAGGTCAATGCCACGGTGAAGGTGCCCGAGGGGGCAAGCTGGGTGCGCCGGCTCTTCGCTTTCATGGGCCCCGGCTACATGGTTTCGGTCGGCTATATGGACCCCGGCAACTGGGCCACCGACCTCGCGGGCGGCGCCTCGTTCGGCTATACGCTGCTCTTCGTCATCATGCTCTCGAACCTGATGGCGATTTTGCTCCAGGCGCTCGCCGCCCGGCTCGGTATCGCGACCGGCCGCGACCTCGCCCAGGCCTGCCGCGCCTACTATCCCAAACCCGTCAACTTCGTGCTCTGGATCGCCTGCGAGCTCGCCATCATGGCGTGCGATCTCGCCGAGGTGATCGGGACGGCGATTGCGCTGCAGCTGCTGTTCCACATCCCGCTGATCGGCGGAGCGCTGCTCGCCGGGCTCGACGCGCTGCTCTTGCTCTTTCTGATGAACAAGGGCTTTCGCTACCTCGAGGCCTTCGTCATCGCGCTGCTCTCGGTGATCTTCCTCTGCTTCATCGTGCAGATTTTCGCCGCGCAGCCGCCCGTCGCCGAACTGCTGCATGCGACCTTCGTGCCCTCGCCCGAGATCGTCACCAACCCGGCGATGCTCTATGTGGCGATCGGCATCATCGGGGCGACCGTGATGCCCCACAACCTCTACCTCCACTCCTCGATCGTGCAGACCCGCGCCTACGCCAAGACCGAGGCCGGCAAGCGCGACGCGATCAAGTGGGCGGTGACGGATTCGACCATTGCGCTGATGCTGGCGCTCTTCGTCAACGCCGCAATCCTCATTGTCTCGGCGGTGGCCTTCCACAATTCCGGCCACCAGGACGTCGCCGATATCGGGCAGGCGTTCGAGCTCCTGTCGCCGCTGCTTGGGCTCGGCATCGCCTCGATCCTCTTTGCGGTGGCGCTCCTCGCCTCGGGCGTCAACTCGACGGTGACGGCAACGCTCGCCGGGCAGATCGTCATGGAGGGGTTCCTCCGCCTGCGCATTCCGCACTGGGTGCGGCGCCTCCTGACCCGCGGCATCGCCATCATTCCGGTGATCATCGGCATCGCGCTTTACGGCGAGAAGGGCGCCTCGAACCTCCTGATCTTCAGCCAGGTGCTGCTGTCGCTGCAGTTGCCGTTTGCCGCGATCCCGCTGGTGCAGTTCGTCTCGAGCAAAGAGAAGATGGGCAACCTTGTGATCGGCCGCTGGCTCTCGGTGCTCGCCTGGGTGGTCACGGCGATCATCCTCGTCCTCAACTTCAAGCTGCTGTTCGACACCTTCACCGGCGCTTGAGTCAGGGGCGCTTGCTTCCCAAATCGGCCGGGATATGGTCCCGGCCGAAAGCGAGCCCCAACATGCTGCACGAAAAACCCGCCGACCATCCGGCCACCAAGCCACCGAAGGTCGGGGTGCTGCTCCTCAATCTCGGCACGCCGGACGCGACCGACTACTGGTCCGTGCGGCGCTACCTCAAGGAGTTCCTGTCCGACGGGCGGGTGATCGAGGCCAACCGCGTGCTCTGGTGGCTGGTCCTCAACGGCATCATTCTCTCGGTGCGGCCGCAAAAGAGCGGGCATGCGTATAGTAAGATCTGGGATCGAGAGGCCAACGACAGTCCGCTGCGCGTCATCAGCCGGCGGCAGGCGGAAAAGCTAGCGGCGCGGCTCGCGGGCGAACCCAACGTCATCGTTGATTTCGCCATGCGCTACGGCAACCCCTCGACGGAGTCGCGCATCCGCGCGCTGCAGGAGGCGGGCTGCCAGAAGATCCTCTTCGTGCCGCTCTATCCGCAGTATTCGGCAACCACCACCGCGACCGCCAACGACAAGGCGTTCGATGTGCTGAAAACCATGCGTTGGCAGCCGGCGGTGCGGACGGCGCCGGCCTATTTCGACCATCCGCTCTACGTCGAGACGCTGGCGAAAAGCATCGACGCGGGGGTGAAAGCCCTCGATTTCGAGCCCGACGTGGTGATCACCTCCTACCACGGCATGCCGGTGAGCTATCTCCTCGCGGGCGATCCCTACCACTGCGACTGCCTCAAGACGACGCGGCTGGTGCGTGAGTATCTCGGCTGGCCGAAGGATAAGCTGATGGTCACCTTCCAGAGCCGGTTCGGCCGCGAGGAGTGGCTAAAACCCTATACGGCCGAAACGCTCGAGACGCTGCCCAAGCAGGGCATCAAGAAGATCGCGATCCTCGCCCCGGCGTTTTCGGTCGACTGCATCGAAACGCTCGAGGAAATCGCCATCACCGGCCGCGAACAGTTCATGTCCGCGGGTGGCGAGAAATACGCCTACATTCCCTGCCTCAACGACACCGATGGCGGCATGGACGTGATCGAAGCGGTGGTGCGGCAGGAGTTGGGGGGATGGATCTAGGCGGGGTTCGGGCGCCGCCACCGGCGCTGGACATCCTCCTTCCCGGCTGGGATGTTCCGGGAACGATCCTCCGCCAGAGCGAGCGCTGATTGTCGACACTGGTTGCGATACCGGTCTACGAGCGGGCGGAGCAGGTGCGGCATTGTTTCGCCACCCTTGCCGAACTGCAGCGCCCGGACGGCACGACCATCGTTGTCTTCGACGATTGCAGCCAGACGTTCGATCCCGGGGCGATGGCCGCCGAGGCTGGCATCATAGCGGTGCACGACCGGCGGCCGTTTCGCATCGGCGCCGACGCGATGATTTACCTCATGTGGTCGACGTTCCTCGCCAGCGGCGCCGACACGTTGCTGATGGTCGACAGCGACATGATCGCCAATCGCACCGCGCTCGTCGACGGGCTTGCGCTGCTCGGCGGCGTCGACGGCCTCCTCAGCCTTTACAATTCGATCCGGCACCCGGCCATCGAAGAGGCCGGCGAGCTTGTCTATAAACGGCGCCTCGGCAATGCCGGCACGCTCTGGACGCGCGAGCTCGTCGCCCTGGTGCGCGGCGGGGTCGAGCCCGGCAACTTCATGGACGACCGGTATTGCATATTCCTGCGGCAGCGCGGCCTGCGGCTCGCCAGCACGCGGCGCAGCCGGCTGCAGCATCTTGGCCATGGCGGGCAGAATAACCGCTACTTCGGCGACCTCGATCATGGCGCGGGGTTTGTCGCCGACAGCGCCCCGCAACAGGCGGCGCTGGTGGAGGCCTATGACGAGCTGATGAGCCGGCAGCCCTTCTATCGTCCGCCCGGCGTCCTGCCGGCGGCAGACTGACTTTCGTCACTACAGCCATCGACAGCCGTTTTACTGTCGGCTATTGCCCCGTAACTCCTTGCTTTGAGCATTTCCATGCCGGTCGGCGTCGTTCTCGCGCTTCTCTCCTATTCGGTCTATTCGCTCTCCGATTCGGTGGTGAAGAGTTTTGGCAGCGAGACGCTGTCGGCGTTCGAGATCAGCTTTTTCCTCAGCCTGTTCTCGCTCGTGGCGCTGCCGTTCGCGCGGAGCGGTGACGACAAATGGCGGGACGTGTTCCGGCTGCGCCACCCCTGGCTGATGGCGGCGCGGGCGATCCTCCAGGCCGCCGCGGCGGTGTTCTTCACCATGGCGCTGACCCGCATCCCGTTTGCCGAAACCTATTCGATCGTCTTCCTGACGCCGCTGTTCCTGACGCTGCTGTCGGTCGTGGTGCTCAGGGAGCATGTCGCGATCGTCCGCTGGCTGCTGGTCGCGGCGAGCTTTGTCGGCGTGCTGATCGTCGTGCGGCCGGGGTTTCACGCCTTCGGCATCGGGCAGGGCGCGGCGATCGCCTGCGCGCTCTCGGCGGCGTCCGCCAACGTCATCCTGCGCATCATCTCGAACGGCGAACGGCATATCAGCATCATCACCATCACTATCCTTTGCCAGCTGGCGATGACCGGCGTGCTGATGGCGGGCAGCTTCGTGATGCCCAGCCTTTCCGATCTCCTGCGCTTCGCCATCGCGGGCTGCTTCAGCGGCGCCGGCCAATTGCTGCTCATCCGCGCCATGCAGAAGGCGCCCGCGAGCCACATCGGCCCGACCATCTATGTGCAAATCCTCTGGGCCGTGGCGCTCGGCGCGCTGTTCTACGGCGAGAGCCAGGACGCGATCGGTTATGCCGGGCTCGTGCTCATCGTCGTCGCCGGCATCGCCACCGTATTTTCGGACGGAGCGCAGGCACGGATCTCCGGCCGCTGGGCCGAGTTTCGTGCCCGGCGCGGCGAAGCGACGACGAGCGAACCGGGCGGACCGAACATCTGAGGCCGGCATCGGCCTGCCGCGCAAAATCGCTGCGTCGTGTCGATTCCTAAGGAGGCCGTTCGTCGTTCCAGCAGGAGGCCGGACTGACCGGTGCTCGACAGGAGGGATCAGATGACGCGCCGGCTCATTCTCCAGATGACGATGACACTCGACGGATTCGTGGCGGGCCCCAGCGGCGAGAACCGCTGGATCCTGCGCGGCAGCGATGACGGCGCCAAGAAGTGGATCGCCGACAATCTCTGGCAGGTGGGCCTCCACGCCATGGGCAGTCGCACGTTCGAGGTCATGGCCGGCTACTGGCCAACCGCCGGCGACGTGCTCGCCGCGCCAATGAACGCCATCCCGAAGGCAGTGTTCACGCGGCAAAGAACGCTGAAAGCTGCCGGACCGGGAAACTGGGGCGAAGCCGAGGTGATGAGCGGCGACCTCACGACGGAGATCACGAGGCTCAAGGAACAGTCCGGCAAGGACATCATGGTGCATGGCGGCGTGGGTTTTGCGCGGAGCGTCGCGGCGTCGGGCCTCGTCGATGAGTACCGATTCCTGGTGCACCCGGTGGCGCTGGGCCGAGGCCAGTCGATTTTCGCCGACCTGCAAAGGCCCCTCGAGCTGGAGCTGAGGTCGACGACGATGTTTCGGTCGGGGGTGATGGCGCAGGTGTATCAGCCGGCGTAGGCTAAAGACGAAAGCCGCCGTGGGCGATATCCACGAAGCGCGGGAGGGCAGGGGAATGATGGGCAATCGCGGCGCGACCACCGGGGCGGAGCACGACGCGTTCTCCCGCCGGTCTCGGCCGCTGTTGAGTTGGGGAAGGGGCGAGTTGCGGCGCCTAAAGCGAGCATTCGCCAAGCGCTCCCGCCGCAACGGTAAGACCGAGACGACGGGCGACGGCCCGCGGACGGCTTAGCGGGATGGGTTCGCCTGGAAATGACGTTGGTGGCTGAGAAACGACGGTGGCTATGACTGCCCCAACCTCATCCTGAGGTGCGAAGGGCCGTAAGGACCGAGCCTCGAAGAACCCTCGGCGATACGCGGCCCGTGGTTCGAGGCTCGTCTTCGGCTCGCACCTCACCATGAGGATGTTTTGGTTGGGCACGGACTCACCTCACCCACGGCGTCATTCCGGCGAAGGCCGGAATCCATCTTCATCAACCTCGACCGTTCCACCACCCCATTCGGCGAGAATCTGCGGCGCGAGGTCGTTCCACCCGGGGTTGGCTTTGCTCAACAAGCGCACCTTCCAGCCGCGCCGCCAGTCCTTGAGACGTTTCTCTCTGAGAATGGCCGCCTCGGCCGAGGCATGTACCTCATACCAGACCAGTCGGGTGATGTCGTAGCGGTCGGTGAAGCCTGGAATCACGTGGTGGCGATGGTGCCAGAGCCGAGCGGGGAGGTTGCTGGTGACTCCCACATAGAGCGAGCCGTTCGGCTTTGAGGCCAGCATGTAGACGACGAACGTCTTGGACATGCGGCATCGTTGGCTCGAGTTGTGAGATTGGCAAGATGGATTCCGGCCTCCGCCGGAATGACGCCGTGGTGGTGGTGACTTTTGGGCCAACCGATTGCCCGCCAGCGTTTCAACAAACATCACGTCATTCCGGCGAAGGCCGGAATCCATCTTGGCGGCAAAACCAGCCTCACCGCAAAATAACTTATCCCCGTCCCCAATCACCGGACCTATCCTCCGCCCATCCCTTCGCCAAACGCGAGGTCGCTACGAACGGCTGGCGCGGGGAGATCGGGGATATCCGGGTCGCTGGATATCGGCCAAGGACGAAGCGAGCGTGGACGACCGCAGGTTTGCGATCCCACGCGTCGCGGATGACGTGGGCGGCGGCTGATGCGACCGCCCACCGCAGCTGATCCGCACTCAGAGTTGGCGGACAGGTGCGGCGTCGTCCGTCCCAAAAGGCAACAGTGGGGCACGCCCGCCTGGTCCTTGGCGCAAAACCCGATCGCATCGGCGAGGCCCTGTCTCACTGTATGCGGACTACCCGCTCCGGGATGGAGCCTCGCCGATGCCGCGTTGTTCATCGCGGTGGTGTTTGCAGAGACGTCCGGGTCGCGCCGGACGTTTTCGTTGTTTGGGCGGAGGTTCGGAAATGGCGTGGTCGTCCCATCCACGGCGTCATTCCGGCGCGGGCTGGAATCCATCTTTGCGGCGGTCGGTGGGTGTGGGGCGGCCGAGCGGCATCGTCCCCTCGCCCCTGAGGGGAGAGGGCCAGGGTGAGGGGTTCAACCGTGAGGCAGAAACTTCGACGCGGCTGCACCCCTCATCCGGCGCTTCGCGCCACCTTCTCCCCTGAGGGGCGAAGGGAAACGCTGCCGGCCTTGCTGCGCGCTGCACGCCTGTCTGGATGGCCGGATCAAGTCCGGCCATGACGGTGGAAAGGTGGGTGATCGCGGCCGAACCCAACACGTACTCATTGTGCGTTCATCGCAGTCTTCCTACATTTTTAGGTGACAATTGCCGGCGACGCGGAATCGTCCGCTGTTCGCGACGGCATGTGTCAGGGAGACGAACATGACTCTCGGTCTCGACGGCATGAGCATCACGCTCATCGTGTTGGGAATACTGGCCGTCATGGTGCTCTTCGCAGGCGCCAAGACAGTACCGCAGGGCTACAACTACACGGTTGAGCGTTTTGGCAAGTACACCAGGACCTTGCAGCCGGGACTTAATCTTATTGTGCCGTTCGTCGATGGTGTCGGCCGGAAGATTAATATGATGGAACAGGTGCTTGAAATTCCGCACCAGGAAGTCATTACGCGCGACAACGCGACGGTGACGGTCAACGGCATCACCTTCTATCAGATTCTCGATGCGGCGGCGGCGGCTTACGAAGTCGCCAATCTGCAGAACGCCATACTCAACCTCACCCTCACCAATATTCGTACGGTGATGGGCTCGATGGACCTAGACCAGCTCCTCTCCAATCGCGACGAGATCAACGCGCGGCTGCTCAAGGTGGTGGATGCGGCGGTGCAGCCGTGGGGTATCAAGATCACCCGCATCGAGATCAAGGACATCGATCCGCCGAAGGACCTCGTCGAATCGATGGGCCGGCAGATGAAGGCCGAGCGCGAGAAGCGCGCCACGGTGCTCGAGGCGGAGGGCAAGCGGCAGGCGCAAATCCTGGCCGCCGACGGCCAGAAGCAGGCGCAGGTGCTCGAGGCCGAGGGCCGGCGCGAGGCGGCGTTCCGCGACGCCGAGGCGCGGGAGCGTTCGGCGGAAGCGGAAGCCAAGGCGACGCAGGTCGTCTCCGACGCCATCGCTTCGGGTAGCGTCCAGGCGATCAACTATTTTGTCGCCAACAATTACATCAAGGCGCTGGAATCGATCAGCAAATCGCCGAACCAGAAGCTGCTGATGCTGCCGCTCGAAGCCGGCAATGTCATCGGCGCCCTGGGCGGCATTGCGGAGATTGCCCGGGAAACGTTTGGCGGCGAAGGGCCGGCGCGCGCGAACGGCTCACGTCCGCCGTCGACGGCGCGGCAGGGTTGAGGAGGGCAAGATGCAGCTCTTCACCCTCTTCATCGAGTACGGAGCCTGGTCGTGGCTGGTCATCGGCTTCGTGCTCCTCGCCCTCGAGCTCGTGCTGCCGGGCGGCGTTTTCCTCTGGCTCGGTGTCTCGGCGATCGTCACCTCGCTCGTCCGCTTCCTCACAGTGGTCGATTGGCCGGTGCAGGTCGGCATCTTCGGCGTGCTGAGCGTCGTCTCGATCGCGCTCTGGCTGCGGTTCGTGCGCTCGGGCAGCGGTCCCTCCGACCGGCCGCTGCTCAACCGGCGCGCCGAACGCCACGTGGGCGAAGAGATCGTCCTTGCCGAGCCGATCAGCGGCGGCTTCGGCCGGGTGCCGATCGGCGATACCGTGTGGCGGGTGGCGGGGCCCGACCTGCCGGCCGGCCGCCGGATCAGGATCGTCGGCCATGACGGGCCGGTGCTCAAAGTCGTGGAGGCCGCCTGAGGGCGGCCTTCTTCTTCGTGCGAGGCAAAGCTTCCTTAACCATAAGCTGCAAGCATCCGGTAACCGTGTTTTGTGTTTGCCGGAGCGTTTGTGTTGGTCCTCGTCCGCGTCGCGCGTTCGGCCGGCGCCGCCCTTCTGGGGGCGGGACTGGCGCTCGTCCCCGCGGCGGCGATGGCGGATGGCGACGGCGCACAGTGGGAGCCGGCGCCGGAAGCCGTGGGCGATTCGGCCAACTGGCAGCCCGATACGGCTGGCCCCGAGCACATGAAGCCGTTCTACGACCTCGACTGGAGCCTGGGGCTCCGCGGCTCCTACAGCCGCGATTCGGTGACGGGCGACCACTACAAGACCGAGGCGCTGCCGAGCGTCACCCTCACCCACACGGGCGACCTGCTGAGCTATCATGCGAGTGCCGACGCGGACGTCAGCCGGACGGATTCGGGGGCGATCAACATCGACCAGGCGCGCCTCTCGGCGGGGACGGCCCTGCAGTTCGACCCGAAGACCAGCCTCACCACCAACGCAACCTCCGCCATCACGCAGGAAGATCCGAACGCGCCGGACGTCGCCTCGGACACCATCGCAACGCCGGTCGAATATTCGGGCACGGCGGACTCGACCTGGACGCAGAGCATCGGCCGCATCAACGTGTCGCTCACCGGCAATGCCGGGCGCGAGGTCTTTGGGCCGACGACGCTGACCGGCGGCGTCATCCAGGACAATGCGAGCCAGAACAACACCTATGGGGGCACGGGACTGAGGCTGGGCTTCCAGCTGACGCCGGTGCTCGAACCATTCGTTTCGGGCAACATCACGCGCACGGTCTTCGACCAGCCCTCGCCGAGCCTTTCGACCAAGCTCGACGGCAACCTCTATACGCTGATGGCGGGCATCTCGGCCAAGTGGGACGACCGGCTCACCGCCTCGGTCTCGGCCGGCATCGCCAAGGAGCATTTTGACGATGGGACGCTGGCCGACGTCAACGCCACGCTCTACGACGCGAGCCTCACCTATAAGCCGACCGACGTGCTGACCCTCAACGGCGCCTTCACCACGACGCTTGGCGCCCCGGGCCCGACGGGTTCGGGCACGGCCAAGATCGACTACGAGGCGACGGCCAACGCCACCTACCTCGTCAACGACTGGCTGCAGTGGCGGGGCACCGCCGGTTGGCACAACGCCACCTACGCCGACAGCAGCGGCACCGACACCGGCTACACCTTCGGGGTCGGCGCCGACTACCTCATCAACACGCACGCCAAGCTCAGCGCCGACTATGGCTTCGAACACGCCGAGGTGACGCCCAACCCGGTGGCCGATATCCACACGGTGACGCTGGGCGTCACGTTCCAGAAGTGATGGAGTCCCGAGTTGTCGCGCGTTCGAAACGGAAAAGTGGTGCCCACTTTTCCTGAACACGCTCTAGGGATCGAGCCCGAGGTCCTTCAGCGCCTTGATGAAATCGTCCTTCATGTCGGGGCGGTCGAGCGCGAAGGCGACATTGGCGGCGAGGAAGCCGATCTTCGAGCCGCAGTCGAACACCTTGCCCTCGTACTTCACGCCCGTGAATTTCTGCGACTTGATCAAGACCTGCATGGCGTCGGTGATCTGGATTTCGCCGCCCGCACCGCGGTTCTGCTCGGAGAGGATGGCGAAGACTTCGGGCTGGAGGATGTAGCGCCCCGAGATGAAAAGGTTCGAGGGCGCATCGGCCGGCTTCGGCTTCTCGACCATGCTGGTGATCTGGAAGCTCGAATCGGGACCGTCGCCGCGGCCGACGATGCCATAGGACGAGACGTCCTTGGGATCGACCTCCTCGACGCCGATGACGTTGCCGCCTTCCGTCTCGTAGGCCGCCATCATCTGCTTGAGCACGCCCGGCTTGGCCATGAACACCATGTCGGGGAGGAGCAGTGCGAAGGGCTGGTTACCGACCAGCTGGCGGGCGCACCAGACCGCGTGACCGAGGCCGAGCGGCTCCTGCTGGCGCGTAAAGCTTGCCTGGCCGGCCGACGGCAGATCTTTCTGCAGCTCGCTGAGGGCCGTGGTCTTGTTGCGCAGCTCCAGGGTGTGCTCGAGCTCGAACTGCCGGTCGAAATGGTCTTCGATGACGCCCTTGTTGCGGCCGGTGACGAAGACGAAATGCTCGACGCCGGCTTCCCGGGCTTCATCGACCGCGTACTGGATGACGGGCCGATCGACCACCGTCAGCATTTCCTTGGGCATCGCTTTGGTGGCCGGCAAGAAACGGGTCCCCAGACCCGCAACCGGAAAGACCGCGGTTCGCACTCGGTTCGGCAAGTTCATACTCCTGGGGGTTGACGCACGGAGGGGTAACTCAACACCCTAACGATAGCACTGTGACAACAGAATGGGACCCGGAGGTTTTGCATGGCAGTTCTGGTGACGGGCGGGGCCGGCTATATCGGCAGCCACATGGTCTTGCGCCTGTGCGATGCCGGCGAAGAGGTTGTGGTTGTTGACAATCTCACGACCGGCTTCGACTGGGCGGTCGACCATCGCGCCAGGCTCGTCAACGGCAATGCTGGGGATATCGAGTTCGTCGGCGACCTCATCGCGACGCACCGAATCGCCGAAATCGTCCACTTCGCCGGCTCGATCGTCGTGCCGGAATCAGTGACGAATCCGCTCAAATACTACGCGAACAATACGGCGACCTCCCGCAGCCTGATCGAGGCGGCGGTGAAGGGCGGGGTGAAGCACATGGTGTTTTCCTCGACCGCCGCGGTCTACGGCATGACCGGGCTCGAGCCGGTGTCCGAGGACAATGTGCTTTCGCCGATGTCGCCCTACGGCCGCTCGAAACTGATGACCGAGTGGATGCTTGCCGACGTCGCGGCGGCGCATCCGCTGACCTACGGGGCGCTCCGCTACTTCAACGTCGCCGGCGCCGATCCCAAGAAGCGCTCCGGCCAATCGAGCCCGACGGCGACGCACCTCATCAAGGTTGCCTGCCAGGCGGCGCTCGGCCAACGGCCGTTCATGGAGATTTTCGGCACCGACTATCCGACGCCCGACGGCACGTGCGTCCGCGACTACATCCACGTGAGCGACCTCGTCGAGGCGCATGCGCTGCTCCTCGCCTATCTCCGGGGCGGCGGGACCAGCACGACGCTCAATTGCGGCTACGGGCAGGGCTATAGCGTGCGGCAGGTCGTCGACATGGTGCACAAGGTTTCGGGAGTCGATTTTGCGGTGAAAGAAGCGCCGCGCCGGGCCGGCGACCCGCCGGCGATCGTTGCCGGAGCCACGAAGGTGCGAGAGCTTCTGGGCTGGCGGCCGGCGCATGACGACCTCGAGGAGATCGTCACCTCGGCCTATGCGTGGGAGCAATATCTGAGGACGCGCAACAGATGAGCGGTCGCATCGGGACGGGCAAACGGCAGGTCGTATCGTCGTTGATCGGTGTTGCAGGCATGCTGATCGGGCTGCTCGCGGCGCCGGCCGAGGCGGCTCCGTCGCAGCCCTTTCCCGACTTCATCAAGGCGTTCGAAGCGAAGGCTGTCGCTGCCGGGGTCTCGGCCGCCGTCTACGAGAAGGCGACAGTGGGGCTGACGCCCGATCCGCGGATCAAGGACCTCGTCGTCGGCCAGCCGGAATTCGATACGCCGATCTGGACCTATCTCGACGTGCGGGTGAGCGCCAAGCGCATCGCCAACGGGCAGGCAAAGCTCCAGGCCAACGCCGCGCTGTTTGCTGGTGAGGAGAAAAAGTACGGCGTCGATCCGGCGATCCTTGGGGCGATCTGGGGTATCGAGACCAACTA
>Ga0068853_100003334_pt1 | contig 12291 bp, 6 predicted proteins | sample KBSCornC32_FD_65655 | JGI IMG/M metagenome (GOLD analysis project Ga0068853, IMG submission 65655) | Corn rhizosphere microbial communities from Kellogg Biological Station, Michigan, USA - KBS Corn C3-2 | ecosystem: Host-associated > Plants > Roots > Rhizosphere > Soil ... | reverse complement strand
AACGTATAGCCCGTTCGGGCGGCCTCGTCCACGTCGATCACGCCGTAGCGGCGGTCGGTGCCGTCGAGCATCCATGGGTTGGCCACGAAGTGGTCGGTGTAGCGCACACCGAAGTGCTCGGCACAGGCTTTGGTGAGGACGAAGACGGCCTGCGTGATCACCGCGTCCGTCTTGGCGGACGGCACGTGGTCGGCGATCGGCAGGTGCAGTTGGGCGCTGCTCGAGATGACGGGGATGGGCGTCGACAAGGCGGGCTCGCCCGTCTCCCGCGCCGAGCATCCGGCAGCGAAGGGGATTGCGGCCGCCACGACGGCGGCCGCAATCAGCGTCATCCTCAACTGAGGACGAACGACGAGGCCTGGTCGTTCCAGTTCGGACCGACGGACTTGCCGCTGTCGCCGCCGTCGATCCACCCGGTGTGCGTGTCGCTGGCCAGCGCGCCGTCGTTCTTGAACAGCATGACGTCACACTGACGCCAGTCCTTGACCATCGAGACGGCGTCGTTCCAGCTCGACGGCATCACGGTCATCGTGTAATCGCGGTTCGTCGTCGACGACGTGCAGTTGGCGGTGCCGTAGACCGAGATCTTGTGACCGGAGCCGTCGGAGTTCTCGATCAACTGGGCCCGAAGCAGGCTGCCCGTGCCGAGAATCGGGTTGTTCACCGGAGTGTCGGCATTCGCCGCGGGAGCCAGTAGGGCCAGCAGTCCGGCCGTGGCCACGCCGGCCGTGACAATGCGCTTGAACAAGATGTCTCCTCGAACGATTCGGGGACGCGAACCCCGCTCCTCGATGTTCGAGGTCGGCCACGCCCCCTTGACCAGGCCAGTTCTAGTGCGGACGGGTTGTCCGGCGCCCGGCGGACAACGCCGGACAAACAACCTCCGGACAATTGCCCGCCCCCGACCTGCGCGGTCATCACTGCTCGTTCAGGTACGTCTTTCGTTCCTGCGGCGTGAAGTCCCTGGTGATTCGCTTCTCGGCCATTCGCAGTGCCTCGTCGATGGGCATGCAGGGCTCGCAGTGGGCTATACGCGCGGTTCCGTCGCCGTGCCCGGTGATCAGGGAACGGCCGTCTGGGCTGAATGCGACGGTGCTGACCGAAGTCCCGTAACCAGTGATGACAACGGAGTCGCCGGCACCGTCGGTTCGCCAGATACGCACGGTGTGATCACTGCCATTGGTGGCCAAATGCTGGCCGTCGGCGCTGAACACCGCACCGGCCACCGGCCCCAGGTGCCCTTCGAGCACGATCGGGTCCTTGTCGGAGAGCGACCGCCAGATCCGTACGGTGCCGTCGGCGCTGGCAGTGGCCAGCCGCTGCCCGTCGGGGCTGAACGTGGCCGACCGGGCCCCGCCCTGGTGCCCGCCCAGGATGATCGGGTCGCCGGGATTCGCGGTGTGCCAGATCCGCACGGTGCCGTCGACGCCGGCGCTGCTGAGCAGCGTGCCGTCGGGACTGTAGGAGACGTTGTAGACCGGGCCTTCATGACCGCGCAGCACGGTCGGCGGGTCGCCAGGGTTGGTCGTCCAGATCCGTACGGTGCCGTCGTTCCCGGCGCTGGCCAGCTGCCGGCCGTCGGGACTGAACGCCACATCCCACACGTCGGCCTGGTGGCCGCGCAGCACGATGGGGTCACCCGCGCCGCTGGCGTTCCAGATACGGATGGTGCCGTCCTCCCCGGCGCTGGCCACCCGCCGACCGTCCGGGCTGAAAGTCACGTCCCACACCTCGCCGTCGTGCCCGCGCAGGACGACCGGGCTGCTGTCGCCGGTGGCCTTCCAGATGCGGACGGTGGCGTCATGGCCGCCGGTCACGACGTGCTGGCCGTCCGGGCTGAACTCGACCGGCGCGACGCGCCCGGTGTGGCCGCGCAGCACGATCGGATCCCCAGGCGGCGTGACGTCCCAGATCCGAATGGTGCCGTCCGCGCCCGCGCTGGCCAGCCGCGAGGGCGTGTCAGGGTCGAAGGCCAGGTCCCACACCACACCGCGATGGCCCCGCAGCATCAACGGGTCGGTGGAGCTGGTGACGCTCCAGATCCGGACCACGCCATCCTGGCCGCCGCTGGCCACGGTCCGCCCGTCCGGGCTGAACGCCAGTGTCTCGACGGTGCCGTCATGCCCGCGCAGCACCACGGGATCGCCCTGCCCCAGGTCCTTCCAGACCTTGACGGTGCCGTCGTCGCTGGCCGTGGCCAGCCGACTGTCCTGACTGACCGCGACCCGTTTCACGGTGTCGTCGTGGGCGGTGATCACGGCGTCCTGGTGCCCGTCGGCCAGGTTCCAGACGCGGACCTTCCCGTCCTCGCCGCCGCTGACCAGCCGTCCGTCGGGCGCGAAGGCGACGCTGAAAACCGCGCCCTGGTGACCGCGAAGCACGGTCACCTCGCGCCCGGCCGGCACGTCCCAGATGCGCACGGTGCCGTCGTCCCCGGCGCTGGCCAGCTGGTTCCCGTGAGCATCGAAGGCCAGGCCGCGCACCGATCCCTCGTGCCCGCGCAGGACCTGCTCGTGGCCGTCGACGAGATCGCGGAGCCGGATCGCGCCGTCCTCGCCGACGCTGGCCGACTTCCGCCCGTCCGGCGTGACGGCCAGCTTGGCGGCGTCGCGCTGCTCACCGGACACCACCGCCGGCTGCGGTGCCAGGCTGGCCCCTGCGCGATCCCACACCCGTACGGTGCCGTCGGTCCCGGCGCTGATCACCCGCCGCCGGTCCGGGCTGAAGACCACGCTGTACACCTCGCGCTGACCGCTGGGCACCGTCGCCACGACCCGGGTGTCGAGGCTGGCCTGCCGCAACGCCGCTTCGGCCTCCGCGGTCGGCACGACGCGATAGGCCTGCCGGGCGAGCAGCAGGGCAAGCTCGGGATCGAGCGCCAGCTGGGCACGCGCGTCGGCCACCAGCTGCCGGGAGAAGGCCAGGTCCCGCTCACGGCCGGCGCGATTGGCCGACACGAGCGCCAGCACCGACAACAGGCTCACCACTACGACAACGACCCCGGCACCGATCAGCGTCCGGCGGATCCGCCGGCGGCTCAGCGTGAGTTCGTGCGCGTGCCGCTGCTTGCCCGCGTCGAGGAAGGCGCGCTCGGATTCGTTGAGCCGGCCGAGATCCCGGTCCTCCCAGGCGGTGAGCCGGGCCCGCCGGTAGAGGTACTCCTCGTCACGCTCGTTGCGTTCCCACTCGGCCGCCGCGTCGCTGAGACGCCGCTGGGCCAGCAGCAGCTCCCGGTCCTCGTCGATCCAGCCGCGCAGCGTGGGCCAGCTGCGGATCAAGGCCTCGTGCGCGAGCTCGACGGTGTTGTCGCCCAAGGTCAGCAGCCTTGCCCGCACCAGCCGGTCCAGCACCGCGACGGTGTCGGGATCGGCGTCGAACTCGCGTCTGGAGACTCGTCGGCCGCAGTCCTCGGTGCCGTCGCCGAGCGCGATCAGACGCAGCAGAATCCGCCTGGCCACCTGTTGCTGATCGAGGTCGAGAGCCTGGTACACGCTGTCCGCGGTCTGGGCGACAGCGCCGCGCACCCCACCGGCGGCCAGATAGCCGGACAGCGTGAGGGCGTTGCCACGCCGACGGCGCCACGTCTCCAGCAACGCGTGCGAGAGCAGCGGCAGGTATCCCGGCTGTCCAGCCACATCCGCGAGGACGGCCGTGGTCAACGCCTTCTCCGCGACCAACCCGTTGCGGGCGGCCGGCTGGGTGATCGCCTTGGTCAGCTCCGCCGTGGTCATCGGTCCGACCAACAACTCGGCGTCCTGGAGGGCGGCGACGAGGCCGGGGTGTTCGGCGCACCGGGCGTAGAAGTCGGCCCGCACGCCGAGCACCACCCTGGTCCGGCTGCCGCCACGGCTGGCCGCGGCCAGCAGGGCGGCGATGAACTGGTCCCGTTCCTGCTCGTCGTCGCAGAGGGTGAAAACCTCCTCGAACTGGTCGACGATGAACACGACTTCCGCCTCCGGCGGCGCGTCGACCAGCGCCTGACGCACGTGGATGCCCAGGTTCGCCGGATCCTCGGCCAGACCGGCCACCAGGGCGTCAGGGTCGGTGTCCAGCAACGCGGCCAACCGGATCGCGCACTCGCGCAGCGGGTCGGCCCCGGGCGTGAGCAACACCGGCCGCCACGGTGCCGGCAGGGCGGGAATGAGCCCGGCTCGCAACAGGGACGATTTGCCGGAACCCGAAGCGCCGACGACCGCGAGGAATCGCCGGGACGTCAGCCGGGTCATCAGGTCGTCGACGAGCCGTTCCCGCCCGAAGAACCGGTCCGCGGCCGCCGGCTGGAACGGCGCCAGTCCGGCATAAGGGGGCTGGTCGTCGGAGTCGCGCGGCGAAACCGACCGGGTGGGCGTCAATTCGGCCGCCGCGGCCCGCCACCGCGTTTCCCATTCAGCCGGATCGCCGCCGCACACGGTGACGAAGGCCAACGTCACTTCCAATGACGGCAGCCGGTCGCCCTTGGCCGCATCCGCCAGCGTGGTCACCGAGTAATGGGCCTGCTGAGCCAATCGCCGGTAGGTCGGCCGCCCCGCCTGTTCCCGCAGCTGCCGCAGCTCCCACGCGAACCGCTGCACCGGACCGGCCGACGGATCCAGCGGCTGTTCCGGACGACCCGCACCCATCCGTTCCCCCTCCTACAGAAAGTCCCGCCAGAATGGCACGGTCGCCACCGGCTGCCAGGCCGGGTCGGCGCGGGACATGCCGGGGCCGCCGAACTCCTGGTGGATGTAGTCGGACAGATCGAGGCCGTAGTAGATGATGTCGGTCTGGTAGACGGACAGCACCGGATGCCCGCTGATGCCGGCCGGCAGATAGCGGTGGGCGTAGACCGGCACCAACTGCGGCACGGACGCCAGGTGCCGGCGGGCGAGATCGAGGCGTTCGGGCACCGTGTCCGGCCGAGGACCCCACGAGGGGTCCCACATGACGTTGTGCTCGACGTCGAACAGCACCCCTTCGACCGGCCAGTCGAGCATGTCCCGCAGCACGGCCGGGTCGCCGTCCCGCCAGTCGGGCCAGCCGTGCGGACCGTCGTCGACCGGCAGCGCGGTGGCGAGGAAGGCTCGGTGGTCGTCGGCGAAGGTGAAGCCGTATCGGGCCTCCACCTGGGCGAACTCGGCGGATGTCAGCCCGGGGGTGAGCCGGCAGCAGTCCAGCGCGGCCAGCCGGGCCGCGGCATCCCTCAACTGGGGCATCTGGTCGCACCCTCCGCCATCTTTATCGATCCGTGCTCGTTGTCGACGACAACATATGCCACCTTTTGAGAGCGCTCCCAGCCGCCACTGCGCGCCTGTCCACGTGTGCTCAGTGAGGAGAACCGTGTCCGCACGTCGCTGGCTGGGTGTAGCCGCAGCCGTGAGTCTGGCCGTCACCGCGTTGACACCGACAACCGTGGCCGCCGCGCCGAACGCGGCCTGCCCGTGGGTGGGCTCGACGGCCCCGGTGCCGCAGCGAGTAGCCCAGGTGCTGGCCCAGATGAGCCAGGCCCAGAAGATCAGCCTGCTGCACGGCGCCGGCGGCGCCTACGTGGGCAACACGCCGGCGATCCCGGCGCTGTGCATTCCGGCGTTGGGCCTGGAGGACGGCCCGGCCGGCGTGGGGGAGAACCTCAACGGCGTCACCCAGTTACCGGCCCCGGTGGCGGCCGCGGCGACCTGGAACGTCGACGCCGAGACGCAGTACGGCCAGCTGGTCGGCAGCGAGGAGGCCGGCAAGGGGGCCAACGTCAACCTCGGCCCGACGGTCAACATCGTCCGCGACCCGCGCTGGGGCCGGGCCTTCGAGTCCATGTCGGAGGACCCGTACCTGGCCGGCCGGCTCGGCGCGGCGGAGATCCGTGGCGTGCAGGGCACCGGTGTGCTGGCGCAGATCAAGCACATCGGCGTCTACAACCAGGAGACGAACCGCAACACGCCGTCCGACAACGCGATCGTCGACAACCGCACGCTCCAGGAGATCTACCTGCCGCAGTTCCAGGCCGGCGTGCAGCAGGGCGCGGCGTCCTCGGCGATGTGCTCGTACAGCACGGTCAACGGCACCTACGCCTGCCAGAACCCGTCGCTGCTCAACGGCCCGCTGCGCACCCAGTTCGGCTTTCCGGGCTTCGTGACCTCGGACTGGGGCGGCACGCATTCCACGGTGGCCTCGGCCAATGCCGGCATGGACCAGGAGATGCCCGGCGGCGACTTCTTCGGCAACGCACTACAGACGGCCGTGCAGAACGGCCAGGTCACGCCGGCGACGCTGGACTCGATGGTCAGCCGGATACTCACCGAGATGTTCGCCTTCGGCCTGTTCGACAACCCGCACACCGGCGGCACCGGCGCGACCGTGACCTCCACCGCGCACAGGACGGCGGCCCGCCAGATCGCCGCCGAGGGCACGGTTCTGTTGCGTAACAACAATGTCCTGCCGGTGAACACCGCCAGCGTGCATTCGATCGCGGTGATCGGCGCGGACGCCAGCACCTCGCCGCAGACCGCCGGCGGCGGCAGCGCCCGGGTCAACTCCTCCGGCACGGTCACGCCGTTGCAGGGAATCACCAGCCGCGCCGGCTCCGGCGTCAGCGTGCAGTACGCGGCCGGCGACAGCTCCGGCAACATCGCCCAGGCCGTCACGCTGGCCCGCAACTCGAACCTGGCCGTCGTGTTCGCCAGCTACAACGAGTCCGAGGGCAGCGACATCGGCACCATCGACCTGCCGGGCGTGCAGAACTCGCTGATCAGCCAGGTCGCCGCGGCCAACCCGAACACCGTGGTGGTGCTGAACACCGGCTCGGCCGTGACGATGCCGTGGGTCGACGGCGTCGCCGGCGTCCTGGAGGCGTGGTACCCGGGCCAGGAGGACGGCAACGCCATCGCCTCGGTGTTGTTCGGCGACACCAACCCGTCGGGCAAGCTGCCGGTGAGTTTCCCCAAGAGCCTCAACGACGTTCCGGCGCACACCCAGGCGCAGTGGCCGGGAAGCAACGGGACCGTGCAGTACTCGGAGGGCGTCAAGGTCGGCTACCGCTGGTACCAGGCGCAGAACATCGCCCCGCTGTACCCGTTCGGTTTCGGCTTGTCCTACACCAGCTTCGGGTTCAGCAACCTGCAGATCACCCCGCTGGACGCGCACGGCAAGGCGACGGTGACGGCCACCGTGACCAACACCGGCAGCCGCGCCGGCTCCGAGGTCGCGCAGCTGTACGTCGGCGATCCCGCCACCACCGGCGAGCCGCCCTTGCAGCTCAAGGGTTTCGACAAGGTCAGCCTCCAGCCCGGGGCCAGCACGACGGTCAGCTTCCTGCTGACCCTGCACGACCTGGCGTACTGGAACAACGGTTGGACGACGGCGCTGGGCTCGTACCGGATCGCGGTCGGCAACACCTCCGCCAACCCACAGCTGTCCGGCACGCTGAGCGTCACCAGCACCGACGCCGGCAACACCGTCACCGTGACGAATCCCCAGGGTATGAGCAGCCCGGTCGGCACCGCGGTCAGTTTGCCCATACAGGCCACCGGAACCGGGCTCACCTTCACTGCTTCCGGCCTGCCGGCCGGCCTGACGATCAGCGCCGACGGCACGATCTCCGGCACGGCCACGACCGGCGGCACCAGCACCGTGACCGTCACGGCGACCGACAGCACCGGGGCCTCCGGCGACACGACCTTCGTCTGGACGGCGACGACCGGCAACGGCGGCGGCACCGGGCACACCGGCCCGATCCTCGCCGGCGTCGGCAGCAATCTGTGCGTGGATGTCCGCTCCGCCAACACGAACAACGGGACACCGGTGCAGATCTACGCCTGCAACGGCTCCGCCGCGCAGACCTGGACGGTCGGCTCGGACGGCACCGTGCAGTCGTTGGGCAAGTGCATGGACGTCAGCGGCGCCGGCACCGCCAACGGCACCAAGGTCCAGCTCTACGACTGCAACGGCACCGGCGCCCAGCAGTGGCAGGCCCAGAACGGCGCGCTGGTGAACCCGAATTCCGGGCGCTGCCTGGATGATCCGTCGGCGTCCACGGCCAACAGCACGCAGTTGCAGATCTGGGACTGCAACGGCCAGCCGCAGCAGCGCTGGCAGCTGCCGGCCTGACACGGCACGCGGATCCGCCGACCGGGTGATCGTCGGCGGTTCCGCGGTGTCGCGAAGTCGGCCGCCGTAAGGTGCGCAGACGGTGAGCATCGACGCTGAATCCGCAGCAGGGCGATCTCCCGACGCTGAACCATGGCGGCTTCGCCTCAAGGACAGCCGCGGCACCATTCTCGGCGCCGGCATCGCCCTGACCGGCGGTGCCGTCCTCACGTGCGCCCATGTCGTCACCAAGGCCCATGACTACGGTGAGAACGTCGAGATCACCGCCGAATGGGTCGAGCTCGGCACGTCGGCGACGGCGAGGATCGTGCCTGGCTGCTGGGCCCCGACGCTGCCGGGTGGCGGCGCGGACGTCGCCCTGCTCCGGACCACGACGCCAACCGATCTCCCCGGCGCCACGCTGCACCGACTGCCCGCGCCGCGCAACCGGACCGTGCATGCCTTCGGTTTCCCGGTCGAGCACGACTTCGGCATCTGGGCCTCGGCCGTGCTGGCCGGCACCGGCGGCCCGGACTGCGAGTGGATCCAGCTCGACCACGGCGACCTGGGTTCCCGGATCCGCCCCGGCTTCAGCGGCGCGGCCGCGCTCGACGACGTCAGTGGGTCGGTCGTCGGCATGGTCGTCACGAGCTTTCGGGAAGCCAAGCTCGCCTGGATCATCCCGGTCGACACGCTGCGCCGGCACGTGCCGGCGATCGACCAGTGGATCGGCGACGACGTGGAGCCCGACGGCTGGCAGCCGACGATCGGCGTGCTGGTGATCCAGATCGGGTCGCTGTCCTCGGACCGGGTCGTCGACGCCAGCGGCAAGTCGACCGCCGAGCTGTCCGAGGCCGTCCGCCCGATCGACAAGCACCTGTCGCTCGGCCTCGCCGGCATCGAGCAGGCCCAGCAGCCCGAACAGGTGCTGGACGACGTGGTCGGGCCGCTGGTCCGCCAGGGCGCGACGGTGGTGCTCCAGTTCGAGGACGACTCGTCCCCGTCAGCGGTCCTGGCCAAGCAGTGGCAGCTCGACGCGCTCCAGCAGCGAGTGGACGAGCTGGCCCGCGGCGTCGAGCAACTGGCCGAGTACGAGGGCCGGGCTCGTCGGCGTCGGGCGATGATCCGCACGAGCTTCACGCCGCGGCCGAACCTGGCCGACATCCCGGCGCTGGCGGCGGAACTTGAGCTGCCGCTGGCCATCCTGCGCTCCAGCGTCCGCGACCAGGAAGCCACCCGATTGGCCCGGGCGCTGCGCCGCTACGAGCGCGAGCTGGTCGACAGCCTCGACGCCGTCAAGCAGGCCAACGAGGAGAACGACGCGGCGCTGAAGGACTTCGAGCTGCTGCGCGGCCTCCTGATCAGCTACAACGCCAAAGCCGCCGAGCACGGCCTGATGGAGGACGCCGTGCTGGCCGAGATGTACCGGGCCGCGCTGGCCGCCCTCGACGCCCACCCGTGCGAGCTGACCACCGCCCATGACCGAGTCCACGCCTACGTCGCGGAGGTGCGCCGGCGGACATGACCGACACGATGTGCTGCGGCCAACCAGTCGCCCCGACCGGGTTCTGCGACGTCTGCGGGCAACGCAAGATCGCGAAACCGGTGCACCACGAGGAACCGACCCCGCCGCCCGCGACGAGCTCGTGGGGCGGCACCGACGTCTACGCGCTGTCCTCGCTCCCGGTCGGCGAGCCGAGCCTGCTCACCGATCCGGCCTACCCCGAGCGCCGCCAGTTCTGCGGCCACTGCCACCAGCCGGTCGGCCGCGCCATCGGCGACCAGCCGCCGATGGTCACCGGCTTCTGCCCGCACTGCGGCACGCCGTTCTCCTTCGTGCCCAAGCTCGAACCCGGCGCGGTCGTCGGCGACCGCTACGAGGTCATCGGCTGGCTGGCGCTGGGCGGGCTCGGCTGGCTCTACCTGGCCCGCGACCTGGATCTGCCCGACCTGCGGGTGGTGCTCAAGGGCGTGATCAACCCGAACGACGTGACCGGCCGGCAGCTGGCCCGGCGCGAACGCGACGTGCTGACCCGGCTGGACCACCCCAACATCGTCCGGATCATCACCTACGTCGACGAGTACATCGTCATGGAGTACGTGGCCGGCCGGACGCTGCAGGAGATGCTGGACGCGGATGAGCCGCTGCGGCTGGAGGACGTCACCGCCTACGGCCACCACATCCTGTCGGCGTTGCAGTACCTGCATGATCTCGGCCAGCTCTACTGCGACCTCAAGCCGGACAACGCCATGCACACCGGCACCCGGCTCAAGGTCATCGATCTCGGCGCGACCCGGGCCATCGACGACCGCGGCGGCGCGATGGTCGGCAACGCCAACTTCCGGGTGTCCGACGCGGAGATCGCCGAGTACGGCCTGACCGTGCGGTCCGACGTGCACACCGTCGGCAGGACGTTGGAGATGCTGCTCAACCACGCCATCAAGCACGAGCAGGACATGGACCGCGTCCGTTTCGCCGTCGATTCCATGACGCGGCTGATCACCCGGGCCGTCGCGCCGTTCGAGCAGCGGTTCGCCACCGCGGCGGAGATGTCCGAGCAGCTCGACGGCGTGCACCGGGAGCTGTTGTCGTTGCGGCAGCACAAGCCGCACCGGATGGAGGCGACGCGGTTCGCCAACACCCACGAGCTGCTGGACACCGGGCTCGGCGCGGTGCCGGGCCTGGACCGCTGGACCCAGCGGGAGAAGCCGGACGGCACCATCGAGGACGGCCTGCCGCCCGCGCCGGTGGCGGCCGCGCGGCTGCCGGTGCCGCAGCCGGCGGAGTCCGATCCGGTGATGAAGTTCCTGACCACGAGGTCGGTCGCCGCGCCACGGCAGCTGCTGCGGGAGTACGAGCAGTTCCCGGCCCGGTCGGTCGAGCTGGACCTGGCCGCCGCCCGCGCCCACATCGAGCTCGGCGAGACCGACGAGGCCGGTGAGCGCATCGACCGGGCCGCCGCGATGCTGCGCGAGTGGGCCGAGCACGACTGGCGGATCTCCTGGCACCACGGCCTGCTGGCACTGGCCTCGAACAACGTGGCGGCCGCGCTGACCGCCTTCCGCAAGGTCTACGACGACGTGCCCGGCGAGCTGGCGCCGAAGCTGGCCATCGGGTTCTGCCTTGAACGGCAGGGACAACTGGCCGAGGCCAGGCGGCACTACCGGGTGGTCTGGTGGCGTGACGACGAGCAGGCCAGCGCCCTGTTCGGGCTGGCCCGCATCGCCCTGCGGCAGCGCGACCGGGCCGGCGCGGTCGCGGCGTTGGACGAGCTGCCCCGACTGTCCCGGCACTACGACGCGGCGCAGGTCGCGGCCGTGCGTGTACTCCTGGCCCGGATCGACGGCGAACTGCCGTCGGTGGCGGACATCGACGCCGCCGCCGACCGCCTGCCGCAGCTCTATCTCGACGGCGGTGAGGAGAACGGCGAGACCCGGGTCCGGCTGACCACCACGTTGTACGAGGTCGCGCTGGCCCGACTGGGCCGGACCGGGAGCTGGCCGGGCGGGGCGCTGCTGGGGCAGCCGGTGACCGACGACGGCCTGCGCGACCGGCAGGAGGCGGCGCTGCGGGTGCTGGCCGATCACGCCGACACCGCCCGCAGCCACGTGCTGATCGATGCGGCGAACACCGTACGGCGACGGACGAGGACGTGACGGTGAGCGAATTCTTCCTTGAGCTGAGCCAGAACAAGTATCTGTCCACATCGGATACCCACATGCACGCGGCGCTCGCGGTCCGGGCCGACGGGGTCGACGGCGCGACCGTGCGGCCGGCGGCCGAGGTGCTGGTGGTGGACTGCTCCAGCTCCATGGACTGGCCGCCGACCAAGATCGCCAACGCCCGGCGGGCCGCCGCCGCTGCGGTCGACGCGCTGCCCGACGGCACGTGGTTCGCCCTGGTGGAAGGCACTGGCCGGGCCACCATGCGGTTCCCCGACACCCCTCGGCTTGTCCAGGCCGACGAGCACACCCGCCGGCATGCGCAGGCCGCCGCCCGGCACCTGATCGCCCAGGGCGCCACGGCCATGAGCACCTGGCTGACGGCGGCCCGCACCCTGCTCGACCAGCATCCCGACGCCGTCCGGCACGCGCTGCTGCTGACCGACGGCCGTAACGAGAGCGAGTCGGCCGAGCGCCTACACACCGTCCTCGACGCCTGCGAAGGGCAGTTCACCTGTGACGCCAGGGGAATCGGCGACGACTGGGAGCCGGCCGAGCTGGAGCGCATCGCCG
>Ga0068853_100003331_pt1 | contig 12297 bp, 12 predicted proteins | sample KBSCornC32_FD_65655 | JGI IMG/M metagenome (GOLD analysis project Ga0068853, IMG submission 65655) | Corn rhizosphere microbial communities from Kellogg Biological Station, Michigan, USA - KBS Corn C3-2 | ecosystem: Host-associated > Plants > Roots > Rhizosphere > Soil ... | reverse complement strand
ACCAATTCGGCCGGCTCGGGCGCTTATGTCATCAAGTCGTGGACGCCAAACCAGTCGGTGATCATGGAGGCCAATCCGAACTACCGCGGCGGCATCGCCAAGCTGAAGCGCGTCGTCGTGCAGCACATTCCGGAAGCTTCGGCGCAACGCCTCGCCCTCGAAAAGGGCGACGTCGATATCGCCGAGAACCTGACGCCGGACCAGATCACGGCGCTGGGCAGCAATAAGGACGTCAAGGTCACCACCATCCCGCAGGCCCTGCTCTACTACATCGGCCTCAACCAGAAGATGAAGGAACTGCAGAATCCGAAAGTTCGGCAGGCCCTGCGCTACCTCGTCGACTACGACGGCATGGCCAATTCGTTCCTGAAGGGCGCCGACCAGGTCCACCAGACCTTCTGGGCCTCGGGCTTCTGGGCCGCCGACGACGAGAACCCCTACAAGCTCGACGTCGCCAAGGCCAAGGACCTGCTGAAGCAGGCCGGCTACCCGGGTGGCTTCACCATCAACCTCGACGCGCCGAACTTCGCGCCGTTCACCAACATGGCCCAGTCGGTGCAGTCCACCATGGCGCAGGCCGGCATCAAGGTGAACATCGTCTCGGCCGAGATGAAGCCGCTCCTCACCAAGTACCGCGCCCGCGAGCACCAGATGCTGATGGTCTATTGGGGCCCGGACTACATGGACCCGCACACCAACGCCGACGGGTTCATCACCAACAACGACAACACCGACGGCGCGGCGCAAAAGCCCCTGGCCTGGCGCAATAGCTGGCAGGACAAGGACATGAACGCGGCCGTGCTGGCCGCCGCCGCAGAGCGCGACGAAGGCAAGCGTCAGCAGGACTATATCGACCTGCAGAAGAAGCTGCTCGGCTCGGGCCCCTACATCATCATGTTCCAGTCGACCGTACAGCGCGCCGACCGGGCCAACGTGAAGGATTTTGTGCAGGGCCCGTCCTCCGACGTGACCTACTACAACCTCGCGACCAAATGATCTTTGGCGGTGCCCGGTTCAGCGCTGGGCACCGCTTCCTTCGGCCACAGAACTAAAACGGCTAGGCGCGCTTTCCGCCGGCGATCAGCCGCAGCGCTTCGACCACCAATCGGTGATCCTCGACGTCGGGCAGCCCGCTGACACCAGCGGTTCCGGCCAGGGTGCCATCCTTGAGCATCAGCGGCACACCGCCGCCGCTCGCGGCAAAGTCGGCCTCCGGCACGCGGAAGCGCTTGTTGAAATCATAGCCCTTCGCCTCGGCTTCGAGCCGCATGCTCAGCGAGCTGCGATGGAACCGATGCGCGACCGCCCGCTTGCGCGCCGTCCAGTCCATGTTGTCGATCGTCGCGCCCGGCAGCAGAGTTGCGAACACGAGGTCGGCGCCGTGCGCCACCGTGATGCCGACCGGCAGGTGCCGCTCGGCAGCGAGGTCATGCATGGTCGAACCGAGCCGCCAGACGAAATCGTAGTCGAAGCGGTCGAGCGCCAGTGTCTGCTGCTCGGCCGCGAGCGATTCAACGGTGTAGTCCATGCGATGACCTGTCGTGCCCTGCCCCGCCGGACCTATCGCTTGAAGGTCTCGAGCAGCTCGATCACGACGCCAAGCTGCGGCGCACTGTCGAGGTAGGTGTACATGCCGCTGCCGTCGACGAACAGGCCTTGCTGGTCGGTCTTGATGCCTTCCTTGACGAGCGCCGCTTCGGTCGCCTTGGTGTCGGGGACGCGGAAGGCGATGTGGTGCACGCCCTCGCCGTGCTCATCGAGATGGTTGCGCCAGGCGCTCGGCTCCTTGTTGGGCTGGATCAGCTCGACGACGAGCTGTCCGGTCTGGAAGAAGGCGAGCTTGGCGGTCGCTTCCGACGGCTTGCCGTCGACGATCGTCTTGGCTTTTTCGTATCCGGGGGTCTCGATGATCTTCGGCATCGGCAGCCCGAACGCCGCCGCGTATTTCTTTGCCGTGGCTTCGACATCGTGCACGACGAAGCCGACCTGGCACAGGGCTTCCGGCTTGAGAATTGGGGCGTTCATCAGCGTGGCTCCGCCTTGGGATCATAGTTCTCGAGGAGCTCGAAGGTCGTGCCGAGATCCTTGATGGTATCGAGATAGGTGTAGACGCCAGTGTGCCCGCCATTGTCGAAGCGGCCGGTGAAAAAGCCCTGCTGCGTCACCGGATAGCCGAAGCGGGCGAACTCCTTGGCGACGCCCTCGGTATCCTTCACCCGGAAGGCGACGTGGTGGACACTCGGGCCGTGCTCGTCGAGCCAATCCTGCCAGACGCTGCCCGGCCCGAGCGGCTGCAGCAGCTCGACGCCCACGCTGCCGAAATGCCAGTGATAGATGCGCGCCTTGGCTTCCGTCGGCTTGCCGTAATAGGTCGCCTGGGTCTCACTGAAGCCGTCGGTCACGTGCGCCTCGGGAATCGGCACGCCGAAGATTTCCGAATAGCGCTTGGCGAACTTGTCGGCGTCGTCGACGACGATGCAGACTTGGCAGAGGACTTTGTCCCCGAGGCCGTTGATTGGTTCCATTCGGTTTCTCCTGAGTTCGGTCCGGCGCGCCTTACGGGTGGTGGCCGAAAAGATTGCCCTCGTCGGGGACGTGCTTGACGATCTCGTCGCTGATCCTGGTCATCCGGGCGAACACCTCGGGCGCGATCTCGCCCTTGAGCGCGCCCGCATTGGCTTCCGCCTGGGCGCGGTTGCGCGCCCCGATCACCGCCGAGGTGATGCCGGGCTGCTGCAGCAGCCAGCGGATCGCGAGGTGCATCAGCGGCCGGTTGACCTCGGCCGCGATAGCCTTGAGTTGCTCGACGCCCTTATAGACATAGGGCCAGATGTCGGACCGGAACGGCAGGATGCGGTTCCGCTGGTCGCGAGCCGTGAGCTCCGGCGTCGGCCCGAACTTGCCCGTCAGAATGCCGTGCGCCAAGGCGCTATAGGTCACGACCGCGATGTCGTGCTTCTGGCAGAACGGAATGACGTCCGTTTCGGCATAACGCCAGAGCAGGTTGTAGCCGAGCTGGTGGGCATCGATGTGCCCGACCTGCTGCACTTCCTCCATCTGCGCGACGGAAAAATTGCTGACTCCGGCGAGACGGATCTTGCCCTGCTGGCGGGCGATCTCGAGGCCTTCCATCGCCGGCCGCATGTCGCGTCCACTGCGCGGCCAGTGGATGTAGTAAAGGTCGATGACGTCGGCGCCGAGCCGCCTGAGGCTGCCCTCGACTTCCGCCAGCATCGCCAGCGCGGTCGTCTCCTTGGGATCCGACTTCGAGGCGAGGAAGATGCTCTCGCGCCGTCCCTTGATGAACTGGCCGTAGAGTTCCTCCGAGTGCCCGCCACCATAGCCGGCGCCGGTATCGAAGTGGCGCACGCCGGCCTCGTAGACGGCCTCCATCGCCGCGAGCAGGTTGGCGTCCTCCTCGCTCGGGCTCGAATAGGGCACGAACCAGGAGCCGCCAAAACCCAGGGGAGGCTGACGCAGTCGATCGATCGGATTGGACATGGAAACGAGGCTAACCTTTGAGCGCGCCGGCGGTCAGTCCGCTGATGAACTGACGCTGGAGGATGAGATAGACGGTGACGATGGGCACCAGAGCGAGGATCAGTCCCGAACTCAAGGCCGTGTAGTCGGTCGAATAGCGCCCGACCGCCTGGAACAGCGCCGACTGGATGGTCTTGAGCTCGGGCGACGAAATGAACGTCGTCGAGAACATGAACTCGTTCCAGGTGCCGAGCGACTGGATGATGACGATGGTCGCGATGCCCGGCCGGGCCAGCGGCAGGTAAACGCGCCAGAACACCGTGAACTCGTTGGCCCCGTCGATCCGCGCCGCATCGCCGAGCTCCCGCGGCAGCGACAGAAAGAAGGCGCGCATCAGGAAAATGGCGAACGCCGTGGCCCCGCCAAGGTAGGAGAGCGACAGGCCGGTCAGCGTGTTGAGGAGGCCGATCGCCTTGAGGAACTGGAACATCGGGATGAGGATCGCCTGGCCGGGGATCATCATCGCGCCGATGAAAATATAGAAGAGCCAGTCGCGGCCCGGAAAGCGGTACCGCGCAAAGGCATAGCCGGCGAGCGTCGCCACGCAGATGGTGAGAAACACCGTCAACGTCGTCACGTAGAGCGAGTTGAAGAGGTGGATGGGCAGGTTCATCGCCGCCCAGACGCGCGGAAAATTCGAGAAATCGAGCGAGGTCGGCAGGAACGAGTTGAACACCTCGCGCTGGTTCTTGACCGAGGTCAGCAGCATCCAGACCAGCGGAAAGGCCTCGACGACGACGATCACGAGGAGGACGACGTACATCAGCGTCCTGGTGAAGACGATCTGGAATTGGAGCCGCGATGCCGCCGGTGAGCGCGTGGTGACGTGGTCGGAGAAGGTGGTGGTCATTGTGCGCCCCCTACTCTTCCAGCTCGGCCCGCCGGCCGAGGCGGATCTGGACGATCGAGAGGATGAAACTCAAGAGCAGGATGACGATGGCGATCGAGGTGGCGTAGCCGAACTGCGGGTTCGAGCTGCCCATGGCGCCGAAGGCCATCGAGTAGAGGTAGGTGCCGAGGGTATCGCTCGCGTGGTTGGGCCCGCCGGCGGTCATCACCCAGATCTGGTCGAAGACTTTGACGCCGTTGATGGTGTTGAGCACGATGACCAGCACGATGACCGGACGCAAGCCCGGCACCGTGACGTTCATGAAGCGCTGCCAGGCATTGGCGCCATCGATCGAGGCGGCCTCGTAGAGCTCGCGCGGGATGTTCTGCAGCGCCGCGAAGTAGATGACGAGATAGAAGCCGAGCGACTGCCAGATCGAGACGATGATGACGCTCGGCATCACCGTGGCCCGGTTGGCGAGCCAGAGCTGCGCGAGCCCACCGAGGCCGATCGAGCGCAGCGTCGAATTGAGCACGCCGAAATTGGGCTCGTAGATCATCGCCCAGAGGAGGCCGCTGATCGCCAGCGAGATGATCACCGGCATGAAATAGAGGGTGCGGAATACCGTGCTGCCGCGAACGCCTGAGTTGAGCAGGCTCGCGATCAGGAGCGGAATGGTGCTCTGGAAGATCACCGTGATGATGGTGAAATAGGCCGTGTTGCCGAGCGCCACCAGGAACAGCTTGTCCTTGAACAGCGTCGCGTAGTTGTTGAGGCCGGCCCAGACGGGCGGCGACATGCCGTTCCAGCTCTGGAAGCTGAGGATGATGGCGTTGACCATCGGCACGCCCATGAACAGCACGAGGACAATGGCCGCCGGCAGCAGGAACAGCGCCGGTGGCAGGCTGTCGCGGAGGCTTCGCTGAAACTCGCTCGTACGGGGAACGCTTTGAACGGCCATGGATCGCGCCCTTCCTGAGACTGGCTGCACCGTGGGAGAGAGGCCCACGATGCAACCAGGGGGAAACGCCGCTCGGGAGGATGCGGCGGACGCCGCCGGCTGTTGCGCCGGCGGCGAGCTCAGGTGTTACTGAGACTTCGACTGAGCGCGGGTCGCCATCACGGCGTCCTCGATCTGCTTGGCGCCATCGGCCGGCTCGATCGAGCCGTCGAGGATGCCCTGGCAGACGTTGGACACGGCGTCCCACGAGCCCGCGCCGAAGAGGATGTGGTCGGCGCTGTCGGTCGCCAGCCACTTCACCATTTCCTGGACCTTGGGGTTCTTCACCTGGTCGAGCGCGGCCGGCATCGAGGGGAAGCCGCCGAGCCCGGCGATGTGCGCCGAGTAGATGTCCGGCTGGAACATGTACTTGATGAACTCGAGCGCCAGGTCCTTGTTCGGGCTCTTGGCGTTCGTCACCCAGCCTTCACCCGAGCCGTCGCCCGTATAGTGGACGCCGTCGGCGGTGACAGCTGGCACCTTGTGCACCGAATAATTGTCGAGCCAGTCCTTGGTCGCCTCGGCGTCGAACACCGCCGGCGCCCACGAGCCGGTATAGAGCATCGCGGCCTTGCCCTGGTAGGCGATCTGCCACGCCGGACGCTCGTCGATGCCGTTGATGCCATCGAGGAAGACGCCGGCCTTCGAGAGCTTCTGCAGGAGGCCGAGCGCATCGACGACGGGCTTCGAATTCCACGTGACGCCCGCGGCGGTATGGTCGTCGAGCGCGTTCACGTCGCCGCCATACTGGGTGACGAGCGGCAGGAAGAAGTCCGGGCAAACGTTGTGCGCGAGGTTACCCCAGGCAAGCGGCGTATAGCCGGCGGCCTTGAGTTTTGGCGCCTCGGCGATCAGGTCGTCCCAGGTGTTGGGAACCGTGACGCCGACTTCCTTCATGATCCGGTCGTTGGCGAAGATGCCGAAGATCTGGGCGGTCCAGGGGAGCGCATAGATCTTATTGCCGTCGAAGGTGAACTGCTTCAGCGGTCCCGGATAGAACTGTTTGAAGAAATCATCGCCCATCACCGTCTTGTAGTCGACGGCAAGACCGGCGCGGCCGAGCTCGGCCGCCTTGACGTGGCCGTAGAAAATGTCGGGCAGCGAATTGCCCGCTGTCATCGTCGCCAGCGTCGTCAGGTACTGGTTGAAGGTGACGAAGTTGGTCTCGATCTTGACGCCCGGGTGGGCGGCCTCAAAACCCTTGGTGATCTTGTCCCACCAGGGCGTGCCGTCGACCTGCATGGGCTCCCACGACATCACATGGAGCGTGGTGTCGGCCATTGCGCCGGTGCTTGCGGTGGCGAGTATCGCGACCGCCGCAGCCGTAACGAACCAAGTCCGCATTCTGCTTCTCCTCCCTAAACATGACGCGTTGTGCGTCGCGACCATCTCCCGTTCTGGCGACCGGCATTTCTTGTGGGCATGCGCTTGTTGCGCGCCGCCGGGTCGCCGCCTGTCGACGCTGCGTAGTAGCGTTGCGACATCTATGTAGTAGCGCTACTACATAGACGGTGCAAGACCCTGTGGATTGAATTTCGCCTTGTCATCGGGCAGTGCATGTGGGCCGCACGCCTTGCGCGAGAAGGAACAGCCTTGAACCGGAACCGTCCGACCCTCTCAGATATCGCCGCCCGCACGGGCTTTGGCACTAATACGGTTTCGCTGGCGCTCCGCAACAGCACGCGCATTTCCAAGGAGACCCGTGAGGTCATCCATGCCGCCGCGCGTGAACTCGACTACGTGCCGAACTACGTCGCCAAATCGTTGGCGATGGACCGGACGCACACCATCGGCCTCATCCTCCACGAGATCGACAACCCGCTGCTGACGCTGGCGGCCAAGTGGATCCAGCTCGAACTCGCCGGGCGCGGCTACAGCGTGATGTTCGCCACCTCCCACAGCTCGTTCGAGGAAGAGGTGAGGGCCGTCGAGATGTTCCGCCGCCATCTCGTCGACGGCATCCTCATCTATCCGCTGCTGCACGACCGCCTCGACCATCTGGTCGAGATGCGCGCCCGGAATTTCCCGGTCATGCTGCTCATCGGCTCGAAGGATGGCCGTGTCGATGCGGTTGGCATTGATGAGGCAGCCGGCTCGCGCGTCGCGACCGAGCACCTCACGAGCCTCGGTCACCGCCGCATCGGCGCGCTCGTCCCCAAGGAGAATGGCGAGAAATTCCGCGGCTATGCCGCCGCCCTCCGGCGCGCGAAGATTCGCATCGATCGCTCGATCGTTCGCGACCCGCTGAACACCGTCGAGGGCGCGGTCGCGATGACCGCCGAGATCATGCAGTCGCCCGAGCCGCCGACGGCGATCTTTGCCGGCTCCGACGTGCAGGCGCAGGGCGTACTCCACTGGGCGAGCATTAACCGGGTATCGGTGCCAGCCCGCCTTTCGGTCGCCTCCTTCGACGACATCGAGAGCGCGCGGTATGCGGCCGTTCCGCTGACCACCATCCGCAACGACGTCGAGATCACCGCGCGGCGCGCAGTCGACCGCCTCTGCGCCCTGATCGATGCGCGTGGGCCGCTGCCGGCCCCTGTGACGGAGTTCGTCGGGGGCGAATTGATCGTGCGGGAAAGCACGCGGGCACCAGCCAGCGCAGCGAAGACTTCGCGGAAGACGCTTCAGCACTCATAGCTGGAGCAGGCCGATCGTAGCCTCCCCTGCCCGGGGAGATCGCCCACTTGCGCCTAAACTGTAGTAGCGCTACTACAGTAAGACACATCGTGACCGGCCACCACCCGAATGAGCGGCCGCGCGATACCGGTCGACGCCGCGCTGCTTCCAGCAGATGCCTGAACTGTCGACCTAGGCATGGGAGGATTTTGTGATGCCCGGCGCCACCTCGGTCGGACACGTCGCGCTCAAGGTGAAGGACATCGATCGCTCGATGGCATTCTATTCTGGCGTCATGGGCTTTCCCGAGATGCTGCCGCTGCATCACGACGATGGCAGCCTGTTCCTCATCTACCTCCGCGTCACCAACGAGCAGTATGTCGAGCTATTCCCTGATGCGGACAGCGACCATGCGCCCGGCATCGACGCCAACGGCGTCCACCACTTCTGCCTGACGGTGGAAAAGCTCGAGCCGTTCATCGAGGCCATCGCCGGCCGCGGCGCGCAGTTCTCGGCCTGGCAGAAAGATGGCTCCGGCCTCGCCAAAGTGCCGACGGCGCAGATTTCCAACGGCCTCGACGGCAACCGCCAGGCTTGGCTCGAAGACCCCGATGGCAACCGCATCGAGCTGATGGAGATGGCGCCCGATTGCCTCCAGTACCAGGCGATCCGGCGGCTCCGAGCCGCATCGGCCAAGCCCGCCTGAGGCAGACCAACCGCTACCCCTTCCCGGAGTGAACCGTGTCGGATTTTCGATCGCTGTTTGACGGCAAGACGCTCGCCGGATGGCGCGCCATTCCGCGCCTGCCGACGCCCCGCTGGCCCTATGATCCGCCCGTCGCGGTCGACCCCGCGGACTGGCAGAAGGCCGCGGCCCACATCGGCGCGTGGACCATCGACGACGGCGCCATCTGCGGCCGGCAGAACCCTCCCGGCAGCGGACTCGGCGGCTACCTCATCTCCGACGAGGTATTCGGCGATTTCGAGCTCGTCTTCGAGGCGAAGCCCGACTGGCCGGCCGACACCGGCATCATGCTCAGGACCACCTCGATCGCCACGCAGGGCTATCAGGTCCTGCTCGACCACCGGCAGTCCGGCAACATCGGTGGCTTCTACGGCAACGGCATCGGCCGCTTCCACGCCATCAACTTCAATGTCGACGCCAGGCGCGATGCATCCGGCCAGCCGGTAGGCCTTAAGCTCGAGGATCCCGCCACCACCATCGAGCCGATCACCGACCACAAGCGCTCGCTGCTCGCCCGGGCCGCCAGCGGCGAAGAGTTCCTCGCGACGTGGAAGTGGAACGACTGGAACGAATTCCGCATCTCCGTCGTCGGCGATATTCCGGTCATCACCACGACCATCAATGGCCGCGCGATCGCCCAGCTCGATGCCAAGACCCTTCCGCCCGAAGACTTCGATCCCGAAGCGACCCTGCGACCTCTCGGCCGGCGCGGCCACATCGCCTTCGAGGTGCACGACAACGACCCACGCCTCGGCGAAGGCCGATGGGGACGCAACGCCGCGTGCCGGTGGCGCAACATCCGCATCCGCGAGCTGGGCTGACCGCCGCCGCACCATCTTAGGAGCAGACGAAAGAATGGCCCGCGACCCCTTTGAGATCGCCTTCCAGCTCTACACCACGCGCGACTTCCCGCCGCAGGAGGCCGTGCTCAAGACACTGGCCGAAATCGGCTACACCGCGGTCGAAGCCTGGCTGCCCGACTACGGCGACGATCCCAAGGGGTTCCGCAGGCGGCTCGACAACGCCGGGCTCTCCTGCATGGGCATCCACATGCCGTTCAAGGGTCTCGTCGAAGAGCCACAACGCTTCATCGATATCGCCAGAACCGTTGGTGACAACACCCTGATGATCCCGCCCTACCTGCCGCCCGCCGATCGGCCAGAGGACATCGACGGCTGGAAGCGCATCGGCGCGGCCCTTGGCAAAGGCGCCGCCGCCGCAAAGGCCGCCGGCCTGCGCGTTGCTTGGCATAACCATGAGTTCGAGTATCGGCTGCTGTCCGACGGCAGCCGGCCGATCGAGCACCTCCTCAAGGAAGGCGGTCCGGACCTCGGGTTCGAGATCGACTTCGCCTGGGTCAAGCGCGGCTGGGCCGATCCACGGGCCGAGCTCGAAAAGTTCGCACCCCGCATCACCGCCATCCAGCTCAAGGACACCGCGCCTGCCGGTACGATCGACGACGAAAGCGGCTGGCGCGCCTGTGGCGACGGGGTCGTCGATTGGGCCACCCTATGGCCCTTGTTCCCGACGACGCACGCGGACTACCTTGTGGTGGAACACGACCGCCCGGTCGACTGGCGCCGGACCGCCCAGCGCTCATACGACTTCGCGGTAAAGATGGGACTCGGCCGATAAGCCGAGCACGAGGAGGACAAGACGATGCCCAACGGGCCCGAGCTGCATTGGTCGAAACCCAAGGGCATGCTGCCCAACAGCCGCTTTCCGCTGCTGGTGCACCGCGGCGCAGTTTCTGGCGGCGGGGAAGAGGCGGTAATCGCCCGCTTCCGCGCGAACGGCTGGTACAACAACTGGCGCTATCCGGGCATCTATACCTACCGGCATTTCCATTCGACGACGCATGAGTGCCTGGGCTGCGCCACCGGCTGGATGGAGATCGAGGCGCTCGGCGAAGGCGGCGTGCAGGTGCGGATCGAGGCCGGCGACGTCGTCGTCATGCCGGCAGGCGTCTCGCACATGATGACCGGCCAGTCCGCGGACCTGCAGATGGTCGGCGGCTACCCGGATGGCCGCGACTGGGACAATTGCCGGCAGGACCATTTCAACGAGGACCTGCGCCGCGCCGCCGCCAAGCGCATCATGAGCCTTCCCATTCCCAGCAAGGACCCGGTGACCGGGCGGCCGATGGGGGAATGGATCGACGCGCCCTCCTCGGTCGATGCCGAGCTCAACGATTTCCGCGACAGCCTCGATCCCGGCCCCGGCGGCGCGCACTAGCCACACCGCCATCATCGATGAGACCCGGCAGGGTCGGTTCCCCCGCACGGGAGGAGATATCTTGGTCCGTTACCTGAAGACTGCTGCGGCGCTTGCCGACACCAGCGCCCGCGACCGCGAAGTCCGTGAGACCGTCACCGCGCTCATCGAGGATGTGGCCAAGCGCGGCGACGTGGCGGTGCACGAACTCTCGCGCCGCTTCGACAATTTCGATCGCGAGGACTTTCGCCTCACCGACGCGGAGATCGAAGAGAGCCTCGCCGCCGTCGGCGAGGATGCGCTCGACGACATCCGTTTCGCCCAGACGCAGGTGCGTCATTTCGCCGAGGTGCAGCGGGCAGCTCTCACCGACGTCGAGGTAGAAACGCTGCCCGGCGTGGTCCTCGGCCACAAGAACGTGCCGGTTGATGCGGTCGGTTGTTATGTGCCGGGCGGCAAGTACCCGCTGCTCGCCTCGGCGCACATGTCGGTCGTCACCGCGCGCGTCGCCGGCGTGAAGCGCATCGCGACCGTCGCCCCGCCCTTCCAGGGCAAGCCGGCCCCCGCCATCGTTGCCGCTCAACACCTCGCCGGCGCCGACGAAATCTACTGCCTCGGCGGCATCCAGGCCGTTGCCGCCATGGCGCTCGGCACGGCCGGTATCGCGGCTGTCGATATGCTGGTCGGACCGGGCAATGCCTATGTGGCCGAGGCCAAGCGGCAGCTCTTCGGCATCGTCGGCATCGACCTGCTCGCGGGGCCAACCGAAACGCTGGTGATCGCCGACGACGCGGTCGACGGCGAACTTTGCGCCACCGATCTTCTGGGCCAGGCCGAACATGGGCCGAACTCGCCGGCGATCCTCCTCACCACCTCCGAAAGGCTGGCGCGCGACACGATGTCGGAGGTGGAGCGGCTGCTCAAAATCCTGCCGACCGCGGCGATCGCTTCAAAATCCTGGGCCGACTACGGGCAGGTCATCCTCTGCGACGACGATGCCGAGATGCTCAGGGTCGCCAACGAGATCGCCTCCGAGCACGTCCAGGTGATGACTGCCGACCCGGACTATTTTCTCGACAATCTCACCAACTACGGCTCGCTCTTTCTCGGGCCGCGCACCAATGTGGCCTTCGGCGACAAGGTGATCGGCACCAACCACACGCTGCCGACGCGCCGCGCGGCGCGCTTCACCGGCGGGCTTTGGGTCGGCAAGTTCCTCAAGACCGTGACCTACCAGCGCGTGCTCACCAACGAAGCATCCGCCATGGTCGGCGAATACTGCTCGCGCCTCTGCATGCTCGAAGGTTTTGCCGGCCACGCCGAACAGGCCAACATCCGCGTGCGCCGCTA
>Ga0068853_100003330_pt1 | contig 12297 bp, 10 predicted proteins | sample KBSCornC32_FD_65655 | JGI IMG/M metagenome (GOLD analysis project Ga0068853, IMG submission 65655) | Corn rhizosphere microbial communities from Kellogg Biological Station, Michigan, USA - KBS Corn C3-2 | ecosystem: Host-associated > Plants > Roots > Rhizosphere > Soil ... | reverse complement strand
CTGACATCGATGCCGGGCGCCAGCACCAGACGGTCAAAGCCGAGCGACTGGCCGTCGGCGAGACTGATAATGCGCGCTTGCGGGTTGATCTTCACTGCCGCCTGGGCGACGACGGTCACGCCTTCGGCGACAATCCGGTCGTAGCTGAACTGCTGCGCTTCCAGTTCTCGCAAACCGGCTATCACCTCGTTGCTGAACGGACAGGCCGTGAAGGTCCGGTTCGGTTCGATCAGGGTGACCTGAAGTTTTGGATCGATCTTCCGGAATGCGCGCGCACAGCTGGCGCCGCCAAAACCGCCGCCGATCACGACGATGCGCGCGCCCGATTGGGCGTTGGCAGGATATGGGAAAACAAAAGGTGCGGCTGACGCCGCGATGCCGCGAACGACGTTTCTCCGCGTCATCATCCGCAGCGCGTCCATCGGCACTATCCGGTATTGAGCGGCGGCCATGAGGCCGCCGCTTGAAATATCAGGCGAACGTGATGTTCTGATCCCTCAGCGGCACCGAGCGGATTCGTTTTCCCGTCGCCGCGAAGTAGGCGTTGAGCACGGCAGGTGCCGCGATGCAGATCGTCGGCTCGCCGACGCCGCCCCAGAAGCCGCCGCTCGGCATGATGATCGACTCTACCTTCGGCATCTCGCTGATCCGCATCGAATTGTAGGTATCGAAGTTGGTTTGCTCGATGCGGCCGTCCTTGACGGTGCACCCGCCATAGAACAGCCCCGACAGGCCGTAGACGAACGAGCCGGCGACCTGGCGTTCGATCTGCGCGGGATTGACGACATAGCCGGGGTCGGTGGCGGCAACGATGCGATGTATCTTGATCTTGTTGCCGTCGGTGACCGAGATTTCCGCCGCACCGGCGACGTAGCTGGCATAGCCCATGTGCTGGGCGATGCCGCGATAGACACCTTTCGGCGCCGGCTTGCCCCAGCCGATCTTGTCGGCGACGGCATTGAGTACGGCAAGGTGCTTCGGATGCTTGGTCATCAGCTTGCGCCGGAACTCGACCGGATCCTGGCCTACTGAATGCGCCAGTTCATCCATGAAACATTCGAGATAGATCGCGTTGTGATTGACGTTGACGCCGCGCCAGAACCCCGGCGGGACGTGGGGGTTGCGCATCGAATGCTCGACCAGAAGGTTGGGAAATGTATATCCGATCGCGGCCTCGCCACTCGCATTGAGGCCCTGGAACGCGACAGGGTCCTTGCCGTTCTCCAGCGCTGCCGGGCGCAAGGTGAACAGGATGGACTGTCCCGACAACCGGATTTGCAGCGCGGTCAAATTGTTGTCGGCATCGAAAGCGCCGGTCAATTTGCACTGCGTGACCGGATGATACATGCCGTGCTGCATGTCCTCTTCGCGCGACCACAACAGTTTGATCGGGGTGCCCGGCATTTGCTTGGCGATGGCAACCGCCTGCCGGACATAGTCGGTCTGGCCGCGGCGGCCAAAACCGCCGCCGAGTATCTGCTTGTGAACGTCGCATTTTTCGGCCGGCAGACCGGACGCTTCCAGCACTGCGGCGAACGCGGCCTCGCCGTTTTGCGTTCCGCACCAGACCTCGCATTTATCTTCGCTATAAAGCGCCGTGGCGTTCAGCGGCTCCATCGTGGCGTGGTTCTGGTAGGGATAATTGTACACCGCCTCGACTTTCTTGGCGGCGCTGGCGATGGCGGCCTTGGCGTCGCCATTCTGATTGCCGAGATAGGCAGGCTGCGCGGGGTCAAGTCCCTCCTCAAGCCATTTTGCGATCGACGCGCTCGAGACCTTGGCGTTTTCACCTTCGTCCCAAACGATCGGCAACGCATCAAGCGCGGTCTTGGCGTGCCACCAGGTGTCGGCGACAACGGCGACGGCGCTGTCGTTGACCCTGACCACCTTCTTGACGCCCTTCATGCCCGTGACTTTGGCTTCGTCGAAGCTCTTCAGTTTGCCGCCGAATACCGGACAATCCTTGATCGCGGCATTGAGCATTCCCGGCAGCTTGACGTCGATGCCGTAGGTCATCTTGCCCGTAACCTTGTCAGCGGTATCGAGACGCTGGACGCCTTTGCCGACGAGCTTCCAGTCCTTCGGATCCTTCAGCTTGACGTCGGCCGGCGGCTCGAGCCTGGCGGCGGCTTCGACCACCTTGCCGTAGGTCGTTTTGCGTCCCGACGGCGTGTGGGTGATGACGCTGTTGGCGGCGGTGCATTCCGAAACCGGCACCTTCCATTCATTGGCTGCCGCCTGGATCAGCATCATGCGCGCGGTGGCGCCGCCCTTGCGGACATATTCCTGCGAGGTTCTGATGCCGCGGCTGCCGCCGGTCGAAAAGTCGCCCCATGCGCGTTTGCGCGCCACGCTCTGACCCGGCGACGGATATTCGGTGGTGACTTTCGACCAGTCACATTCGAGTTCTTCGGCGACCAGTTGGGCAAGGCCGGTGAGCGTACCCTGGCCCATTTCCGATCGCGCGATGCGAATGACGACGGTGTCGTCGGGCCGGATCACCACCCAGGCGTTGACTTCAGGTGACCCGTCGGCGGCGCGCACGACGGTGGGCCCGCCGAAGGGAATGTCGAGGCCGAGCGCGAGGCCGGTGCCGACGGCGGCGGTGCCGATGACAAAGGCGCGGCGGTTGAGTGTGGGCATATGGTTCATGGCTGCCTCCTCAAACGTTCGCGGCGGCGTGGATTGCCTCGCGCACCTGCTGGAAGGTGCCGCAGCGGCAAATATTGGTGATGGCTTCGTCGATGTCCTTGTCGGTCGGCTTCGGCTTCTCCTTGAGAAGCGCTGCCACCGCCATGATCATGCCGGTCTGGCAATATCCGCATTGCGGAACGTCGTTGTCGATCCAGGCTTTCTGCACCTTGTGCAGTGCGCCATCGGCGGCCAGCCCCTCAATGGTGGTGATCTGCTTGCCAGTGGCATCGCTGACCTGTACGCCGCAAGAGCGCATCGCCACGCCATCGACATGGACGGTGCAGGCGCCGCATTGTGCAATGCCGCAACCGTATTTGGTGCCGGTCAGGCCGATATTTTCCCGGATCACCCATAACAGGGGCGTATCCGGCTCGACGTCGACGTCAAAAGCTTTGCCATTAATGTTGAGGTTTGCCATCGCCTTCCCCTGATTAATTCAATCCCTCGATTGAACTTCAAGCGGATGCTGAACCGGAAATTGGAACAGTTCAAATCAAGATTCTGCGTTTGCGGCACGGAATAATTGGTTTGCTGCGGGGTGGCTCGCTCTCCGGCGCGACTTTCTGCTACCTTTCCGGCCCAAGCGCGATCACCTAGGCTTGCGATCCGTGGCGGCCACGATAACAAAATAATGAAAAGCCCGGGGCTCGCCGGCGAGGGGAAAAGCGCATTGAACGGACAGGCGGGCCGGCGCATCGAGGCCAGGCGCAGCGGCGTCGAGGACATTCGTCGGCGCGTCATGGCCGGGTCGTGGGTTGCCCTGCTGCTGGCGATCCTGGGTTTTCTGGTTATCTACCCACTCCTCACCCTGCTGCTCGGCGCGCTGACCGACACCAATCCGGTGGTCGACGGCTTCAGCCTGCGCCACCTCTCGATCACCAACTTCCTTGCCGTGCTGGCCAACCCGAACGTGGCCGAGGCGCTGTTTAACACGCTTGTTGCCTGCGGCGGCGGGACCCTGATCGCGGTCGTGATCGGGCTGGCGTTCTCCTGGATCGTCGTGCGCACCAACACGCCGTTCAAGGGTTTTATCGCGGCGGCCAGTATCCTGCCGCTGTTCGCGCCGCCGCTGGTCGCGGGCGTAGCATGGACCATCCTCGGTTCGCCGAAGACCGGCCTCATCAACACCATGTTCAAATGGATGAACCTCGACTGGCGCGTGGATTTCTATTCGTTGTGGGGATTGGTGTTCGTATTCGGCATTTATTACGCGCCCTATGTCTACATGTTTACCTCCTCGGCGCTGCGCAACATGGATCCGAGCCTGGAGGAGGCCGCGGAAATTTCCGGCGCCAGCGCGTTCGCGACGTTGTTCTCGGTGACGTTCCCGCTGATCATGCCGGCGATCGTCTCCGGCATGCTGCTGTCGTTCATCGTGATGCTCGGCATCTACGGCATTCCGGCGGTATTGGGCGCGCCGACCAATATCGCGGTGCTGACCACCTATATTTTCAAGCTCACCAACTGGTCGCCGCCGCTCTACAACACCGCAGCCGCGGTCGCGATCATTCTGATGGTGGTTACCGGCGCGCTGGTCTTTCTGCAGCAGAAGGTGCTGAGCGGGCGCAGCTACACCACCGTCGCCGGCAAGGCCTATCGGCCGCGCAATCTCGATCTCGGACCGTGGCGCTGGTTCACGCTCGGGCTCGGCGTCGTCTATCTGCTGGTGGTCGTGATCCTGCCGAGCCTTGCCTTGATCGTGGCGGCGTTCCGCAAATTCATGTTCATCCGCGACGCCGCCAGCCTGTTCGACATGCGGCAATATTCGCTGATGCATTTCTACAGCATCTTCGACAATCCACTGACCATGAACTCGATCTATAATGCGGTCGAGGTCGGCGTCATCACGGCGGTGGTCGGCGGCACGCTCGCCTTTGCGATCGGCTACACGATTCATCGCACCAACGTGGCGGGGCGGCGCAGCATCGATCTGGTGTCGACCTTGCCGGTGGCGATTCCTGGTCTCGTGATCGGCGTGGCCTATCTATGGGCCTGGATCGGCATTCCCGGCGGGCTCTACGGCACCATCTGGATCCTGGCGCTGGCGTTCATCGCGCGCTTCATGCCCGATACGGTCAAGGCACTGTCGACCTCGTTCCTGCAAATTCATCGCGAGCTCGAGGAAGCCGCCTGGATTTGCGGCAAGGGTATGCTCGGCACCATCAGAACCATCGTGTTGCCGCTGGCGCGGCCCGGCGTGATCGCCTCGATGACGCTGTTGTTCGTGCTGGCGATCCGCGAGCTCGGTTCGTCGCTGTTTCTCTACACCAGCAACACCATGGTGATGTCGGTGCTGCTGCTCGACTACTACGAGGGCGGAAATCTCGGAAAAACCGCGGCATTCAGTCTGGTGCAGACGGTTTTGCTCGGCGTTCTCATCGGCGGCGCCAACTGGCTGTCGCGGGGGGCAGCTCAGGGCAGTGTCGCCCGCACCGGATAAATAGAACCAAGGGAGGATTGGCTATGAACAAAAAAATGATCGCTGGGATCGTTACCAAGTTCGTCACCGTGGCCGGCATCGCCGGTCTCGGCATCGCCTTCAGCGGTGCACCGGCCATGGCGCAGCAGGAATTCGGCTCGCCCGAATTGATCGCGGCGGCGAAAGCGGAAGGCAAGCTGGTCTACTACACCGCGAATTTCGCCGAGGTCGAACAACAGGTGATCAAGGCGTTCAACAAGCGCTTCCCCGAGATCAGGGTTGAGATGGTGCGCGCGCCGGGCGGCCAGCTCATCACCCGCGTCAAGACCGAGGCCGCGGCCGGCAAGCTGATCGCCGACGTGGTCGATCATTCCGACCGCGCGCTGATGGCAGAGCTGGTCGATCTGTTCCAGGATTATGCGCCGCCGAATGCAGCCGACTACAATCCCGATGCGCAGATTTCACCAAAACTGTGGCCCCGCGTGACGCTGGTGTGGTCGATTGCCTACAATACCGAGCTTGTGAAAAATCCGCCGAAGACCTGGTGGGACCTGACCAAGCCGGAGTATGACAAGATGACCGGACAGGTGTTCGCGCAGTCCGGCGGCACCACCTGGACCCGCATCATGTTCGAGCGCCAGGTGTTAGGGCAGGATTACTGGGCGAAGCAGGCCGCGACCCATCCCATCCTCTATCCGTCGGGCGCACCGATGTCGGATTCGATGGTGCGCGGCGAAGTCGCGATGGGCCCTTTGCTTTACAATGCGATCTACCCGAAACAGAAGGACGGCGCGCCGATCAAGATTTTCTTCCCGCCCGAGGGCGCGCCGGTCAATCCCTACGCGTCGGGTATTCCGAAGACCGCCGCCCATCCCAACGCCGCAAAACTGTTCCTCAACTGGTGCCTGTCGAAGGAAGGTCAGACCTTCATGATCAAGGAGCTCGGCAACCTCACCTCGCTGAAGACGCCGCCGGTCTATCCCGAAGGCTTCGATCCCAAGGTCGTAAAAGTCTGGTTCCCGAAATTCGACGAATACGTAAAGCTGCATGGGCCATGGGTTGCCGACTGGGACAAGACTTTCGGCTATCGGCAGTGATCGTTGCGTTCATGAAGACATTGAAAACATGACGGCGACGCTCGACGTCACCGATCTGCACAAGCAGTTTTCGATCGGCCGGCCGGCGATCGACGGCGTAAGCTTTGCCGTGCCGGCGGGCGAGATCGTCGTTCTGCTCGGGCCGTCGGGCTGTGGCAAGACCACGACCTTGCGCTGCGTCGCTGGCCTCGAGCACCCGACGTCAGGCGAAATCAGCATTGCCGGGCGCGTGGTATCCTCGCCGGCGCGCGGCATTTTGGTGCCGCCGCGGCTGCGCGATCTCGGCATGGTGTTTCAGTCCTATGCGGTGTGGCCGCACATGACCGTGCGGCAGAACGTGATCTATCCGCTCAAGCACCGCAGAATCGCGCGCGCCGATGCCGGCCGCAAAGTCGACGAAGTGCTGGAGCTGGTCGGCCTGTCGGAATATGCCGACCGGCCGGTGGTGGCATTGTCAGGCGGCCAGATGCAGCGCGTCGCGCTGGCGCGCAGCATCGTCTATCGGCCGCAGCTGTTGTTGCTCGACGAACCCTTGTCCAATCTCGACGCCAAGCTGCGGCTGCGGTTGCGCGATGATCTCAGAGTCATCCTCAAGCAGACCGGCATGACCGCGCTTTACGTCACCCACGACCAGGCCGAGGCGGTGGTGCTCGGCGACCGCATCGGCGTGATGCGCGACGGCAAGCTGTTGCAGATGGGTACGCCGGACCAGATCTATAATCGGCCGGCCGATCTGTTCGTCGCCAATTTCACCGGCGCCACCAACGAGCTCGCCGGCACCCTGGTTGGACGCAACGGCGAGTTTGGCGTGGTGGACTTTGGCGATGGACGGCGGGGGGAGGCGGCGTTGCTGCACGCGCTTTCGTTGGGCGAAAAGGTGCGTATCGCGTTGCGGCCGGAAAACATCGCGATCGGCAAGCTGGATGGCGTCAACATATTTCCCGCACGCGTGATTGATCGCCGCTATCAGGGCACCCAGACCGTCTACGACATCGATTTGTTCGGCCGGCGGCTGGAGGCACTCGAGCTCGGCACCGCAGCGCGCCATCAGGTCGGGGTCGAGACGTCAATTTCGCTGCCACGGGAAGGTTGCTGGGCGTATCGTGATACGGGACCATCCTCTCACGATTAGCCTTCGTGATCCGCCATCTAATCCCCCGGCTTATCGTGGCTTGGTCTACAAAGAAAAATGCACGCCCACCACTGAACGTGCATTTCTACAGGGCTCTGAACTTGGATCGCACGTACTTCTTAGTTTATGCCGACGCAGGCCATGACGAAAAAGGCGTACCCGCAACAGCCTCCCGACACGGAGTTGTATTCCGTAAACTTGATGACGGGGTCCTTAATTTCCGGTGCATGCTTCGTGCACATATCCTTCGCGGCCTTATCGTAGGGAAAATCGCGCGGGTCGTATCGAGGGCCGAAATCGGTCTCGGAATACCTCGTATATTCCCCCGTATAGAAATGCATCGGCTTGACATTGAGACGGGATTGAATGACGCAGGCGATCATTTCCTCAGTCGAGGCTTTCTTAAAACAGTCCTGCAGCGCATCCAAAGCGGCCGTCGATGTAGTTACGCTGACCGCAGGCTTTTGTTGTGCGCTAGCTGAAACTGTGAACCCAAAAAGGAGAGCAAGTGCGAAAATGAAAAACCGCATAAGTTCCTCCACTATAAGTTTGAGTTGAAAAAATTGATAATTGCAATGAGAACGTTATCACCCAGAAGTTGAGCGTTCAAGTCTTTTGGGTAAATAAATGTCTCTTGGCGCTGTCCGGTTCGCCGAAGACGATCCTCGAGCCGATTTCGAAACAGGAGAGCGCCGTTGAAGGGTTTGAAAATCGCAGGACTGGCGCTCGCGCTTGTCGTGCCGGTCGCTTGCGCGCATGCCGGCCAGAGCATCAATCTCATTCTGAACTGGACGCCGGCCGCGGACCACTCGCCTTTCTATTATGCGAAGGCGCAGGGCTGGTACGAGAAAGCGGGGATCGATCTCAGTATCGAAGTCGGCAAGGGGTCCGGCGTGTCCTCCCTCAAGGTAGGCTCGGGCGGCGCTCCGTTCGGGATCGCGGATCTCGCGACCATGCTGGTCGCCCGCAGCAAGGGCGCCGACGCTGTCGCGCTGATGAGCATCTATGCCAACACCGGCCAGACATTCTATTGGCTCAAGAGCTACGGCATAAGTGGCCCGAAGGATTTCGCGGGCCGCAAGATCGGCAATCCCCCCGGCGATGCCTCGCGCGTGATGTGGCCGGCCTTCGCCAAGGCGGCGGGGCTTGCGCCTGATTCGGTTACCTTCGTCAATGTCGGACCGACCGCGAAGACGGCGGCATTGAAAAGCCGCACCGTCGAAATCATCAGCGACTTCTACAACTCGCACGATCTGAAGCTGAAGGAATTCGGCAGCGATTTGGGATCGCTGAACTGGAAGGACATCGGTCTCAATGCCTATGGCAACTCGCTGATCGTCAACGGGGCGTTCCTTGAAAAGAATCCAAAACTTGCCGAGGATTTCGTGCGCATCACGCAGAAAGCCTATGCCGCTTGCGTCGCCGACTTCGAGCCCTGTCTGAAAGCGTTGCTCGACCAGGTCACCGGCCTCGATCGGGAGGAGCAGGAATTGCAGTGGGGGCGGATCAAATATCTGATGGCCGACGAATTCACCACAACAAGGGGATTGGGCTGGATCGACGCCGGGCGGATGCAGAAAGACTACGAACTGGTGCAGACTTATCTCGGCATGGAAAAGCCGTTTCCGGTGGAAAGCGCTTTCACCAGCAAATTGCTCGACACCTCGATCAAGATGGACGCAAGCAAGCTCAGCAACTGAGCTGATCGAGCGCGCCGCGAGCGGTCAGGCCATCGGGGAAATTCCGCAAAACGGATATGGCCGCCGCATCTGCGGCGGGCGCATTAAGTCAAGACGTTCTCCCTCTAGAATTGATAGCGGCGAAGTCCGCCATCGACGGGAATGACCGTACCGGTAATGTAGCGCGCCACCGGGGAGGCGAGGAACACGGCAAGCGCGGCGAGATCCTCGGGCTCGCCCCAGTAACCGACCGGAATCTCTTCCTCGGCAAAATGTTTTCGATAATCTTCCGGGTAATTGCGACGAATCTGCTCGCTCATGATCCGGCCCGGCGGAATGCAATTGACGGTAATGCCGTGCTTTCCGATCTCGCGGGAGAGTCCCTTGGCCCAGGCATGAACCGCTGCCTTGGCCGCGAACGCGGCATTCAGTCCCTCCGGCTCCGATTTGCCGGTTATGTTGATGATGCGCCCCCATCGGCGCTCGATCATCTGGGGCAACAGCGCGTGCGCGAGTTTGCGGTAACTGGTGAAATTCAAGGCAATGGCCTCGTCCCAGTCGCTGTCGGGCGCATCGACCGGCAGAGGCCGGCTGCCGCCGGCGTTGTTGACCAATATATCGACGTGCCCCAGTTCGGCGCCCGCGGCGGCCGCCAGCTTGCTTGCGGCATCCTTTTGCATGAGGTCTTGCGCCACCGGGGTTAATGCAGCGCCTCCCGCCGCGTCGACCCCTTGCACAAGTTGCTCGAGCAAATCCTTGCGCCTGGCCACCGCAACGACGCGCACGCCCTCCAGCGCCAGTGCCTTGGCGATGGCGCGGCCGATTCCGATACTGGCTCCCGTCACGACGGCGGTCTTGGACTTAAGGTCGAGGTTCATGTTTGAAGACTTTCCTTCTGCAACAATGCGCGCGCATGTTAGGAAGATGAGGTCTACCTGATTGCGAGGCCAAAAGTGTAGTACCCCTGCGGCCGTTCGAAGAAAAAATAAAAGAAAAATACGAGAGGGTCTCAGCGATGGTATGGAATCCGCAGCAATATCTGAAATTTTCCGGGCACCGGTTAAGGCCCGCGGTCGATCTTCTGATGCGCATTCCGGATTTTCCGGTGCGGAGTGCAGCCGACCTCGGCGCCGGCGCGGGCAACGTAACCAGATTGCTCAAGGAAAGATGGCCGGACGCCGCCGTCGTCGGCGTCGAAGGCTCGGCCGAAATGGTTGCCGCCGGAAGGAAAGCCGCGCCTGAGATCGAATGGCTGCACCAGGATCTGGGATCGTGGCGGCCAGCCGAGAAACTGGACCTGATCTACTCCAATGCGGCGCTGCACTGGCTGCCGGATCATGCCGGAATTTTTCCTTCACTGATGCAGATGGTCAAGCCGGGCGGGATTCTTGCGGTGCAGATGCCGCGCAATTTTGGTGCGCCTTCACACTTGCTGATCGCGGAAACCGCCCTGAATGGACCTTGGCGCGGCCAACTGCAGCATCTCGTAACGCCGCCGCCGGTGCAGGAACCCGCATTTTATCACGAACTGCTGGCGCCGCAGTCCGAAAACATCGATATCTGGGAGACCGAGTACCTGCAGGTGCTGGAAGGCGAAAATCCGGTCAAGGAATGGACCAAGGGCACCTGGCTGACGCGATATCTGGACGCCCTTGCGGGCCCTGACAAGCTGGCTTTCGAGGCCGCTTACGGTGAGCGGGTGGCGAAAGCCTACCCGCGGAATTCAGCCGGCCAAACGCTTTTCCCGTTCCGGCGGCTGTTCATGGTGGTGCAGCGCAAAGGGTGATGTCCAAAACGCGTCAGGTGTGTGGCAAATAACCGCGCTGGAGACCTGCCAAAAATCTGCCTATACAACGGTCGTTCGGCCTGAACCCGGACCTTGCCAATTCGGCTTAGGTCTAGTTGTTCGAATAGCGGTTTGCTGACACTACTAAAGACCGAAAAGCCAAAAACAACGGTTTCGGCGCTATTTGGGAGGAGAGTTCATGCGCAAGTTTATTCTGGCAGGCGTGGCGGCGGCCATTTTCGCTATTCCAGGCACTGCCTTGGCGCAAAGCCCGATCATCATCAAATTCAGCCATGTCGTCGCCAACGACACGCCGAAGGGCAAGGGCGCGCTCAAGTTCAAGGAACTCGCCGAGAAATATACCGACGGCAAGGTCAGGATTGAAGTCTATCCCAACTCCTCGCTTTACAAGGACAAGGAAGAGATCGAGGCGCTGCAGCTCGGATCGGTGCAGATGCTTGCCCCCTCGACCGCAAAATTTGCACCGCTCGGCGCGAAAGAATTCGAGGCGCTCGATTTGCCGTGGCTATTCAAGGATGAAGAGACCTATGCCAAGGCCATGAAGGGGCCGGTCGGCAAATGGCTGTTCCAAAAGTTGGAGTCCAAGGGCATCAGCGGTCTCGCCTATTGGGACAACGGCTTCCACATGACCTCGGCCAACCGCCCGCTGATAACGCCGGCCGATTTCCAGGGACTCAAGGTCCGCATCTCCGGCTCCAAGATTGCCGACCGCTATTTCCGCGATGTCGGGTCAATTCCGCAGATCATGGCATTTTCGGAAGTCTATCAGGCGCTGCAGACCGGCGTGGTTGATGCCTGCGAGAATACGCCCTCCAACTATCTGACCCAGAAGTTTTACGAAGTGCAGAAGGACATCACCGTCTCCTACCACGCGCATCTGCAATACGCTGTCATCGTCAACTCGAAATTCTGGAACGGATTGCCGCCCGATATCCGCAAGGCGCTGGACAAGGCGATGGACGAAGCCACCGACTACACCAATTCGATCGCGGTCAAGGAAAACGAGGACGCACTCGCTGAGATCAAGAAGTCGGGCAAGACCACATTGCACTATCTGACCGACGATCAGCGCAAGGCCTGGCAGGCGGCGATGAAACCGACCTACGCCTGGGCCAAGGGCCGGGTCGGACCAGAGGTACTCGACCTACTTGCCAAAGAGCTTGATATCAAGATGAACTGACGGCCGGCGTTTGGCACAACAGGAAAACGGTCGGGAGTGAACGCACTCCCGACCGTTTCAGTCTGAGATGGGGGGACTCGCGTGCTGAAAGTGCTCAATAGAGCGCTCGACCACCTGGAAGAGTGGTTGATCGCTGCCCTCATCGCGGCTGCGACCGCGCTGATCTTCGCCGCGGTGCTGCACCGGTATGGGACCGGCCTCTCGATTGATATGTCGAAATGGCTGGCCGCGCGCGGCGTGCCCGTGCTGCCCGCGATTCTCAAAGAGATTTATCTGTGGCTCGCCGCCC
>Ga0068853_100003325_pt1 | contig 12307 bp, 11 predicted proteins | sample KBSCornC32_FD_65655 | JGI IMG/M metagenome (GOLD analysis project Ga0068853, IMG submission 65655) | Corn rhizosphere microbial communities from Kellogg Biological Station, Michigan, USA - KBS Corn C3-2 | ecosystem: Host-associated > Plants > Roots > Rhizosphere > Soil ... | reverse complement strand
ACCAATCAGCAATCCGAGCAGCTCCCGACCTACAACGCCTATTCGATCGACGGCGACGTTACAGGTCCGTTGGTTTACGTGAATTATGGCCGTCCGCAAGACTACGATGTTCTCGCAGAGGCCGGTATCGACGTCAAAGGAAAGATCGTGATCTCTCGCTACGGCGGCTCTTGGCGTGGCATCAAGCCAAAGGTCGCTGCTGAGCATGGCGCCATCGGTTGCATTATTTATTCGGACCCGCGCGACGACGGCTATTATCAGGGCGATGTCTACCCAAAGGGTGCGTACCGCAACGACAATGGCGTCCAGCGCGGCTCGGTCATGGACATGCCGCTCTATCCCGGCGATCCGCTCACCAAAGGTATTGGCGCGACAAAGAATGCGCCGCGTATCCCGATCAAATCGGCTCCGACACTCACAAAGATACCTGTGCTTCCCGTGTCGTATGGCGACGCTCTTCCGCTGCTAAAGAATCTCGATGGCGCCGTCGTCCCCGAAGCATGGCGCGGCGCATTGCCGACGACATATCACTTTGGCGGCAAAACGCCGACGGTCCACATGAAGCTCGAGTTCAACTGGGACATGAAGACGATCAATGACGTGATCGCAAAAATGCCAGGCAGCGAGCGACCCGACGAATGGATCATTCGCGGCAATCACGAGGACGGTTGGGTGAATGGCGCCAATGACCCGCTCAGTGGTCAGGTCGCGATGCTCGATGAGGCAAAAGCACTCGCCCAGCTCTCAAAGACCGGCTGGAAACCAAAGCGTACGATCGTTTTTTGTTCATGGGATGCTGAAGAAGAAGGTCTCATCGGCTCGACCGAGTGGGTTGAGACGCACGCCGATGAACTCGCGCAAAAGGCAGCGGTTTACATAAATACCGATTCAACGGGTCGCGGGTTCCTCGGAATGAGCGGCTCGCATACTCTCGAGAAATTTATCAACGAGGTCGGCAAGGACATTCCCGATCCAGAGACAAAGGTCAGCGTATGGGAGCGTACTCGAGACAACCGCATTGTTAACGCGAGCGCCGCGGCTCGAAAGGAAGTGCTGGACCGCCCGGACCTCCGCATTAGTGCGCTCGGATCAGGTTCGGACTACACGCCTTTCATACAGCACCTCGGCATCGCGTCAATAGATATTGGGTTTGGAGGCGAGGATGGCGGCGGTTCATATCACTCGATCTACGACTCGTATGCCCACTTTCAACGGTTCGTAGATCCAGGCAATGTATACGGTGTCGTGACGGCGAAGGTCTGCGGGCACGCCACAATGCGCCTCGCCGACGCAGACACGCTGCCATTCGAATTTACAAACTTCTCGGACACTGTCGGCACATACGTTAACGAGGTAACCAAACTCACCGACTCGATGCGTGACGAGACAAGGTCGATGAATGACATGGTCCAAAACGGCACGTGGCAAGCAGTGCAGGACCCAACCGAGGTCCACGTCGCTCCCCGCACAAAGGATCCTGTCCCGAACATCGACTTTTCGCCACTAAGAAAAGCGCTCGACCGGGTAAACGACGCTGCCCAAAAATATCAAAAGGCATCGCGTGGCCGCATCAACTCACCAGAGAAACAAAAAGCTCTCGACGACGTCCTGTTCAAGACCGAGCGTGCCCTCACAACTCCCGAAGGCCTGCCGCGTCGCGACTGGTTCCGTCACCAGATCTACGCACCAGGCTTCTACACCGGTTACGGCGTAAAAACGCTTCCCGGCGTTCGCGAAGCTATCGAGCAGCGCAACTGGCAAGAGGCCCAAGCCGAAATCGCGATCATCGCCGCTACTCTCGACCGCTTTGCCAACGAGATCGACCGCGCGGCTAAGATGTACTGAGTGATAGATCGCCGCAAATGCACGAACGATATTCGTGCATTCGTGGCTCATTTTTATGTCCAACGTGCTTATCGCAGAAGGCTCACCGATATGTGTCCTCACCCTCAATCGGCCCGAGAAACGCAACGCTTTGAATGACGACTTGATCGTCGAGCTGAAGGATGCTTTGCGGGCGGCTGATGCTGATGAAAGCGTTCGCGCAATCATCATTCGCGGTGCGGGCAAGGATTTTTGCTCCGGTGCGGATCTCTCGTCCATTCAAAAGATCGCGGGGGCGACCTATGAGGAAAATGTCGAGGATGCCCGTCAGCTTGCCGAGCTTTTTGAGTTGATCCGCAAGGTCCGACAACCTGTCATAGCTGCGGTTCACGGCCGTGCCCTTGCGGGCGGATGTGGGCTGGCGACGGCATGTGATCTTGTTATCGCAACACGCACAGCGAGGTTTGGCTACCCTGAGGTAAAGATCGGGTTCGTCCCCGCAATGGTCGCCGCGATACTGAGACGGAATCTGGGAGAAAAGAAAAGCTTTGAGCTGCTGACCCGCGGGTTTGAATACTCCGCTGAGGATGCGGAGCGACTCGGGTTAGTCAACGCGCTTTACCACGAGGATGGCTTTAGCGATGTGGTCGTCGAATACGCCTCCGCATACGCAAGTCTAAGCGGCTCGGCGGTTCAAATGACCAAACAACTTCTCTATGAGATCGACGGCCACGATTACGCAGACGCAATCGAAAAAGGGGTTGAAGCGAATGCCCGCGTGAGGATGACCGAGGATTGTAGGAATGGAATGACAAAGTTCCTAGCGACGTAGAGTTTTCGAGTCCAACCCCTGAGTGCGACGCAACATTCGTCGACCTTTCTTGCTGTAGCCATGCGTGGTTACGACCCAAGGGCGCTGGTGAGGGCCTTCATTATCGATCACGTCGAATTCTGCGCCCCGTTCTCTGAGTGTTCGTCGGAATCTTGAAACGTTTCTCTTGCCCCATACCCCGATAGTTTCGCCGATCTGGTCTGTTGGATGCCAAGTGATGTAACCGCCAAATAATGTTTCGAACTCGGATACCGGAATGAACTGTACAACCCAGTCTATTTCGCTCTTCACGACGGCAGGAACCGAGCGTTTGAATCCGAGCACAGGAGCTTCAAACTCGTAAAGAACTCCTCTATTTCCGAGCGGCGATTTACTGCGAAGCCCTTTGGTTAAGTAGTTCCAGAGCTGTGTTGTTAAACGTCCAAGTTGCACCGCTACGCTTCAACGATATCCACCTTCGTCTCCACAAGCTCTTTAGGTATCAACGCCGGAAAATAGGCCATGATCTCCTCGATCTTTGGGCGGCCGCCGGCAAAGCCTGTGACGCCGGGTGGACCTGTGAGGATGAGCGGGGCGATCTCTTTTGTGAAGCGCTCAACGTCAGCCTTGTTGTGACCTCGGACGCCGACGCGAAGCTGGACCTCTGGAATGTCAGATGACGGCTCGCCGGCGAGGTGGCCGTGCGTGGCATTCACACCGACGAACTCCGTCAGGATAACGTCGAATTTCAGGCCCAGACGATCTAACCTCTCTCGCAGGACCTTGTCCGCGGCCTGTGCTTTCGCGTACGCATCAGGCCAGGAATAGACGAGTGTGCCGACGCTTTTCCAACCGTCAGAGTAGGCGATCGAGACCTTGTAAAAGTCGGTCTTCGGATGTCCTGTGATGCCAAAAACGCGGACACGGTTCTCGCCTGCCGACTCAATATGAATGCTGGCAAAATCGGCGACGACATCAGGCGTGATGTACTGATGCGGATCGCCCATCTCGTACAACAACTGCTCCTTGACCGATGGCACGCTGACGCGACCGCCCGTGCCTTCATGTTTGGTGACGACAAAAGTGCCGTCCGGCGAGGCCTCAACAATTGGGAACCCGATATTCGCCATGTCCGGGATCGACTGCCAATCGTACTGGCAGTTGCCGCCTGAGGACTGAGCGCCGCATTCAATGATGTGTCCGGCGATCGTGCCGGCTGAGATGCGGTCCCAATCATCGAACGTCCAGCCGAACTCATGCATCAACGGCGCGAGAGTCAATCCTGTATCTGTCAGACGCCCGCCGACGACCACATTCGCGCCTCGACCTAATGCCTCAACGAGCGGAGCGGCCCCGAGATACACATTTGCCGACTGCACTCGATCGCGAATGGAGATCAGCGACTCACCGGTGTCCATGCTGTTGATCTCGACACCTTGTTCGAGCCACGTATCGAGTCTATCGAGGACATCATCACCGGTGACGACGCCTATCTTCACCTTTCCCTCGAGCCCCAGCTCTCTCGCGACATCGGCGATAGCGGAAGCGCAGCCCTCGACATTTACGCCGCCCGCATTCGAGAGCACCTTGATTCCCCTTTCAATGCAGTCCGGCAGGATCTCGCGCATCAGGGACACAAAATCCTTGGCATATCCCGCCTGCGGATCACGTGAGCGCTGCTTTTGCAGGATCGACATCGTGACCTCGGCCAGGTAGTCGAGCATCAGGTAATCGATCGGTCCTTTGCGGACCTGATCGACCGGTGCTGTAAGAAGATCGCCCCAGAAGCCCTGGCCTCCGGCGACGCGAACAGTTTCCTTCATCGAGTCAGATTATACGTAAAAGAGGCGCCCTTTTCAGGACGCCTCGATCGCGTGGTGGTACAAACGCAAACCTTATGGCTTCGGATGATGCTCGCCGACAACAACCTTCTTGGTCTTGTGAACGACCTTGCGCGTCGTCCGCTTGCTGGCGACCCAAACGCGGCGTGTCACTCTTTTGCCATGTACCCAAACTGTGCGGGTCACATAGCGCCCCTTGCGATACGTCTTATGAGCTATAGGCTTTGCGTTGGTCGAGGTTGTATCGGCGACGTTTTCCGCGCCTGTCTTTGTCTTATCGACCACCTTCTCCGCACCACTTTTGGTTTTATGAACGACCTTTTTTGTGACCGATTTAGTCTTGTCGACGACCTGTCCGGAGGCCAAAACGGCACCAGCTAGTACCGTACAGATTCCCAAAAACAAAATTCCTATTTTTTTCATTCTCCCTCTCCTGATGAAAACTTCTCCTGACCAATTTACGCGCAATAGCAGAGCAGTTCGTAGGCAGGCATACCTTGCCTGTCAGTATTCACGCCCGCACATTTGAGCGAATAAACCTGACGATATCCTCCGTCGATGTACCCGGCAAAAATACTTCAGCGATGCCGTTGGCTTTGAGATCGGGAATGTCCTCCTGCGGCACGATCCCGCCGACAAGCACAAGCGTGTCGTCCATTCCATTCGCCCGCATCAATTCGACAATACGCGGGCAGAGCGTCCTGTGCGCACCGCTGAGGATCGATATTCCGACGGCATCGACATCTTCCTGCAGGGCGGCCGCGGCGATCATCTCCGGCGTCTGTCGGAGACCAGTGTAGATGACCTCCATTCCTGCATCACGTAACGCACGCGCAATGACTTTGGCACCGCGATCGTGACCATCGAGACCTGGCTTTGCAACAAGGACACGTATTTTCCTTTCACTCATCTGTTCCAAAGTATATTAACGAGCGACACGCGTCAGCAAACCGCCCTTTTTGATGTACGGCCTCAATTGTGCCCAAGTAAAGAAGAATGTCCCGTCCGGCTCGAGAGCCCGTGTGGCGTGTATAAACTCGTAATCGTAGTGGAATGTCACTCCCTTGTCGCCGACCTCAAAGCCGTCGAGGTCCTTTTGCATAAAATGTTTATCGCCAAAAAGCTGCTCCGGTTGATCGATGTCCGGTTCATCCTTTTTGATCCTCGGAATGGCCTCGCGTTTTTCCTTTTCCTGCGCTCGTCTCACCATCGCGGTCAAACCCGTAAGATTGGTAAACACATCCGCGGGACGCGCCCGCACGCCGAGTCTGGTATCGGCACAGACAACTTTCGTCGTGCCATCAGGATAGGCAGCCGAACCGTCCATCGACAACTGAATGCATAGTATGCCGTTCTTGTTGTACTTGACCTCAAAATCCGCCTCTTCAAGCCATTGGTCTTTGGTCAATTCATCATTGAGACGAAGATCGAGAACGGACTCGTACGAGATCGCCCGCTCGATCTTTTGCGAGAGCGCCGGGGTCGCGGCCTTTATCTTTGGGTATGTGACCGTAAATGTCTTCTTATACTCGTCCTGCGGCTTTTGCCGTCTGTACGTGACCTTTTTGGGTGTGACCGTGACGGTCTGTGCAACTGTGCCGGCAACGCACAACGCGATCATGAGTAGAGCAATCTTAAAATTCATATGTCAGTTTCGAGAGCTTTCAGGTCCATATTTGGCGATGCGAAGATGCATCGGACTTTCGCGCCAAATGTCGGTTGCCGCTTCATCGCTTGCCACATCTCGACCCATCCATGCATGTTTATCCAAAGAGCGTTGTAGCTTTTGATCGGTTTGATAATGCCGTACCTCGGAGTGTCCGTCTCCTCGATAAATGAGCCAAATAGCCGGTCCCAAATGATCAGCACACCGGCGTAATTTTTATCCAAATACGGATTATTCACACCGTGATGAACGCGATGATGCGATGGCGTATTCAGCACCGATTCGAGTGGCCCTAGCCGATCGATCAACTTCGTGTGGATCCAAAACTGGTAGATCAGATTGAAACCATGCATCAGCGCAAACATCCACGGGGCAAACCCCATCAGCATGATCGGTGCGTAAAAGATCCAGTGTAGAATTCCCGAAAACCAGCTCTGACGCACGGCCACGCTCAGGTTGTACTGCTCGCTGGAGTGATGGACGACGTGAAAATTCCAAAACAGCCGCGACTCGTGACTCGCTCGATGAAAAACGTAGTAAACAAGATCATCTACAAAGAACAGTGCGACCCATGTCCACCACGCGTCCGCCGGAAACTTGAAAGGAGCCGCGTCGTAGCACCAGACAAAGATCCAACCCGTCGCAAAACCGAATAACGCGCCCCACACGAGCGACATAAGTCCGAGGAAGATATTCGTCCAGGTATCGCGGTTATCGCCGTACTCGTCAGACTTGCGACGTGATGCGTAGAACGCCTCGATCGCGATCATCAGGGCGAATAGCGGGACTGCAATGACTGTCGGTCTGAGCACAATACACGCGTCGGGAGAAAAGTTATAGTAGCATCAAAATATGACCCAAGAAGGCAGGTCGAGATTCAAAAAGATCGTGCTGGTCGTTGTCGTGGTGCTCGTCATCGCTTTTATCGGTATTCAGTTTTGGCGGATCGACACGACTCCTATCCCGATCATCCAGGCGGACACGATACAGGCCGGCATCACGGTGCCGCCGGACGTCGATATGGTGCTGACGCGCTCGTGCGGCGACTGTCACACTAACAGCACCGTTTATCCGTGGTATTCGCAGGTGCAGCCCGTCGCGTGGTGGTTGGCGAATCACATTGCCGAGGGACGTCAGCAGTTGAATTTCAGCACCTTCAATACCTACAACGCGCGAAAAAAGCAAAAGAAACTCGAGGCGATCTGTGAGCAGGTCAAATCAGGCGATATGCCGCTGCCATCGTATACATGGATTCACCGGAACGCTATTCTCACCGACAGTGAAAAGGATGCGATTTGTAAATGGACCGAGAACGCCCAAGCACAGATCACGGAATGACTTTGAAGTCCTATTTTCGCCGTTTAGGCGAGGCGAGCACAGGGGGTTTTGCGTCGTCGAGTCTCGAGAATACAGCGAGCACGATCCACCATTTTTTGCCGCGAAGCTTCATGATCTGCAGACAGTTACCACGCTCGATCCCTTCGGTGTTGTTCTGGTAATGACACTCATTCCAAAAGTAGGCCATGTCGCCGGACTGGTAGATCGCGACGCTGGCGGGAAAGCCCATAGCCGTATACAACCGCGCCGCTTTGACTACCTTTTTCCTGCCAATGATCGGCGGTTCGTCGTCGATCAGAAGCCGAACATCGTCCATTGTCGCCGTCTCCAGTGCCGCAGCCAGGCCGCCGCCGAGCATGCTCGTGTGGAGGAATTTCATCACGTCATTCGTCGCCGACCAACCGCGGGCGTTCGGGTCGTGCGTTGCCGGATCGCCGCCGCTATTGGCGGCGACGGCGGCCATGTCGTCGTGCTTGGTAGTGATATCGAGGACAGCCTTAAAACCATCGTTATTCCGCCGCTCCCAGATGGTCACATACTCTCCTGAATGCTCGACAGGCTTGCCCTCCGCTTTTGTCGATGACCTCCACGCACCTGTCGTGTAACCAAGCATCCCGCTCGATGCCACGTCCGCAAAGGACACCTTGCGCTCTACGGTCGTTGGCGCAGCTTCGACGTTCTGCTGCCAAAAACGCAAACCCTTTACCGGCGCCGGTTTAAAGATGACCGCGTCCTCGGTCAGTGCGCTAACAAACGCGGCCCTTTCGCCGTCCGATGCCGCCTTCCTGGAAAATGAATCCTGTGCGCCATAAAGCGAATCGATCGGCACATGAGGTTGCGCCGACAACCCAAAAGCAAACCCGAGTATGAGCAGAGCGGCGAGAAGGTACTTCCTCATTGCTAAATTATAATCGCCCGACCCGAATTAAATGACTGGCCGAATACAAAGTATTCGGCGAGCCAACTAGGCACCAGCTCCGCGACGACATTCCAGTCGTCGCGGCGCAGCAGCCTAAACGGTCTAGTTAGCGCTTAGCCGACCTTGTTACCGTTCCTGTTTGTATTGCCTCCGCTCGGCGTCGAGGTCGGACTCGTCTTTGGCGTCGGCGTAACGACCGTATTGCAGCTCTCCGAGCAAGTACCGTCAGGGCACGGGCTTGAGGGGTAATCGCAGGCCATCCATTCAAAACCGTCGATCGACGATGGAGCGGCAGCGGTTGCCGGCGGGAGCTGTGCCATTGGCACGAGATCTACCCGCAAAACGCATCCGTCCTTCATCACCGGGTCCATCATCCTGTTCAATTGAGACAGCAGACCATTCGCCGAGCCGTGATTGACTGACATAATGCCTCCGACGTACACCGTCAAATACATCGTGCCGGCAGGATTGATCACCCGATAGTCAAACTTATTTGCCGCCTTTTGATCCCTGAGCTTTGGAATGCTTTGGATCTCGTTAGCCAGATAGGTGTTCACGTCCGTCTGACGCTGTGCGATTGTAGAGCCTGCACATGGGTCCGGCGGCGGCGTCTTGGCAGGTCCATTCGTATTCGTCTCAACGACCGAATTATTAGTCGCCAAAGAGTTGTTGTTACCATTTTGGGGAGTGTTGTTACAGCTCGTAGATAGCAATGCCCATAGGATCAGCATTGCCGTTGTGATCGTACATTTCCTCATAGTCCCTCCATTGTTCAATTGGTCAGCATCGATAAAACATTTGTCCGCGCCTGCTCGCCAAACACCAGCGTTTTAGCGTCCGGCGATATCGCGACGTTCGAGATCAGCACCTTTGGATCGTTTTCGGTGAAGACCTTTCGTGGCGTGCCGCCGAGTGCCGACACCGACCATATTGCGCTCGTGTCGTTTTCTCGCGTCACAAAAATGATGGTACGTCCATCGGCAGTAAGGTTGATGTTGTTGCTGTAGGCAAAGTGAAGTGTGTTGGTCAGCTTCGCTTCGCCATTTTGTGAGATCTGATAAATATTTGTAGCCGCGGGTGCGGGTGCCGCATCGGCGGTCTCGGCTCTTTGGGCGATGAGCAGGTGACCGGCTTCGTCATAACCCACAAATCGGAACTGGTTCTTTGAGCTAAAGATCTCCTTAGGTTCCGATCCATCGCCGCGCGCGAGCAACTCTCGCCATATTTTGTTGCCGTCGGACGTTAGCGGCTCAGAAGTGACAGCGACGAGTGATCCATCTGGGCTCCACGTCACACAGCAAACTCGCCGTGTGGGATCGGTATTTATCGAGAGTGGCATTGCACTCGATCCATCCGCCGACGAAAGCCAGATGTCCCATGTGCCACCCTTCTTCGACGAATACGCGATTGTCGAACTGTCAGGAGACCACGTCAGGTGATTGATCCCGACTTTTAAATACGGTGTACTGCTGTAATTCGGGACCCAGATCTGACCCTCGGCTACCATTGATGCATCAGCAGCGGACGGGCGGACCTTCCAAACGGCGGTGCCCGTCTCGGTGCGCCTAAAATATGCGATCCACTGTCCATCCCGAGACCAGACCGGGGCAAATCCATCGGCGGCTAACACTACCGGGGCCGCTTTGGACTGGACCTGACGCACGAGTACCGATCCTCGATAGGGGCTATCAGCCTGCGGCGCCGTCTCGTAAACTATGCTCCGTCCGTCCGGTGAAAACTCGGGCCAATATTCCTCCGAAACATCGTTAGCGACCACCGCCGGCGCATGGTCGGAGAGGTTTATTGCCCACAGGTCCGATGTCTCGTTGATCGTGCCGTAGAGGATCTTGCTCCCATCCGGAGAAACGTCATGCAGCGTAAGGTCCGTCCCGCTGCTCGACACCTGGACCGGCGTCGTCCCATCGACGGTCGTCAAAAAGATCTGCTTCGTCCCGTCGGTCTCGCTCGAATAGAAGATCGATGAACCGTTCGGATGAAACGCGATGCTGTCGATCGATTCTTTTAAGGTCGCAACTGTGATGATCGAGCTGTCCGCAAAGCGTTTGTATTTAAGTTTCCACGCATCACCGTCCTTGACCGAGAATGCAAATGCCGCGCCGTCGGAGGAGACGGCGTAGGCTCTCGGGCGAATTCCCGAGCTTCCGAGATCGGTGAGTGCAGTGCGAGTGCCCGATGCGGGATCGAGTAATGAAAGATCCGAACCATCCTCGAAGAAAATGCCTTTGGAAGCCACCCATCGCAGCGGTCGTGCTGAAGCGGAAAGGCCGCCGATAAGCTGCGTTTCCTGTCCGCCCGTAAATGAGACCTTCCACAGCCCGCGCGTGTCGCCGCGACTCGAGAAAAAAACTATCTCCTGACCATCCGGCGACCACACCGGATATTGATCGGAGAAACCATCCCTCGTGACCTGGATCGGTTCACCGCCGCTGGTCGGCTTTGACCATATCTCCATCGCACCGGAACGCGTCGAACCGAACGCCACCATTCGAGCATCCGGCGAAAAGCTCGCGGTCGTTCCCGCCTCTGCCGAGATGCTCGACCAGCTTGTGATCGGCACGTTGCGCATCGCGCCCGCAACGACGACCGCTGATCGGCGTCCGGTGAAATACCACCAGCCGGCAATTATCACGATCACGGCCGCAACGATCGCCACAGGCACGGTCCACGTGAGCGCTCTGAACCGGGGTAACACGACAGTATCTACAGCCGGTCTATTCGGAAGCGTCAGATCGAGCCGCAGGTCCTCGAGATCTGCGAGCAATGAGGCCATCGAGCGATAACGGTCCTCGGGATCTTTCTTGAGTGCCCTGCCAATGATCTTGATCAGCTTTGGCGGCGCATCTTTGACGTAATCGGTGATCGGACGCGGCTCGTGCCGCAAGATCGCGGCGAGAGTATCAGCGACGGTCGCACCCGGAAATGGCGTACGTCCGGTGATCATCTCAAAAAGAATTATTCCAAGACTAAACACGTCGCTGCGGCCATCAAGAGGCACACCGCGCGCCTGCTCCGGCGACATATAACGCGGAGTGCCGAGGATCAAACCCGGCGACGTCGTGACGATCTCAACCGACGCCAATCGCTCGTCAAAGATCCCGCTTCCCTTCGCCAGGCCAAAGTCGACGACCTTTAGACCGCCGTCGGCGCGCAGCATTATGTTTTCTGGCTTTAGGTCGCGGTGAACGATGCCGGCACGGTGCGACGAATCCAAAGCTGACGCTATCCTGATGGCGATATCGATCGTCTCCGGGATCGAGATCCTGCCTCGCGTCATTCGTGTCGCAAGCGTCTCGCCCTCGACGTATTCGCTGACGATGAATTGCACGCCGTCGGATTCTCCGATGTCGTGGATCGTAATTATGTTCGGGTGATTGAGCGCGGACGCCGAACGCGCTTCCTGCGTAAAACGCCGCATCCTTTCGGGATCGTCGCGCAGAGCATCGTTGAGGAATTTGATCGCGACCTTGCGGTGCAGACGCGTGTCCTCAGCAAGGAATACCTCGGCCATTCCTCCGGACCCGATCAGCTCTAACAGGCGGTAATGTTCGGGAAGCGCATTGGCCAGACGCTGGATCGATGGGTGTACACCGGTCTTACCGCCGTCCTCGGCGAGCAGCGACTCGACGCGGGCACGAAGCGCGACGTCGCCGTTGCATTCCCGATCGAGCAGCTCGGAACGCGCATGATCGTCCAGATCCGTGCATGCATGCACGAGAGCCATGATCAGCTTGTCATGTGGCTGGTCCATAGACGCACTCGCGCACCGCTTGTAACTTCGCGAACAGCGGAATTATGGCACGGAACCCGAGATAATTGAATAAGTTTCTAGGTATTAGGCGGAGCGCTCAGCTCGGAGGTCGACATCACACCCGTGCGGGCCTCGGCGA
>Ga0068853_100003321_pt1 | contig 12312 bp, 10 predicted proteins | sample KBSCornC32_FD_65655 | JGI IMG/M metagenome (GOLD analysis project Ga0068853, IMG submission 65655) | Corn rhizosphere microbial communities from Kellogg Biological Station, Michigan, USA - KBS Corn C3-2 | ecosystem: Host-associated > Plants > Roots > Rhizosphere > Soil ... | reverse complement strand
GCACCGACCCCGTGGGCTCCTTCACCCCCATGCCGACCGGGCCCGACGACTTCACGATCCTCGCCGACGCGAAGAGCGCCTCCAACTTGTCCTCGTCAGAGAAGGCGAAGCTCGCGACGGCGCTGGCTCACGTGGACAACCCCACCATCACGACAGCGGAGACCGTCGATTGCGCGCGGTGCCACACCGCGACGCCGCTGGGCCAGAACGTGGCTCGCGACAAGCTGAAGGTCCTGGAGACGAGCGACGCCGACGCCTTCAAGCCGGACGGACGCTGGGTCGCGGCCGAGGAGATGGCGACGACCGACTTTAGGTTTGGCTCGGCGGAGAACGGAGGTGTTCCGGCGGTGAACGTTCACGCCTTCAGCTACGCCAATGGAATCCCCGCCATCAACCAAAGGACCGTGAACGAGACGGCGGCCGTGGTTGCCTTCCTCAACGATTCGTTCCTGGCGACGCCGTAGCCGCCGCCCCGATCACGGCGGCGGTTCGACCCACCGGCGGTGGCGAGCGCACGGTCGGGGCTGGGGAGCGAGGTGGAACCAGAACGGGAGCTCCGGGGCGTCCTGGTAGGCAGGCGCGCCGGACGATCCGGCGGCAGGACTTTCGCTTTCAGAATCTCTCGCCGGTCCGCCCCGAGCCGGTGCGGTCGCGGTAGGCCCGGTCGTCGGCCACCTGACCGCGCTGACGCCCGGCGATCAGCGCCTCGGTGCCGAGCATGACGGACGCGATCGAAGCGGCGTTCTGCAGGGCCACGCGCACGACCTTGGTCGGATCGATCACGCCGGCCTTGACCAGATCCTCGTAGACCTCGGTGGCGGCGTTGAACCCGAAGGCCCCCTTCCCTTCGCGGACCCTCTCGACGACGATGGCCCCGTCGATCCCGGCGTTGCTGGCGATCTGCCGCAGCGGCTCCTCGATGGCGCGCCGGATGACGTTCACGCCGTAGCGTCGATCGTCGTCGAACTTCAAGCTGCCGAGCGCGGCGCCGGCCCGGAGCAGCGCCACCCCACCCCCCGGCACGATGCCCTCCTCGATGGCGGCGCGGGTGGCGTGCAGCGCGTCCTCGACGCGCGCCTTCTTCTCCTTCATCTCCGACTCGGTCGCGGCGCCGACCTTGATGACGGCCACGCCGCCCACCAGCTTGGCCAGGCGCTCCTGCAGCTTCTCACGGTCGTAGTCGGCCGTGGTGTCCTCGATCTGCGTCCGCAGTTGCTTGGCCCGCGCCTCGATGTCGGCCTTCTTCCCGGCGCCCTGGATGAGGGTGGTGTCGTCCTTGCTCACGGTGATTCGCTTGGCGCGGCCCAGGTCGGCGACGGTGAGCCCCTCGAGCTTGGTGCCGAGATCCTCCATGACCGCCTTGGCGCCGGTCACGGTGGCGAGGTCGCTCAAGATCTCCTTGCGTCGATCGCCGAATCCCGGCGCCTTGACCGCGCAGATCCGCAGGGTCCCCCGCAGATGATTGACGACCAGCGTGGCCAGCGCCTCACCGTCGACATCCTCCGCGACGATGAGGAGCGGCCGCCCGGCCTTCGCCACCAGCTCGAGCAGGGGCAGCAGATCCTGCATGCTGGAGAGCTTGCGTTCGTGCACGAGGATGAGCGCGTCCTCCAGCACCGCCTCCATGCGCTCGGCGTCCGTCACGAAGTAGGACGACAGGTAGCCGCGATCGAACTGCATCCCCTCGACGAGCTCGAGCGTCGTCTCCATCGATTTCGCCTCCTCGACGGTGACCACCCCTTCCTTGCCGACCTTCTCCATCGCGTCGGCCAGGATGTCGCCGATCTGGCGGTCTCCGTTGGCGCTGATGGTGCCGACCTGGCTGATCTCGGTCCGCCCGCGGGTCGGCTTGGCCTGGTCCTTCAGATCCTCGACGATCTTCGCGACGGCGGCGTCGATGCCGCGCTTGATCTCGCCCGGATTCAGCCCGGCGCTCACCAGCTTGGCGCCCTGGGCGTAGATGGCCTGCGCCAGCACGGTCGCGGTGGTGGTGCCGTCACCCGCGACGTCGGAGGTCTTGGAGGCGACCTCCTTGACCATCTGGGCCCCCAGGTTGGCGAGCTTGTCCTCGAGCTCGATCTCCTTGGCGACGGTGACGCCGTCCTTGGTCACCGTGGGTGAGCCCCACGACTTCTCGATGAGGACGTTGCGGCCGCGCGGCCCGAGCGTGACCTTGACCGTGTCCGCCAGGATGTTCAACCCCTCGGCGATGCGACGGCGGGCCTGCTCCGAAAACACGATCTCCTTGGCCGACATGGGATCCGGTGCCTTTCCTGCGGAGGCCGCAGCAAGGTCGCTTCGGACAGCTCCACGGAGGGGTCATACGGCTTCGCCGATAGTTCGGGTATTGGGAAGTTTGATGACATGACTTCGAAATAATCGATGCATTGGAGAAGCCGCGGAAGACCCCGGCTGGGTGATGATTCAGCTCGACCCGACCGCCGGCACGACTCTTGATGAGTGAATCGTTCGATGCTGACATCTCCCACCAATCGGCCGCCCTTGTCTTCGCAGGGTGACGTGCACGGACCGATGTGGCGGGTCGGTAACGCCGGCGGGTCTGGAACGTCCGCGTGTTAGACATCCTCCTGGCGGAGGATGAGGCTGACCTTCGAGAGATCCTGAAAGAGCGGCTGTCCGCCGAAGGTTATTGCGTGCAGGGGGCCGGCGACGGGCGAGCCGCGGCCGAGCACCTCGCGCGGCAGGCGTTCGACGTCGTCATCTGCGACGTTCGCCTGCCCGGGATCGATGGACTGACGCTGCTTCGGACGATTCGCTCGAACTGGCCAGCAACCGAGGTGATCATGATGACCGCCTCCATCGACGTCGCGCAGGCGGTCCTCGCTTTGAAGGATGGCGCTTGCGACTACCTGACCAAACCCTTCGATCTCGACGAGCTGATGCTGCGAGTTCGTCGCATCAGCGAGACCGTCACCTTGCGGCGCCAGCTGCAGGGGGCACGCGGCGAGCTGGCGGCGGGACGCGGCTTCGATCCGACGCTGGTGGGGGAGTCACCGGTCATCAACCGACTGCGCGAGCGGGTCGCCATGGTCTCCCGGAGCGACGTCTCCATCCTCATCACCGGCGCGAGCGGCACCGGCAAGGAGGTGGTCGCCCGCCTGATTCACGCCGGGGGCGCGCGGCGCGACCAGCCCTTCGTGGCGGTGAACTGCGGCGCGCTGACCGAGAGCCTGATCGAAGCCGAGCTCTTCGGGTACGAGCGGGGCGCCTTCACGGGCGCGGACAAGCGGCGAGACGGGCGCTTCAAGGCGGCCCACGGGGGCACGTTGCTGCTCGATGAAGTGGCGGAGCTTCCGCTGTCGGCCCAGACGAGGCTGCTCCGGGTGGCGCAGGAAGGAACGGTCGAGCCGCTCGGCGCCAACACTCTCGTCAAGGTCGACGTACGCATCATCTCGGCGACGCATCGGAACCTGGCGGCCATGGTCAAGGCCGGGACGTTCCGGGAGGATCTCTACTACCGGCTCAACGTGATCGAGATGCCCCTGCCGTCGCTCAGCGAGCGAGCAGGAGACCTGACCCTGCTCCTGCGCCACTTCATGCAGAAGTTCACGCCGGCGGGCGCCCCGCTTCCGACCATCTCGGCGGCGGCCTGGAACGCGATCGCCAGCTATGCCTTTCCAGGCAACGTCCGCGAGCTCGCTCATGCCGTGGAGCACGCCATGGTGCTGGCGGGAGATCGCGAGGTCGAGCTCGTGCATCTGCCCTCGGCGCTGGCCGGAGCCGGGCTCGACCTCGGAACGGCGGCCGGCGGGCCGCTCACGGTCGTGCGCCCCCTGCGCCTGGCCCTGCACGACTTCGAGCTTGCCTATCTGCAGCGGGCCCTCGTGATCTTCGAAGGAAGGCGGAGCCGCGCCGCCGATGCGCTGGGGATCTCGCGCAAGACCCTCTGGCAGAAGCTGCGTCACGCGCCATCTGACGGAGACCCCCCCTCGATCAGCGCCGCGATCGCGAGCCAGCTCTGACGTGAGCGGTCGATGGACTCGGACCGGGAAGGTCGGACCTGAGAGGTCGGACCTGGAAGGAAGGATCCGGACATGCCCAGCACCTTTGACAATCGTTCTCCCATTCCCGAGCGGGCCGCGGCGGCGGTCGCCGCCCGCGCCGCTCGAAAGGCGGCCTCGGCCGGGCCAGGCACCATCGTCGTGGTCGACGACGACATCGACGCCCGCGATGCCTTGAGCGAGGCCCTTCGCGATGAGGGCTACGAGGTCTACCTCGCCGCCAACGGCCAGGAAGGGCTGTTCCTCCTGCGGCGATTGCCGTTCCCCCTGGGCGTCATCCTCGACGTCACGATGCCGATCATGAACGGGCTCGAGCTCCATCGGATCATGAAGGCCACACCGGCGCTGGCCGACATCCCGGTGATGATCTCGACCGCCGATCCGGCCAGCGCTCCGCCCGGCGTGCCTCTCGTCCAGAAACCCGTGAGCCTGGAGCGGCTCCTCGCGGCGGTCGCCGCTCTGTTCTGAGATTCGGACGAATCCGTACGCGCGGCGGGACGGCCAACGCCAGCGGTCACGATCGGCGCCGGCGGGCTCCGGCCCCGCAGAAGTGTGCTTAACTGCAGACGGGCTCAGGACGGGGACGAAGCAAAGCAACAGGAACAGGTGAAATCCAGGCGCAACCGGTCGATGGTCTCGACGCGACGTCGGCTCCCATCACGGGCGATCGTGGGACGGCCGGAGTGGCGGGGAGCAGGAGGCAACCAGAATGGTTGACGGCGGCGAGCACGCGGCGTGCGTCGACGGCTGGCTCGAGGAAGCGGCCCGCGGACTCACGCCGCCCGCCCTCCGGCGGCTCCTCGAGGTGGCGTTCGGCGTGTTGTGGATGAGGACCATGACGACGCTCGGCGAGGTCACCCTCACCGCGATCGGGGAGCGTGTGCTCTACACGGCCGCCGAGAGGTTTCCGGTCCTCGCGTCCTTCCAGGTGGTGCCGACGCGCGGGATCGAGCTTCGCGGGGCGGAGGGGCAGGGGCCCCCTCCGGAAGCCGAGCTGAGAGAAGGAATGCGCTTCTTGCTCGTGGAGCTCCTCACCGTGCTAGGGACCCTCACGGCGGAGATCCTCAGTCCCGAGCTGCACGCGCAGCTGAGGCGCGTCGTCCTCCCGCCGTCCGTGCACCTGGTGAAAGAGACGGAGACGCCAGCGGGGGCGCGGAAGAGGCACGCGGGCGAAGGCGGAGAGTGATGAACAAGGCCACCGACATACCGCGCGTCTCGACCGGGATTCCGAACCTCGATCTCATCTTGAAAGGGGGGCTACCCGCCGGGTCGATCACCATCTTGAGCGGCCCGCCCGGCTCCGGGAAGACCATCCTCACGCAGCAGCTCAGCTTCCACAACGCCTCCGTCCAGCGCCGGACCCTCTTCTTCAGCACGCTGTCGGAGCCCACCGCCAAGAGCCTGCGGTACCTCCAACAGTTCTCCTTCTTCGAGCCCACCGAGATCGACGCAGGGGTCTTCTTCGTCGATCTCGGTGTGATGGTGCGGAGCGAGGGGCTCTCGGCGTGCATCGCGCTCATCATGGAGCACGTGAAGAAGGTCAAGCCGGCGATCGTGGTCATCGACAGCTTCAAGGTGTTCGACGATCTGTCCGGCTCGCCGGAGGACCTTCGGAAGTTCGGCTACGAGATCGCCGTCAACCTCATGGCGTGGGAGGTCACCGCCCTGTTGCTCGGGGAGTACGGACCGGCGGACTACGAGGGGAACCCGTTCTTCTCGATCGTCGATGGCTCGATCGTCCTGTCGCAGCGCGAGGCGCAGGGTGAACAGCAGCGCTTTCTCAAGATCGTCAAGATGCGCGGCACGAACCACAGCCGGGACGACCATCCGTTCCTCATCACGACCGACGGCATCGAGCTCTTCGCGCCGCGCGTGGCGCTCCGGCGCGAGCCGCTCCCCGGCGAGGCGCTGGCGCGCTGCCGGACCCACATCGCCAAGCTCGACGAGCTCCTCGGACCCGGTATCCCCTGGGGATCCAGCCTCCTCATCGGCGGCGTGGCGGGGACCGGCAAGACGGTCCTGTCGCTCGAGTTCATCTACCGGGGCGCCCTGGCGGGCGAGAAGGGGATCCTGTTCTCGTTCGAGGAGACCGAGGACCGCCTGCGCGCGGCCGCGCGCGGCCTGGGCTGGGACATCGACGCCCAGATCGCCCGCGGCATGATCGAGATCGTCTTCATCCCGCAGCCGGACATCATGGTGGAGTCGCACCTCCTCATGATCCGCGAGCGCGTCGAGACCATGAAGGCCCGGCGCGTGGTCATCGATTCGGTCTCGGTCCTGCTCCACAAGATGACGAGCCCGCAGCTCAGCCGCGAGCGCATCTTTCATCTTTGCAGCATCGTCCAGAACGCCGGCGCGGTGGGCTTCTTCGCGACCGACATTCCTTACGGCTCCGTGCAGGTCAGCCGCTTCGGCGTCGAGGAGACGGTGGTGGACGGCGTCATCATCCTCAGCGCCACCGAGGAGGGCCTCGAACGCGAGCGCTACATCGAGGTCTACAAGCTACGAAACACGGCTCACTTCAAGGGACGGCACAACATGGTGATCGGGCCGGGCGGCGTCTCGATCTTCCCCCGCTACGGCGAGAGCGCGCCGGGCGCGGACGCGCCGCCTCCGCCGCTCGAGGCCGCCCCTCGGCTCGGCTCTGGCATTCCCGGGCTCGACCAGCTCCTCGGCGGCGGGCTCCTGCGACGGAGCGTCACCCTCGTCTCGGGCAGCGCGGGCGTGGGCAAGACCATCATGGGGGTGCAGTTCCTCCTCGAGGGTGTGAAAGAGGGGAAATCCGGCCTCTACGTCACGCTCGAGGAGGGCCCGGAGCAGCTCCTCGCCGGCGCGGACGCGCTGGGGCTCCCCTTGCGAGCCGCGGTCGGCGCGGGGCAGGTGCAGATCCTCTACGTGTCCCGAGAGCACATCCGGGCCGGGCAGTTTCTGACCGTCCTGGCCGATCGGCTGACGGCCCTCATGGCCGACCGCGTGGTGCTGGACGCGGCGACCAAGATGCGGACCGAGAGCGTGCAGCTCGAAGAGCTTCATCACTTGCTCTACAAGCTGACGGTTCGGTTCAAGACGCTGGGGATCACCAGCCTCATCACGGTCGAGACCCCGACGCTCTCGTCGGCCGCCAGCGCCACGGAGATGGGCCTGTCGCCGGTCGCCGACAACCTGTTGATGCTCCGCTACGACCCCGCGGACGGCCGGCTGGCGCCCACGGTCACCGTGGTGAAGACCCGCGGCAGCGACCACGACCGGCGGACCCACGAGCTCGTCGTCGGCGCCGCGGGTGTCCGGGTCGGTCGGGCGCTCGGCCCCTTCCGCGAGGCGCGGGTGCATGGCCCCAGGGGCACCTTGCGCATCCGCAACCGGAGGAGCAACAAGCGCCCATGACCCTCTCCGGTTCTGCCGACAGCATCGGGCACGCCAATGGCCGTCTGGCGTGCCTCTACGAGATCAGCAGGCTATTTGCGACCTTCACGAATGTGGAGAAGACCTTCGCGCCCGTCCTCGAGATCGCGTCAGGCACCTTGCCCCTTCGCAGTGCCGTGCTGGTCGAGGCCCGTGAGCGGGACGCCCACATGTTCGTGTGGGCGTCGGCGGGCCAGACCGCCGAGCACATGCGCGCCGTGACGGCGCACGTGCAGCGCGCCCATCGCTATCTCGTGGGAGCGCCGTCGGCCGGCCCCGATCAGGTCTTCGCGCAGACGGACATGCCGCCCTTGGCCGCGCCGCCGGGAGCCGACCCGGCCACCCCCCACCGGCTGATCGTGCTGCCCCTGGTCGTGGCCAATCGTCTACCGTTCGGCGCCTTCCAGATCGAAGGCGCCGGGACGCTCGACGAGACCGACCTCATGTTCGTGAACTCGGTGGCCAATCAGCTCGCGGTCGCGTTGGACCGCGACCATGCCTGGCGGGAAGAGATCGCGCGCCGGGAGCAGGCCGAGGACGGGCTGGCGGAGTCAGAGATCCGGGAGCTCGACACCGACCGCCACCGGCTCGACGCGGAGGCGGCCAGCGGCCAATTTCAGGCCCTCGCCGCCGAGAATGCGCGGCTGTACGCGGAGGCGCAGCAGGCGGTGCGCGTGCGAGAGCAGATCCTCGCGATCGTCTCCCACGACTTGCGCAATCCCCTCTCCACGATCCTCATGACGGCGGGCAGCCTCGCCAAGAAGGGCGTGATGCCGGAGGCGGTGGCCAGGATCCGCCGGGCCGCCGATCGCATGCTGCGCCTCATCGAGGATCTCCTCGACTTCGCCAGCCTCGAGGTCGGAATCATGGCCATCAAGGTCAGACCGGAGGATGCGGGCGCCATCATCTGCGAGACCGCGGCCGGCTTCGAAGCGGCCCTCAAGGCCCGGGGCCTCGAGCTCACAACGGAGGTGGAGCCTCTGCTGCCGCCGGCTTCGTGCGATCGCGATCGCGTCCTTCAGGTCCTGTCCAATCTGGTCGGCAACGCCAGCAAGGCGACGCCGCCCGGCGGACATATCGCGCTCGGCGTCGCGGCCCGCGGCTCCGAGCTGGCGTTCTGGGTCTCGGACGACGGCCCGGGGATAAGCGAGGACGATGTGACGCACCTCTTCGAGCGCTACTGGCGGAGCGGCCAGGCGGAGTACAGGGGCACGGGGCTCGGTCTGGCGATCTCCCGAGGGCTCGTCGTGGCGCATGGCGGGCGACTGTGGGTCGAGACCGAGCTGGGTCAGGGCGCCACGTTCTTTTTCACGATCCCGTCGGTCGCCGCCGAGACCGGCCTGGCGACACCGCCCGCCTGAGCGGCGTCGCGGGCGCCTCGGCCGCCGGGGGCCGCGCGCGACGAGGCCCACGGGTCGGGCGTCAGCGCAGGCCGAGCGTCGCGTTCGCCACGACGATCTCGACCCGCCGGTTGTTGGCGCGATTCTCGGACGTCTTGTTGTCGGTGATCGGCTTCCCCGAGCCCATGCCGACGGCGCTGATCTTCTCACCGGCCACGCCTCGACTCACGAGGTAGTCACGGACGGCCGTGGCGCGGTTCAAGGAGAGCGGCTGGTTGACGCGGTCCGGTCCCCGGTTGTCGGTGTGCCCTTCGACGACCATCCGCTTGTCGGGATCCTGGGCCTTGAGGGCCTCGGCGACCTGATCGAGCTTGGTCATCGCGGTGTTGAGCAAGGCATATTTGTTCGAGGCGAAGAGGACGCTGCCGGACAGGGTGATCACCAACCCGCGGGTCTCCTCCTTGACCGCCGCCACCGCCGCCAGGTCCTTCATGGCACCGGCCAGCTTCCCCTCCGCGGACAGGCGGGCCTCCTTCTCGGCCTCCAGCTCCTTGGTCTGCGCGCTGTTGGTCGCGCGCAGGTCGTTGGTGGTGATCTTGTTGTCCCGGCGTTCATCCTTCAGTTGCTCGCGGCTGGACGCCAGGGCGACCCGCGCGGTCTTCACCTGGGCGTCCCGGACCGCGACCCCCGCCGTGGCGGCCTGGGCGATCTTCTGTCGATCGAGCTCGGTTCGAGCTTTGACGTCCGCCAGCTCGAGCTTGCGCTGAGCGATGTACGCGTAGTCGCGGCATATCAACGTGTCTCCGTTACGCTCGAATTCATCGTTCGCCTGGTCGAGCGCCTTCTTCCCATCGTGCAGCTCGGTGGGGGTCAGCTTCGCCGACAGTCCTCCGCTCGAGGCCACGTACGCCTCGCGCGCGGCGACCAGCTGCGCCGGTGGGTTCGTCGCGCAGGCGATGGCCGTTCCAACGAGGATCGAAACCAGGGCCAGGCGGGCTCGTTCAATTGTCATCTTGTCTTCCTTTCGAGATCGTGGCGTGAATCAAGGGTTGGTGAGGGTGTGCAGCGCCGCCAGGCTGGCGGCCGCCTTCAGAGCCTCGGAGTGAACGGAGGCCTCGCGGGCCAGCCCCAGCGCGAGCTCGGCGTCGGATTCAGCCCTCGCCAGCACCAGCACCGCTCGCTGGTCACCGCCCGCGGCCAACTTCTTGGCCGAATCGGTCTGCTCGCGGGCCAGCTGCAGATGCAGGCGGGCGTTCGGCACACCGCTCGCTCCCATCTCCTCCGCGCCGCGGATGCTCGCCTCGGAGCTCTCCAGTTGTGCCGGCGGGATGGCCACGGCGGCGCACCCCGTGATTCCAAGTACGCCGAGCGAAGCAATCAATCGTTTGATCATTTTGTAATTCCTCCATTGCAAGAGAAAGCACGTTGCATGCCGCCGTCGAGGCGCTGGCGTCGCCGCGTCGATCCGTGGCGTCAGCGGCCCGGAGCGGAGCGGAGCCAAGGACGACGCCTCTTCCCGCGCATCAGGGAAATGAACCCGCTCTCGGGACTTCCCGGCGACATGAGGTGGGCGATGTTCCGTCCCAAAGACATGTTCGCCTCCGAAGCCGTGTCATCCGGCGCGAGTTTCCCGATCGGTTGCTTGCCACGGGCGTCCCCATCGAGTAGGGACTGATCACCGGCGCAACTTGCGGAGCGGCGTTGGATGATTGACCAGCCTGGCAACCTGGTGGACCCCGCCAAGGGAGGACACCATGAAACGTTCAGAGCATTCGGATCCGGAGCGTTGGGGACCTAGCGAAGGACGGACTGCAGGGCGTCGGGGGGAGGCGCGAGCGTCATGAAGGTCGTCTTGTGGGGGTTGGTCGAGACCACGGCGGTGTTCCTGACCCTCTGCTGGATCATCGTCTGGGAACGGCTGAATCCTCCGCGGACGGACTCGAGATGGAGAGCGTTGGACCGACGGAGGCGTGGTCACAGATGACGCCGACCGACGCGCGGCCACAACGGTGTCACCACGACGGGAGAGGATGTCCATGAGCAATCAGAGGGCGGTTTGGATGGATGGTACGCAGGCGAGGGTCTTTCACGTGCGCCCGGACGCCTTCGACGAGTCGACCGTGGAGGCGCCGAGCTTTCACGTGCACCGCCACCCGAAGGATCAAATGACCCGGACGCACCATCACCCCGACGACGAGCGGAAGTTCTTCCACGAGGTCGCGGATCACTTGATGGGTGCCGAACAGATCCTGCTCCTCGGCCCGTCGGTGACGAAGCTCCTCTTCTTGCGATACCTGCAGGCCAAAGCTCCGGCGCTCGAGGCGCGCGTGGTCGGTCTGGAAACCGTGGACCATCCCACTGATCGTCAGATCGTCGCGCACGTGCGCCGCTACTTTCGCGCGGTTGGCGCCGATCCCGACGGGCGTCCCGCTGGTCAGTGACTCCCGGCCTCGGCCGAGTGGGAGAGGCAGCAGGCGGACGAGCGCTTTGGCACGGCCAGGGACCCCCTCCCGTCCACTGGTGGGGTATCGGGGGGCGATTGGCCCGATGCCAGGGCTCCCGGACGGGGGCGTATCGAGTGTGAGCCCTCCCGGCCCACAACCGCCCCGCCCGCCGCCGCCTTGCCGCGGCTCGTCCTGGCCATTTCTCCGGTCCCGGCGTCGGTCTGGCTGGCCAAGGCGTAACCTTCCGGGCACATTGATCATCCACCCTGTTCACGGTAGGAGACACCGTGTTCACGATAGGAGATTCCCGATGAGCTTCCCCGCATTGCTGAAGGACGTGAAGTCGAAGATTCGCGAGACCGACGTGGAGACCGTCGCCAAGGGCGTGGCGGCGCGGGGGGGCAAGTCGGGCGACGGCAACGGCGCCGGCCCGATCCTGATCGACGTGCGGGAGAAGGACGAGTGGACCGAGGGCTACATCCCGGGAGCCCGCTGGATCCCGCGCGGTTTCCTGGAGCTGCGCATCGAGGACCAGGTCCCCGAGAAGTCGTCCGAGGTCGTCCTCTATTGTGCGGGCGGCACCCGGTCGGCGCTGGGGGCGCGGGCGCTCGAGGAGCTGGGTTACACCAACGTGAAGTCGATGGCGGGTGGTTTCACGGCCTGGAAGCGGTCCGGACACACCTACGACAAGCCGTACATCATGACGCAGGACCAGGCCCTGCGGTACGCGCGCCACACCATGCTGCCCGAGATCGGTGAGGCCGGGCAGGTGAAGCTGCTGCGCTCGAAGGTGCTGTGCCTGGGCGCCGGCGCGCTGGGCTCGTCCTCGGGCATCTACCTGGGCGCGGCCGGCGTGGGCACGCTGGGCTTCATCGACGACGACGTGGTCGACGCGTCCAACCTGCAGCGCCAGATCCTTCACGCCACCGACCGCATCGGCACCCCGAAGGTCGAGTCCGCGCGCAAGGCCATCAACAGCCTCAACCCCGACGTGAAGGTCGTCGCGCACGCGACGCGCCTGTCTGCGGAGAACGTCCTCGACATCATCAAGGACTACGACGTCATCATCGACGGCGCCGACAACTTCCCGTCGCGCTACCTGCT
>Ga0068853_100003318_pt1 | contig 12319 bp, 18 predicted proteins | sample KBSCornC32_FD_65655 | JGI IMG/M metagenome (GOLD analysis project Ga0068853, IMG submission 65655) | Corn rhizosphere microbial communities from Kellogg Biological Station, Michigan, USA - KBS Corn C3-2 | ecosystem: Host-associated > Plants > Roots > Rhizosphere > Soil ... | reverse complement strand
CTGCAAATTCAGCCGAAATTTTTTTAAAATTGGTACTGTGGCATTCAAGGCATCGGCCCGAAATAAGCCTGTTAAAAAAAGGTTGATATTGCGGATACCCCGGGCTGTTTGACCAACTATGCGTAGGAGCAAAATAAGAAACAGGAAGCTGAAACAATTTGTTTCCTTGCCATGATAAATAAGTCTGCCCCCGTGTTCCGGAACCAATTACAATATCGAAACGGTGTGCTGATTTTTCTTTATCATGATAATATTCCACCTGATAAAAACTATTGTCACGGTCTTCCATGACAACCTTATCAAAGTAATTATAAATATAAATATTACTACCCTCATCAAAATTCCCTTTTATATAATTTTTTTGCGCTGGTTGTGACGTAAGATAATGTGGTGTGTGAATAAAGCTATCATATATTTCATGATGGCAGTTTTGGCAAATTGCTGAACCTGCAAATTGCTGTCCTTCTGAATTGAGAATGACAATTTTTTCCCCCTGATTATTTATACAATTTGTCAGGATAATCATAAAGGATACTAAAGTCAGCATGACCCAAAAAATATGCTTAAGATTTTTTATATTCTCCACTTTAAATTTATATTCTTCACTTTAAAAATAAAGATTAATATAATTGAAACGTTTTTAAACTTACACGCAATGGAATTTTTAAAAACGATGACGGAATAACATTATTTTAAAAATCAACCGCAGGAATCTTTTGTGTATTTAGAGAATGAAGGCAATTTTCAATTTAAACCATACGCTATAAAAGAATTTAATGAAGGACATTGGTTAACGATGGACATCGGTGATATTGACGGCGATGGAGATGCAGACATTGTGTTAGGAAGTTTTATTCCGCCTTATAAAAATTTACAATTACAGTCTTTGAAAGAAACAACCCAAAAGGCAGCTCTTTTATTGCTTCAAAATAAAACCAGATAAAACTTATTTCTTCTTTACGTATTTCTACGCATTAAAAACGTATCAATACCTGATTTCAAAATTCCGTTTTTTCACGCTTGTTTTTGACTTGAGATTTAACTGAAATTTGTATTGTTTCTTTATTGTTGAATATTTTTTAGTACGATAAAAATTATAATAATTAATCTTCTATATTCAACTTACCCGTTGCCTGAGTGGCAAGCTCTAAACCGCCTCACCCTTGCATAGGCAGCTACAATTTCCGTAGCTGCTTTTTTTATACGCAATAATTTCTATCAGATGCTTGCAATATTCTTTGCAGCGATCCATCCGCTTGTCCATGCATGTTGAAAATTGAAGCCACCGGTTATTCCATCAACATCCATTATCTCTCCTGCAAAAAATAAATGCGGAATAATTTTGCTTTGCATCGTGCTCGCATCAATCTCTGAAAGTTTTACTCCACCGCATGTTACAAACTCTTCTTTGAAAGTTGTTTTGCCCTTCACTTCAAATGCTTGCACAGTAAGTGTTTTAATGAGTTTGTTTTGAGAAGCTGATGAAAGTTCTGCCCAACGACCATCATGAATTATTTTACACTCGTCAAGAAAATACAACCACAATCTTTGTGGCAAACCAAAAGGATTTTTATTACTTATTTTTTGTGAAGCAAATTGATTTCGTAAAGAACTCCATTCTTCTCTTAAAGTATTTTCATTATAAGCGGGAAGCCAGTTTACAAGGATATTGAAATGATAATTAAATGCAGCTAATTCTCTTGCTCCCCATGCGGATAATTTTAAAACAGCAGGCCCGCTTAAGCCCCAGTGCGTAATTAACACCGATCCCGTTTCCGATAATTTTGTTGACTGAATTTTTACAGCTACTTTCTCAACACTCACTCCCATTAATGACGTGATCTTGTTGTTAGGAATGTTAAATGTAAATAAAGAAGGAACAGGCTCTTCAATTGTGTGACTAAGATTTTTTATCCATTCAAATTGAGACGATTTTGGATAGCCGCCGGAAGCAATGCAAATGTAATTTGTTTCCAGTTGCCTGTTTCCAGTTTCCAGTTGGAAGAAATTATTAACTCGTTTTATTGATTTTATTTCAGTGTTGAATAAAATTTCAACGCCATATTTGTTTGCTTCTTTTATTAAACAATCAATGATGGTTTGAGAATTATCTGTAACAGGAAACATTCTTCCATCTGCTTCTGTTTTTAATTGCACACCACGTTCTTCAAACCATTGTATTGTATTTTTTGTGTTGAACCAATGAAAAGTTTTTTTCAAAAAATTTTGACCTCGTGGATAACGCTTTATCAATTCAGGTATTTCGAAACAAGCATGTGTAACGTTGCAACGTCCGCCACCACTCACTTTTACTTTTGATAAAATTTTGCTGCTCTTCTCAACAATTATCACCTTCAACAACGGATTCATTCTTGCTGCATTCACTGCGCAAAAAAAACCGGCGGCTCCGCCGCCGATCACAACCAATGTTGAATGTTTTGTTCTCGTTGAATTTTGATGCATTTATCGAACAAAGTCTTGTTACATAACAAGACTTGGAGCAGCATAATAAGATGTATTCAAATTTGAATTGGCTTGTTCGGCGGCTTCTATGATTGAATAATCAGAAAGTATCAAGGCTTTATTTTTTTTCACACACACATCGTGTTCAAAATGTACAGAAGGTTTTCCATCACGTGTGCGAACTGTCCAACCATCTGCTTCTGTATAAACTTCTCTTGTACCAAGATTAATCATCGGTTCAATTGCCAGCACTGCATTTTCTTTTAGTCTTTTACCATCGCCTCGTTTACCATAATTAGGCACTTGCGGATCTTCATGCAAACTTCTTCCCAAACCATGACCAACCAATTCACGTACTACGCCGTAGCCATGCTGCTTTTCAGTGTACTCTTGTATTGCGTAAGAAATATCACCCACACGATTTCCCACAATTGCTTTTTCAATTCCTTTGTACAAAGATTCTTTTGTAACACGCACCAGTTGCAAAACTTCATCGCTCATTTCGCCAATCAAAAATGTGTATGCATGATCTCCGTGCCAGCCATTCAAAATAACACCCATGTCAATCGAAACAACATCGCCTTCGCGCAATGGCTTGTTATTTGGAAATCCATGCACCACCACATCATTCACAGATGCACAAATATTGTGAGGGTATCCGCGATAATTGAGAAAAGAAGGAATTCCTTTATTATGACGCACAAAATCTGCACACAGCTTATCAATCTCAAGAGTTGTCATTCCCGCTTTTAAAACTTTCGCTACTTCGGTCAACGTTTTACTAACCAGCGTAGCGCTCTGTTTCATCATTGCAATTTCTGCTTCTGTTTTGTAAAGTATCATACCGTTTACTCTTCGTGTCATTTTAAAGTTAATGTGATAATAAATGATTTTTTTGTAACCGGCTTTTTGTTCTCTCATCATCGTCTGTTGTGTCACTCACTTGTGCGTTCGGAACTTTGCTCATCAAAATTGTTGTAGTTGAAGTGTGCGACGCAACAGAAGTTTCATTTTTGTTTAAGAGCTCGGTTCATAAAAATAATTTCTCAAACTCTTATCATCACGCAAACTCATTCAAAAAAAATAAAAACCTGCCATTACTGACAGGTTGAAACACTATATTAAATTTTGGTTTACGAAATTAATAGCTGGCAGATGTAACAGCCTGTCTGCCCTGTATGCGTCCGCCTTTCATTAAACCATCGTACTGGCGCATGAGCAAATGCGTTTCTATTTGCTGCAATGTATCCAGTATTACTGCAACCATAATAAGGAGTGACGTACCTCCGTAAAATGTACTGAAAAGTTGCTGCACACCTAACATAGATGCAAACCCCGGAAGAATACCTACAATTCCAAGAAAGAACGCACCGGGCAAAGTGATCTTATCCATGATGGCGCCAATGTAATCTGCCGTGGGCTGTCCGGGTTTTACACCGGGAATGAAACCATTGTTTCTTTTCAGATCTTCACTCATTTGCTTTGGGTTAAATATGAGTGCAGTATAAAGAAATGTAAATCCAATGGTCATCACTCCATAAATAAGCATGTACCATGGATTACTATGATCAGAAAATATTTTTGTAATGCCTTGTGCTGATTGAATGTTTGTGAAAGAAACCAATGTTGGCAAGAACATAATTGCCTGCGCAAAGATGATTGGCATTACACCTGCAGCATTTACTTTAAGAGGAAGGAACTGGCGTGCTCCACCAAATTGCCTGTTGCCAATAATTTGCTTTGCATAGTTCACAGGAACTTTTCTTACACCTTGCACAAGAATAATGAGACCGAGAATAACTGCAATCAGGATTGCGATTTCGATCATGAATATCAGCAAACCACCGCCGCCTTTCTGTTGTCTTGAAGTAAACTCCTGCCCGATAGCTTCAGGGAAACGGGCAAGGATACCTATCATGATAATGATGGATGTACCGTTGCCTAAACCTTTGTCCTGAATCTTTTCACCAAGCCACATTACGAATAATGTGCCTGCAGTTAAGATGACAATAGTTGATAAAAAGAAATAAGGTTTATATGCATCTATCATGGCTGCTGCATAATCGGGAGTTTTTAAATATGCAACATAAGCACTACCCTGCATGATCGTAACAAGCACTGTTAGATAACGAGTCCATTGATTGATTTTCTTACGACCACTTTCTCCCTCTTTTTGAATCTTCTGCATTTGCGGAACGAGGATCGTCATCAACTGCATAAAGATTGAAGCGGAGATGTAAGGCATTACGCCTAACGCAAAGATGGATGCATGTGAGAATGCACCTCCGGCAAAAGTATCAAAGAGACCCAACAGACCATTGTTAGTACCGCCGACATTAGTTAGTTTATTGGGATCAATACCGGGCAACACAACATGCACACCAACACGGTAAATAAGAATAAGAGTAAGGGTCACAATAATCTTTGTGCGCAATTCCTCAATACTCCAGATATTCTTTATTGTTTGAATTAATTTTTTCACAGAATGAAAGTTGAATACGTGAAAGACTCTAAACCAAAAGACGCATCAATATTACATAGATGCGTCTGACAAATATCGTTAATTTTTTTTACAAAATTTCAATACTGCCACCCGCTGTTTCAATTGCAGCTTTTGCTTTTTCGCTGGCGGCATTTACCTTAAAGGCAAGCTTGGTTTTTAATTCGCCGGTAGCTAAAATTTTTACTTTATCTGTGCGGCTTATTAAACCATTAACGTATAAATTTTCTAAACTGAATTCTGTAAATCCATATTTTTCAGCAAGCTGATCGATCTGACCAAGGTTGAAAACTTTATACTCAACGCGATTGTTGTTTTTGAAACCACGTTTGGGTAATCTTCTTTGAATAGGCATCTGACCACCTTCGTGAGAAATTTTATGTTTAAACCCACTGCGGCTTTGACCACCTTTGTTACCCTTTGTGGAGGTACCACCTTTACCACTTGCCTCACCGCGACCTAAACGTTTTTGCTTGTGAACTGCACCTTCTGCAGGTTGTAAATTGTGAAGTTTCATTTGTAATTGATTTTTACTTACGGGGAATCGCCCCTCGCTTTCATAATTTGAAAATTTGGAGATTTGAAAATTTGAAGATTGATTTTGTAACGAGCTATTGCATTTTCAAATTAGCTCATTTTCAAACTTTCAAATTAAGCCAGCTCCTCAACCTTTATAAGATGATGAACTTTTTCAACCATCCCAAGAATTTGAGGAGTTGCTTCAACTTCTTTTGAAGAATGCAATTTCTTTAATCCCAAAGCTTTTAAAGTCAGCTTCTGACGCTCCGGTCTGTCAATTGCACTTTTGATCTGAGTTATTTTAATCTTTGCCATGATAACCAGTTTAAGGTTTAAGGTTTAAGGTTTAAGCTAAGTCTTTCCAACTTTAAACTTGAAACATTAAACTTTAAACTCAATATTATCCATTAAAAACTTTGCTCAATTTGATGTGACGATTCTTTGCAACCTCGATTGGTTCGCGCAAACTTGTAAGTGCTTTGATAGTTGCCTTTACAACGTTATGAGGATTTGCAGAACCAAGGCTTTTCGCCAACACGTCCGTAACACCGGCGCTTTCCAATACTGCACGCATGCTTCCTCCAGCGATTACACCAGTACCGTGTGCGGCGGGCTTGATCAAAATTTTTGCAGCACCTTCTTTAGCTAATTGATCATGCGGAATTGTTCCATGCATTATAGGAACTCTCACCAAATTTTTCTTCGCATCTTCAATTCCTTTTGTGATTGCTTCCTGCACTTCTTTTGCTTTGCCCAAACCTTGTCCTACAACACCATTTTCATTACCCACAACAACGATTGCAGAAAAACTGAAAGTACGACCACCCTTTGTAGTTTTTACTACGCGGTTAATGGCAACAACTTTTTCTTTCAGTTCTACATCGCCGCCGGCTTTTACTTTAGTTATACTTGCTTTAGCCATTTTTTTATTTACGATTTTATGAATTACGATTTACGATTTTGCAATTGCATTTATTGTGAAACGTAAATCAAAACCAAAAACTTTTATTATAAATTACGACCTAAGATTTTCGAAAGAAGATTGATTTATCAAATCGTAAATCCGAAATCGTAAATCTAAAAATCAGAATTGAAGACCTCCTTCTCTTGCACCATCCGCAACTGCTTTCACTCTTCCGTGATAGAGATTACCGCCGCGATCAAATCTTATAGCAGTTATTCCAAGTTCAGTTGCTTTGCGTGCAATTGCCGCGCCAACCAATTTACTCTTTTCAACTTTGGTTACTTTTTGTGCAGCAATATCTTTATCTTTTGATGAAGCCGCAGCAAGCGTTTTGCCGTTATCATCATCGATCAACTGAGCATAGATGTCAGTGTTGCTGCGAAAAACAGATAACCTTGGAAATTGATTTGTTCCCGCAACTTTCTTGCGAATTCTGTAGCGGATCTTCTGTCTTCTTAAAACTTTGTCCATCACTTTTATTTTTATTTCCTGCTACTGCCAGGAAAGTCAATTTGAAAATTTGTGAATTTGAAAATTTGGAAATTAAGTTTGAGTTGAGCTATCATTTTTAAATTAGCTCATCTTCAAATTTTCAAATTATTTACCAGCCGCTTTACCAGCTTTACGACGAACAACTTCATCGCTATACTTAACACCTTTTCCTTTGTAAGGCTCGGGCTTACGTAAGCTGCGAAGCTTTGCTGCGACCTGACCCAACAATTGTTTGTCCGAACCTTCTAAAAATATTTTCGGGTTCTGACCTTTTTCGGTTGCCGTAGCAACTTTTAGTTCTTTGGGAACTTCAAAAACGATGTTGTGAGAAAAACCCAAAGAAAGATCGAGCACATTACCCTGGTTTGAAGCTTTGTAACCAACGCCCACCAACTCAAGGTTTTTCTTGTAACCATCGGTAACACCTTTTACAAGGTTTGCTACTAATGCGCGATACAAACCATGCATAGCACGATGACGGATTTGATCGGTTGGTCTTTCTAATATCACCTGCCCATCTTGTACCTGCACTTTAATATCACGATCGATTGGTTGCTTCAATTCACCTTTAGGACCTTTAACAGCGATCATATTGTCATTCGATACTGTTACTGTTACTCCGGAAGGAATTGTTACCGGTTGTTTTCCTATACGAGACATAAAATATTTTTTATTTATAGTTTAGTTGTCAGCCGGTCAGAAAGTATAGGTTCAATCTTAATGTACCAACAACAAAATAATTTTAGCTTACGAAGCAAAGCACTTCACCACCTACGTTTTCTTTCTTTGCTTGTTTATCAGTCATCACACCTCTTGACGTGCTGACAATTGCAACCCCCAAACCATTGATCACTCTTCTGAAATCAGAAGGGCTTGCATATTGCCTTAAACCAGGACGACTTATTCTTTCCAATGAACGAATAGCAGGTAGTTTTGTTTGAGGATCATATTTCAAAGCGATCTTTATCACGCCTTGTTTTTTATCATCTTCAAACTTATATTTTAAAATATAACCCTGATCGTACAGGATCTCTGTAATACGCTTTTTCAAATTAGATGCAGGAATCTCCACTAATCTGTGCCCCGCCATTTGAGCATTACGAATCCTGGTAAGGAAATCTGCTATAGGATCAGTTACCATTTGTGTTTAATTAATTCGATTTTGAAAATTTTATTTCGTTAATCGTGAATCGTCAATGGTGAATTAATTCTCACGATTCACGTTTCACGTCTCACGTTTTTTACCAGCTTGCTTTTTTAACTCCCGGAATTTTTCCATTGAGTGCCATATCACGAAAAGCAATTCTTGAAATACCAAAGTACCTCATGTATCCTCTCGGGCGACCTGTCATCTGACAACGATTTTTCAAACGAACAGGTGAAGCATTCTTTGGTATCAGATCCAATGCTGCGTAGTCGCCTGCAGCTTTTAAAGCAGCACGCTTTTCAGCATATTTCGCAACCATTGCTTCGCGTTTCTTTTGCCTGGCTTTTACTGATTGTTTTGCCATAATTCGATTTTAGATTTTCGATTTCGGATTTACGATTGCTTGAATCCCGAATTAATTAAATCGTAAATCGTATTCTTAAATCGTAAATTATTTTTATTAATTTCTTTTATCTTTTTTGAAATGGTAAACCCAGTTCTTTCAACAATTCATAAGCTTCTTCATTGTTCTCAGCAGTAGTTACGAACGTAATGTCCATACCTGTGATCTTGCTTACCTTGTCAATATCAATTTCTGGGAAAATAATTTGCTCAGTAATACCGAGTGTATAATTACCACGACCATCAAATGCTTTATCGCTGATGCCTTTGAAGTCACGCACACGAGGCAATGCGATGGAAACAAGACGATCAAGAAATTCATACATTCTCTCACCGCGCAATGTTACACGTGCACCGATCGGCATTCCTTTACGCAACTTGAAGTTTGAAATATCTTTCTTACTCAAAGTTGGAACAGCTTTTTGTCCTGTGATCTGGGTTAATTCATCCACTGCAACATCAACTGTTTTCTTATCAGTTACTGCGCCATTCACACCACGGTTAACGCAAATCTTTTCAAGCCTGGGAGCCTGCATGATGCTTTTGTAACCAAACTTTTTTTGCAAAGCCGTTACAACTTCATTTTTATATTTCTCCTCAAGTCTCGGAGTATATTTTGTTGTTGCCATTATTTAATTACCTCCCCGGATTTTTTAGCTATACGAACTAATTTTCCTTCTTCCCTGCTGCGCTTAATTTTCGTAGGCGCACCGGCTTTTGCATCCCACAACATAACATTGCTGATATGTATTGGAGCTTCCTTTTTTATAATACCACCTTTAGTGTTCTGTGCAGAAGGCTTGCTGTGTTTTGTAATAATATTTACACCTTCAACAACCAAACGACTTTTATCAACGATCACGCTTAATACTTTGCGTGGTTTCTTCAGGTCTTTATCTTCTCCAGTAATCACTACTACAGAATCGCCTTTTTTGATATTATATTTAGGTTTAAATCTGTTGCTCATTTTTTATTTTTTATGAAGTCAACTTTTATTCTTTAATCATCTTTTGTTGTGTCACTCACTTGTACGCCTTGTTCTTTATTCAGCAAACGCTTTAAAGAACTTCCGGAGCCAATGAAATAATTTTCATGTAACCTTTATCACGCAACTCTCTTGCAACAGGTCCGAAAATACGCGTACCTCTTGGCTCATCTGCATTATTCAATAACACAACAGCATTGTCATCAAAACGGATATAAGAACCATCTTTACGACGCAACTTATTTTTTGTGCGAACGATCACTGCTTTGGAAACAGTACCTTTTTTAATACCACCGGCTGGTATAGCATCTTTAACTGTAACAACAATCTTATCGCCTATCTTGGCATAATCCTGTCCGCTATTCCCTAACACCCGAATGCAAAGAACTTCTTTTGCACCGCTGTTATCTGCTACATTCAATCGGCTTTCTTGCTGAATCATCTCTTAAAAATTTTAGATTTCAGATTTTAGATTTTAGATTGAGGGCAGCCTGCAAGAAAAATCTGCAATCTGCAATCTGCAATCCGCGATAATTTTATTTCGCTTTTTCCACAACTTCCAAAAGTCTCCAACGCTTGGTCTTGCTTAACGGACGAGTTTCCATTATGCGCACCACATCACCCACAGTACACTCATTCTTTTCATCATGAGCATGAAACTTGGTAGTCTTTTTTACGAACTTACCATAGATCGGATGCTTTACTTTTCTTTCAACGTTAACAGTAATTGTTTTATCCATCTTATTACCGCTAACAACACCGATCCTTGTTTTACGCAAATTTCTTTCGGTCATTTTTCTTTATTTTAATTAAACACCGAGTTCTCTTTTTCTTAATTCAGTTTTCAAACGGGCAACATCTTTTCTAAGATTCCTGATATTTATAGGGCTTTCCAAAGGAGAAATAGCATGCGCAAATTCTAACTTCTTTAATCGCAAACTATCTTCCTGGATGCGAGCTTTCAGATCCTGTTCATTCAGATCTTTTAAACTCCTGTTGAAATCTATATTCTTAGCCATTTCTTTTATTTGAAAATTTGAAGATTTGGGATTTGAAATTTTCAAATCGTTTAACTCTGCAAATCCCTTCTAACAATAAATTTTGTCTTTATCGGTAACTTCTGTGCTGCAAGTTCCATTGCTTCTTTCGCAATAGCTTCTGATACACCATCACATTCGAACAAGATGCGTCCTGGCTCAACAACAGCAGCAAAATATTCAGGATTACCTTTACCCTTACCCATTCTCACTTCAAGAGGTTTCTTGGTAATGGGTTTATCAGGAAATATTCTTATCCATACATTACCTTCACGTTTCATAGCACGGGTCATTGCCTGGCGTGCAGCTTCGATTTGACGATTCGTCAACCAAATGCCTTCAACAGATTTCAATCCATAAGAACCGAATGAAAGAGTTGTTCCTCTCTTTGCAACATTTCTTATGCGACCCTTCTGTGCTTTTCTATGTTTCGTTCTTTTAGGCTGTAACATCTTTTCATTTTTTGAGTTGCCGGTTTCCAGTTACCAGCTTATCCTATTTTTATTTCAACCGGCAACCAGCGACTGGCAACCGGAAACTTATCAATGTCTTCTATCTCCACCACCTCTTCTGTCGCCTCCTCCACCGCCACCGCGTCTGTCTCCGCCACCTCTTCTATCACCACTGCCGCCACCGCGCCTGTCTCCACCACCTCTTCTGTCACCCCCTCCTCTTCTATCATGTCTTTCATGCCTGTCATCTTCTCTTCTTTCTCTTCTATCGCTTAAGTCACTCTTACCACCAACAAAGTTTGGATTGAGCTCACGTTTTCCTAAAACTTCACCTTTACAAATCCATACTTTGATACCGATCTTTCCGTAAACGGTCAGTGCAAAAACATTTGCGTAATCGATATCCATACGGTATGTATGCAATGGAACACGACCTTGTTTTATTTCTTCGGTACGCGCTATTTCCGCACCACCCAAACGTCCGCTTACTTTTACTTTAATTCCTTCTGCACCCATGCGAAGTGAAGAAGCAATCGCCATCTTTATCGCACGTTTATAGTTGATACGATTTTCAATTTGCCGTGCAATAGTATCGCCTACAATATTTGCATCCAGTTCAGGACGACGGATCTCAAGAATGTTGATCTGCACATCTTCCTTCCCTGTTAATTTTTTCAATTCTTCTTTTATTCGGTCAACTTCACCACCACCTTTACCGATAATGATACCAGGTTTTGATGTATGAATCGTTATGATAAGCTTACCCAGCGTACGTTCAATAACGATCTTAGAGATACCACCTTTGTTGATACGGGCATTGAGATAACTTCTTATTTTGTTATCCTCGATGAGCTTTCCGGAGTAGTCTCTTTTGCTACCATACCAGTTGCTTTCCCACCCGCGGATGATACCTAACCTGTTACCAATTGGATTTGCTTTCTGACCCATGTTATACCCTCCTAAATCCTCCCTGAAGGGAGGACTTGAAAAACCGGTTTTATATTTTAAAAATTAATTTCATTTTTTTGTTACCCATTCCCCCTTTAGGGGTTAGGGGCATCAACAATTATCGTTACATGATTACTGCGTTTGCGCACTCTGTAACCACGACCTTGTGGCGCAGGACGCATACGTTTTAAAACTCTTCCGCCATCAACGAAGATTGTTTTTACAACAAGGTTTGCATCTGCTGCACTTGTTCCTTCATTCTTTTGTTCCCAGTTGTTAATAGCGCTCTTCAGCAATTTTGCCAAAGGCACTGCATTGTGTTGCGGATGATGTTCTAAAATAGCCAGCGCTTTTTCTACTCCCATTCCACGAACCACATCAGCCAGCAAACGCATTTTGCGCGGTCCTGT
>Ga0068853_100003315_pt1 | contig 12321 bp, 16 predicted proteins | sample KBSCornC32_FD_65655 | JGI IMG/M metagenome (GOLD analysis project Ga0068853, IMG submission 65655) | Corn rhizosphere microbial communities from Kellogg Biological Station, Michigan, USA - KBS Corn C3-2 | ecosystem: Host-associated > Plants > Roots > Rhizosphere > Soil ... | reverse complement strand
CCGCGCCTGAAGGCGGACTATGAGGACCGCATCGTCAAGGCGATGACGGAGAAGTTCGGCTACAAGAACCGGCTCGAAGTCCCGCGTCTCGACAAGATCGTGATCAACATGGGCGTCGGCGAGGCGACTCAGGACAAGAAGCGCGTCGAGACCGCGGCTGCGGAAATGCAGCAGATCGCCGGACAGAAGCCGGTGATCACCAAGGCGAAGAAGTCGATCGCCCAGTTCAAGCTGCGCGAAGGCATGCCGATCGGCGTCAAGGTCACCCTTCGCCGCGACCGCATGTACGAGTTCCTCGACCGGCTGGTCACGATCGCGCTTCCGCGCGTTCGCGACTTTCGCGGGCTCAACCCCAAGTCTTTTGATGGCCGCGGCAATTACGCGCTCGGCCTCAAGGAGCAGATCATCTTCCCCGAGATCAATTACGACCAGATCGACAAGGTCCGGGGAATGGACGTCATCGTAACCACCACGGCGAAGACGGATGAAGAGGCGCGCGAGCTGCTGCGCCTGTTCAACTTCCCCTTCCCGCAAGAGGAGCAGCGGGAGGCCGCGTAAGCGGTCTTCCCCCTAGGAGAAGAACTTAAGTCATGGCGAAACTGAGTTCGATCAACAAGAACGAGCGGCGCAAGAAGCTCGTGGCGCAGAATGCTGCGAAGTACGCGAAGCTGAAGGCGATCGCGAACGACGAGTCGAAGGATGAGACCGAGCGTCTCATCGCGCGCCTGAAGATGGCCGAGCTGCCGCGCAACGGAAACCCGACCCGGGTTCGCAACCGTTGCGAGCTGACCGGCCGGTCGCGCGCTTATTACCGCAAGTTCCGCTTGTCGCGGATCATGCTCCGGGAACTGGCCAACAAGGGCCTGATCCCCGGCGTCATCAAGTCGAGCTGGTAAGGATTTACGGATGGCGATGACCGATCCCCTGGGTGACTTGCTCACCCGCATCCGCAACGGCCAGCAGGCGAAGAAGGATTCGATCCTGACGCCGGCGTCGAAGCTGCGTGCGCACGTTCTCGATGTGCTCCAGCGCGAAGGCTATATCCGCGGATATTCCGAAGAGACTCTCGCCGGTCAGAAGGGCCTGCGCATCGAGCTCAAATATTTCGAGGGCCAGCCCGCGATCCATCATCTGGCTCGCGTGTCTAAGCCCGGCCGCCGCGTCTATTCGGCCGCGCGCGAGCTTCCGCGCATCCGCAACGGTCTCGGCACGGTCATCGTGTCGACCCCGCGCGGCGTGCTGTCGGACGCGGAGGCGCGAGACCAGAACGTCGGCGGCGAAGTCCTCGCGGAGGTGTTCTGATGTCCCGTATCGGAAAGAGGCCAATCGCTCTTCCGGCCGGAGTCACCGCTTCGGTTGAAAGCGGCGTCCTGACCGTGAAAGGGCCCAAGGGCACGCTCGCGATGCAGCTGCTGGACGATCTCGTGAAATATGAGGTCGGCGAGGGCGAGATCCGCGTTACTCCGCTGACCGATGCGCAGCGCAACCGCGCGGCGTGGGGAATGACCCGCACCAACGTGCAGAACCTCGTCACTGGCGTGACCGAGGGCTTCACCAAGGTGCTCGAGATCACCGGCGTCGGCTACCGCGCCCAGGCCCAGGGCAAGAACCTGCGACTCCAGCTCGGGTACAGCCACGACGTGAATTACAAGCTGCCCGAAGGCATCGATGTGAAGACTCCCGACCAGAACACGGTCGAGATCAGCGGCATCGACAAGCAGAAGGTCGGCCAGGTCGCGGCCGAGATCCGCCGCTGGCGCAAGCCGGAGCCCTACAAGGGCAAGGGCATCAAGTATCGCGGCGAGTATATCTTCCGCAAAGAAGGCAAGAAGAAGTAGCCATGGCGAAACTCTCTCTCTTCGATCGCCGGCGGCGCCGCGTGCGCACCGCGCTTCGTTCACGCGGCTCGAGCAAGCCGCGCCTGTCCGTGCATCGCTCGGGCCGGCACATCTACGCCCAGGTCATCGACGACACGGCGGGCAAGACGCTCGCTTCCGCTTCGAGTCTGGACAAGGACATCAAGGGCAAGACCGGAGCGACCAAGGACAGCGCCGCGGCGGTCGGCAAGGCCGTTGCCGAGCGCGCCAGGAAGGCCGGAGTGTCGAGCGTCGTGTTCGACCGTGGCGGCTTCCTGTTCCATGGCCGGGTGAAGGCCCTAGCCGACGCTGCCCGCGAAGGCGGACTGGAGTTCTAAATGGTGCAAGAGACTGAGAATCCCGAAGTGACCCAGGAGGCCCCCGCCGAGCGGGCGCAGGCCGAGGTCCCTGCGACCGAGGCCGCTCCGGTTCAGACCGAAAGTGAAGCGCCGCGCGGACGCGGTGGTCGCGGACGCGGTCCCGGTGGTGGACGCGGTCGCGGCGGTGGTGATCGCGGCGGCCGTGGCCGTCGTGACGATCGTCGTGGACGTCGCGATGACGAGGAAGGTGGCGAGGAGCTGATCGAGAAGCTCGTCCACATCAACCGCGTCTCGAAGACCGTGAAGGGCGGCAAGCGCTTCGGCTTCGCGGCGCTCGTGGTCGTCGGCGACGGCAAGGGCCGCGCGGGCTTCGGCCACGGCAAGGCTCGCGAGGTTCCCGAGGCGATTTCGAAGGCGACCGCGGCAGCGAAGAAGGCGATGATCCGCGTTCCGCTGCGCGACGGCCGCACGCTTCACCACGATGGCCTCGGCCATTTTGGCGCGGGCCGGGTGACGATCCGCACGGCTCCGGCCGGTACCGGAATCATCGCCGGCGGTCCGATGCGCGCCATCTTCGAGAGCCTCGGCGTTGCCGATGTCGTGACCAAGTCGGTCGGCACCTCGAACCCGTACAACATGATCCGCGCGACCTTCGAGGCGCTGAAGGACCAGACGAGCCCTCGCTCGGTGGCCCAGCGGCGCGGGAAGAAGGTTGCCGACCTGCTCGGCCGCGGTGGCGCCAACGCCGCCGAAGCCGAGGCCCAGGCCGAAGCGATCGCGGAGTAACACTGATGGCGAAGATCAAGATCACCCAGACCGGATCGCCAATCCGCCGCGACAAGACGCAGCGGGCGACTCTGGTCGGCCTCGGTCTCAACAAGATGGGCCGCACCGTGGAAGTGGAGGGCACGCCCGACGTGCTCGGCCAGGTCCGCAAGGTGGCGCATCTGGTGAGCGTCGAAGAGGCGGCTTAACTTGCCTGTTCCCCGGCGAAGGCCGGGGCCCAGGAGTCGCCTATCGGCGGCTGTTTTTCTAGGACTGGACCCCGGCCTTCGCCGGGGAACTGTGCGACAAAAGCGAAAGCGAGTGCAGGAACATGAAGCTCAATCAACTCAAGGATAACAAGGGCGCCCGGCAGGGCCGCGTGCGCGTGGGCCGTGGCATCGGCTCGGGCCTCGGCAAGACCGCGGGTCGCGGACAGAAGGGCGCGAAGTCGCGCTCGGGCGTCAGCATTGCCGGCTTCGAGGGCGGCCAGATGCCTCTCCACATGCGGCTGCCGAAGCGCGGCTTCAACAACATCTTCGCCCGCGATTATGCCGAGGTGAACATCGGCGCGATCCAGAAGGCGATCGACGCAGGCAAGCTCGATATCAAGGGCACGCTGGACCACGATGCGTTCAAGGTTGCGGGTCTCGCCCGTGGCGGGAAGGATGGCGTTCGGGTCCTCGGCAAGGGCGAGCTCAAGGCGAAGCTGACGCTGAAGGTCGCCGGCGTGTCGAAGGGCGCGCGTCAGGCAGTCGAGAAGGCCGGGGGCTCGATCGAGCTGATCGAGCGCAAGAATCCGGCCGAGCTCGCCGCCGCCAAGAAGGGCTCGCGCAAGGCCGCTTCCGCCAAGGCTTGAAGGCCTTAGACAAGCGGCCTCGAGCCACTATATCGGCGGCGGGGAGGCGCGAAGCCTTAACGCCGCCGTTTGTTTTTCCGGGGAATTTTAGTCGATGGCATCCGCAGCCGAACATCTGACCTCCAGTCTCACGCTCGCGAATTTCCAGAAGGCCACCGAGCTCAAGAAAAGGCTGTGGTTCACGGTCGGTGCGCTGATCCTGTTCCGGTTGCTTTCCTTCGTCCCGGTTCCGGGCATCGATCCTGCGGCGATGGCCCAGCTCTATCAAACGCAGAGCGGCGGAATCCTCGACGTTTTCAACACCTTCTCCGGCGGCGCGCTGGAGCGGTTCAGCATCGTCGCCTTGGGCGTCATGCCGTACATCACGGCCTCGATCGTCGTGCAGCTTGGCGGCACGCTCTACGAGCCCTGGAAGGCGCTCAAGAAAGAGGGCGAGTCCGGGCGCAAGAAGCTCAACCAATATACGCGCTACCTCACCGTCGCGATCACGCTCGTGCAGGGTTATCTCGCCGTGAAGGGGCTTGAATCGCAGGGCGCGCGCCAGGGGATCGAAGCGGTCGTCGCGCCGGGCCTGCTGTTTGAGATCGCCGGTACCGTCAGCCTCGTTGGCGGCACGTTGTTCCTGATGTGGATCGGCGAGCAGATCACCAGCCGCGGTATCGGCAATGGCGTGTCACTGATCATCATGGCGGGCATTGTTGCCCGTCTTCCGCAGGCAGTCGCTCAGCTCCTCGAAGGCAGTCGAACGGGCTCGCTCAGCGGGATCCTGGTGGTCGGGATCATCGTCCTCACCATCGTCCTCGTGCTCTTCATCTGCTTCATGGAGCGGGCACAGCGGCGCGTGCTGATCCAGTACCCCAAGCGCCAGACAGTGCGCGGCATGCAGCAGGAGCGCTCGCACCTGCCGATCAAGCTCAACACCTCGGGCGTGATCCCGCCGATCTTCGCTTCCTCGCTGCTCTTGATGCCGCTGACGATCTTGAACTGGGCGGGAAGCCGCGCCGGCACCGGCAGCACCAGCGACTGGCTGATCACGATCAGCACCTTCCTTCAGCACGGATCGGTCGCGTACGAAGCGCTTTACGCGGTCGGAATCGCGTTCTTCACCTTTTTCTACACCGCGGTTCAGTTCAACAGCGAAGAGACCGCCGACAATCTGAAGCGTCACGGCGGCTTCATTCCGGGGATCCGCCCCGGCAAGGCGACCGAGCAATATTTTGACTATTTGCTCAACCGCATCACGGTCGTCGGTGCGGCGTACCTGGTGTTCATCTGCCTCGTCCCCGACATCCTTTCGTCCCAGGCCGGTCTGACGCTGCGGCTCGGCGGAACGAGCCTGCTAATCGTCGTCAACGTGACGATGGACACGGTGAGCCAGATCCAGAGCCACCTGATCGCCCACCAGTATGGCGACCTTATCAAGAAGGCGAAGCTCAAGACGACGCCGCGGCGTCGTTAGCCGGACCGGCAGCAGGGGAGGCGGCCGAAATGCTGAACATCATTCTCCTCGGCCCGCCTGGCGCGGGTAAGGGTACTCAGGCGGCGCGGCTGCAGGCGGAACGTGGGATGGTGCAGCTATCGACCGGCGACATGCTTCGCGGGGCCGTTGCCGCGGGTACGCCTGTTGGACTTCAAGCGAAGGCGGTCATGGAGCGCGGCGAATTGGTCAGCGACGCGATCGTCAGCGCGCTTATCGGCGAACGGCTCGACGCCGCGGCGGAGCAGGGCGCGATTTTCGACGGCTTTCCCCGGACGCGCGCACAGGCCGAGGCGCTGGACGTGCTCCTCGGTGAGCGCGGACGGCACCTCGATCATGTGATCGAGCTCGCCGTTGACGAAGACGAGCTGGTGAAGCGGATCGTCGGCCGTTTCACCTGCGCGAAATGCGGCACGGGCTACCATGATACTTTCCGCCCGACACAGGTGACCGGCGTCTGCGACGTTTGCGGATCGACCGAATTCAAGCGCCGTCCCGACGACAATGAGCAGACCGTCCGCACCCGCATGGCCGAATATCGCGCCAAGACTGCGCCGATCCTTCCCTTCTATGAGGCGAGGGGGCTCGTACGGCGGGTCAATGGCATGGGTCCGATCGATGAGGTCGCGACGGAAATTGACGCGATCCTAGACGGCGCGGTCTAAGGTTACGAAGCGGAACGGCGGACGTCCGTCTTCCGCCTTATGATCCTCCCGAAACGTCTCGCGCCATTCGCCGCTGCTGCGCGGGTCGTCGATGAACGTGTCGCCGGGGACCTCCGCCAGCACTTCGGTCAGCTCGATCCGATTGGCGAGCGGTAGAAACAAGCGGAACAGGTCCGCGCCCCCGATGACCGAAAGGCGCTCTCCGTTCGCCAAGCCCAGCGCCTCATCGACTGAATGCGCAACTTCCGCCCCCGACGAGCTCCAGCTGGAGTCGCGAGTCAGCACGATATGCCTGCGTCCGGGCAGCAGGCCGGGCAGGCTGTCGAATGTCTTTCGGCCCATCACCATCGCGCTGCCCATCGTCAGCGCCTTGAACCGCTTGAGGTCCGCCGGAATATGCCACGGAAGCTTGCCGTCGCGGCCGATGACACCGTTCGCGGCGCGAGCGATGACGATGGTGATCGGCGGCCTGTCCATGGCGTCGCTTTGACGCGCGCGGCGGCGCATGCCAAGCGCCGCGAATGACGGAGGACCAGGCCAAGCTGATCGCCGAGGCGGAGCGGCGGCTCGGACCGAAAGCCGTCGTGACCGATCTGAAAGAGATTGAGCCCTGGGTGACCGACTGGCGGGGCCGTATTCATGGCGCCGCACCGGCGATGCTTGCTCCTTCATCCACCGAAGAAGTGGCGGAGATCGTGCGCCTGGCGGCCGAGCATCGCGTAGCATTGGTGCCGCAGGGCGGAAATACGGGAATGGCCGCTGGGGCGACGCCGCCGGCCGACGGATCGGCGCTGCTCCTGTCGCTGCGCCGGATGAACCGAATCCGCTCGATCAGCGCGGAGAACCGGCTGGCGGTGGCAGAGGCCGGGGTCGTACTTGCGACGCTGCATGAAGCCGCGAATGCCCTCGGCATGCGCTTTCCGCTCACGCTCGGGGCGCGCGGAAGCTGCACCATCGGCGGCCTCACCTCGACCAATGCCGGCGGCACCCAGGTGCTGAGGTTCGGAACGATGCGGTCGCTGATCGCGGGGGTTGAAGCGGTGCTCCCCGACGGGTCGGTTCACAACGGCCTCTCGGGCCTGAAGAAAGACAATCGCGGCTACAGCCTCGACCAGCTGCTGATCGGCGCGGAGGGAACACTCGGCGTAGTCACCGCGGTGGCACTGCGCCTCGTCCCGGCAGTCGCTGCCCGCGCGGTCGCGTGGGCGGGTGTCGAGAGCCCCGCGAAAGCGCTCGAACTGCTTCGCTTCCTCGAAACGCGAACCGATAACATCGAGGGGTTCGAGCTGGTGCCCGAGGACTCCCTGCAGCTGGTCCTGAAGCACGTCCCGAACACGCGCGCGCCGCTCGCGGGGAAGCACGAATGGCATGCCTTGGTCGAGGCGACCACGGCGGACGCCAATCACGATATTGCCGGCGAGCTTGCGCGTTTCCTCGGCGCGGCGCTGCAGAAACGCATCATCGAGGACGCCGTGATCGCAACCAACGAGACCCAGGCCGAGGCCTTCTGGAAAATCCGCGACACCATTTCGGAGGCAGAGCGCGCCGAGGGGCAGACGCTGGCGCACGACATCTCGGTCGCAGTCGCGGATATGCCCGAGTTCCTGGTCTCGGCATCGAAGCAGGTCGAGCAGGCCTTTCCCGGCGTGATCGCGAGCGGCTTCGGCCATCTCGGCGACGGCAACATCCACTTCCACGTCCGCGCCGGAGCCCACGCCGCGCCCGACTGGTATGACCGCGAAGGCGAGGAGATCACCCGCTTCGTCGACGACCTGGTGACCGCCGCGGGCGGGTCGATCTCGGCGGAACACGGGATCGGCCAACTGAAGCGTGCCGAGCTCGCCCGGCTGGCATCGCCCGGGCGCATCCACGCCCTCCGCGCGATCAAGCAGGCGCTCGACCCCCTCGGCATCATGAACCCCGGGAAGCTGGTCCCCTGAGCGGCGCGTTCGATTTCGGGTTCACCTTATTCGGCTTCCTGCTGAGCCTATCGCTCGCAGAGTTGTTCGGCGGTTTCGCGCGGGCATTGCGCGCTCGCGACCGCCTCCGTCTCGGATGGCTGAGCCCGTTGCTCGCGCTTCTGATGGTGATCGACCTGGTCTCGTTCTGGGTGAATTCATGGGGCGAGCGCGCCGACGTCCCGCTGACCTTTCCCACTCTCCTGTTCGGAGCCGCGGTCGCGGGCATCTACTATGTCGCCGCGGCGCTGGTCTTCCCGGAGGACATGAACGAGTGGGACGACCTCGACCGTTATTTCGAGCGCCAGAAGCCGTGGGTCGTATTGGCGATCCAGGCCAGCAACCTGCTGTTTATCGGCGGTGAGATCATGATCCACGGCAATTTCTTCAACACGCCCGTGCCGTTCATCAAGCTCGGCCTGTGGGTCGGCACCGGACTTGCGCTCATCTTCGCCCGGCCGCGCTGGCTGAACCTGCTGCTGCTCCTGTTCTACCTGCAGCTCTATTGGATCACTCGGCTGTTCTAAATGGCGCGCCCGGCAGGAGTCGAACCTGCGACCTCATGCTTAGAAGGCACGTGCTCTATCCGGCTGAGCTACGGGCGCACCCGCGCGAACGACTAGCCGCAATTGACGCGCAGCGGAACCGCGCTAGCGTGCCGCCCATGAAAGCCGAGGGGGAGGGACTGCGGCACGTCGAGGCGCGAGTGCTGCACGGCGCGCGCTTCCGCTATTTCGACTTCGTCATGGTCGCGTTCGTGGTGGTTTTGCTGCTGTCGAACGTCGTCGGCGCGGAGAAGCGGTCCTTCGTGACTCTGCCTGGGATTGGCGCCTGGCCGTTCGGCGCGGGCATCCTGTTCTTCCCCATCTCATACGTCATCGATGACGTGCTGACCGAAGTGTACGGCTACGCCCGGGCTCGGCGAGCGATCTGGGCCGGGTTCGGCGCCTTACTGTTCATGGCAGTCATGGAATGGACCGTGGTCCATCTGCCCGTGGCGCCCGGCTGGACGGGGCAGGCGGCCTATGAGCGCGTGTTCGGCTCGGGTTGGCGGATTATCGGCGCGTCGATGTGCGCCTTCTTCGCCGGCGATTTCCTGAACTCGGTCGTCCTCGCCAAGATGAAGATCTGGACCGAGGGCAAATACCTCTGGACCCGGACGATCGGCAGCACGGTCATCGGCGAGGGCGCCGACAGCCTGATCTTCTACCCGCTCGCTTTCTACGGAATGGCCGACTGGCCTGCGCAAGTGATGCTCCAGGTCATGCTCAGCCAGTTCATCCTGAAGGTGAGCTGGGAAGCGTTGCTGACGCCGGTCACTTATGCGGTCATCGGTTGGCTCAAGGGCAAGGAAGGGATCGACGTTTACGACGTCGGAACGGACTTTACGCCATTCACGGTCGACGATTAAAATTCGTTCACCTGCCGTTCAATCACCGAGCGGGAACATTGCGATGACAGGGGGAAGTTGAGTGCGCATGGGCCGGATCGCCATTGCAGCAGCCGCAATAACCTGGGCTGGCGCAGCGCAGGCGACGACCGTGGTCGTCTTCGTCGATCCGATGACCTTCCAGAAGCACACGCGGGTGTTCGACACACCGGGTCCGGATCATCTGTTGATCTGCATGGAGCCGCCGGGGACTGCCGGCTGCACCGAGGTGCCAATCAAGAAACGCCGTTAGGCGCCTCTCCTTAAGCGACTGTCTCCAGCAATCCCTCGAACAGCCGCCGCCCGTCTGTGCCACCGTGCGCCGGTTCGACGACGCGCTCCGGGTGCGGCATCAGGCCGAGCACGTTTCCGGAATCGTTGAGAATCCCGGCGATGTCGCGTGCCGATCCGTTGCACTGGTCGAGGTAGCGGAAGGCGACGCGGCCCTCGCCCTCGAGGCGGTCGAGCGTCGCTTCGTCGGCCTGGTAATTGCCGTCGTGGTGCGCCACCGGGAAGCTGATCCGTTCGCCGGCATCATATTGCGCGGTGAACAGGCTCTGGCTGTTCTCGACCCGAAGCGGAACGGGCCGGCAGATGAAGCTGAGGCCCGCGTTGCGCATCAGCGCGCCGGGTAGCATTCCTGCCTCGGTCAGCACCTGGAAGCCGTTGCAGATTCCGATGACCGGTACTCCGCGGTCGGCGGCATCCTTCACCGCCCGCATTACCGGTGAACGAGCGGCCATTGCGCCCGAGCGAAGATAGTCCCCGTAGGAGAAGCCGCCGGGAACGCCGATGAACTCCGTTCCTTCCGGAAGCTCCGTTTCCTTGTGCCAGACCATCGCGGGCTTGCGGGCCGTAATCAGCTCCAGCGCGACCGCGAGGTCGCGGTCGCAATTGGATCCGGGAAAGACGATGACCGCGCTTTTCATGCTGCAGCTCTTAGCGGTGAAATATGCGGGAAACGTGGCAGCTCAGGCCGTTTCGAGCCGTTCGATCCGGAAATTCTCGATGACCGTGTTGGCGAGAAGCTTGCGACACATGTCTTCGATTTCGGAATCGCTCGTCCCATCCGCGAGGTCGAGCTCGATCAACTTGCCGGCGCGGACGTCATTCACGCCGGAAAAGCCGAGACCCTCGAGCGCGTGGTGGATCGCCTTGCCCTGAGGGTCGAGGACTCCGGACTTGAGCGTGATGAAAACGCGCGCCTTCATGGATTTTCCAGTCTGCAGATCGAGTGCCCCGCTCCCTATGGCTGCGGCCCACAGCAGGGGCAAGCTTTACACTGCGTTTGGCGACCCGTAGCGCGAGCCGTGGAGGCAGCCATGACCGACGTTCGCGACAAACCGGCGACCAGCCCAATTTCGACGCGCAAGCACGGCGACGTGCTCATCATCCTATCGAACAATCCGCCCGTAAACGCGCTTTCGACGGCCGTGCGGCAGGGTCTGGTAGAAGCGATCGACGAGGCCGAAGCGGACGACAGCGTGAACGCAGTAGTCATCGCCTGCGAGGGGCAGACCTTCTTCGCCGGCGCCGACATCACCGAATTCGGCAAGCCGCCGCAAAATCCCTGGCTTCCGCAGGTGGTCGACACGATCGAGAATTGCTCGAAGCCGGTCGTCGCCGCGATTCACGGGACCGCGCTCGGCGGCGGGCTCGAGGTGGCGCTTGGATGCCATTATCGCGTCGCGGACAAGTCGGCGAAGCTTGGCACGCCTGAGGTGAAACTGGGGCTGCTGCCAGGTGCTGGCGGGACGCAGCGGCTGCCGCGCGTCGCGGGAGTCCGGAAGGCGCTCGAAATGACCGCGACCGGCAACCCGATCGGCGCGAAGCAGGCCTTCGATTGCGGATTGGTTGACCGGCTGGCGGAGGGCGATCTCATTCCCCACGCTGTCGCCTTTGCGGAGGAGGTTCGAAACATCCGTCCGCTCTCGAAGTCGTCCGAAAGGCAAGAGCGGCTGGCCGAGGCAGACCCGAATATCTTCGACGAGTTCCGCAAAGAGAATGCGAAACGTTTCCGCGGATTCGAGGCTCCGCTCAAGAATATCGAAGCGGTCAGGATCGCCACCGAAAGGCCGTTCAGCGAAGGCGTGATCGAAGAGCGCAAGCTGTTCATGGAGCTGATGAGCGGCGAGCAGTCGGCCGCGCAGCGCTATTTCTTCTTTGCCGAGCGCAAGGCGTCGAAGATCGAGGGACTGCCGGAGAACACCGAGCCGCGCCCCGTCCGCAACGTCGGCGTGATCGGCGCCGGAACCATGGGCGGCGGGATCTCGATGAATTTCCTGTCGGCCGGCTTCCCGGTAACCATCGTCGAGATGGGCCAGGAGGCGCTCGACCGCGGCACTGGCCTGATGCGCAAGAATTACGAGGCCAGCGCCGCCAAGGGCAAGCTGACTTCGGAGCAGGTGGAGAAAGCGATGGGCTATCTCCAACCGACTCTCGACTTCGCCGCGCTCGCCGATTGCGACCTCATCATCGAGGCCGTCTACGAAAATATGGACGTGAAAAAGGAAGTGTTCGGCCGGCTCGACAAGATCGCGAAGCCCGGCGCGATCCTCGCCTCCAACACCTCCTACCTCAACCTCAACGAGATCGCGGCGAGCACTTCGAGGCCGGCCGACGTGGTCGGAATGCACTTCTTCTCACCGGCCAACATCATGAAGCTTCTGGAGGTCGTCCGCGGCGACAAGACGGCGCCCGACGTGCTCCTGACGGCGATGGGCATCGGCAAGAAGATCCGAAAGGTCCCCGTGGTCGCGGGTGTCTGCCACGGCTTCATCGGCAACCGAATGCTGATGCCGAGGCAGATCGAGGCGACGAAGCTGCTGCTCGAGGGCGCGACGCCGGAGCAGGTCGACCGCGTCCATGTCGAATTCGGAATGCCCATGGGCCCCTTCCAGATGGCCGATCTCGCAGGGGTGGACATCGGCTGGCACCGCGATCCGAACCGGATCGAGACCATCCGCGACGCGCTCTGCGCCATCGACCGCTGGGG
>Ga0068853_100003314_pt1 | contig 12322 bp, 10 predicted proteins | sample KBSCornC32_FD_65655 | JGI IMG/M metagenome (GOLD analysis project Ga0068853, IMG submission 65655) | Corn rhizosphere microbial communities from Kellogg Biological Station, Michigan, USA - KBS Corn C3-2 | ecosystem: Host-associated > Plants > Roots > Rhizosphere > Soil ... | reverse complement strand
TGGTCGTACACGCTGGCGTCGATGATCGAATCCAGCCTGCGGTCGAGCTGGGCGGCGTCGTTGTTGGCCAACACCAGCGACGTCAGGACGGTGAAGACCGCGACGACGGCGGCGGCAGCGGCCGCCGCCGCGAGCGCCACGCGGGTGCGCAGCGAAGCGGACCTGCCGAATCGGGACAGTCGCACCTCAGGGCTCGTCGCGCAGGACGTACCCGATCCCGCGAACCGTGTGGATCACCCGTGGGTGCCCTTCGCGTTCGAGTTTGCGCCGGAGGTAGCTCACGAATACGTCAGCTACGTTGGTGTCGACGTCGAAGTCATATCCCCACACCAGTTCCAGCAATCGTTGTCTGGACAAAACCACGCCCGCATTCTCGGCCAGCACGGCGAGCAGGTCGAACTCGCGCTTGGTGAGATCGGCCCGCTCGCCCTCGACGAACACCAGACGCCGGGCGGTGTCGATGGTCAGCGGGCCGACGGTCATGGTGTCCGGCGACCGCTCGGAGAGACTGGACCGGCGTAGCAACGCATGCAGGCGAGCCACCAGCTCGCCGAGATCGAACGGCTTGGTCAGGTAGTCGTCCGCACCTGCCTCGAGACCGGCGATCCGATCGTTGACGGTGTCGCGGGCCGACAGCACACAGATCGGGATGTCGTTGCCGAGTGCCCGCAACGCCGTCACCACCGCCACGCCGTCGAGTTCCGGCATCTGGACGTCCAGAACCAGGGCATCGTGCGTCTCGTTGGACAGCAGGCGAAGCGCTTCCTTGCCGTTCGCCGCGACTCGTACGTCGAAACCCGAGTGCCGCAATCCACGTGACACGGATGTCCTGACGTCCGGGTCGTCGTCGACCATCAGCACCGTGCGACCCGCGCCTTCGAGCGCAGGTGGTTCTGCCACCCGCACGCGGTCTACGGAATGGCTGGCGCAGGCGCGGCGCCGCAACGGTCCTTCAAGTCGACCAGTGGCTGGCGAATGCCAGTGAGGTCGGCCTTGACGCCTGGGTTGCCATCCATGTAGCCAGCCACCTGGGTACGGACCTCTTCACGCGGGAGACCTTCGAGGCTCGTGAAGAAGTAGTTCACGTCGGGGTGGGTGAACAGGTACGCCGAGGTCGACGCGGAGACGCCCGACGCAACGCCTGCGAGATCCGCGGCGCTGCAGTTCGGGGGGTTGAGGGCCGGGTCGTCTGCCATGGCAGACGGAAGCGCACCGAACAGCATCGCGCCTGCGATCGCGCCGGCACCCATCGCGCCAGCTACTGCGCGTCGCCCGGCACCAGGCCGGAGCACCGCCGAAGTCAACATGGTCAAGCTCCTTCATCGAATGTGCAGGGTCCTACCGGGCCGACGGTTGCCGTCGGCGTCGGTGACCCTGAGCGGCTACCGACAACGAAGAGCTAAGCAGAATCGGACCCGACTTTCTTGCCTTGCGGTGAACCAGTCACGAGAAAGATCGAATACGCAGCTCACGACGTTCTCGTGAGCGAGCGGGCGAGTCGGTGCGAACTACCTGACAGTCATCGGGACGGGGCCGGGCAGCGGACCGGTGCCCGGCGTGACCGCCGCCGTAGGCGACGACTGCGTGGGCACGGTGGTTCCTGGGACGGCGACGGTCTGCGCCGTCGGAACCGCACCCGGCAAACTGCCGGACGAGGTACCCGGCACCGCGACGGCCTGCGATTGCGCGCCTTGAAGCACCCCCATCACCTGCGGCAGGGTCAGCGGCAGCTGGCATCTGGTCGACAGGCTGACCAAGGGACTCTGCAGCGCCTGCATGTCCTTGCCCGCCTGAGGATTGGCGTCGAAGTACGTCTTCAGCGCGCTCAGCGACTGCGGGCCTGCCTGTTGCTGCGAGATGGTCGTCAGCGCGGTATTCGTCTCGGGGTGGGCGTCGAGGTAGTTGCCCGTCGAGGTGGCCACCGACCCGATGGTGCGGGCCACCGAACTCGCCGCGCACGGGTCAAGCGCGGCGGTTGCCGACGGTGCCCCCGAGGCAGCCATGGAGGCGACCGTGGCACCACCGACCGCGGATGCAGCGAAGGCGACGGCGAGGCGACGGCGAGCCGTCGTCGTGATGGTCTCCATGGGTAACTCCTTACACTGGGAAGACGTCCGAGCGACCTCGTCCACGCATCCCGCGGCGGCATTCGTCTTCGGTGGGGTTCCCGACCCGGTGTCGGCCGAACGGAGTCGGCCAAGCGCCATGATGCCATCGGGCCACCCCTGCCAGCAATCCGCACAGCAAATTCGCAGCTCACTTCGGCGGGCACCGTGCCGCCCCGGCGCGGGCATACCCCGGCGGGCGAGGTTCTGGGGTTCGCCCGGCCGCCGCCACCGCGGAAGGCGGTTACCCTACCTCGTGCTGCGGTACGCTCAGGCCAAGAAACGCCGGGAGAAGGCAGGGGTCCGCCATCCAGCAGTTCATGTTGCGGTTGAGCAGCAAGCTGCGCAAATTCCGCTGGGCGGTGTTTGCAGCTTGGCTACTTCTGCTGGTGCCCTCGGTCTACCTGGCGCTGGACCACTCGGGCAACCTCACCGGCGGCGGGTTCGACGTTGCCGGGTCGCAATCGCTCGCCGTCGAACACCAGATCCAGGATCACTTCCCCGACCAGGGCGCTTCGCCGCTGGCGTTGGTCGCAGCGCCTCGGGCGGACGCCTCCTTCGCCGACATGAACGGGGCGGTCGCACAGCTCGAACACATCGCCGCCGGGGTCCCGAGCGTCAAGGTGTTGCCCAGCCCCCAGCAGCCGCGGCCGCAACCTGACCGGCCCTACGTCATCACGCTGCAGACCGACTTCCACAGCGGTAGTTCCGACGTGGCGAAACAACTGCGCCAGAAGGTCGGCATCGACGGCGACCAACCAGGCCAGTTCGCGGACGGCAAGGTCAAGCTCTACGTCATCGGACAGGGTGCGCTCGGCGCCGCGGCCAGCGACGCCACCAAACACGACATCGCACAGGCCGAGAAGTGGAACCTGCCGATCGTCCTGATCGTCCTGCTTGCGGTCTTCGGGTCACTTGCCGCCGCCGCCATGCCGTTGGTGCTCGGCATCTGCACGGTGGTCGTGACGATGGGACTGGTCTATCTCCTGTCGATGGTCACGCAGATGTCGGTCTTCGTGACCTCGACCGTGTCGATGTTCGGCATCGCCCTGGCCGTGGACTATTCGCTGTTCATCCTGATGCGGTTCCGGGAGGAGCTGCGGTCGGGTCGCGAGCCTGCGCAGGCCGCCGACGCCGCGATGGCGACCTCGGGGCTGGCCGTGCTGTTGTCCGGCCTCACGGTCATCGCCTCGGTGACCGGCATCTATCTGATCAACACCCCCGTGCTGGCGTCGATGGCCACCGGTGCCATCCTGGCCGTCGCGGTGGCCGTGCTGACGTCGACCACGCTGATTCCCGCCGTTTTGGCGACCGTCGGCAAGGCGGCGTCCAAGCGCTCGTCATGGCTGCACGTGTCGCGCAGACCCGAGACCACGCAGTCGCGGTTCTGGACTAGATGGGTCGGCTGGGTGATGCGACGCCAGTGGTTGTCGGCATGCGGCGCGACGATCGTGCTGATCGTGCTGGCGACGCCGGCCTTCGCCATGACGCTGGGCAACAGCCTGCAGCGGCAGTTCGAGCCCACCCACGAAATCCGTGGTGGCATCAACGCGGCCGCCCAAGCGCTCGGCCCTGGCGCGCTCGGCCCGATCCGCGTGATGGTGACCTTCCCCCAAGGCAATGCCAACGGGCCGGAGAACACCGGGGCACTGGACGCGCTCGCGCAGAAGATGTCCCAGGGACCGGACGTCCAGACGGTGATGCCTCCGGTGTTCGGCGACGACAACCGCAGCGCGCTGCTCTCCGCGGTGCTGTCGGTCGACCCGGAGGACCCCGCGGCGCGCGACACCGTCGACTGGATGCGGGCCGAGCTGCCACGCGCCGCCCCCGGCTCCCCCGCCGTCGTCGACGTCGGCGGCCCCACCGCGTTGCTCAAGGACTTCGACGACCGGGTGGCCGCCACCCAGCCGCTGGTCTTCGGATTCGTCGCGCTGATCGCGTTCGTGATGCTGCTGATCTCGATTCGTTCGGTGTTCCTGGCGTTGAAGGGCGTCCTGATGACGGTGTTGTCGGTGGCGGCCGCCTACGGCAGCCTCGTCGTCGTCTTCGAGTGGGGCTGGTTGAAGTCGCTGGGCTTCGAGCCGCTCGAGTCCCTGGACAGCACGATCCCGCCGCTGGTGCTGGCGATGACGTTCGGGTTGTCGATGGACTACGAGATCTTCCTGCTGACCCGGATCCGCGAGCGCTTCCTGCAGACGAACAACACCAGGGATGCCGTTGCCTATGGCGTCAGCACCAGCGCGAGGACTATCACCAGCGCGGCGCTGATCATGATCGCGGTGTTCATCGGTTTCGCCTTCGCAGGCATGCCCCTGGTCGCGCAGCTCGGCGTCGCGTGCGCCGTCGCGATCGCCGTCGACGCGACGATCGTCCGACTGGTGCTGGTGCCTGCCCTGATGGCCATGTTCGCGCAGTGGAACTGGTGGCTGCCGGGCTGGCTCGACCGCATCCTGCCGTCGGTGGACTTCGAGAAACCCCTGCCCAAGGCGGACATCGGCGACCTCGTCGTGATCCCCGAGGACATCTCCACGATGGGACCGTCCGGAGCGGACATCCGCAACGTGGTGAAGTCGGCGGCCAAGCTGAAGACCCTCGCGCCGCAGACCATCACGGTCGCGGACCCGTTGGCGTTCAGCGGCTGCCTGCTGCCACGGGGTTCGCTAGCCGGGCACGTCAAGGGCGGCGACGAGGCGCTGGCCGCGTTGCGTCCGGGAGACACCGTGCGGCTCAACGGCGCCCTCCTTGGCAGCGTCAAGTCGGGCAGGGGCAACGGCGGGCGCACCAGGTTCGGCAGCGGCCGGTTGCCGTCACGCCAGCCGGTTCATCCGGTGACGATGTGGCGTGGCCGCCTCGCCGTGGCGCTCGACGCGCTGGCGACGGCCGCCGATGCGGACCGGCCGGTGGTGCGACGACTCGGGCCGATGGAGACCACCAACGTGCTGCTGCCGACGGGCGACCGGCTGCAGATCCCGACCGGCGCAGAGACCCTGCGGCTCAAGGGTTACCTGCTGATGTGCCGTAACAATGCCAGGGACTACGCGGAGTTTGCCGATCTGGTCGAGTCCATGGAGACTCAAACGGCGGCACTGGTGCTGGCCGGGATGGACCGGTACTACTGTGGTCAACGCTTGAGAAGCCAGTGGGTGGCGACGCAGCTAGTGCGGCGGCTAGCCGACCCACACCCGTCGGACGAAGACGAAGACTGGATGGCCCCCGATGTGGAGTCCGACTGGGAGCAGGTCAGACAGCGCTGCCTGTCCGTGGCAGTGGCGATGTTGGAGGAGGCGAGGTGACGTTGACGTCGGACGCGCGTAGCGACGCTACTGCCGCCGGAAACCAGGACCCGCCCGCGGCGACGGCAGCGCAGAGGCGCCCACCCGTCGACCAACGGCCGGTGGAGTTCTGGCCGACGTCATCGATCCGAGCGGCGCTGGAGACCGACGATCTGACGGTCTGGCAGCGCATCGTCGCCGCGATCAAACGAGACCCATACGGCAGGACCGCCCGTCAGGTCGAAGAGGTGCTCGAGACCGCGCCGCCCTACGGTGTGTCGAAGGCCCTCGACGAGGTGCTCACCCGCACCCGCGCCCACCTCGAGGCCAACGAGTGCGCCGAGGTCGCCCGCCACATCCACATGCTGGCGCAGCGGTCCGGTCTCGGCCTCGAGGAGTTCGCCTCGCGCATCGGCGTTCCGAGCGATCAGTTCGCCGCGTATCTGGACGGCGCGACGAGCCCGCCTGCGTCGCTGATGATCCGGATGCGCCGGTTGTCGGACCGCTTCGCCAAGATGCGCAACGGCCGGGCCGAGTAGCCGCCCGCCGCACCGGTTGTTCGAAGACCAGCAGCTCCCCTGATCGGCGATGCCGCAGCGCGTCCGCAAGGACACGAATTCGGCGGCGACTCCGGCGCGTCGTCGTGGCCACTCGTCGAGGTCGGATTGACACAATGGCGAGATGAACGTGGTGAGTTTCGTGCTTGCGCGAATAGCTGAAGATGAGCGGGCGGCGCTGAGCTCAATGCACCGGAGCGCAGGCTCGACACGCGGTCTGTCGACGCGCGGTCTGCGTGAGACGGCGTTCAAACGCCGGGTCGTCGATGATGCGTTACGGCGCGTCGATTGGAACTTCGCACGAGGTGCAGATGGCGACGTCCACACGAAGCAGCCCGTCCTTGGGCGGTTGGCCATGGTCTACGCCGATCATCCCGATTTCGACGCTCTCTGGGTGAGTTGACGTCGCAGAGCGGACCGGACGACTCGGCGTGGCGATTCACTCCCGCGTCGGATGGCAGCCATCTTTGGCGGCTGTGCGAGACATCTTGCGCCGCTATCTACAGTGCGTGACTCCATTCACGCGTAGATCCTTCATCGTCAGCTCCGCGCTCGCCGCCACCGGTGCCGCCGCATTCACCGCCGCGCGGGCAGTGGCGAGCCGTCCCGAGGCCGGCGGTGCCGCGCCCCGCGCCGGCACCATCGCCGACGTCAAGCACGTGGTGATCGTGATGCAGGAGAACCGATCCTTCGACCATTACTTCGGCTCCCTGGCAGGCGTGCTGGGCTTCGAGGATTCGGCCGCGCTGACCTACCCCGACGGGACGAGCATCTATCAGCAGCCGGTCTCCGATGTCGCAGGCGCGAACACCATCCGGCCCTACCGCATGGACACCCGCTTCTTCAACACTCAGCAGGCAGAGGACCTGGACCACAGCTGGAAAGGTACGCACCAAGCCCGCAACAGTGGTGAGTGGAACCGGTGGATTCCGGCGAAGACCACCGAAACCATGGGCTACTTCACCCGCGACGACATTCCGTGGCAGTACGCCCTGGCCGATCACTACACGATCTGCGATCAGTACTTCTGCTCACTGAACGGCCCCACCATGCCCAATCGGCTCTACCAGTGGTCGGGCACCGTCGACCCGGCCGGGAAGAACGGCGGGCCGGTGACCGAGAATCCGCCGGACTACGAGCCCGTCTACAGCTGGAAGACCTATCCGGAGCGGTTGCAGGCGGCCGGTGTCTCCTGGAAGACCTACGCCAACGACGAGGTCGGCAATGGCGACGGCGACGACGGCTGGGTCGGTGAGTACGGCGACAACCCGTTGTGGCTGTTCCACCAGTACCACGAGGCGTTCGCCGCGACCGGTACGACGCAGGACCTTGCATTGCGCGCCGCACTGAATGACGGCTGGAAACCCAACGCCGGCCGCGGCCGCGATCTCGGCCACCTGCTCAGCGATTTCATCGCCGACGTCGCGCACGACACGCTGCCAGTCGTCTCCTACGTGGTGGCGCCCTACCTGTACAGCGAGCATCCCCTGGGTCGGCCGGCTGATGGCGCCAGTTACCTTCACGAGGTGTTGAGCACCCTCTGGAGCAATCCGGCAGTGTGGGAAAGTACCGCGGTGCTCGTCAATTTCGACGAGAACGACGGGTTCTACGACCATGCGATTCCGCCGACCCCGCCGGCCGGCACGGCAGGCGAATTCATCGACGGACTGCCGATCGGTCTGGGACCGAGAGTACCGATGACGGTGGTATCGCCCTGGAGTACCGGGGGCTGGACGAGCTCGCAGGTGTACGACCACACATCGGTGCTGCAGTTCCTGGAGAAGGTGACCGGCGTCGAGGAGCCGAACATCAGCGCTTGGCGGCGGTCGATCTGCGGCGACTTGACGCAGTGCTTCGATTTCACGTCATTCGACCCGCAGCCACCCGATCTGCCGGACATCTCAGCGCTGGTCGCAGCTGCCGAAGGGCAGGCGACACTTCCTCAACAACCACTTCCGACCACCTCGGGTGAGCAGCCGCGCCAGGAATCCGGCACCCGCAAGCAACGGCCGATTCCCTACCGGCTGTCGGCGCAGAGGGCAGGAGCCGGCGTCCACGTCACCAACGCGGGTCCGGCCGACGCGCCGGTGGGTCTGTACTACACGGTGGGCACCCGTCAGCAATCCGACTGGATTGTGGTGAACGCCAATGGCGCTGCCACGTGGCCCATTCCGGTCGGCGCCAGCTCGATCGTGGCGTACGGGCCCGCCGGATTCCGGCAGCCCGTCTGAATCGGCCCGGACGGCTGCCACAATGCCTCATGGCATCTGAGGAAAGGCCGACGATCACACTCGGCCACCGGCGCACCGCATGACGGCCACCTTCGTGCTGATCCCCGGCGCAGGAGGAAGTGCGTGGTACTGGCACCGCCTGGTGCCGCTCCTCGAGGAGGCGGGCGCCGAAGCCGTCGCGGTCGATCTGCCCGCCGCCGACGATGCCGCTGACCTGAGCACCTACGCCGACACCGTCTGCCTTGCCGCGGCGGGCGCGCAACGGGAGGTGGTGGTCGTCGGCCAGTCGATGGGCGCCTTCACCGCACCGATGGTGGCGGCCCGCCTGTCCGCGTCGTCGATCGTTCTCCTCAACCCGATGGTGCCCACCGCGGGCGAATCACCGGGCACGTGGTGGGAGGCGACCGGCCAGGGCGCCGCACGGCGCGCCTACTTCACGCGAATCGGCTTGGGCGACCGCGCTTTCGACGAGGTCGAGGACTTCTTTCACGACGTGCCCGACGACGTGCGTGCCGAGGCCCTCAGTCAACCCGAGCCGCGGCAGTCCGACACGCCATTCGAACGGGTATGGCCGCTGGACCGATGGCCCGACGTGCCGACGCGGGTGCTGCAGGGCCGCGACGACCGCTGTTTTCCGCTCGAGTTCCAGCGCCGCATCGTCCGGGAACGACTCGGGCTCGAGGTCGAGGTGATGCCGGGCGGGCATCTGTCGGCGCTGAGCCGGCCCGTGGAGTTGGCCGCCCGGCTGCTGCGGCCGCTCAGCGCGAGTTGATCGGCGACAGGTCGTCGACCAGCCAGCGTCCGTCCTGCTTCACCAGCGACACCCGTAGCGGCAGCGGGACGCTCGCCGGCGGCTTTCCCCTGGCGTTCTGCGTGCCCCGCATGATCACCGCCACCACAGCGGCCGCCGGGCCGATGGCCTCCACCCCCGCCGAGACCGTACTGGCCGAAACGGTGAGTCCCTTGCTCGTCAAGTCCTTTGCCATGGAGTCGAATTCGCTGCGGAATCCCTCGGCTCCACGCTGTGTCATCATCGCCGTCAGCCGGTCGAAGTTGGCGTTCGGGGACTGCGGCGTGAACGTCGCCGACGCCTCCGCGGCACTGCTGGCGATGCCGACCACCTCGCTGCTGTCGCGATGGATCGCCGCGTCCGGCGCCGTCCACCGCGTGTACCCCACCACCACCGCGGCGATCAGCGCGGCCGTGGCCAGTCCGACCACCGCCAAGCGCAGACCCGGGCCGTCGTCGTCGGTGCCGACCGTGACGCCGTCGCGACGGAACAGCACCGCGTTGACGACGACGCCCTGCACGATCAGCAGGCACAGCACCGAGCACACCGATACCCACCACAGCGGCCACGCCAGCGCGAGACCGACGTAGACCAGCGCCAGAATCGCGAAGACGGGCGCCAGCAGGTCGAAGACCAGAACCCTCAACCGGTTCCTCATCGGATGGTCTCCAACCGGGAGACGAGCAGCTTGCCGTCGACGTCGGAGACGGCCAGCCGCAGCGTCCAGTGCACGGTCAGCGGCTTGGCACCCACGTTCTGACTGACCGACGTCGCGACCACGATGACGTTGTCGGTTCGTGACGCCACGGTCGCCAGCTCGGGCTGCGGAACGGGCGGCAGACCCGGGTCGCCCGGCGACGCGTGGAACAGCGACTCGATCGCCACGGATTCGACCTGCCCGACGGTCTGGGACTGCAACTTCTGCACCACCTGGCTGAACGGTTCGACCGCGGCCTCGAAGTTCGCGTTCAGCTGCCCGACGGTGCCGTCGTGCAGGGTCTTCATGCTGGACGTGACGGTGCCGGAGTTCATGTTGATCAGGACGCTCGTCCAGTCCGCGGCAGCCTGGAGCACCCGGGTCTGGTAGGCGCGGTCGTCGACGTCGTGCCGATGACCCGTCCACATCAGCACCCCGAGGACCACCGCGGCGACGGCGATGACGCCGAGCACTGCGGAGCCGATGCCGAACCCGCTGATGCCTCCACTGCCGTTGCTGGGGCGCTCGTCGTGGAGCTCGTCTGGCATGCGCGTGAGGGTACCCGGCGTTGGGCCGCTGACCGGCGGCACCGCGACGGGTGGCCCGCCGGTGGCAGGATGGCGGGGTGACGCTTGAAGCCACCCACTCGGGTATCGACCTGTCCTACGTCGACGACGGCGCCCGCCCCCAAGACGACCTCTTCGGTCACGTCAACGGCCGCTGGCTGTCCGAGTACGACATCCCCGCCGACCGCGCCACCGACGGCGCCTTCCGCCTGCTCATCGACCGGGCCGAGGAGCACGTCAGGGACCTGATCGTCGAGGTCAGTGAGTTGACCGGCGGGCAGGAGCGCAGCGACCGGGGGATCGATCCAGCGGCAGCAGGCACGGACGAGCAGCGGGTCGGAGACCTGTACGGCAGCTTCATGGACGAAGCGGCCGTCGCACGGATCGGCGTGCAGCCGCTGCTCGACGAGCTGGCGACCATCGACGCCGCCGCCGATCCGACCGATCTGGCGGCCCTACTCGGCGCGCTGCAGCGCACCGGCGTCGGCGGCGGGACGGGCCTGTACGTCGACACCGATTCGAAGGACTCCACGCGCTATCTGCTGCACCTGGCGCAGTCCGGCCTCGGCCTGCCCGACGAGTCCTACTACCGCGAGGCACAGCACGCCGAGATCCTGGCTGCCTACCCGGGCCACGTCGCCAGGATGTTCGCGTTGGTCTATGGGCCGTCGGAGGCTCACGCCGACACCGCCGCGCGGATCGTCGCTCTCGAGACCAAGATCGCCGCCGCGCACTGGGACGTCGTCAAGCGCCGCGACGCCGACCTGACCTACAACCTGCGCACGTTCACCGAGCTCACCGCCGAGGCGCCGGGGTTCGACTGGGCCGGGTGGATCGCCGCGATCGGAACCAGCACCGAAGCCGTCGCCGAGGTCGTGGTGCGCCAGCCCGACGCCCTCGTGGCGTTCGCCGCGCTGTGGTCCGGCGGCGACGTCGAGGACTGGAAGCACTGGTTGCGTTGGCGTCTGATCAGCGCGCGCGCGCCGATGCTCACCGACGAACTGGTCGCGGAGAACTTCGACTTCTACGGACGCACCCTCAGCGGGACGGAGGAGATCCGCGACCGCTGGAAGCGGGGCGTTGCCTTGGTCGAGAACCTGATGGGTGACGCGGTCGGGAAGCTGTACGTCGAGCGCCACTTCCCGCCCGATGCCAAGGCGCGGATGGACGAATTGGTGGCCAACCTCCGCGAGGCCTACCGGGTCAGCATCAACGACCTGGAGTGGATGACCCCCGAGACGCGCGAGCGCGCGCTGGCGAAGCTGGACAAGTTCACGCCGAAGATCGGTTATCCCGTCCGGTGGCGGGACTACCCGGGGCTCGTCGTCGACCGTGGCGACCTGTACGGAAACTACAAGCGCGGCAACGCCGTTGGCTACGATCGCGAGCTGGCGAAGCTGGGCGGGCCGGTGGACCGCGACGAGTGGTTCATGACACCTCAGACCGTGAACGCGTACTACAACCCCGGCATGAACGAAATCGTCTTTCCCGCAGCGATTCTGCAGCCGCCGTTCTTCGATGCGGACGCCGACGACGCGGCCAACTATGGCGGCATCGGCGCGGTGATCGGACACGAGATCGGACACGGCTTCGACGATCAGGGCGCCAAGTACGACGGCGACGGCAACCTCGTCGACTGGTGGACCGACAGCGACAGAACCGAATTCGGCGTGCGAACGAAGGCCTTGATCGAGCAGTACGAGGCGTTCACACCACGGCAATTGAGCGGACAGCAGGACCGGCACGTCAATGGCGCGTTCACGGTCGGTGAGAACATCGGCGATCTCGGCGGACTCTCGATCGCGCTGCTGGCCTACGAGTTGTCGCTCGGCGGCAAACCCGCCCCGGTGATCGACGGCCTGACGGGTGTGCAGCGGGTGTTCTTCGGCTGGGCACAGGTGTGGCGGATGAAGTCCCGCGACGCCGAGGCCATCCGGCGGCTCGCGATCGACCCGCACTCGCCGCCCGAGTTCCGGTGCAACGGCGTCATCCGCAACATCGACGCGTACTACGACGCGTTCGAGGTGAAGGAATCGGACGAGCTGTACCTGGATCCCGAACAGCGCGTGCGCATCTGGAACTGAGCCCCGACGAGAAACGGCCG
>Ga0068853_100003311_pt1 | contig 12324 bp, 10 predicted proteins | sample KBSCornC32_FD_65655 | JGI IMG/M metagenome (GOLD analysis project Ga0068853, IMG submission 65655) | Corn rhizosphere microbial communities from Kellogg Biological Station, Michigan, USA - KBS Corn C3-2 | ecosystem: Host-associated > Plants > Roots > Rhizosphere > Soil ... | reverse complement strand
GTGGGCGGCGGAAATTCCGCCGGCCAGGCAGCCGTATTCCTCGCCGCGCACGCGTCGAGTGTCCATATGCTGGTGCGCGGGCCCGGACTCGCCGCCACGATGTCGCGCTATCTGATCGATCGCATCGAGGCGACCGGCAACATCGCGTTGCATACGCACACGCAGCTCGTCGCGCTGCACGGCGACGAAGCCGGCGCCCTGGAGGGCATCACGTGGCGCTGCAGCCGCGACGATGCCGAAAAGCGCAGCGACATCCGTCACGTGTTCCTGTTCGTCGGCGCCGAGCCGGAAACCCAATGGCTGGACGGCTGCGACGTGGCGCGCGACGCGAAAGGATTCGTGCTGACGGGCAAGGCGTGCTCGACGCTCGGCGCCAACGGCGCGATGGCACCGCTCGCGTCGACGGTCCCCGGCGTCTTCGCGGTGGGTGACGTGCGCGCGGGATCGGTCAAGCGCGTCGGCGGCGCCATCGGCGAAGGCGCCGCGGTCGTCGCCCTCATCCATCAGTACCTCGCAAGCGAGCACTGAGGTCGCTTCCATGCCGGGACGGTGCAATCACCTGCGATACGTCGTCACCGACGCCCCGAAGAGCGCGGGTTGCGAGGAATGCATCGCGATGGGCGATACCTGGGTGCACTTGCGCCTTTGCCGCACGTGCGGGCACGTGGGTTGCTGCGACTCGTCCAAGAACAAGCACGCGACGAAGCACTTCCACGCGACGCACCATCCGATCATCACGTCGCTCGAGCGCGGCGAGACATGGAGCTGGTGCTACGTCGACGGCGTGGCGATGGAGCTCGGGTAGCCATGGCGCAGGCCGCCGTCGCGTCGGCATGGAGGCCGCTGCACTACACGCTGTTCCGCAATCTGTGGCTGGCGACCATCGTGTCCAACGTCGGCAGCTGGATGCAGGACGTCGGGTCGGGCTGGCTCATGACCTCGCTGTCGTCCTCGCCCTCGATGGTGGCGCTCGTCGAAGCGGCGGACAGCATCCCGATGATGCTGCTGGCGTTACCCGCCGGTGCTCTGGCCGACATCATCGATCGGCGCCGCTTGCTGATTGCCGCCCAGGTATATCTGCTCGTCATCGCGGGCACGCTCGCGGTGCTGACGTGGCTCGGCATGATGACCGCGTGGGCGCTTCTCGGATTCACGTGCGCGCTCGGCGTCGGCGCCGCCGTGATCATGCCGGCCTGGTCGGCCGTGTTGCCGGACCTCGTGCCGAACGAGGAGCTCGCCTCCGCGGTCGCGCTGAACAGCATCGCGATCAACGTGTCGCGCGCCGTCGGGCCCGCCATCGCGGGCGTGCTGGTCGCGGCGGTGGGACCATGGCTCGTCTTCGTGCTCAACGCGCTGTCCTACATCGGCATCCTCTTGGTGCTTGCACGCTGGCGCCGCGAGCATCGCAAGAGCACGCTGCCGGCCGAACGGTTCGTGAGCGCCATCCGGATCGGCATGCGGTTCGTCGCGCACACGCGCTCGTTGCAGGTGGTGCTCGTGCGCGCGGTCGCGTTCTTCATCTTCGCGAGCGCGACGTGGTCGCTCTTCCCGCTCATCGTGCGCCGCGAGCTCGGCCGCGGGCCCGAGACGTACGGCCTGCTGCTGACCTGCATCGGCATCGGCGCGGTCGGGGGCGCCATGGTGTTGCCGCGCGTGCGCGCGAAGCTGTCGCGCGACACGGTCGTTGCCGGCGCGACGGTGCTGTTCGCGCTGGCAGCGGTGGCGCTCGCCTATCTGCAGAGCATCGCCGTGCTGGCGATCGCCATGCTGGCAACGGGCGTCGCGTGGATCGCCATCCTGTCCGCGCTCCAGGTGGCGGCGCAGATGACGCTGCCGCCGTGGGTTCGGGCGCGCGGCCTCGCCGCGTTCGTCATGGTGTTCATGGGCGGGATGTCCGTCGGCAGCGTGCTGTGGGGACAGGTGGCAACGCGCGTCGGCATCCCCACCGCCCTCACGATCGCAGCGGCTGGAATGGTCGTCGCGACTGTCCTCACGTCGCGCTACCGCCTCGGCGAACACCAGGTGCTCGATTTCAAGCCGGCGATGGACTGGCCGATGCCGGTGCTGGCGGAAAATCCCGAGCCCGACGTTCCGGTGATGGTTACCATCGACTACCGCATCCAGCCCGACAAGCGCGTGGAGTTCGTGGACGCCATGCAGGGCGTGCGCGAGATGCGCAGACGCAACGGCGCATACTTCTGGCAGCTGTTCCACGACTCCGAGGACCCGGCGCGTTTCGTCGAGGTGTTCATGGACGAATCCTGGGTCGAGCACCTGCGCCAGCACGAGCGCGCCAGCGTGTCGGACCGCGAGATCCAGCGCCGCGCGAAGCGATACCTCGCGAGCGGCGAGACCACGCGATCCTCGCATTGGCTCGGCGACAAGGCATCGTGACTGCCGTGGTGCTGGACGCCGCCGCGCGACGGGCTTAAGGTATGCAGCAGCGGCGCCGGGGTCTCGTCCGGAGCCCCGTGCAAACTCCGTATCCGAAGCGCGATGTCCAGCCTCTTCTGCCGTTTCTGCAGTCATCCCAATCCCGAAGGCTCGAAGTTCTGCAACGAATGCGGATCGCCTTTGAACCTCGTGCCGTGCGCGCAATGCGAAGCGGTCAACAATCTCGCGGACGCGCGGTGCGCCGCCTGCGGCGCGCCGCTCCACGAGAGCGCGGACGCTGAAGTTCCCGAGCCGGCGCTGGAGATGGCCGTTGCGGAGGTGCATGCCGCAGCTCCGGGCGGCGCCGTGCCGGTGGCGTTCGCCGATCGCCTCGAGCACGCGGACGCCCATGGCCCGGACACCGCGTGGGTTCCACGCAGCCCCGGCGAGCACCCGGTGCCTTCACGCGACTTCACGTTCACGCCCGGCCCCGTGGAGAGCGAGACGTCCGGTCCGATCGACAGCGACGCGCCATCGCGACCGCTTCACGCGCACGCGGCGCGGTGGCAGCCCAGCCGCGTGCGTGGAGCGCTGGTGAGCCTCGCGTTCGTCGGCATCGTATCGGCGGTGGCCTGGACCTCGCTGAATCCGATGAAGCCCGATGCATCGCCGGGCAAAGGCGCCGACGTGCCGGCCGCCGCGCCGACGGAAAGCGCCGTGCCGGCCGCATCCCCCGCGCCGCCCGCGCAGCACGAGACGAGGCCCACACAGGACGCGCAGGCGCCGACCGGGTCGACGCCTGCCGCGGCGTCGAGCGACAAAGAACCGACCCTCGCTGCGCCGGCTGCCGATACAAACGGCCCTGCATCCGATGCAACCGCGCCTGCCGGCGACACGGCACCTGCATCCGAGGCGGCCGCGCCGGCCGTGGATGCCGCGCGTGCGCCCGACGCCGCCGGACCCCCTCGGCAGAGCGCGCCTCCCGGTGATGCAACCGTGTCTGCGCCCGACGCGAACGCGCGCGCAACCGAAACGAACCCGCGTGACGCGAGCGCATCCACCACCGGTACCACGGCGCCGCCGCACACTGAAGCGACATCGGCGACCGCGGCCCAGGCGCCGGCGGCAACGGAATCGCCCGCCGGCGTTCCAGGCGGCCGCGAGACGCGGATGGCCAAACGCAGCGCGAGGCCTCGCGTCGAGCCGCCGCGCGCCGTGTCGGCGGACAATCGAACGCGCGAGCAGGCGGAGCGTGACGCGATCGCGACGCAACGCATCATCGCCCGCGAGCTGGGTCGCTCGCAGGGCGCCGGACCGGGCGGCGTCCCGCCGCCTGCCGTGCGTTGATGTCGACGCGCTAGGGCATCGTCGCGGGCGCCGAGAACGGCCGGGTGGCGTCGATCACGAACATGACGAGCGCGTGCAGATCCTGCGAGCCGCTGCTCGAGACCTGCATCGGCACGTCCGCGCCGCGTCCCGCGGACGCGCCACCGGCCGCGATGCGCAGCACGCCGTCCGGCCCGCGGATGCTCTGCTCCCCGGACAGCACGTAGAACGCCTCGGACCCGGGATGCGAGTGCACGGCCGTTGCACTTCCCGGCGCCCCGGTCGCTTCGTTGATGCGCAGCAGATACTGCGGCGCAGTCACGCGCGGTATCGGCCCCACCTCCGCCACCGGCGTGCCGCTGGCGGCGGTGTCTGCGGCGCCGGCGAGCGTGAACAGCCACACGCGGCCGTCGGCTTCGGCGACGAGGGACCAGGGGCCGGCGGCCGCCTGCGCCGCATCGCGCGAGGGAAACGTCTCGATGCGCCAGTGCAACGTACCGGGCGGCAGCGACTCGACTTTCTTCTCGGCGATCGGCTTGATGGAAAGTGCGGGACCCGCGGCGAGAGCGGGCGTGGCGAACGCCAGGGTGAGCAGCGCGATGATCATCCGGAACATGAGCGACCTCCTTGGTTGGACGCCCTCATTGATGCACGGCCGGTCGACACGCGTCCCGACGAAACGGTTATGATTTTCCGACGACCCCGATCGCTCGCATCATCAGCGGTTCGGGACAGCTTCCGTGAACGGCGCGATCCGAATCGGCGAGTGGACGGTCGACCGGCAGGGCAATCGGCTCTGCCGGGCTGGCGAGACTGTGCGCGTCGAGCCGAAGGTGATGGATCTGCTGATGCTGCTCGCCGAGCACAGGGGCGAGGTCGTCGCCCGCGACCAGATGCTGGCAGCGCTCTGGGCGGGAACGATCGTCGGCGAGGAAGCCCTGACGCAGTGCGCGATCAAGCTGCGCCGCGCCTTGCGCGACAGCCCGCGCAACCCCCGCTACATTCAAACCGTCTCCAAGCGCGGCTATCGGCTGATTGCGCCGGTGATGCCCGCGGAGGTGCGCGCGGAGCAAGCCGCCTCGTCCGCGCCCGCGATTCGCGGCGCAACGCGCCGCAGGTGGCTGCTCCTTTGGGGCGGACTCGCGGCCGCCGCGCTCGCCGCGAGCCTGATCATCTTCACCGCGCAGCCGGCGGGCGATCCGATCGATGCCGAGCGTCGCGCGGACGCGATCGCATCGCCCATACCGGTGGCCGTCGAGCCGTTCGATTACCTCGGCCTCGACGGACGCTCGTATGTCGCAGCCGGGATCACCGATGACCTCGCGAGCGATCTGTCGCGCGCGCATCAATTGCGCGTCGTACGCAGCGAGCACGGCCACTCGACGCGCCCGGACCTGCGGTACAGCGTTTCGGGCTCGGTTCAGCAGGACAGCGGTGTCGTTCGCATCAACGTCTTCCTGACCGACGCGGTGACGGGCGACCAGCTCTGGGCCGGGCGCTTCGAGCAGGCGTACGACAATCTGTTCGCACTGCAGGACGAGATCGCGCGCCGCGTGCTCGCCGTGCTGCCCGCCCGGATCGACGACGCCGAGCGACGCCGCGTTGCACGGCGGTATACCCGCAGCCTTGCGGCATACGACGCGTTCCAGCACGGTCAGGCGATGTTCCTCGCGCGCACGCGCGAGGACAACGAAGCGGCGCGCGCGTTGTATCGCCAGGCCATCGCGCTCGATCCCCGGTTCGCCCGCGCCTACGCGAGCCTCGCCATGACGTATGCCATGGACGACCGTCTGGGCGCCCCCGCGCCGTCGTCGCTCGACCGGGCAACGGCGCTCGCCGAAAGCGCGCGCCAGATCGATCCCGACGATCCGCGCGTGCTGTGGGCGCTCGCGTTCGTGCACGCGCAGGCACGTCGCCTCGGCGCCTCCGCCGAGGTGCTGGGGCGCGCCATCGAGCTCGATCCGTCGTTCGCGGACGCCTACGCGCTGCTCGGCGGCGTGCGCACGTACGGCGGCCGGCCGGGCGACACCATTCCACTGATCCGCACCGCGATGCGACTCAATCCCGATGCCGGCTATCTCTACTTCCTGCTGCTCGGGCGTGCATATTTCTTCGAAAACGACGTCGAGCAGGCGCTCGTGAATCTGCGTGCGGCGGCCGAGCGCAATCCCGCGGACGTCGAGACGCGCGTCTTTCTTGCCGCCACGCTCGCGGCGAGCGGTGACGTTGCCGCCGCACAGTGGGAAGCCGACGAGGTCCGCACACTGCGGCCGGCATTTTCGGCGCGCGCATGGCTGGCCACATATCCCATGACGTCCGAGCGCCAGCGCGAGCGGCTCCTGGCGCTGCTCGACACCGTTCGGCTGTAGCCCCTCCGCCGGTATACCCGCAGCGCTGCTTCGATGCGGCTCGTCTCGTGGAACGTCGAAAATGCGATGCGCTGCATCGGCGAGCTGCGGGGCATCGTGCAGCAGCTCGGGTCGCCGGACGTTCTCTGTCTGCAGGAGCTGCGTGTTCGACGACACGATGCCGAGGCCGTCCACGCGCTGGAGCATGCGATTCCAGGCTATCGCTGCCATCACTCGCTTCCCCGCGATCCTCGCAACGTGACCTTCCGCGGCGGGCGCATGTACGGCGTCGCCACCTACGTGAAGGGACGCTGGCGCGCGCAGGTGCCCGACTGGGACCTCGAGGGACGCGTCGTCGTGGTTCGTCGCGGTGCGCTCGCGGTCGTGAACGTGTACGCGGTCAACGGCATCGCGAAGCCGTACTACGAGCCTGACGGGCGAGTCGTCGGCGACCGCCACGCGTTCAAGCGCCGTTTCCAGGCCTGCGTGCTGGACCTCGGCCGCGCGCTTCGGCGCGAGTGCGGCGTCATCATCGCGGGCGACTGGAACGTCTCGCGCACCGCGCAGGACACGCACCCGCGCTTGCGGACGGAGTCGCCCCATGCGCTTGCGAGGGCCGAGCTCAACGATCGGCTCGACGCCGAGGGCTTCGTCGACGTATGGCGCGCGCACCATCCCGCAACGCGGGCATACAGCTGGTTCAACCCGCGCAGCCGCGGTCTGGACGCGGCACGCGTGGACTATGTGGTGGTGTCCGCGGATCTGGCTCCGCGCGTTCGTGCAGCCTCGATCCTCGATCGCCTGCCCTGGAGCGACCATGCGCCGGTCAGCGTGGAGCTGTGATAGATAGGGTGCATGCAACGCGCCGACATCCAGCGGTGGATGTTTCTGCTGCTGATCGCCGGCGTGTCGATCGCGTTCGCGTGGATCGTCTGGCCGTTCTTCGGCGCGATGCTGTGGGCGAGCATCCTTGCCATCATGCTCCAGCCCATCTATCGCGGCATCCTGGGGCGCATGCGAGGCCGGCGCACGCTGGCCTCCGCTGCGACGGTGATCGTCTGCCTCGTCCTCGGGGTGGTGCCGCTGGCTCTGCTGATCGCCGCGCTGATCCGCGAAGGCACGCTCGTGTACCAGAACGTCACGGCGCAGGCGGCCGACTTCGGCACGTTCTTCCAGTCGATGCTCGACGCGCTTCCGGCCTGGATGCTGAAAGGCCTCGACCTGGTGGGACTCGGTGACCTGTCGGCGTTGAAGGATGCGCTGTCCGCCGCCGCGCTCGCGCTGAGCCGCAACATGGCCGGAAGCGCTTTGAGCCTGGGACAGAACACGCTCGACTTCCTGTTGAACATCGTCATCATGCTCTATCTGCTGTTTTTCCTGCTGCGCGACGGCGACCGCCTGCGCGCCACCATCGACCGGGCGCTGCCGTTGCGCGGCGAATACAAGCATGAGCTGTCGGGTGAGTTCGCGTCGGTCATCCGCGCGACGGTCAAGGGCAACCTCGTGATCGCGCTGGTGCAGGGGTTCCTCGGCGGCCTGGCGCTGGCCGTGGCGGGCGTTCCCGCCGCGCTGCTGCTCGGTGCGTTGATGGCCGTGCTGTCGTTGCTGCCTCTCGTCGGCTCGATCCTGGTCTGGGGGCCCGTCGGCGTCTATTTCCTGCTCGCCGGCGCCCTGTGGAAGGGCATCGCGCTCCTCGCGTTCGGCACCCTGGTGATCGGCGTGGTCGACAACTTCCTGCGTCCTCTCCTGGTCGGAAAGGACACGCAGCTGCCCGACTACGTCGTGCTCATCTCCACGCTCGGCGGCATCGCGCTGTTCGGGTTCAACGGCTTCGTTGTGGGTCCGGTCGTCGCGGCGTTGTTCGTCGCCGTGTGGGGACAATTTGCGACCGCACAGGCGCATCCCGCGGACTAATGCGGCAGCCGCTTGCTCGGGCGCGCGCCGTCCGACCGCGAAAGCCCGCCGCGCTATGATGCCGCCACGGCGCGGCAGGTGCATCGAAGGCCACGAAGCGCACGCGAGAGACCCACGATGAACGACCAGCGAGCCCTGAGGCTGCACGTCCCGGAGCCGGCCGGCCGCCCGGGCCATCGCACCGACTTCTCCTATCTGCACCTGTCGCCCGCGGGCGAGGTGCGCAAGCCGCCGGTGGATACGGCCCCGCGCGCCACCGCGGACCTCGCGTACGCGCTCGTGCGCGTGCTCGACGACGACGGCCGGGCGGTCGGGGCGTGGGCTCCCGACGTCGATGCCGCGTTCCTGAAGAAGGGACTGCGCGGCATGATCCGCACGCGCGTGTTCGATGCGCGCATGCTGGTCGCGCAGCGGCAGAAGAAGCTGTCGTTCTACATGCAGAGCCTCGGCGAGGAAGCGATCGGCACCGCGCACGCCATGGCGCTGCAGGATGGCGACATGTGCTTTCCCACCTATCGCCAGCAGAGCCTCCTGCTCGCGCGCGACGACGCACCCATCGTCCCGATGATGTGCCAGCTCCTGTCGAACGAGCGCGATCCGATCAAGGGCCGCCAGATGCCCGTGATGTACTCGTTCAAGCGGCTGGGCTTCTTTTCCATTTCCGGCAATCTGGCCACGCAGTTCATCCAGGCCGTCGGCTGGGCCATGGCGTCCGCCATCAAGGGCGACACGCGCATCGCATCGGGATGGATCGGCGACGGCGCCACCGCCGAGGCCGATTTCCACACCGCGCTCACGTTCGCGCACGTGTATCGCGCGCCCGTCATCCTGAACGTGGTGAACAACCAGTGGGCGATCTCGTCGTTCCAATACGTTGCAGGTGGCGAGCAGACCACCTTCGCGGCCCGCGGTACCGGCTGCGGCATCGCGTCGCTGCGCGTGGACGGCAACGATTTCCTCGCGGTCTACTCGGTGTCGCGCTGGGCGGCCGAGCGCGCGCGCTCCAATCTCGGACCCACGCTGATCGAATGGATCACGTATCGTGCCGGTGCGCATTCAACGTCGGACGATCCCACGAAGTATCGACCGGCCGAGGACTGGAAGCGCTTCCCGCTCGGCGACCCCATCGAGCGGCTGAAGCGGCACATGATCGCGCGCGGCGCGTGGTCGGAGGCGGACCACGCGGCGCTGCAGCAGGAGGTCGAGGCAGAAGTCGTCGCGGCGCAGAAGGAAGCCGAGCGCTCCGGCTCGCTCGCCGACGGACACGTGTTCCCGCCTCGCGAGATGTTCGAGGACGTTTTCGAGCAGATGCCGTCGCACCTGGTGCGGCAACGACGCGAGCTCGGGATCTAGCATGCCTGCGATGTCCATGATCCAGGCGCTGCGCTCCGCGATGGACGTGATGCTCGAGCGCGACCCGGACGTCGTCGTGTTCGGCGAGGACGTCGGCAACTTCGGCGGCGTGTTCCGCTGCACCGAGGGCCTGCAGGCGAAATACGGCACGTCGCGTGTGTTCGACACGCCGATCTCCGAAGGGGGCATCGTCGGCATCGCGGTCGGCATGGGCGCGTACGGCCTTCGCCCCCTGGCCGAGATCCAGTTCGCCGACTACTTCTATCCGGCATCCGACCAGATCGTGTCCGAAGCCGCGCGGCTGCGCTATCGCTCGGCCGGCGACTTCACGGCGCCGATCACCGTCCGGATGCCCTGCGGGGGCGGCATCTATGGCGGACAGACGCACAGCCAGAGTCCCGAAGCGCTGTTCACGCACGTGTGCGGCATCCGTACCGTGATGCCGTCGAACCCGTACGACGCCAAGGGCCTTCTCATCGCGTCGATCGAGAACAACGATCCGGTGATGTTCCTCGAGCCCAAGCGCCTGTACAACGGGCCGTTCGACGGCCACCACGACCAGCCGATCGTCCCGTGGTCCAGGCATCCGCTCGGCGAGGTGCCGGACGGCTACTACACGGTCCCGCTCGAGTCGGCGCGCGTATTCCGTGCAGGCAACGACGTGACGGTGCTCGCGTACGGCACGATGGTCTACGTCTCCGAGGCCGCTGCGAGCGAAACCGGGATCGATGCCGAGATCATCGACCTGCGCAGCGTGTGGCCGCTCGACCTCGACGCGATCGTGGATTCGGTGAAGAGGACGCGCCGCTGCATCGTCGTGCACGAGGCGACCCGCACCAGCGGCTTCGGCGCCGAGCTCGTCAGCCTGGTGCAGGAGCATTGCTTCTATCATCTCGAGGCGCCGGTCGAGCGCGTGACCGGCTTCGATACGCCGTATCCGCACGCGCAGGAGTGGGTCTACTTCCCGAGCCCGGACCGGGTCGGCCGTGCGCTGCAGCGCGTGATGGAGCCGTAGCGTGGGCATCCACGTCGTGAAAGTCCCGGACATCGGCGAAGGCATCGCCGAGGTCGAAGTCGTCGAATGGCACGTCAAGCCGGGCGACGTCGTCGCCGAGGAACAGGTGCTCGCCGACGTCATGACCGACAAGGCGAGCGTCGAGATTCCATCGCCGGTCGCCGGCAAGGTCGTCGCCATCACGGGCAAGCCAGGCGACACGATCGCGGTCGGCAGCGAGTTGATTCGCCTCGAAGTCGAAGGCGCCGGCACGGTCGCGACCGAAGCGCGGGAGGCGCCCATGACCTCGCGCTCCGCCGCGTCGTCAGCCGGGTCGGCAACGACACCGCCGGCGCGCGAGATGCGCGCTGAGCCGGAGAGGTCGACGATCCCCAATGCGCGCGCGGAGGCCACGACACAGCACGTGTCGAAGATCCGCGAGGAGGCAATGACACGGCCCGCGCCGAAGGCCGGCGCGCACGGGACGACCTCGACCGCATCGCAGGCCGGCGCGGCGGCGCCGGCGTCCGCCGGACGCGTTGCTGACCCAAGCGATGCGCGACGCGCCGAGCGTCCGCGCGTTGCGGACGAGCGCCCGATTGCCTCGCCGGCCGTGCGCCGTCGCGCGTGGGACCTCGGCGTCGACCTCCGCCACGTGAGCGGCACCGGGCCGGGCGGCCGGATCATGCAGGCCGATCTCGATGCGCACGTCGCCGCCGGCGGCGTGGTCTCTGCAGCAATGCGTCCCGGCTTGCGCGAACGCAACGAAGAGACGGTCGTCCCGGTCATCGGGCTGCGGCGGCAGATCGCCCGCAAGATGCAGGCGTCGAAGCGGCAGATTCCCCACTTCACGTACGTCGAGGAAGTCGACGTCACCGAGCTCGAAGCGTTGCGCACGCGGCTCAACGTGAAATGGCAGGGCACTCGCGGTCACCTCACGCTGCTGCCGTTCCTGGTGCGGGCGATCGTGTGCGCCGTTCCGGCGTTCACCGAAGTCAACGCGCGCTACGACGACGACGAGAGCGGCGGAAAGGTCACGCAGTACGGCGCCGTGCACGCCGGCATCGCGACGCAAACCGACGGCGGGCTCATGGTTCCCGTGCTGCGCCACGCCGAAGCATGCGATCTCTGGACGTGCGCTGCGGAGATCGCGCGGCTGGCCGACGCGGCGCGCAGCGGCCGCATCGGCCGCGATGAGCTTTCCGGATCCACGATCACGATCACGAGCCTGGGCGCGCTGGGCGGCATCGTCACGACACCCGTGATCAATCATCCCGAGGTCGCGATCGTCGGCGTCAACCGCGCCGTCGAGCGGCCCGTGATGCGCGCCGGCGCGATCGTTCCGCGGCGCATGATGAACCTCTCGTCTTCGTTCGATCATCGCGTGGTCGACGGCCTGCGCGCGGCAGGCTTCGTGCAGGCGCTGCGCGGATTCCTCGAGGCACCCGCGACGCTGTTCATCGAGTAACGCCAAGCCCGTTTGGAGTCACGCAAAACGCGCCATCTTCAGAAATGGCGCCTGAAATGGTATCGTTACCATACGGGGCCAAAAACCATTCCCCCGACGGAGGAGCCATGTCTTCAGTGACCAGCCGCAACCGCCGGCGGGTGTTGAAGGGTGCCGCAGCGCTCGGAGCCTACGCGCTGTCCGCAAGCCCAGCCCGCTCCGCCGCCAAGCCCTTCGAGGGCGTGGAGCTCAACGTCTCCTGCTGGAGCGCGCCGTTTCCCAAGCTCCTTCAGACGTACCTGCCGGAATTCGAGAAGCTCACCGGCATCAAGGTCAATTACGACACGCCCGGCTTCCTGATCTACAACCAGCGCGTCGATCTCGAGCTGTCGACCAGGGGCTCGTCGTACGACGTCCTGAACATCACCTTCATCTATGTCGATCGCTGGCTGCGGGCGGGATGGTTCGCGCCGCTCAACGATTTCCTGAAGGACCCCGCGGCGACGCCGAAGGACTTCGACATCGACGATTTCCTGCCTGCGACGCGCAAGATCATGTCCGACAAGCAG
>Ga0068853_100003309_pt1 | contig 12327 bp, 9 predicted proteins | sample KBSCornC32_FD_65655 | JGI IMG/M metagenome (GOLD analysis project Ga0068853, IMG submission 65655) | Corn rhizosphere microbial communities from Kellogg Biological Station, Michigan, USA - KBS Corn C3-2 | ecosystem: Host-associated > Plants > Roots > Rhizosphere > Soil ... | reverse complement strand
GCCCGCGCACGCCCACCAGCCCGGAGTCCACGGGGAAATACACGCGGTCCCCGGCGGGGGTGCGAATCGCCTTGGAGACGCGCGGCAGCAGCACACTGTCGGCTATTCGATCATCGGGCGGGTGAACCAGCCAGACGATCGTTCCGAGACCGCGGTTCGCGAGCACGAGCATCGTGCCATCGGGCTGCGGGATGACATCGCGCGCGGGTGCGGGGGGCTTGAAGGTCCAGCTTCCCGCGGGCGTCAGCCGCGTGACCGAGCCATCGGCCCCGATGCCGAACGCGGCGGATCCGTCCGCCGAGACCAAGTCGGAGAGCTTCGAGGCCGGATCGCGAGTGACGTCGCCACGCCGCAGGTCGATTCGCACGACGCTGCCTTTCTCATCCTCGCCGAGCACGGAGCCCGCGCCGTCGTCGAAGCCGAGCAGCCGCGCGAGGATCGGCGTCTTCCCGGACGCGGACCACACGAGCGAATCGACGCGCGGGTATGCATACGCGCGCGCGACTCCACCGCTCCGCGGAAAGCGAAGAACGAGCTGGTCCGGTCCGTTCGCGCTGGCGCTGCTAACCGTGGTGCTCTCCGTGCTCCTGGCGGGGGGCCGATGCTCCCCGCCACGGCACGATGCAACGAGTACGAGCGCCAGCGCCAGAGGCGACGTTCGCACGAAGGTGAAACTACGCGATCAGAACGTCGGATACAACGAGAATTGCCAGAATCCGTGTCGTCCGGGAGAATCCTTCGGGATCGCGTAGTCCCATCGCAGAATCACGTAGTTGAAGAGATTCACCCGGAGCCCGAAGCCGTAGCTCGTCAACAGCGATCGCGTGTTCGCGGGATCGTCCAGGCTGCTGCGCTTGAACTCCACCTTCTGCCCGTTGAACCACGTGGTGCCCGCGTCATAGAAGAAGGCGCCCTCGATCGGCGGCAGCGGGATCACGCCCGCGAGCCCGCCGCGCACGAGCGGAAAGCGCAGCTCGATGTTCCCGAACACGACCTTGCTGCCGAGCAGACGGTTGCATCGCTGCGCGTTCTGCACCGTCGCCGGACAGTTGGCGTTGGTGATCGCGAAGCTCTGATCGTCGTAGCCGCGAATGAGGTCACTGTAGCCGAGATACTTCTGCAGGCTGTCCGCATCGCGGCCGTACGACAGGTTCGCCGTGAGACGGGTCGCGATGGTCAGGTAGCTGAAGAGAATCGCGTCGTAGCGCCGGTAGTCTCCGAGCAGCCCGAGCCACTGGAACTGTCCGAGCGCGGGAGTAATCCCGAAGCGATAGCGACGGCCGTAGATCGGACCCGTGTAGCCGAACAGCGAATTGTCGGATACGTAGGAGAGACTCGGCTCGACGTAGTACTTGCTGCTTCCCGCCACCTCGTTCTGCGTCGCATCGGACAGCGGAAAGCCGGCCTGGTCGACGACCTGCGAGAAGACGAGGAACGATCGCTCGAGATCCGCGAGCGTGAGTCCGAGCTCGAAGCGCGTGAACCGATTGAGCGGGTAGATGCCGATCGCGAATGCCTCACGATCGAGATAGCGCGCGATGACGTCCTGCTCCGTGAGCGTGCCGTCGCCGTTGTCGAAGAACTGCGAGCCCTCGCCGAAGTAGAACGGCGACTGCTGGTAGCCCACCGCGTATTGCAGGCGATGGGCGAGATTCGTGTACGCCGCCAGTCCCTGCGCATCCGAGAGCCGCCCGTTGATCGACAGCGCGAAGGCGAGATGGTTGTTGCCCACCATGTCGCTCAATGAGATCGCCGTCCCGCCGAAGACGCCGTTCCCGAAGTTGTCGCGCGAGTAGCCCACCGTCGGCCGCGCAACGAAGTCCGGCGAGAAGCGCACGTGATACTTGTATTCCTTGAACTGCGTGGTGTCTGGCAGGCGCAGCGCGCCGCTGTCGAGCATCGCGGCGACGTTCACCTTGGGCTCCACGTGCGGGCCCGAATCGGCGAGCGCGCTCGATGGCCGGAAGGTGGTGCCCGACCGGTAGTACGAATAGGAGAGCGAGTCGACGGGTGCGGAATCCAGCCGCGCCACCTTGGCCGCAGCCATGCTGTCGATCCGCTGCACGAGCGTCGGCGTCGTGCGTTCGTCGAACGGCTGCCGCTTGAGCAGGCGCGGGTTGTCGATGGTCCAGACCGTGTACTCGCCGTTCTCGAGATACGTGAACGCCATCTTGTCCGTCGCGTGCGCCCACGTGATCACCGGGCTGAACTCCGTTACGGAGATCACGCCGCCGACGACGTTGGTGATCTGATAGTGCTTCTTCTCGGCGAGATTATACAGGAAGATGTTCTGCCCACCCGTGCGATCGGACACGAACGCGATCGACTTCGAGTCGGGCGCCCACATCGGGTTGATGTTGAGCCCCGCCTGACCCGGAATGAGCTCGACGTTCCCGCCATCCACGTGATAGATGGCGATCTGCCAGTGTGGGAAAATGAGATTCTTGAGATCGGCGCCCGGAGCCTGATCGGTGGCGAACGCGATCATCGTCCCGTCCGGCGACCACTGCGGCTGCATGTCGGCGAAGAGGTCGTGCGTGAGCTGCGTCAGATTCTTCCCGTCCGCATCGATCATGTACAGATCGGTGATGCCGCCCTTGTTCCCCGAGAACACCAGGCGCTTGCCATCCGGCGACCAGCTCGGCCCGACGATTCCGTCGAGTGGCAGCTCGATCTTGGCGACGCGTTTTCTGCGCTTCACATCGAGGAGATAGAGGTTCTCCTTTCCGCCGCCGAGCGCGGAGAATGCGAGGAGCTTTCCGTCCGGCGAGAATGAGCTCTGTGAATACAGCAGCCCGATCTCCTGATAGTTCGGATCGAAGGTGCTCTTCACCAGCCGCGTGATGCGCTTGCCCGTCTTCGCATCGCCGAGCCAGAGGTCGATGAACACCTGCCCCTTGAGGAAGCTTCCGTTGGACAGGAAGGCGATGTACTTGCCGTCGGGGGAGAGTGCGGGCGCGAGGAAGACCTGGCCGCCGGTGCGCTTCTCCGAGAGCAGCGGCTTCGCGAAGTGGCGCGGACGCTGGAGGACCGCCACCTGCGGCAGATACTTGATCTGCATCGCTTCCTTCCACTCGTCGCCGAGATCCTCGAGCGACTCGCCGGTCTCGCGCTTGAATGCGCGCTCGATGCCCATCGAGGGCACGTCGGCCATGATCGCGCCGATGATCTCGTCGCCGAAGCGGCCGGCGATGTACGCCCACAGTGGCTGGCCGAAGCGATACGGATCGTAGTGGTCGGGATGCTCGTTCATCGCCACGATCGTCGGCAGGTCGCCGTTGATCGCAGCGTCGCGCATGACGGTGGAGGAGCGCGCGTAGTCGGGTCCGAGCGAGAGATACTCGGCCATGCCTTCCATGAACCAGAGTGGCGGATTGACCTGCGACAGCTGGGCGATGCCCCCGCCCGCGCGCCCGCGCGCGAAGATGTCGAACTGGAACTCGTGCGTCATCTCGTGCGTGAGCACGTGCTCGAGGCCGCGGAAGTCGCCGGTGAACGGCATGAGCATTCGGTGCCGCAGCGGTTCCGTGACACCCCCGGTGCCCTCGCCCAGATCGCCCGTGACGTTGTTCTGCCCGAAGTCGGCGCGCGACGCGAAGAAGAGAATCGGCTTCTTCTCGCGAAACTCGTGTCCGAGAATGCGCGAGAGCCGGGCGTAGTCGCGCTCGGCCATCCGCGCGCCCTGCATCGCCGCGACGTGCTCGTCGGGATAGTAGTGAATGAGGAAGTGCTCGGTCTCGATCACCTGCCAGTTGAAATCCTTGTACTGGACCTGGTTCTGACCGAAGTACTCCTGACCTGCCGCTCTCGAGGCGAACGCGCCGCTCGCCATGAGGGTGATCAGCGCTGCGCGCCATACCAAGCGTGAGCTCATACCCTGGCCTCCTCCGCGTCGATGGCGACGAGTCGTGCATCACCCCACAGGCGTTCCAGCTGATAGAAGTCGCGCAACGTGGGGTGGAAGACGTGCACGACGAAATCGACGTAATCGAGTAGAACCCAACGCCCCTGGGCGAGTCCCTCGACGTGGTGCGCGCGTACTCCTTCCTTCTTGAGCTCATCCAGCACGTGCTCGGCGATCGCGCGCACGTGCGTGTCGGAGGAGCCGCTGGCGATCAGGAAGTAGTCAGTGGCATTCGAGACTCGGTCGAGGTCGAGCACTACGACGTTGTTGGCCTTGAGATCCAAACACAAAGCGGCTGCGCGCTGCACTTGGGCGAGTGAGGACGACACGGGTTGGAGGTGCCTCTCATCTGTGGTGGAAACGCACGGCGTGCATGGACTGTGCGCGCAATATGTGTAGCGAACCGGGGTGTACCAACAGCACTACACGAACGCCCGGCGGAAGTTTCCGCCGGGCGTCAAAGTACGCGCAATGGGCGTACCGCGTTTACTGCTTGATCACCCAAACGCGAATCTCCGGCTTCACGTCCGCATGGAGGCGAACCGGTATCTTGTAGACGCCAAGCGCCTTGATGGGCTCGTGAAGGTCGATCTGACGCTTTTCGATTTCCGGAAAACCCTGCGCGTGGAGTTGCTGCGCGATGTCGGCCGAGGTTACCGAGCCGAACAGCTTGTCCTCTTCTCCCACGCGCGCGGAGAAGGTGAGCGACACCTGCTCGAGCCGGTTGGCGAGTGTCTGCGCCTGGGTGCGCCGCTCGTTCTCCGCGGCCTCGAGGTGCGCCTTCTCGCGCTCGATGCGCTTGCGATTGCCCGGCGTTGCCTCGTACGCGAGCCCGCGCGGGAGAAGAAAATTCCTGCCGTACCCGGGGGACACCATCACGATGTCGCCGGGCTGGCCGAGGTTGTCGATTGCCTGCTTGAGAATCACTTCCATCGGAGTGCTCCGGTCGGACGGTTGATCTTCGAGTGAGCTATCTGGCGGCGCCGGGGCCGGCAGGCGAGTCCGCCGTGCGCATCCGCCGCCGCCAATCGATCCACGTATCGGTAACGCCAAGCCCGACTGCGAGCGCGAGCGACACCGGAAACAATACCACGGCGACGAAGCTCGCCGCCAACTGCCCCCCGAGCGTGAGCTGGGGATAGAACCAGGCGATCACACCAAAGCCGCGAAGCGCGTACAGCGCGCCGAAGAACACGACGAGATTCGCACCGAACACGCGCAGTGACTCGAGCGAGGGCAGCACCGCGATCGTCATCCCGGCCACGAGGGCCCAGATGAGCTCATCGTTGAACCTGAAGTAGCGAAACGGCGCCAGCGCCGCGCCGAGTCGCGCGCGGCTCATGCGATGGTACAATCCCCACGCCAGCGCGCATGCCGCCAGCGATTCGAGCGCCAGAAGCGCCGGGTACAGCAAAACTGCGAAACTCCCCGACGCCTGCTGCAGCTGCATCGCGCGCTGTGCTGCCCACTCGCGCATGCTCGGGGCGAAGCTCGTGTTCGGAAAGCCCCGTGCCCACTGTGCGAGCACGGTGGAATTGCGCAGCTGCAGCTCACGCGCGAACACGTCCTCGATGCGACCAGCCGCGTGCGGTGCGAAGGCCATCCCGATCGCGGCAATGAGCGCCGCGATCCCCACTGCCGCCAGCGCACGGCCGAGGAACTGCCGACGCCACCCGAGAATGCAGACGAGGCCAAGGGCGCCGGCCACGAGCACTCCCCACGAGCGAACGAGATCCGCATACGCCTCGCTACCGGGGCGCGATGGAATCGCGAGCAACAGCGCCGCGAGCGCCGCCCATGCGAGCGCGAGCGCCGACGATCCGCCTTTGCGCCACCCCGCGATGAAGCATGCGGCGAGCGCCGGCACGAGCAGAACGGGTGTGTCGACGACAGGTGCGGCCGCCCGCACGACCGGCGCGTGCGAGAGCAGGAGGAACGCCACGAGCGCAATCACGATGCGCGTCCAACCCTGCTCCCGCGGCGGAGCCGCGAGGGCGTCGCTCATGTCAGGCCTGATGACCCCGGATGTACGGCACGAGCGCGAGATAGCGCGAACGCTTGATCGCCGTCGACAGCTGACGCTGGTGACGCGCGCACACGCCGCTCAACCGGCTCGGCAGGATCTTGCCGGTGTCGGTGAGAAAACGGCCGAGGGTGCGATCATCCTTGTAGTCGATGAAGCGCACGCGGGTTTCGCAGAATGGGCAACTCTTCTGTGGGCGTCGCATGCTAATCCTCGTCGTCGTCATCGTCACTCGCGCGCCCGCGTCCGGCGGCGATCTCTTCCTCGGTCATCGGCGGAGCGCCGACTTCGTGCTCGTGCAGCGTGATGAGATAGCGCACGACGCCCTCATCCAGCTTGAGCGCGCGCTCGTACTCCGGAAGCGCGGTCGCTTCGGCTTCGAAGTGCGCGATCGTGTAGTGGCCCGTCTCGCGACGGCCGATGGGATACGCCAGCTGGCGCTTTCCCCAGTGCTCGACGGCGACGTCGTTCGTGCCGAGCAGCGCGTGTACGCGCGTGAGCGTGTCATTGATGGCGGCATCCTCGAGACCGGCGTCGAAGATGTACACCACCTCGTACTTGCGAGGCATTGCGGTATTTCCTCCCTGTGGACTGCCGCCTCCCGCGCGGACGGCGGGAGGAGGGGGGCAAGTCATAGAAGCCCTGTAACTTAGCTTCTCCGATAGGCGGCGCGCAATCGCTGGCCCATCGCGCGCGCGGTGGCGCGCAGGGCGGCGCTCAGGGGAGGCTCCTGCGGCGGGGGGGCGCGACGCGCCGGCGATGGAGAGTCGCCGGGCGCGAGCATCTCGCGCGTCTCCGTGCAGAAGACCGACTTCCCGCACAGCTGCGCGATCTGCACCGAGACGGCGGCATCGCTCTCGATGAACAGCCAGGCGCCCGTCTCCGCGTAGATGTCGGCCTTGAACTGCGCATAGGCCTTCGCGGCGCGGCGCGCGGCCATGTCGGGATACTGCATCATGCGCAGCTCGCCGTACTGCACCTTGTGACGCGCCAGCCACTCCTGCGTCTCCGCGCGATACTTCTCGAGCCGCGACGTCACCAGCCATCCCACCGGCGCGCTCGGGAGCAGCAGCGCGGGTGTTTCGCGGAGAAAGCGCAGATACCGGTGCGAGTCGTCGTTCTCCTCATCCGTCGGATCGAGGCAGAGCACGCCGTCGATGTCCATGCAGCTGTTCGCGAGCACGGTACCATGCATCAGGTTCCACTCGAACACGCGGGGCATCGACACGATCTCGCGGTACAGATCCACGTGCCCATCCATGCGAGCCTCGGGCGCCATGTACACGGCGGCGAAGCTGACGCGGTGCGGAAGCGCGGCAGCCGCGAGCTGTGCGCGAACCTTCTGCATCGCCGACCCCGAGCAGACACTGTCGTCGACCACGAGCACGTGCCGCGGCGTGGAGAGAAACTTTCGCGGATCGCTCCCCTTGAATCGCGCTCCGGACTGGATGACGCGTCCCTCCAGCAGTCCCGCGACATCGGTCATCGGGATGTTGAGGTGCAGCGCCAGCAGATTCGCCACGAGCAGCCCGCTCCGCGGAATGCCCGCGACGATGTCGATGTCGCGCGGCAGATCGCCGAGCCAGCTGACCACCGCGTCGTCGAGCTGTGCGACGGTTCGGTATTCCACGTCAGTGCTTCCGGCTGTTCGGGATTGGCATCATCGATGGACGATCGCGTGAATCTTCGCGCAATCCGCGGTACTGTCCGGAACGGACGTGCGCCAGCGATAGGCGAGGAGGCGAGTGGACGGATCCAGGTGCACCGGGTCGAGCGTGGTCTCGATGTAGTCGGCCACTCCGGACTTCACGCTCCACGGTGTGCGCCATTGGCCGTGCTCCGCCAGCACCAGCCCCGTGGAGTAGCACGCGCGAAGCTGATCGAGCGACTGCGTGGTGCTCACCACCGGACGCGCGAGCTTGCGAAAGGTCGTGAACTCCGGTCCCGGGTGACGCGGGTCGCCCAGATAGTCCACGCTGAGGAGCACGTCGGCGCGATGCAGATAGTAGAGCGACTTGAGCTCCGACGTCGAGACGACGACCGCGGAGCTGTCGACCTGCGGCCCCAGCACGGCGTGCGCCGCGTCCCAGTCGGGCTGTCCACGATAGAGCAGTGCGAGCTGCCAGTCCGCGTCCTTGACGAGCAGCATCTTGAGCGCGTACGACGTCGCGCCGTTGCCGAACGCCGCGAACAGCGCGACGAGGGCGAAGAGCATCGCGGTGCCGAGGGCGCGTGCACGGGGGCCGAGTGCGTTACCCCCCGCCCACTCCACCGCGCCCTCGAAGGCGGGGCGCACGCGCCGCGCACCCTCGGCGATGCCCATTCCCACGAGCGCGAAGAACATCGGCATCACGGAGAACAGATAGCGCTCGGCCTTCCACGCCGCGAGCGAGTGCACCACGAATGCGATGACGAACGGAACGAGACAGAAGCTCGCCGCGCGTCCGTTGAGATAGATCGCGAGGATCACGAGCAGCGGGAAGATCGTCCAGATCGTCGCGTACTGGTCGAGGAAGATGTCGTGATAGTAGCGAACATTGTGGCGATTGGCCGCCGCCCACTGATCGACGTAGTTGAAGAGCGCGAGCTGGTGCGCGAAGGCACCGCGCGCGATCGCCGCGAGCGCCACGAGGCCGATCACCGCGACGGCGACGACCGCGAACGCCATCTGCGCGGGACCGAGGCGCGTGCGCGCGCGATCCGCCGCCGCCCAGAGGAGCACGCCGGCGATCCCGACGAGCGTGATGACCTGGAAGTGCAGCGCGAGCAGGAAGAGCAGCACCGCGCCGAGGGCGAGGCGAAGCGTGCGTGCCGTGCCCGGAGTGCGATCGGTGAGGACGCGATAGACGAGAATGGCGCCGCCGAGAAAGCAGAGCGTCTGGATCGTGTAGAAGCGCGCGAGCTGCGAGAGGTAGATCGACTGCGGCTCGAAGCAGAAGAGCATCGCTGCGATCCAGGCAGCGGCGCGCCCCGCGACGGAGCGCACCCAGACGAAGAGCACGGTGACGAGTGCGGCACCTGCCAGCACGGCCGGCATGCGCGCGACCACGAGACTCTCGCCGAAGAGGCGGAAGAGCCCGGCCACGAGCCAGGTGAACAACCGCGCCCGCGTGTACGGCTCGCCGCCGGGAGTGAGCTCGTAGGTGCCGTGCGCGAGAAACGAGTGCGCGGCCATGACGTGATTCAGCTCATCGACGTACGGCGTGTGGTGGAGACCGATGAGCCGGACGCCGAGCGCGATCGCGAACACGGCGAGCGGCGCCGCGAGGGTGGCCGAGCGGGGCGGTGAGGGCTCACGGGTTACCGGGGAGCTCATACGGCCTAATCTAGTGAGTGAGGATGGGATGACCCCGGCAATTTTTCCGAGTGGCGCGGCGGGGTGCATCGAAACGTCGCATTACAAGGACGGTTGACGGGCTCAACAGGTGACGGGCCCCCTGCCGGGAGCGTGAACGTGGGCGGCACGCTCACGCTCTCCGCGCTCGCGCCGCCGCCGGTGCTCGCGATCGTGGGGAGGCGTGGCGGACTTCCCTGAGCGCGTGACGCGTGCTACGATGCGACGCTCATTACATACAATCTCTCTTTCCCGAATACGCGATGCGCATGCGCCCTCGCTCGTCCGTTCTGTTCGCTCTCGTCCTTCTCGCAGCGCCGCCGTTCGCGCTGCCCGCACAGCAGACCACGAAGAAGAAGACGCTGGAGGGGAAGCCTGCGACTCCGGCTGCCACCGGCGTCGACTCCGCCGGGATCGTGCTGCCCACGGCGCTCAAGGCGCGCCCCATCGGGCCCGCGGTCATGGGTGGACGCGTCTCGAGCATCGCGCTGAGTCCGGCTGATCCGTTCACCTTCTACGTCGGGCTCGGAACCGGCGGGATCATGAAGAGCTCGGACAACGGCTCGACGTTCCAGCCGGTGTTCGAGCACGAGGAGGTCGCCGCGATCGGCGACATCGCGGTCGCGCCATCGGATGCGAAGACGATCTACGTCGGCACCGGCGAGGCGAACGACCGCAACACCGTGAGTTGGGGCGCCGGCGTCTACACGTCGACGGATGGAGGGAGCACCTGGACCAGGTCCGGACTCGAGAAGACGCGCGCGATCGCTCGCGTGGTCGTGCATCCGACGGATCCGAAGACCGCGTGGGTCTGTTCGCCTGGCGACGTGTGGCAGCCGGGCGAGCGCGGGATCTACAAGACGACGGACGGCGGCAAGAGCTGGAAGAAAGTGTACACCGCGCCGGCGCCGTTCGAGACGCGCGCCGGATGCGGTGACCTCGCCATCGACCCGAGCGATGCGAACGTGCTGTACGCGGCGGTATACGCGCGCCAGCGCAGGCCGTGGGTGTTCACCTATGGCGCCGCGGCAACGGATGGGAAGGACATCGGGGGACTGATCAAGAGCACCGACGGCGGAGCGACGTGGACGAAGCTCGCCGGCGGATTGCCGACCATGACGGGGCGCATCGGACTCTCGGTGTATGCGAAGAATCCGAAAACGGTGTTCGCGGTGATCCAGAGCGACGCGGGCGGCACGTCGGACATCGACGATCCGTACAGCAAGGCCGGCGGCGTGTTTCGCACTGACGATGCCGGCGCGATCTGGACACGCCAGAGCAAGCTCGATCCCCGCCCGTTCTACTTCAGCCAGATCCGCGTCGATCCGACGAACGACAAGCGCGTCTACGTGCTCGGCTTCATGCTCCACGTCTCGGACGATGGAGGCAAGACGTGGCGCGAGGACCGATTCAAGAACGTGCACTCCGACAATCACGCGCTCGCCATCGACCCACGGATGCCCAAGCGGATGCTCCTCGGCACCGACGGCGGGCTGTACGAGAGCTACGACGGCGCCGAGGGCTGGGCGCATCTCAACCGGTTCGCCGGCGGCGAGTACTTCCGCGTGAGCACGGACAACTCCTCACCGTACCGCATCTGCGGCGGACTGCAGGACAACACGAACTGGGTCGGCACCGCGAACACGCGCAGCAAGGAAGGCATTCGCAACGCGGACTGGATGGCGATCGGCGGCGGCGACGGGTCGTACTGCACCTTCGACCCGGCGGACTCGAACCTCGTGTACGCGGAGTCGCAGCAGGGATTCATCTTCCGCTTCGATCTGGGCAGCGGCCAGGACAAGAATCTTCGCCCGCAGCCCGCGGAAGGACAGCCGGCGTTCCGCTTTCACTGGACCTCGCCGCTGCTCGCGAGCGTGCACGAGAAGGGCGTGCTCTACTACGCCGGCAACCGCGTGTTCAAGCTCACGAACCACGGCGAGCAGTGGCGCCTGATCTCTCCGGATCTCTCGACCAGGAACTACGAGCGCATGACGACGGTGGGCAGCGGCGCGGAAGACTTCGGCGTGGTGTACGCGCTGGCCGAGTCGCCCGTGAAGGCGGGCGTGCTGTGGGCTGGAACCGACGAGGGAAAGCTGTGGCGCACGGAAGACGATGGCGCGACGTGGACCGATCTCACGTCATCGGTGCCTGCGGCCGCGAAGGGGAGCCGCATCTCGAGCCTTGCCGCGAGCGCGGCCGATGTGCAGGTCGCGTACGTGTCGGTCGATGCGCACCGCGAAGGGAACTACGCGCCGCTCGTCTATCGCACCGCGGATGGAGGGAAGACATGGACGAGCATCGCGTCGAATCTCCCTGCGGAATCGCCCGTGAAGGTGGTGCGGGAGGATTCGAAGAATCCGAAGGTGCTGTTCGTCGGAACGGAGTTCGGCTTGTGGACCACCGTCGATGGCGGCCGGAGCTGGTTCAAGCTCGGTGCGCTGCCGACGGTGGCGGTGGATGACATCCACATGCAGGAGCGCGACCGCGATCTCATCATCGCGACGCATGGCCGCAGCTTGTACGTCATCGACGATGTCGGCGGCCTCGAGCTGCTCACGCCCGAGGTGCGCGCAGAGCCTGCGCATCTCTTCCCGCCGCGCCCGACGGTGGGCTACGTGCCGTATCCTGGCTTCGTGGACTCGAACGGCAACGCGGTGTTCCGCGGGACCAATCCTCCCGAGGGCGCGCTGTTGACGTTCTGGCTGAGCAGCTACTCGCCGGAAGTCGTGAAGATCTCGATCACCAATTCGGAGGGGCAGCCGGTCGCGAATCTCACCGCGCCCGCGATTGCCGGTCTGAATCGCGTGAACTGGGATCTGAAGCCCACGAAGGATGTGCTCACGGAATACGGGGGCGAGGGGAACAAGCCGGTCGCGCCCGGCGAGTACACGGTGACGTTGAAGTCCGGCGGTCACACCAGCACGGAGAAGCTGAAGGTGAGCTACGTCCCGGGCGTCGAAACGCGCTAGAGCTTGCCAGCAGAGTGGATTTCCGCGCAGTACTTTTCGGTAGCGTCGCGGTCCGCGACCGGCCATTCAGGAGGCGCACATGAGTGATTCGCATTCG
>Ga0068853_100003308_pt1 | contig 12328 bp, 12 predicted proteins | sample KBSCornC32_FD_65655 | JGI IMG/M metagenome (GOLD analysis project Ga0068853, IMG submission 65655) | Corn rhizosphere microbial communities from Kellogg Biological Station, Michigan, USA - KBS Corn C3-2 | ecosystem: Host-associated > Plants > Roots > Rhizosphere > Soil ... | reverse complement strand
GAAGCTGCCGCTGGCCGACATGACCGTCGCCACCGACAGGGCGTCGTTGACGACATAGGGCCGCTTCTCGCCCGCGCCGACCGCGAGGATCATGCCCTGCGGCGGGTTGATCACTGCATCGAACTGCTTGATCCCGTACATGCCGAGATTGGAGATCGACGCCGTACCGCCCTGATACTCATGCGGCTGGAGCTTGCCCTCGCGCGCCTTTTCGGCAAGCGCCTTGGCCTCGGTCGCGATCGAGGAGAGGCTGCGGTTGGCGACGTCCGTGATGACCGGCGTGATCAGCCCGCCAGGGATCGCCACCGCCATCGAGATATCGACCCGATGGAACTTGATCAGCGTTTCGCCGGTGAACTGGACATTGGCGTCGGGCACCTCGACCAGCGCGGCGCCCAGCGCCTTGATCAGCAGATCGTTGACCGACAGCTTGACCCCACGCGCCTCCAGCCCGGCATTCAGTTCGCCGCGCAGCTTGAGCAGCGCGTCGAGATTGCAATCGATGGTCAGATAATAATGCGGAACGGTCTGCTTGGATTCGGTAAGCCGGCGCGCGATCGTCTTGCGCATGCTCGAAAGCTTGATTTCCTCGTGCGGGATATCGCCAGGCGCGGCGGCAACGGAAGCTGGCGCTGCAGCGGGCTGGGCCGCGGGCTGCGGCGCGGCCTTGGGCAGCTGTCCACCGGCATTATCGAGGTCAGCCCTGACGATTCGGCCACCGGGCCCCGACCCCTTCAGACCGCCCAGATCGATGCCCTTCTGCTCCGCCAGCCGCCGCGCCAGCGGACTCGCCTTGATCCGGTCATGCTCGCCCTTGCTTTGCGGCACTGGATCGGGACGCGGTGCCTGCGGCTTCGACGCGGGCGCATCCGCCTTGGGGGCCGGCTTCTCTTCGGGCGCCTTGGCTTTTTCCGGCGCGGGCTTTGCCGGAGCGGCCGCCTCGCCCTCGCCTTCGATCAGGGCGATCACCGTACCCACCTTCACGCCTTCGGTGCCGTCGCCGACCACGATCTTCGAGATCCTTCCCTCGTCGACCGCCTCAAATTCCATTGTCGCCTTGTCGGTCTCGATCTCGGCGAGCAGATCGCCCGCCGCGACCATGTCCCCCTCCTTCACCAGCCATTTCGCGACGGTGCCCTCCTCCATAGTGGGAGACAAGGCGGGCATCTTGAGTTCGATCGGCATCGTTTCCTCAGCAGTCGGCGGTAAGGATGTCTCGAAGCTCTCGGCCATGCCGCCGGGTGCGTCAATAGCGTTATGGCCCTCGAATGCTTGCGTACTCCCGCCGAATGGAGCAACCGTTCACGCGGGGGGGAGAGAATTAGGGTCATGCGGAAATATCTGGCGGTAATCGACGAGACCGATGAATCGCGCGTCGCCCTCCGCTTCGCCGCGCGCCGGGCAAGCAAGACCGGCGGCACGGTGGAGATCGTCGTGCTCATCCCTCCGCCCGAATTCGTCCAGTGGGGCGGTGTTCAGGCAGCCATGGAGGAGGAAGCACGGCTGCGCGCCGAAGCGCTGATCGCCCAGGTCGCCGGCGAGCTGATGGAGGAAATGGGCTTGCGGCCCTCCATCGTAGTAGAACAGGGCGATCCGGTCTCGGTGGTGCGCAAGGTGCTTCAGGAGCGCGAGGATGTCGCCGCGCTCGTGCTCGGCGCGGCGGCGGCGGGAACGCCGGGCCCGCTCGTCGCGCAGTTCGCCGGAGTCGAGGCCGGCACCCTGCCCTGCCCGGTGATGATCATCCCCGGATCGCTCACCGACGAGGCGCTCGACCGGCTCAGCTGATGCTCAGCCTTTCTTGACCGGCACCCTTCCGATCACGCGCGGCGGGTTCGCGCGGGGTTCTTCCTTCATGCGGGGCCGCTCCTTCCAGACGGCGCGCGCGCGGGGATGCACATCCTCCCGATAGGTCGTCGTCGTGGTCACGACCGTCTGCGGCTGGAAGGTGATCGTGGTGGTCGATCCGGGCGGAACGACGATCACGGTATTGCCCCCCGCCCCTGCCGTCACATTGCTCGGCCACGCCCAGATCTGGTGGTCGCTGCGCACGCTGCCGCCCTTCCAGGTCACCTCGTCGTCATAGTCATATTCGGCGCCGTAAGGCGGCGGCAGGTCCGCCGCGTTGCCGACATAGGCGGGCACCGCCCCCCGGCCCCAAGGAACATCGCCGATGCTGTCATAGATCATGCCGCGCCCGTCGACGAGGACGGCATCATCATAATAGCGCACCCAGCGGCGGCCATAGCCCGGATCGCCGAACCCATAAGCGTCCCAGTCGGGCACGACATAATCAGGGCTCAGCCAATAGCTCGGCAGGATATAGCCCCTGACGGGCGGCTGATAGGAACCGCCCCACCAGCCCGGGCTGCCCCAGACCCAGCCCCTCGGTCTTGGCGCGAGGAACCGGCGCACGTTGGCATGCGCCGGCGGACGCGCTTCGGGCGGGGGCTGCAGTGCCAGCCTCGGAACGCCGTCAGGTGCCGGGCCGGGTTGGGCCGATACCGAAACCGGACCCGAGACAAGCGCCACCCCCAACGCCAACAGCGTCCGATACCCCATCGCAGTTCAACTCCCGCAGACTCGTTTGCCTAACGGAATATTAACATTCGCATCGCGCCAAGGCCACGCCGTGCGCTGGTTAACAGTGTGCCAAATCGAGCCTGTCAGCCGATCCGCGGCGCCAGCAGATCCATGAGCCGGGAACAACCCGCCACGTCCTGCCCGTCAAACCGGCCGACGTTCGGGCTGTCGAGGTCGAGAACCCCCAGCAGACGCCCCTCCGAGACAATCGGTACGACAAGCTCGGACGCCGAATCCGCGTCGCAAGCGATATGGCCGGGGAAGCTGTGCACGTCGGTGACGCACTGCGGGGCGCGTGTCACCGCCGCCGTGCCGCACACGCCGGACCCGAAGGGGATGCGGATGCACGCCGCCTTGCCCTGAAATGGGCCGAGCACGAGCTCGTCCCCGATCGCGCGGTAAAAGCCTGCCCAGTTGAGATCCGGCAGATACTGCCAGATCAGCGCGGCGGCGTTGGCCATGTTGGCGATCGGATCAGGCTCGCCCGTCGTCAGCGCGTCGAGCGCCTTCAGCACTTCCTCGTAAAGCGCAGGCTTGTCCTGCGCATCGATCTCGAACGTCCAGCTCAATCCAGCGCCACCTTTCCGCGATTCCGCTTCACGGCGCTCCGTGCCGTCTTGGCATCGGCGCGCTTCGCCTTGGCCGCCTTGCTCGGCTTGGTCTTGATGCGCTTTTCCGGCGCAACGAAGGCGGCCGCGACCATTTCCGCCGCACGCCTGCGCGCATCGGTCCGGTTCGCCTCCTGCGTCCGGAAATTGCGGGCGGTGATCAGGATCGATCCGTCGCTGTTCCAGCGATTGCCCGCCAGCAGCCTCAGACGCGCGAAGACCGGCGGCGGCAGGCGCAGGCCATAGACATCGATGCGGAGCTGCACGGCCGTCGCGACCTTGTTCACATTCTGCCCGCCCGGGCCGGTCGCGGCGAGGAACTTTTCGTCGAGCACCTCCTCGGGCAGCGGTCTCGGCTCAGGCGGGGGCATGATCCGCGATCCTGAAGCCGGCCGCGACGAAACGTTCCGGCAAGGGGGCTTCGGCAGCGATCGTCGTCTTGGACGGCCTTGGGATCTGAAGCTTCCACGCATGGAGCAGCATCGGTTCACCCCCCCGCCCGTAGACCGGATCGCCGACGATCGCCGCGCCAAGCCCCTGGGCGGCATGAACCCTGATCTGATGCGTGCGCCCGGTTTCGGGTTCGAACAGGATGAGCGACCGGCCGTTCCCGCGCTCAAGCAGCGACCATTGCGTTCGCGCCGTCTTGCCGCCGGGATCGCCCGTCATCCGCCAGCCCTGCTCACGCGAGGATATCTTGCTCAGCGGCAGATCGATGACGCCTTCATTGGCTTCGGGCACGCCTTCCACCACCGCCAGATAGGATTTGCCGACCGTTCCCGCCTCGAACGCCTGCTGGAAACGCTTGTGCGCTTTGGGATTGCGCGCGAGCAGCAGGCAGCCCGACGTATCCCGGTCGAGCCGATGCACGGGCAACGGCCAGCGCTGGAAACCGAAGGTCAAACCCTGAAGATGGTTCTCGAGACTCAGCGATCCATCGCGGGGGCGATCGACCGGCAGACCCGCCGGCTTGTCGAGCACGATCGCCTCGGCGTCGATGAACAGGATACGATCAGCAAGCATGGCGCGCATTTCCGTTCAGAAAGTCACAAAAGTCACGACCCCTCGCACATACGCGCATGTGCACGTGAGTCACGTCTTGCCGGAAGAGATTGGTCTGTCGATGGGAGCGCATTCGGCCGCCATGACATGATGCCGACTGCGTGGGAACGGATTTGTTGGCGCGAGCCAACGCAGGTTTAGGAGGGTTAGGGTTGCGGGCATATGCCCCTGACGAATTCAACGGAAAAGCGTGGCCCAGGAGACCAAGCCGACCGAAAGCGCGCACTGGCGCGGCACCAGCGCGCCACCGATGCGTCACCGACGCGCCGCCGAAGCGGCAATGACGCGTCACCCACGCTACGAATGCGAACAGGAACGCGGCACATGCGCCTCCGATGCGAGTCAGGGACGCACAAAAGCGGCCGCCTTGAAGAAGTCCGATTTCCTTGCCGTTATCCTGACGAAAGTCAGGATCCATTGCCGCTCCGTTGCGGACGATCGCGAGGGCGTGCGTCTGGATTCCGATTTTCATCGGGATGACGGCTTCAGGGGATTTGGCAAAGCTCCCGCTTTTGCCGGAGAAGAGGTCGGGCGGATCGGGAGAGCACAGCTGTTCCATCCGACAGTATGGAGCAGAACAAATCCTACATTGAAAGCCCTTTTGGCGCCCGGCGGTTGCTTGACAAGGCCGTCGTCGCAGGCCGACTATGTGCCAAAGAACGGAGCAGCCCCAATGTTTCAGGATGAAATGGCCCGGACCGGCAAGCGGCTGTTCTTCGTGCGCGGGCTCTACATCTACACGATCATCGCGATCGGCACCGTGATCGTCTGGCATGGCGACGATTACGGCCCGTTCGACGATGCCGGCGCGAACCGGCTCTGGTTCTGGATCGCGCTGGGCATCGCGATGCTGGGCGCCACCATCAGGGTGGTAACGAGCGGCTTTGCGGCGCTCGGCACGTCCGGCCGCGCCAAGGTCGCCGCCGAGGCGTCCGAGCTGAACACCACCGGCCCCTATTCGCTGGTCCGGAACCCGCTCTATGTCGGCCGGATCCTCAACTTCACCGGTCTCGCGATGTTGACCGGAAGCTGGGTCTACGGCGTGATCGTGTTCCTGCTCGCGATCCTGATCTACGAGCGTATCTCGGTCTATGAGGAAGAATATCTGCGCTCCAAGTTCGGGGACGACCATGCCCGTTGGGCGGCCACCGTGCCGGGCCTGTTTCCCCGCCTCGCCGGTTGGGTGAAACCCAAATATCCGTTCTGGTGGCGCCGAATGCTGTGGCGCGAGCAGAACAAGATCTTCCTGCTCGTGACCGCTATAGTCCTTTATTATCTGGCCTATCGCAACTTCGAGACGAGCGCGATCCCCGCCGATCATTTGCCCTGGCTTTACGCTTATGCGGCGCTGGCCCTGGTGCGGTTCGCAATCGGCGGGCTCAAGATATCAGGACATTTTCGCGATCTCAGCTGAGCTTGGCGGCAGTTTCCGCAACCCGCTTGCCCAGATAGCGCGCCCCTTCCAGTTCGTGGCCCGAAGGCTGGCGGCTGCCGTCTCCGCCCGTAATGGTGGTAGCGCCATAGGGGGCACCGCCGACGATCTCGTCGAGCGTCATTTGCTGATGATGGCCGTAATCCAGCCCCACGATCGTCATCCCGAAATGCAGCAGGTTGGTGATGATCGTGAACAGGGTCGTCTCCTGTCCGCCATGCTGGGTGGCCGTAGAGGTGAAGGCCGCGCCGACCTTGCCGACCAGCGCGCCCTTCATCCATAGTCCGCCGGCCTGATCGAGGAAGTTCGACATCTGCGACGACATCCGGCCGAAACGGGTTCCGGTGCCGACCACGATCGCGTCATAATCAGCGAGATCGTCGATCTTCGCGACCGGCGCAGCCTGATCAAGCTTGAAGTGACTGTTCTTCGCCACCTCTTCAGGCACCAGTTCGGGCACCCGCTTGATGTCGACCGTAACGCCCGCGGCGCGCGCGCCTTCGGCCACGGCTTCGGCCATCTTCTCGATATGGCCGTATGCCGAGTAATAAAGCACCAGAACCTTCGCCATCATTATTCTCCTTGTAGATCAGGCCGCGTCGACCATCACCAGTTCGCTGTCTTCGAGCGCGATCAGTTCGACCGTCTCAACATCCCTGATCGCCACCCCATCGCGGGCGTCGATCCGGGTGCCGTCGATCTCGACCGCGCCCTTGGCGGGCACGAGATAGGCGTGCCTTCCCTCGCCCAGATCATAAGTGATGCGTTCACCGGCCTTTACCGTCGCGCCCAATACCCGCGCTTTCGTGCGGATCGGCAGCGCGTCATCATCCTCGGAAAAGCCGCTCGCCAAGGTCACGAAGTGACCTGAACGATCGCCCTTGGGAAAAGGCTTGGCGCCCCAGCTCGGCTCGCCGCCGCGCTCCTCGGGAATGATCCAGATCTGGAACAGGCGGGTCTCGGTCGGCTCCAGATTATATTCGCTGTGGGTGACGCCCGTGCCGGCGCTCATCACCTGCACGTCGCCAGCCTCGGTGCGGCCGAGATTGCCCATGCTGTCGCGATGCGTGATCGCGCCTTCGCGGACATAGGTGATAATCTCCATGTCGCGGTGCGGATGCGGCGGGAAGCCGGCGCCCGCGGCGATCGCGTCGTCGTTCCAGACACGCAGGTTGCCCCAGTTGACCCGTGCCGGATCATGATAATCGGCGAAGCTGAAATGATGATGGGCGTCGAGCCAGCCATGATTGGCATGGCCGAGGCTGTTGAAGGGCCGTTTCTCGATCATTGTTCATCTCCTCGAACAGCGTCATGCCGCTCGCTTGAGGCCAAGATAGAGAGTCACTCTTGATTAAAAATAGAAAATATAGAAAATCATTGTTTCTATTATGAGTAAAATACCTGATCTCGAAGCGTGGGCGATCTTTGCGCGCGTCACCGAACTGCGGTCGTTCAGCGCTGCGGCCGAAGAACTTGGACTGTCCAACGCCACCGTGTCCAAGGCGATCACGCGCCTCGAACAGAGGCTGGGCGTCACGCTGTTCCATCGCACCACCCGCACATTGTCGCTCACGCCCTCAGGGCAATCGCTCGCCGGGCGTGCGGCCGCGCTACTGAGCGATGCCGAGGCAGCGGAGGAATGCGCCCGCGAGGAAGCGACCGGCCCGCGTGGTCTGGTCCGGATCGCCGTGCCGATGAGCTTCGGCGTCTCGCATGTCGCACCGATCCTGCCTGATCTGCTGGCGCAATGCCCGGGCCTGTCGATCGATCTCAATCTGAGCGACGAGCGGATCGACCTGATCGAGAGCGGGATCGACGTCGCGCTGAGGATCGGCGCACTGGCGGATTCGTCGCTGAAGGCGCGCAGGCTTGCCGACATCCCCACGATGCTCGTCGCCGCGCCATCCTATCTGGCAGCGCGCGGGGAACCGCACACGCCCGAGGATCTTTCGGGACATGCCTGCTTCGCCTACAGTAATCTCGACCGCCCGGACCGGATTCGCATGGTGGCGAAGGACGGGCGGGAGGCGACCGTCCAGCCGCGCGGCCCGCTTATCACCAATAATGGCGAGGCCATGCTCCCCGCGCTCATTGCCGGCCATGGTCTCGCGCTGCTGCCGGAATTCATCCTCAAAAAGGATTTCGAGGCCGGGCGGCTTGCGCATGTGCTGCCGGATTGGGCGGGTCCACCCATCGCACTGCATCTGGTAATGCCCTCGTCGGGCCCGCGACCGGCCAGGGTCTCGGCGGTGATCGACTTCTTTTCCAAGCGGTTGGCAAGGCTGATCTGAACGCCGGCCGGCACGGGCGCCGCGTGACAGGCTGACATGCCCATCACGTCGGACGAATCGAGCAGCAACCTCTATTGCGCCGCACAACGACGCCCCGTTACTCTGGCGCGGGCTTGTACCGCTCGGATCAGGTATCGGCCGGATCAGCTGTCGGGAGGTTTGCGTGGCGGATACGGATCGCGACTGGGAATATTGGGGCAAGAACGACCCCTATTACGGCGTCCTGACCTTCGACAAATATCGCGGCGACAAAATCGAGGACCATCTCGAAGAGTTTTTCACGTCGGGCGAGCAGAATATCGGCAAGGTACTGGACCGGCACGAACGCTATTTCGGTCCGCTCAAGCGCGGTTCAGCGCTCGACTTCGGTTGCGGCGTCGGCCGGCTCACGCTGGCGCTTGGACAGAAATTCGACAAGGCGGTCGGTCTCGACATTTCCAGCTCGATGCTGGCGGAGGCCGAGAAGAACAAGGCGGCGCGCGGCGCGGGCAATGTCGACTTCCGTCTGTCCGACGATACGCTCAGTCGCGTGCCCGAGCAGTTCGACTTCGTCTACAGCCACATCGTGCTCCAGCACATCAATGCCGATCGCGGGATGGACATCATCAGGCAGTTGATCGCCCGCGTCGCGCCTGGCGGCGGATGCTCGCTCCACATGTCGGTGAAGCGGAGCATGTCGCTGAAACGGCGGCTGGTCTACTGGGTGCGCTTCAACCTCCCCGGCGGCCAGGCCGTCATGAAGGCAATCACGGGCCGCCCCGGCATGCAGATGAGCGAATATCCTATCGTCGACGTGATGCAGCTCTTCTACCGCGCGGGCATGGTCGACCTGACCGTCGAGGTCGATGATCATGAGGATGTCATGACGGTCGCGATCGGGGGCCGACGCAAGGCGTAACGGTTAAGATTCGAAAATCATGGCATAGACCTGGAACATGGTGGGCCGGCGTGGCCGCGTCCCGGCGCGGCACAGTCCACATGATCGATCAACGACGCCGATCCGGCCCCGCCCCTGGCGAGCGCGGGATCCGTCAACCACACTCCAGCGGCATTTTCGCATCTTTTTGCATGGTCCGCTTAAGCTTCCCGAGGGCCGGTCGTTATCGTTTGTCCGGGCTCCGGATCGTAACGTATCAGCAATCTTTTTTGCGATAACATGAAGATAGCCATCACCCTGTTTACCCGGTCTTAACCTTTTAGCTTCATAACTTAGATGGTTAATGCTATCAGCCGACGCGGGATGCTTCATCCTGAGGGGGCAGAGAGAACAACAGGGGTGTTCAAGACATGCGCGTATTGCTGATCGAAGATGAGCCGACGACGGCCAAGAGCATCGAACTGATGCTCAATGCCGAAGGCTTCAACGTGTACACCACCGATCTGGGCGAAGAAGGCCTCGATCTGGGCAAGCTGTACGATTACGACATCATCTGTCTCGACCTGAACCTGCCGGACATGCACGGCTATGACGTGCTCAAGAAGCTCCGTGTCGCGAAGGTCCAGACCCCCGTTCTGATCCTGTCCGGCATCAGCGAGATGGACTCGAAGGTCCGCGCGCTCGGCTTCGGCGCTGACGATTACGTCACCAAGCCGTTCCACCGCGAAGAGCTGGTCGCCCGCATCCACGCCGTCGTCCGCCGTTCGAAGGGCCACAGCCAGTCGGTCATCCGCACCGGCAAGCTGGCGGTCAACCTCGACGCCAAGACGGTCGAGGTCGATGGCGCCCGCGTGCACCTGACCGGCAAGGAATATGCGATGCTGGAGCTGCTGTCGCTCCGCAAGGGCACCACGCTCACCAAGGAAATGTTCCTGAACCACCTTTATGGCGGCATGGACGAGCCCGAACTCAAGATCATCGACGTCTTCATCTGCAAGCTGCGCAAGAAGCTCAGCCTGGCATGCGGCGGCGAGAATTATATCGAGACCGTCTGGGGCCGCGGCTATGTGCTGCGCGATCCGGATGAGGCCTACGAATCACAGGTCGCCTGAGGCAACCGAACGAAGCGCCAGAGCGCTGAGGGCAAGAGAAGGGCCGGATCCGACGATCCGGCCCTTTTTCTTGTCCAGATGCCCTTCGGCGTGCCGATTATATAATCAACCATATGCCTCGCTGATTGCTTTTTGCGCATCCGGAACAACCCGCCCGCTTCGACGTATTGATCAGGCGGCAACCGCCATAAAATCCTCTTGTGCAACGCAGCAAAGCAATGCAATCTGCGATTCACGAGGCTGAAAACAACAAGGAGCGCATGGCAACTCCGCCGGCATTCGACGAGATCTGGGGCAAGAGCCGAGGCAAGGAAGCCCGGCCCGAGTTCACCCTTTTAGCTGACTGGATCAACTCCACGCCCCCCGCCGAGCTCAACCGCCGGCAGCAGGCCGCAGAGACCGCCTTCCGCCAGCTCGGCATCACCTTCGCGGTCTATGGCGATGACGAGGCAGCGGAGCGGATCATCCCCTTCGATATCATCCCGCGCATCTTCTCGGGCCGCGAATGGAGCAATCTCGTCGCCGGGCTTGAGCAGCGGGTCCGCGCGATCAATGCCTTCCTCGATGACATTTATGGCGAGCGCAAGATCCTGAAAGACGGAATCATTCCGTCCGAACTGATCCTGCGCAACCCGCAATTCCTGCCGCAAATGGTCGGCGCCAAACCGCCCCACGGCGTCTACGCCCATATCTGCGGCATCGACATGGTGCGCACGGGCCCGGACGAATTCTTCGTGCTGGAGGACAATGCCCGAACCCCGTCCGGCGTCTCCTACATGCTGGAGAACCGCGAGGCGATGCTGCGGCTCTGTCCGGAGCTGTTCGAGATCTTCGATGTCGCGCCGGTCGACAGCTACCCCGACCTGCTCCACGAAACCATGCGCTCGGTCGCGCCGCGCAGTTCGGGCAAAGCGCCGGTCTGCGTTGTGCTGACGCCAGGCCACTTCAACTCGGCCTTCTACGAACACAGCTTTCTCGCGGACAATATCGGTATCGAACTGGTCGAGGCGGCCGATCTCGAGGTCATCGATGATGTCGTCTGGATGCGCACGATCGACGGGCCGGTCCGCGTCGATGTGATCTACCGCCGCATCGATGACGCGTTCATCGATCCGCTCGTCTTCCGCCCGGATTCGCTGCTGGGCGTGCCGGGGCTTATCAGCGCCTATCTGGCCGGCAACGTCGCGCTTGTGAATGCGCCCGGCACCGGCATCGCCGACGACAAGGCGGTCTACAGCTACATGCCGGAGATCGTCCGCTATTATTCGGGCGAGGACGCCAAGCTCCCCAATGTCGAGACCTATCGCTGCCGCGAGCCCGACGCGCTTCAATATACGCTGGAGAATCTCGACAAGCTGGTGGTGAAGCTGGTCGACGGCTCGGGCGGCTACGGCATGCTGGTCGGCCCGACCGCGACTCGCACCCAGATCGACGACTTCCGCGTCCGCCTGATCGCCGAGCCCCAGCGCTATATCGCGCAGCCGACCCTCGCGCTCTCAACCGTCCCCACGCTGACCGAGAAGGGCATCGCTCCGCGCCACGTCGATTTCCGCCCATTCGTGCTGACCGGATCAGACACGGTGCGCTGCGTGCCGGGCGGCCTGACCCGCGTTGCGCTCACCGAAGGCTCGCTCGTCGTCAATTCGAGCCAGGGCGGCGGGACGAAGGACAGCTTCGTCCTCAAGGAGGTTAAAGGGTCCGACTGATGCTCTCCCGCACCGCGCTCAACCTCTACTGGACCGGCCGATATATCGAGCGCGCGGAGTTCACTGCCCGGTTACTGGAAGCGACCATCCGCCTCGACTCGCTGTCCCCCCGCCCCGCCGGCGTCAACGCCTGGAGCAGCGCGCTTGCTGTGGCCGCGGCTGAATATGGCTTCGAAGAGGCCGGCGAACCGCTCACCCCTTCGAACGTCGCTCGCTATTTGACGCTGGCCGACGAGAATGGCAGCTCGATCCGATCCTGCCTGCGCAATGCGCGCACCAATGCCCGCGCCGTCCGCACCGCGCTCAGCCGTGATGCATGGGAAACCATCAACCGCGCCTGGACCGGCGTGCGCGATCGTGCAAGCCCCGGCGGCACGCAAGCGACGCTCAATCTGATCGATCTCGTCAAGGCCGAAACGCGCGGTTTCGAAGGCGCGCTCCACCGCATGCTCCACAACGAATCGAGCTGGTTCATCCGCCTCGGCGCCGCAATCGAGCGCGCCGACAACACCGCGCGATTGCTCGACGTAAAATATCATCTTCTGCTGCCCGATGACGCCGAGGTGGGCGGCGCGGTCGATCGCGATCAATGGACGACGATCCTACACACCGTCTCCGCTGTCACCGCCTATCGCTGGCTGTATCGCGAGGGGCTGCAGC
>Ga0068853_100003307_pt1 | contig 12329 bp, 10 predicted proteins | sample KBSCornC32_FD_65655 | JGI IMG/M metagenome (GOLD analysis project Ga0068853, IMG submission 65655) | Corn rhizosphere microbial communities from Kellogg Biological Station, Michigan, USA - KBS Corn C3-2 | ecosystem: Host-associated > Plants > Roots > Rhizosphere > Soil ... | reverse complement strand
ATGAACACCACGCGCGAGCCTTCCTGAAAACGACGCATCAGGTCCGCCGGTGGCAGTCGGATCTTGGCATTGCCGAACGCGCCGCTGCCTGCGTTGAGCAGCGCGCCATGGAACAGATCGGGGTATGCCAGCGCCAGTCGCAGGCTGACGCGGGAACCTCCGGAAAGACCGCCAATGTATACACGTTCGGGATCGACCGGATAGCGGCGCAGGATGTTGTGTGCGGCCAATAGTGCCAGCGGTTCGCGGCGGTCCAGCACGCTCTCGTCATTGCCGGCGCGCGCCGGCGCGACGAAGATCATGCCGTGGCGGTCGAGCGCTTCGGACCAGCGCGCGGGCAGGTCCGCATGGTTCCACGGAAACAGGAACACGAGCACCGCGTAGCCCTGCGCCGGCCGTGTTGCCGGAACGTACACCGTGAAGGTTTCCTTCGCCAGGTCGATCGACTGCTGACTCAGCGCATGCTCGGATTTCGCCAGCTCCTTATCGACCAGGCGCGCCTGCAACGGACTCAACACGCGCCGCTGAAGCTCGGCCGCGCTGGAAAACGCGGAGTACTGATCGAACACGACGTCTGTCCGTAATCCGGGCCTTGCCACTTCGTCGGGAACACTCTTCTGCTGCGGATTCGAATTGGAAACCGGCGCGGCCAGGTTGCCGGTGTCCGCACCGGCCTGCGCGATGCACGTGCAGACCGCGCACGCTGCGACCAGCGAGCACAGCCATCTGGGACTGCCCGACCACCGGCTTCCAGCGAAGCGCAGACCATGCGTGCCGCTGACCGGCGTCCGAGTCGCAATTTGCATCTTTTCCACGGCGTAGTCTTCTCGCGCGTACTGGCGTGTTTTGTGCGTGGACAACGCTGGAACTTCCTGGAGCTGGCTGCCGGCTCTCGCGATCGCATCGACGCTTGCGTTCGAAACCACCTGGCGAATATGACGGAAGGGAGGAAGCTAGCGTTGCAAACATGATCTCTTTCGTCCTCCTTCAAAGCGGGGCTCGTCCAGTCGTCACATCGCCGCCAATGCATCGAAAGGGTATTGCTGGCCCTTCTCGTCTCGAGCAGCCGAAAATCACGGCATCCAATTTGCGGAACAACTTCGCGTTACGTTGAAACTTCGGTTGATGACATCTTTCGGTGGATTGGTTGAACTGTCATGAACGGCGTCGAGACGGTAAGCAGACTGAAAAAGATGGAGGAATTCAACGTTCCAACGAACTATTCCTCGATACCATTTTTTTGGAACCATCTTTATTGGCACGCATGGAGTTGAAACCTGCTACGCTCCGGCCTCGTTATCACAGGGGCAGTCATGCATTCTTCGAAATCCGTTTTCGCGCGCGATGGCGCGCGCCTTTCGCAGCGCCCGCTCGCACTGGCGCTCGCGCTGGCGCTGGCGTCATCGGCCCCGCTCGCCAGCCTGGCTGCGACGATCAGCGTGAAAACCGCCGACGACGCGGGCAGCCCAACCGACTGCACGTTGCGCCAGGCCATCGTCTCGATGAATACCGGTGCGTTGTCGGGCGGTTGCTTGAACCCCGGCGCGGTGGCGTTCGGCACCAACGACACGATCAACTTCGATACCGGCGCCTTCCCCAATGGCAGCGCCAACGCAATCACGCTGGCTGACGCCGGCACCAGCCAGTTGGTCATCACCGATGCCAGCCTGACCATCGATGCGAGCGCCAACGGCCATGTGACGATCCAGCGCCCCGCCGGCGCTGCGACAAACTTCCGCATCATCTACGACAACGCACCTGCGGGCGGTTCGCTCACGCTGAACCATCTCACTGTGAGCAATGGCAACGCCAGCGGCACTCCGTACTGCAACGGAAAGCACGGCGGCGGCGGCATCTGCATTACTCAGGCAGACCTCACGCTGAACAACAGCACGGTCAGCGGCAACTATGCGGTGGGTTACAGCGGCGGCATTCTTTCCCGGTCCGGCAATGTCACGTTGACAAGCAGCACGGTGACCAACAATGCGTCCAGCATGTTCGCCGGTGGCATCTATGTTTTCAACAACACCCTCACCCTCACCGACAGCACGCTCAGCGGCAATACCGCGAACGCCGTGCCCCTTTCCTACGGTGGCGGCATCTTTTCCCAGTCCGCCAACATCATCCTGTCCAACAGCACGCTCAGCGGCAATTCGGCAGGTTACGCCGGCGGCATCTGGAGTTGGACAGGCAATGTCACGTTGACCAACAGCACGCTCAGCGGCAATGCCGGAAGAACGGCTGCCGGAAGCATCGGGAACGCCGGCGGAATCTGGGCCGCAGGCGGCAACGTCGCGCTGTACAGCAGCACCGTCAGCGGCAATTCGGCACCCAGCAACAACGGCGGCATCTTCAGCGGCGCCGGCGGTCCGTCGCTTCCTGTCCAGGCGATCAACTCGATCGTCGCTGGCAATGTTGCGCCGAACGGCGATTTGAATTCGGCTCTGACGGCGGGCTCCACGAACAATGTCATTGGTGGCGACCCAAAGCTCGGCGCGTTGGCGAACAACGGCGGCCCCACCCTGACCATGCTGCCGCTGGCCGGTAGCCCGGTCATCGATGCCGGCAGTGATGGTGCAAATTGCCCCGCTGCCGACCAACGCGGCGTGAGCCGTCCGCAGGGCCCGCACTGCGACATCGGCGCGGTGGAACTGGCAGCTGGCCAAAGTCCCGTCCTGCTCTTCACGAACTGGAGTTCAGCCGTCGTTGGAGGACCGGGCTACACCGCGGGAGGCCCGTGCAACGCGGCCTGCTTTGCCATCGCGGACAACTTCATGAACCAGGAAGCCTGGCTCGTTACGGATATCGCCGTCTACATCGTGTCATATCCGTTCGTCGTGTCGAATCCGGGTTGGCGCTATGCGCTGTTCACCACGGCCGGCGCTCAAGTCATTGCGCCAACCGATACCTCGCCCACGTTTACCGACCTGGGACCCGATGCCGATTTCGCCGGCTCCGAAATCTATAAAGGTGTAATTTCCGGCCTGAACATCAGCCTGCCTCCCGGCCAATACCAGCTCAGGTTTACCAACACTCAATCTCAGGGCGTCTATCCCGCCTATGGCTCCAGCACCTCTGCGCAAACGTTGAGCCCGGGGTTTGTTCAACTTACGGGTTCGCCAACCGTCGAAGCCTTGCTGTCGACGGATGTGACCCAGCGAACCGAGGAATGGGCCTTCGATCTGACCGGCAACGTGGTGCCGATCTTCAAAGATGGTTTTGAAGGTCCGTAGCAGGAACCGCAAGACCCGCTAACGGGGTCGGAGAGACCCCATTATCGTTCTGTCGCCGCCTTGCTACCCTCGGACTGTCTCGACGGGAATTGCGACGATACGAGCACGGCACCATGACCGAGTTCTTCACCGTGAGCTCATGCATCGCGTCGCTGCTGTTTGTGGGCCTCGTTGCCTACGCACATCTCAAGCGGCGCGAATTCGATCATGCGTCAACTTCGCTGTCGGAATATTTTTCCGGTTCGACGCGCCATGTGATGCTTGCAGCCTACATCTGCATGGCCTTTGCGCTGGTTTGCCTGGCCCTGAAGATCATCCCGGAGCAACGCGGCATTGTGGGTGGCATGGGCAAGGTGTGCGGATTGCTCATGTTGATAGCTGCCGCGTGTCTGATCCCGATTGCCCTGACGGCACGCCGCCAGCTCGATGCCGACACGCGTTCGGCCAGGACCAAGTCGTTGCATCGCGTCCTTGCTTGCGTCTCCCTCGTAGCCATGGTCATTGCGATGGTGGCGTATTCGATGCTGGGCTTCCCGACCGACCACCGCTATCAGCGCGCCCTCCGCGTCTTTGCCATTGTCTGGTCCATCTTCGCGCTGATGGACCTCGTGATATCGATCCAGGTTCCGCCGGGCACCCGCTACCACGGTCTTGTGCAAAAAATCCTGGTTGCCTTGGTTGCGACCTGGGTGTTCATCTGTGCCTGGGCTTGAAGCACGGTTGTGCGTTGCCGACAGGGAAGCCGGACGCGAAACGGCATCGTCCGGTTTAGTCCTCTCTCTCTTGCATTTTGGCGAAAACCAAACGGGGTCGGGCTTCCAATCACGCCCGTCCGGGCCGGGCGGTGGCGTTGATGCGGACGACTTCCGCCAGTACGGCGGGCCAGACTTCCGTTGCCGTCAGCACCAAGGCCATTGCCGGAACCAGCAGCAATCCAAATCCCCAAACGGTCATCAGCATCATCAGAACCGCGCGCAGGACGAGCGTGTGCAGTCCGGATTGGACGCGCCGCTTGAATTGCGCGTCGCTCGATGTCGCGAGCCCATCGTGCGCGCCGTTCCATGCGTTGCCGATGACGATGCACGCGAATGCGGCGCTGCGCGCGCCATCCTGCAGCACATCGAGAACGGCGACATCCATCTGCAATGCGCCGAAAGCGATCCAGTACGGAATGCCCATCATCCCGAACACGATGATCCAACCGACGACGGCATCGAGCGCGACCCTTGCGACACTCGGCGGCGGATCGCGTTTGGACTGCTCCTTCGCTACCCTGCCGACAACTGCAGTCACGAGCAGCGCGAACAGGCTCACGCCATCCAGCCAGTAGCTGAACACCGTCAGGTGCACCGGCCACCCGAGAATGCAGACGCCGACAACCGGTATCAGGTTGCGCGCCAGAACGAGCCAATTGTCGAGTTTGGCGGAGAACGCACGCAGCAGCAGTGCAATGCCGGACCAAACGGTGGAATCGGTATCAGCGTCGCGCATGAAGAAAAATGTACTCTGTCTTCCAATCCTGGATGACACACCCAAGGCAAGCTGCTTACAACACCTCGAAGCTTTGCAGCCGAACCGGCACGCTGCCCGTCGGGCCGAAACGGATATGGTCCCAATGCGTGTCCGCCATGCCCCCAAAACCACTGGTGCGAAGGAATATTGCGACGCTGCCGATACCCGCTGGCAGCGTGGTGGTCAGCGATCCCTGCATCCAGCCATTGCCCAAAGGCGTCGCGAAGTTGTATTGCGACGCGAAGTCGCCTCCCGATGAGCAAGCGCCGTCCGAGTATGTCCTGATGGTCATATTGATACTTGAAAACGTGGACGCATCCTTGACGTTCGCGATCAAGTCGACGTCCTGACCGCCGGCAATGACGATGCAATCCGACAGCAGTCCATCGGAAACATCGGCAGGGCCAACCATGTGCGCCGACCCCGCCGCAGGAAAGCCCACGGAGTTGTCCTCGCTCCAGACGTTGCTCGTGTTGGTGTGCCAGTGGCTGAGATCGGAGTCGAAATCCGGATTGAGCAGGAGGTTCTGCGCCGCAGCGGCCCCCGCATGCAGGGCGCAGGTCACCAACAGGGTTCGCCAACATCTGTGACGCACGATCTCCTCCATCTGTTGCCGGCCATCGAGTGGAATGCCTCCGCTGCGGCCGTGCCAGTCTACGACGGACGCGACATTCTCGGGTAACGAAAGACCGCTTCCTTGACTGAACAACAACCTGTCGCCGTTATCTGCCCAGCCCCAACCGCAAAATGAACCCGATCCCGTTTCTTCGCAACAACCTGGCTGCTCCAGCGAGCGCGATCGCGAGTGCGCACAGCAGCGAGGCGCCGCCATCGAGCATCGGAGCGGACGCCAGTGCAGCGGCTTGCGGCGCGACCACCAGTTGAAAGTTCGCGTAATTCGGTCTGGGCGAAAAGCCAACCGTCGTAAATTGCACTGCGTACGTTCCGGCCTGCATGGCGGGCACCGCCACCTGTACATGCCCGAATACCGGCGGCGACGCGGGCAGGCCGCTTATCGCAATAGTGCCAGCGGCAACGTACGCGAACGCGAACGGAATCGCAGGCATGTCGCCGCCGAGGAAGGCGGCGTCGATCAGAAAGGGACTTCCCGCCACCGGCGGCGATGGAATGGTGGTAAGCGATGGAGCCGGCGATACCTGTGCCTGCGCAACATTGGCCAGCAGCAACAGCAGCAATGCGAGTGCGGTTCGCGACATTTCCAATCTCCAACATCAAAGGGTCAGAGCAGGTTTTCGCCCAACGGGACAAAAGCATGCCTCGACCCCTGTTTTCCCAAGGCACTCCGCCCCTCCGTTTCGCCAGTTTCCGTCACGGCGCTACCAGTGCACCGTAGGAATCGGGCCGGCGATCGCGGTAGAACGCCCAGATGTTGCGCACTTCGCGGATCTTGTCGAAGTCGAGTTCGGCCGTGACCAGTTCGCTGCGATCGCGTGAGCCGGTGGCGACGAAGGCGCCGCGCGGATCGCAGAAGTAGCTCTGGCCGTAGAACTCGCCGATGTTCCAGGGCGCCTCGGTGCCGACGCGATTGATGGCGCCGACGAAATACGCATTCGCCACGGCGTGCGCGGGCTGTTCCAGTTTCCACAGGTACTCCGAGAGCCCGGCGACCGTCGCCGATGGATTGAACACGATCTCCGCTCCGCCGAGGCCGAGCGCGCGCGCGCCTTCGGGAAAATGCCGGTCGTAGCAGATGTACACGCCGACCTTGCCGTACGCCGTGCTGAACACTGGATAGCCCAGATTGCCCGGGCGGAAGTAATACTTTTCCCAGAAGCCGGGCAGGCAATGCGGGATGTGATTCTTGCGGTACTTGCCCAGATAGCTGCCGTCGGCATCGATCACCGCGGCGGTGTTGTAGTAAACGCCCGGCTCGTCCTCCTCGTAGATCGGCACCACGATCACCATGCGATATTTCTTCGCCTGCTCCTGCATCAGCCGCACGGTCGGACCATCCGGAATGCGCTCGACCGCGTCGTACCAGCGCGGATTCTGTTCGGCGCAGAAATACGGGCCGGTGAAAATCTCCTGCATGCACAGCATCTGCACGCCCTCGCGTCCGGCCTGCTCGACGTAGGTCAGTGTCTTGGCAATGTTGGCGCTGCGTATCGTCTCGATCGATTCTTCGGCCTTGCAGGCCATCGATGTCTGGATGAGACCGCATTTCACGATGCGAGGCATGGCGCTTTCCTCCGGCAGGCGACGAGGCGATCATCCCACAGCGAAACGGGGGAATGGAAATGCGTGACGCGGTGCTTGCGCGGAATCGATCACGAACTACCGGTGTGCGACATTGCTGCACCGCGATCAGCAAGACGTCGGCTTGCCGGGATGCGGCGGTGGCGCGTCTGCAGATGCGACGGACGGAATTCACCGGCTTTGATTGCCTCCGTCGCGCTTTTTTTCATTGATCCGCGGCGGGATTTCTCTATACTCCGCGCCCCAGACCGCGACACGAGCCCAAAGGAACTCTATTGAGCCAAACGCTGCTGCTAACCGGGGCCACCGGTTTTCTCGGAAGCGCTTTCTATCTCAACGCCTATCAACTCGGCCATGCGGCAGAGTGTCTCTTGCTCGTGCGCGGCGACAGCGAGGCAGCCTGTCGCCAGCGGCTGGCGCACAGCCTCGCGTACGCGCTCAGCCCCGAGCGTGCAGCTGCGGCGGCAAACGCCTGCGCGATTGTGCGCGGCGACCTCCATTCGCTCGATACACACCCCGATCCGCGCCTCGATCGCATCGTGCGTGTGGCACATTTCGCGGCCGATACGTCCTTTACCGCGCAGCGCGCAGTCTGGTCGACGAACGTCAACGGCACGCTTGTGCTCGCCCGACGCGCGCGGCGCATGCCTCGACTGCAGCGCTTTCTTCATGTCGGCACCGCGTTCTGCTGTGGAGAAGTGCCACGAAGTGTGCTCGTGCGCGAAGCGCCGCCGCCGGACAAGCACGCGCCGCACATCGTCGAATACACGCGAACCAAGGCTGCGGCTGAAGCTGCGCTCGCTGCGGAATTCCCCGAACTGCCGATCGTCGTCGCGCGGCCCTCGATTGTCGTCGGACACTCGCGGCTCGGCTGCGCCGCCAGTTCAAGCATCTTCTGGTTCTTCCGCATGATCGACCGTACCGGACTGCTGCCATGCAGCCTCGACGGCGCTATCGACGTGGTGACCTCGGACTGGGCCGCGCAGCGGTTGCACGAACTCGTTTGTGCGCCGTCGCTTTGTCACGCGCTCTATCACGTCTCGGCTGGACCTTCCGGCGCGACGCGTTGGCGTGACATGGCGGCGGCGTTCGAACGCGCGGGCCATGTCGGAACGCGGCCGTACATGACATTCGATCCGAGCGCACCCGGCGGCTGGCAAGCGTTCCGCAGCGCGTTCGCGCGCGAATTTCCGCAGCGCGATCGTCTGCGGCGGGCGATGGCGCTCGCGACGCGCACGTATCACCGCTTCGTCGCCCAGGCCGTGGTGTTCGATGACGCGCGCCTGCGTGCCGAGGGCCTCACGCCGGCGCGGCCGTTCGCCGAGAATGTCGCCGCCTGCCTGGAGCGCCCCGGCGGGAGCATCGAAGCGCAGTTCCTCGACGACGCTGGCGCTTTTGGGCTTGCGCAGAAATTTCAAGCCGCAACGGAATAGCCGCAAACGGTGCCAGGTTCACTTCCCGCCAACGAATCAAGCGGGCGTAACCCGTCACCGTGTTTTGCCGGCATTTTCGGAGCGCTGGCGATAGCCTCCTGCGAGACCGCACACCATTCTTGGTCAGTACTCGCCGGCTGCCCGATAGACTTATCGTCGCGTTGCAGCCAGCGTGACGAGAAGTTCGTCCAGCTGATCGAACGACTCGGACATGCCGTCCGCCGCGCCCGCGTTCGCCACGCACGCTGCCTTCGAAGGATAACGTTCGTGCACGACGAGCAGCGTCTTGCCGCCATTTTCCTCCAGGGTCAGGGTGGTGACGGAGCCATCAGCGCTTTCCTCGTTCGTCCAGACCAGGCGCGAGGGCGGCACGACTTCCAGATACCTGCCATGAAACGCCATCGATCCCGAGTCGCCGTGGCGGAACACCAGCCGGTACGTGCCGCCGACGCGCACGTCCTGCTCGCAGGAAAGCAGCTCCATGCCAAAGGATTTCGGCACCCACCACCGTTTGAACAGTTCGGGCCTGGTCCACGCCTCGAACACGATGCGCGCCGGCGCGTCGAAGGTTCGCGTGATGACCAGTTCGCAGTCGGACGTGCGTTCCACCCGCGTGCGACCCTTGGCGGAGGCAACGTCACTTTCTTTTCTTGCGTCCATCGACCTTCTCCTTTCGTTTCAGTTCTTCGACGACCGTGTCCAGTTCGTCGAAGCGTGCCTCCCAAAGCTGCCGGTGCTTCTGGATCCAGGCGGCCTCTTCTTCCAGGCGGCGCAGGCCGAGCCTGCAGGTGCGCACGCGCCCGACTTTCCGCGTGACGACCAGCCCCGCCTGCTCCAGCACGCCGACATGCTTCTTCATGCCCGTCAGGGTCATGCGGAACCTTTCGGCGAGTTCGGTGATGGACGCGTCCGCGCGCCCGAGCTGCTCCAGCACGCCGCGGCGGGTAGCATCCGCGAGCGCGGCGAAAGAGGCGTCGAAACGGGCGTGCTGATACTGAACCATATGGTTCAGTGTATGCCATCGACCGGCGGCACGCAAGATCCAAAGCCCAAGCGGGCGGATTTTTCGTTTCAACCAGGAATGTCTCCGCTTCGTTCCCGGTCTCTGTTTCAGTCACATGCTGAACAAAAGGCCGGCGTACACTTCCAGCCAGCGCGACCGCATCGGATGGAAGTGCACTCCAACCCGTGTTTTCAGGCGCGCCCATCTTCTCGATGGATGGCAACCCAAGGAACGCAACATGATGAAGCTCTTCGTGGACTCCAACTATCTGTCTCCCTATGCGATGTCGGCGTTCGTGACGCTGCGCGAGAAACGCATCCCGTTCGAACTGGCCACGGTCGACCTGGAGCGCGCCGAGCATCTGGCGCCCGGCTACGCGGTGCTGTCGACGACGTTGCGCGTACCGGCACTCAGCGACGACGACTTCCATCTGTCCGAGTCATCCGCCATCAGCGAATACCTCGAGGATCGCTACCCGGCTACGCCGGTCTATCCGGCCGACCCGCGGCAGCGCGCAACAGCGCGGCAGGTCCAGGCCTGGTTGCGCAGCGATCTCATGCCCATCCGCCAGGAGCGTGCAACGGAAGTCGTTTTTCTGAAGCGTTCACCACCGCCGTTGAGCAGCGCGGCACAAGCGGCGGCCGCAAAGTTGTTCACTGCGGCAAACGCGCTGCTGCCGGCGCACGGCCAGTCCCTGTTCGGTACATGGTCCATCGCGGACACGGATCTGGCACTGATGCTCAACCGCCTCGTGCTGGCTGGCGACGACGTGCCAGACAGACTCGCCGACTACGCGCGAACGCAGTGGCAGCGGCCGAGTGTTCAAGAGTGGATCGGAAAGCCCAGGCCGTGAGGCGCAGGAAAGGGACGCAGAACCCGAACGAGAATGGGTCATGGACCCTTTTTTCGCGGCAGGTTGTAGAGTGTGCTGACGACGATATTGCTGTGATTGGGGGAAACCTTGCACTCGGACGTCTTTCATTTGCGAGACTGTCCCCCGGGGAAAGGCATCGTGAACCAGCCGGGATTGTCGGAACCAACCGACAGCGGCCCGAATTGCCGCAATCACGCTACCGAGCGAGCCTGCACGCATGAAGCTGTCTAACGATCACAACGCAGGCATGAAATTCGCGCCGGTTCGCCACGACGCACGCCGGGCGTCAGCAGCGCTGCACGGCGGCTGGACGCTCCTGCTCTGTATAGGCCTTCTGATAGGCTCGACTGTCGCGCCAGCATCAGTTCCACAAGCCGAACGCGATGCGCTTGTGGCGCTTTACACCAGCACCAACGGCGATGGCTGGGTGGACAATGCAAACTGGTGCGCAGGCAGTTGCCCGCTTGCGGGTACCCCTACACCCAACGCGCCCGGAACGGAATGCAGTTGGTTCGGCATCTACTGCGACGGCACCCAGTCGCATGTGGTCTCGATAGTGCTGAATTCCAACAATCTCTCCGGCAGCTTGCCTTCATTGACAGTATTTCCGGAACTTCTGTCTTTCGACGCCGGCTCCAACCAACTTACCGGCAGCGTTCCTGCCCTGGCCGGGTTGGCGAGTCTTCAATTCTTCCGCGTCGAGAAAAATCAGCTTACCGGCAGCATTCCTACCCTGGCCGGACTGACGAACCTCCAGTATTTTCTTGCCGATAGCAATCAGCTCACCGGCAGCGTCCCTGACTTGGCCGGGTTGACGAGTCTGCAGTCATTTTCTGCCTACGACAATCAACTGACGGGCAGTCTTCCCCCCTTGACGGGTCTCACAAACCTCGCCTATTTCTTTGTCAACGGCAATCAACTGACGGGCGAGATTCCTGATCTGAGCGGATTGACAGACCTTTACTGGTTCGATGTCGACAATAATAAGCTTACCGGCAGCATCCCGGATTTGACCGGGTCGCCGAGTCTGCAACTCTTCGATGTCGCTACCAATCAGCTTACCGGCACGCTTCCTGATTTCAGCACGTTGCCCAATCTGAAGTTTTTTTATGCCTGGCAAAATCAACTCACGGGCAACCTTCCCGCCCCGGCGGAACTGGCAAACCTTGACTATTTTGTCGTATGGGGCAACCGATTGACCGGCAACCTTCCCGATCTGCGCGGATTGCCGACGCTCGAGATGTTCGATGTCGGTAGCAATCTGCTCACAGGCACCATCCCTGATTTGACGGGATTGACGAACCTTACCTATTACGCCGTCGACAACAACCAGCTGAGCGGCGGCATCCCGAGCTTGAGCGGACTGACGAACCTTAACTACTTCTTCGTCGACGGCAATCAACTGACCGGCAGCATTCCTGCCCTGGGCGGGTTGACCAACCTTTACTATTTCAACGCCTGCTGCAACCAGCTCAGCGGCAACGTCCCCTCTTTGGCGGGGTTGAACAATCTGTATGGTTTCTATGTTGCCCAAAACCAGCTGACGGGCACAATTCCCGAGCTGACCGGACTGACCAATCTCGGCTTGTTTTTCGTCGCCGACAATCAGCTCACCGGGACGATTCCGTACTTGGGCGGATCGACGAACCTCATCGCGTTCAACGCAGAACACAATCAACTTGCCGGCACGCTTCCGGACCTAACGGGATTGGCAAATCTCCGCCAATTCAACACCAGCTACAATCAACTCACAGGAAGTATTCCCGCCTTGGGCGGATTGACCAACCTCTCTTATTTCGATGTCGCCGAAAATCAGCTGACGGGTGCAATTCCGGATTTGACCGGACCGACGAACCTCGCCTACTTCTTCGTCGATCACAATCGACTGAGCAGCACGATTCCGGACTTGACCAATTTAACCAAGCTCTTCCAATTCGACGTCAGTTTCAATCGCCTGACGGGCCCGGTGCCTCCGGCGCCGACCGGGCTGTACCAAGTCAGCGCGCGGCTTTGTCCGAATACCCTGGATACGACGCCGAGCGGCAACGATGCAGGCT